>Ga0335083_10000086_pt1 | contig 165228 bp, 137 predicted proteins | sample Lox_Sample_42_FD_206716 | JGI IMG/M metagenome (GOLD analysis project Ga0335083, IMG submission 206716) | Soil microbial communities from Loxahatchee National Wildlife Refuge, Florida, United States - Lox_Sample_4.2 | ecosystem: Environmental > Terrestrial > Soil > Wetlands | place: USA... | reverse complement strand
AAAATTCTCGGATGGTTCCAAGGCCGGATGGAATTCGGGCCGCGGGCGCTGGGGAGCCGGTCGATTTTGGCGGATCCGCGCGACCCGGAGATGAATGCAAAGGTCAACAGCGCGGTGAAATTTCGCGAATGGTGGCGGCCTTTTGCGCCATCGATTAAGAAGGAGGCGGCGGGAGAATATCTGGAGAGCGCAGGCGATTCACCATTCATGATCTTGACGGCGCAAGTGCGGCTGGAAAAACGAGAGGTGATTCCGTCGGTGACGCACGTGGACGGCAGCGCGAGGCCGCAGACGGTGGAAAAGGATGTCAACCCGCGCTATTGGCGGCTGATCGACGAGTTTGGGAAGCGCACGGGCGTGCCGGTGATCATGAATACCTCGTTTAATTTGCGGGGCGAGGCGATAGTGCATACGCCGACGGATGCGATACGGACTTTTTTTAGTTCGGGGATGGACGCGCTGGTGATTGGCAGCTACGTCGTCGAGAAATAGTATGGAGACCGCGGGCTGGCAAACGAGATACAAAGTGGCGGGCAGTACAGCGCTGGTTTTTGTCGTTTTTGCTACTTTTTTCACGCTTTTTCGTTCCAGCAGCATTTTTACCGTCGACGGGGCTACGCGGTGCCTCGAAGTGTTTCGCCTCCAAACGATCTTTTTTCATCCGAACAATCACATGCTGTACCCCGTTGATGTGTTGTTCTGGAACCACGTGATTGGCGGACTGGGGTTCAGGGCGGCCAGTGCGGAGCAGTACTTCGCTCACACTGAATTGATGAATTGCTTTGCAGCAGCCGGCTGTTTGGCGATTTTTTTTTATCTCGCGAACCTGGTGTCCTCCTCACTAACTCATGCTTTGGGAGTCGTGCTGGCGTACGGATTGTCGAGGGCTTTTCTTCTGCATGCCACGAGTGCGGCGGAACCCATGGTGGGAATTTTGTGGAGCTTGCTGGCGATGTGTTTTGCCGTCGTGGCACTATGGCGAAAGTCCGATTGGCCGATCGTCGTCTCGGCGCTGCTGTTTTCTCTTGGCATGGCGACGTACCAATCGACGATTTTCCTCGCGCCGGCGGCCATCCTGTTGATTTGGCTAGGGCGAACCAACCGCGATGGGAGCCGGCTCTTCTCTCCAGCGCGATTTGTTGAGTTGGGCGAATTTACTCTGACGGGAGTGGCAGGATGCGCGCTGATTTTTGGCTGGGCGTATTGGCGCGAAGGCTTTCGGCACCCAAGAGAATTAGTCGAACATTTCTTTGCGCATGGCGACGCCCGAGCGTACCTAGGCGTCGGGATCGGAAAAACACTCAACATACCGATCGGGCTGGTGCGAAATATTTTTCCACTATTGCCGGATTACACGGGCATTCACAATTTGTTGGCCGGTCCCAAGCTCTCGTTGGTTGCGTTGTTGCTTGTATTTGGAGGACTCTGCGCCTTCATGATTGTATTTGCGATGCGATTGGCCGCACGATGGAGCAGCCTTTCCGCGGAGGTTCAGCTGGGCGTGGTGGCGGCGACAGTCGGCTTCGTTTTCACGATCGTACCTGTGATTATCTGGGATCCCAACTATGACAAGCTCTGGCTGCAACCGCTGGCATGCCTGGCGTTCTTGATTGGGAGTGGACTTGAGCCGATTGGCGCGGATTGGAAATTTCGTTTTTGGATGACGCGCGCTTTTCCAGCACTGCTCCTGGTGGGAGTTTCGCTGAATCTAGTCTGGGTTGCGCGGCTGCAAGAAACCAAGTCTCCGGATATACCGGAAACACAACGGCTGGCCGATTTCGTGGGCAGGCAAGACTTGGTCGTTGGTGAGTGGGATGCTATTTCGACTCTCTATGGTTACGGCTGGGCGAAAAGCGGGCAGTTCATGTCCTTCCCTTCCGAAGCCGTTTTTAACGGTATTGACTCCGTGGCACATTTGCGAGATGCCGTTGAAACGACGGAGAAAAGAGGAGGACGTGTGTACTTTCTCTCGATTTTGGACGAACCCAGGGACGCATGGGACTCTTTTCTTGGGTCAAGGTGCGGCGTGCCGTACGCCGAGTTCGATTCGTATCGTGCACATTCCAAATATCGTGCGACATTTAAGACGGACCATTCAAAAGTTGTCCTGAAACAATATGATCCAGCCTATGCGACTAACAGTTCCCGGTAAGGCTAGCCAGGCGTCGATATGAGCATACGAAAGTGAAGGAGAGGCGGATCATAGCGCTGCTCGGCCGACGGGATGCGCCAACGGACGCCATCGAAGAATACTGCCAGTTCCTGGGAGAGGCTTTACGCGCATACGATTGTGAATTGGAACTGGCACGCGTCCCGTGGGTGGAGCAGGGCTGGCCCGCCGCGATGCGCGAGCTCGATCGCCAAGCAAGGGACTGGCGCGGGCGGTGGGTGCTGGTGCAATACACGGCACTGGCGTGGTCCGAACGCGGCTTCCCGCTGCGTTTCCTGAGAGTTTCACGCGTGTTACGGCAGGCGGGAGCGCGCGTGGCGATGGTTTACCATGACGCGCTGCCGTACCACGGCAGCCGCACCATCGATAAGCTGCGCCGGCGCGCTCAGACATACGCGATGAGCGAAGCACTGCAATCCAGCGATCTGGCAGTATTCACGATTCCGATTAGCAAGGTTTCGTGGGTTGGACCAAAGCACAAACGGGCAGTTTTCATTCCTGTCGGCGCGAATCTACGAGACCCTGAAAGCGCCTGGAAAATGCTGCAAAACGAAACGAAGGAGACGAGGGCAATCGCCGTCTACGGGATCACGGGTGGAGAAGCAGGCGTATGGGAAATTGCAAGTATTTCCGAGGCGCTGCATGTGGTTACGGAGCGAATGGGAAAGCTTCGCTTAGTGGTAATGGGGCGAAACGCGGAGACTGCGGAAAAGGCACTGAAGAGCTTGATGGGCAAGTTGCCAGTTGAGATCCGCGTGCGCGGAATATTGCCGGGAGAGGAAATCGTGCGGGAGATGGGGGCGTGCGACGTCCTACTTTTCGTGCGAGGAGGCATCTCTTCGCGACGAGGGAGCGCAATCGCCGGGATTGCCTGCGGTTTGCCGGTGGTTGCGTTTGATTGTCCGGAAACTGGGTCTCCGATCACGGAAGCGGGAGTGGTATTTGCCGATGCGAAGCGGCAGCGCGGGTTGGGAGAGGCGCTTCTCAAGGTACTTACCGACCAGGAGTATCGTGCTTCGCTGGCGGCGCTCAGCCGACGGGCGCAGGAAAAATATTTTTCGTGGAAAGCGATTGCCGCACGCTATGCCGAAGCGCTTCAGGTAGATGGATAGAATGTACGTCGAAAGAGGTTGAGCTGAAAAAGGGGTGAGGCTCTAGCGGGACAGAACCTCGATCAAAGTCTCTTTCTTCTTCTCGGCAAGCGCTGCCAGAGGGTCCAGCGAGGCAACGTAACCAGCGATGGCGGCGGCGGCGAGAAATGCGAAGACTTCGGTGGGAAGCCAGCGGTCTCCGGTCCAGCGGCTCGCAAAAAGGATAGGCGCGCAGATAGCGGCCAGGAGGATCTGTGTGCCGAAAGAAACGAGCACGGCCATGCCGGATTGGCGTTGACCGCGCATCTGACCAAAATTGAGTTTGCGCGGAAAGGCCAGAGAGGACCAATTGGCGATGGATAGCTGTCCCGCAATGCTGAAAACAATCGCTGCGGATGTCGCGAGTAACACGGGGAGCGAGGGGATGCCAACCAGGTAAGAAAAGGCGATGATGCAAATGGTGAGCTCAAGAAAAAGCATGGAGACTTGCAGAAGATTCTTGCCGAGAAAGACCTGACGGAAGCTGACAGGCGAAGTGAAAAACGTCTGGATAGCCTTGCCGTCGTACGCAAAGCAATTGTAAGCGGGTGCCATCAGGATGAGGATGAGATAACCCATCATGCCTGGAAAAAACATTTCGGAAGAGATGGGGTGCTTCATAGCCGTTGGATGCCGTCCGGCAAATTGCGTTGTGAACAACAGGACGAAGACCGGCGGCATGATCAGCAGAAAGAAGGCGAAGCTGTTGCGCGTAAGGTAACGAAACTCTTTGCGGAGCACAGCGGCAACTTGCGGGCTGAGAAGGCGAAGGGCGTCAGAGTCGTCGCCGGCGCGCGGCACGGGACGGGCGGTTGATCGCGCAGGCGAAGCTGACTCGCTGAGTTCCTCACCGCGATATTGCGTGGCGAACCGAATCCAAAGGAACACACTGAAGAGCAAGGCATAAGCTGAGATGCCGGCGACACCCAGTAAGACAGCCGTGAGGTCATTTCGGGCGGCTCCCGAAACGGCTTGGCCTGCGAGAGAGGGCGGAAGAACAGTCAGAAAGGGCAGAACGCGATGAACCCAGGGCAGGGCCGAATGACCATATCGCTGAAGGAAGGGGTTGATGAATTGAACCGAGACGGCCAGAAGGATGAAGAGCGCGAAGAAAGCTTCGCGAGCGCGGCGTCGCGCGAGGATGCGTTCGAGCCAAGAACCGATCAGCCGCTCCAAGGTGACGTTCATCCAAAAAAACAGAGCGGACACGACGAGAAGAGCTGGAAGTACCGACGGATTTGCCGCAGCGGCGCCGATGTTTATGGCGATGAGCCAATAGAGTGACGCGATAGCCGCAAAATCGGCGAGTCCATAGGCAAGACCGATGAGATAGAACGCGCGAAGACTGAGCGGAAAGCGCAAAAGACTGCGAAACTCGAAGCCGACACCAAATCCTGCGGTAAATACGGGAAACATCTGCCAGAAAACAAAGATCCCCCAGAAAAGCAGAGCCATCCACGATAGGTATCCGCCAGCCACGATCGTATAGGCGGCGAAGCCCAAACCGATACTGACACCAATGACAGCGAGGCCGGCGAAGGTGCCGGCAAGGACCATTCCAATCGTATCCCATTGATTGTTTTTCTTGCGGAGACCGTTGCGGAGGATCCGCCAGCGAAGCCCAGCAATGAGGCGGATTTGTTCCCAAACGCCTGGAACGCGTGCTACAAGAGCCACGAAAGTTCCTCGAGTTTAGGTTGCTGAGAGCCGTCCTGGCCGACAATTGAGAGGAAAATCTGTTCGAGAGTGGTCTTGGTGCCCTCTTCTGCTGTGATGCCGACGCGGAGTTCTTCGAGAGAGCCCTGGGCGACGAGGCGGCCTTTATGAATGATGGCAACGTGGCTGCAAAGACGCTCGACAATTTCGAGAACATGCGAAGTGAGAAAAATGGTGACGCCGCGATCCGTCATGCGGCCAAGGAGAGCCTTAAGGGCGCCAGCGGCAAGCGCGTCGACGCCCTCGAACGGTTCGTCGAGGAACAGAATCCGTGGTCCATGAATGACGGCAGCGGCAAGGGCGAGTTTTTTCTGCATGCCATGGGAGAAGTCCGAGATCAGGCTTTTTGGACGGTCGGAGAGCTGCATGAAATCGAGGAGCTCCTCGGAGCGGCGCTGCGTCGTAGGACGGTCGAGCCCATACATGCGGCCGACAAATTGCAGATACTCAGAGCCGGTCAATCGTTCGAAGAGACCCATGCCTTCCGGAACCACGCCGATCTGCCGTTTCACTTCGATGGGATGAGCGGCGAAATCCATCCCGAGAAGCTCGGCGCGGCCTGAACTTGGCGCCAGGAGGCCCGTAAGCATCTTGATTGTGGTGGATTTTCCAGCTCCGTTTGGTCCGAGGAAGCCGAAGAATTGGCCGGCGGCGACCGTTAGATCGATGCCATCGACAGCCAGGAGATTGCCGAAGCGCCGCGTAAGCTTCTCCGTGACGATGGCGGAACCGATCATCGCATCTCCAATGGTCTCAGGGTAGTACGAGACTTGACTCTAACATGAGTCCCCATCGAGGGGACGAGCGAAGGCGGAACAGAGCGACAAAAGGAGTGACGCGGTCAGGAAACCTTCTGCGGATTGGGAGCTGGTGGCGGCGATGACAATTCCTTAGTGGGCAAAGCAGCAAGCACCGCCGGCAATTCAACTCGGAAGACGGCGCCGCCTTCTTGACGGTTATAGCAAAGAATCCTGCCGCTATGCTCCTGGACGATGCCAAAGCAAATGCTAAGACCCAGACCTGTGCCTTTACCGACGGGCTTGGTCGTATAGAAAGGGTCGAAAACGCGGTGAGGCTCCTTCAGGCCGGGGCCGTTGTCCGAGAAAAGGACAACGACGTAAGCGCGGTCGCGCATGGTCTTGACGGTAAGGATGCCGTCCTGCACGCCTTCCATGGCGTCGAGCGCGTTACTGATCATGTTAAAGAACACCTGCATAAGCTGATTTCCATCGCCGCGAACGCCCGGAAGCACGGATTCAAGCTGAAGCTCGATGCGAACGGCGCCGGAGCGCATGTCGAGTGTACGAAGTTGAACGGCGTTGGTGACGACGGTGTTTATATCGAGTAGAGCGCGTTCCGTGGGGACCTGCCTGGCAAAGCTGAGAAGATTTCCGACGAGCGTTTTCGTCCGGCGAGCCTGGTCGCGAATCTTCGAGGCGATGGAACGGGTCTTTTCGGGGAGCACCGGGTCGTCGGCGAGCAGGTCGGAGTAGCCAAGAATGGCGGTCAATGGGTTATTGATTTCGTGAGCGGCGCCGGCAGCCAATTGTCCCAGGGATACAAGTTTTTCGGACTGGACGATTTGAGCCTGGAGCCTCTGCAGATTTTCAATCGAGCGTTCGGATTGGGTGAGGAGGCGCGAGCGATCGGCGTCGGCCAGATAGACCCGTAAGAAAACAAGCAGCGCGAGTGGAATCGAAGCAAGAAGAACAGTCATCAGGCGAAAATCGCGAACCGCAGGGCCTTCCTGAGCGAAACGAAGGGTAAAGATTGCAAAAAACGGCAATGAGATAACCGCAGCCATTGCGAGACGAGCCGGCACGACGCTTTCCGCGGTGGAGATATGCTTCTGCACGTCGAACCCATCGGCCGAAGGATCGTCCAGAGCATCACGTCTCTGGTAAGCAATGTAACCAGCAAGCGCGAACCACAAGAAAGAGGAGACCAAGGGAAGGTCATAGAGGCTCCCCGTGTAGTAGCGATTAAATTCGAGAGCGACGTTGATGGTCAGGGAGGAAAGGGTGTACAAGGTCGAGGCGCCAAAAAGGTTGGCATAGATGACCCGCCAAGCACCCGAAGATCTCAAGCACAAGTAACCGAAGCCGAAAGCAATGATGAAGTTTTCGGTATTGTGAAGGAGGATGTAGTTGTAGTTGTATTGCGCGAGCGAGGGGACGGCGTACATCCAGGGCAGAACGATGAAAACGTATAGGAAAAGCCACCAGCCAAGCAAAAGTGCAAAGTCCAAATAGCCGAAGCGCAGTCGCAATTCGCCGCGCTTGAGATGGGGGCGTAGAGTCAGCGCAGCCATGATGGGGATGCCGCGAACGAAAAACACGATGTCCACCGGATCGTTGTCTGGGAGTGGCCGGTGGAGATACACCTCATAGTACGTCCACTCAAATTGGCCGATCATCCAGAGAGTGCAGCCCATGGCAATCAGCATCCAGAAAAGGTTTCTGCGCCAGTGGGGAGTTCCGGCATTCAGAAGAAGACCGCCGTTGGCAAGAAGGGGGACGATGCACTGGGACAGGTCACCGAAGGCGATGAGGGCATGGTTGCCCCTCGGGAGAAGCAATGACATGACGGCGTAGGTAATCAGGAAAAGAAGCCAGACACCCACCATGCGTCCGATTGTGTTGGAGGAGGACATTGGCTCAGGAGAATCCATTTTAGAAGGGGAGAAGTGGCAGAGGGGCGTCACATTCTGGGCAGAATACCTAAGTATAAATAAGGCCAGATGATGGATTGCCAAGCTGCCATCTACAGGTGCTTCAAACAAAGATAAAGGCGGGATTCGGAAGAATCACTCTGTGCCGAAGGTTTGGAAAAGGAAAGTTGAGCGTGCACCGGGAAGGAGCGGGTGGCCGTTGAAGGAAGCGGAGCCGTGTTCATAGCCGGCCAAGACATATTTCCAGCCGAAAGTGATGCCGCCGCTCAAGCGAAGGCTATAGAGCTGACCGGGGCTAACTTGCACGCCGCCGCTTGGAAAGACAAAAAGTACGTGACTGTAATCGGCGGCTGAGACAGTCTTCGAAACGATCCCAATGACATGGTCGCTGGAATCCAGAATGGTAACCGTGAGCCTGTCGTCAGGAGGACCTGGGTTGCCAAGCACGAGCTGTACCTCCACTCCTACAAGCTTCGGAAGAGAGGGAGTAAAGGATTGGCGAACGTCATTGACGAGATTGGTCCACGCATTTTGCCAAGGCGCAGTGTTGGACTGGTCCGGAATCAGCTGAGAAGGTGGCACGGAAGGAGAAGAAAGCACGGGCGGAGTCGCTGCTGAAGTGTGTTGTCGGCACGAAGAACCTGAGAAGACGCAGAACAGCCCCACGAGTGAAGCCAGCGCACGGGACGACTGGTAAAGCATGATTCTCGAATTCTAGCCGGTTTGAGTGCAGGGAACAATGGTGCTCGAGAGGGCAATGACTCGTAGCAGAGCTTCTAACGAATGCTTTTAAAGCTGATTGAATAACGTCGCGAGACCGAGCAAAGAATCATTCATAGCGAAGAGCGCGCATGGGGTCGAGACGGCTGGCGCGCCAGGCGGGAATGTACCCCGCGGTGCAGGCTACGGTAGCCAGCGCAATGGTGGCGAGAGCAAGCGTAGCGGGATCGTGAGGCGTGAGGCCGAAGAGCTGGCTTTGCACGAGTTTGGTAAGCGCGAGGGAAGCGGGGACGCCCGCGGCAACGCCGATGGCTACGAGGATGAGCACTTCTCGCATGATCATCCAAATGACGCTTCCCTGCGCGGCGCCCAGGGCCATACGAATGCCGACCTCGCGGGTGCGCTGAGCGACAGTGTAGGCCATGACGCCGTAGAGGCCAATGACGGCGAGAAGCGTGGCGAGAAAGCCGAAGACGGCGGAGAGACTGGCAATCATCCGTTCGGTGGAGAGCGAGTTGTTAATTTGAACGTCAGTAGTGCGCATGTCGTAAATGGGGATATTGGAATCCATGTCGCGGACTTTGGAGCGAATGGCGGACATGAGGATGTTCGGATCGGCAACAGTTCGGACGTAGATGACCATGCCACCGATATAGCGGCTTCCGAGGTAGGGAATAAAGGCTTGCGGCGGAATCTCGTCTTTTAGATTGGTGTACTTGATGTCCTTAACCACGCCGATGATTTCCATGTCGATAGGCGTTCCCGGATCAGAGCCGAAGCCAGCATGGAGACCGATCGGATTGCGGCCAGCGCAGAACTTTTTCACGAAAGTCTCGTTCACCATGATGGTGGTGGGTACCCACCCAAAGGCGTCTGGACTGTGTTTGACCTCGTGGTTGTCATTGGGTGTGAAATCCCGTCCCTGGAGGATGGGGACGCCAAGAGTGGCGAAATAACCGGGGCCGACCTGGTTCATGTAAGGCTCGGGACGATCGCCTGGCTTATCGGGATTGTAGCCTTCGACGGTCATGCTGCTATCCCACTCGTCGTCCTCAAGAATGCGATTCGAAGCAAGCCCAACCGATTGGACGCCAGGAATTGAGGCGAGAGAGGCCGCTAATTGAGGATAAAAAACCTTCATGCGCTCGACCGAATAGCCGCTGAGAGAGGGGTCCATTTCGAAACCAATGAGATTCTGCGAGGGAAAGCCCGGGCCGAGTTCGCGCAGGTTACTAAGGCTCCTGACGAAAAGGCCTGCACCGATCAGGAGCAGGAGTGAAAGAGTGACTTGGGCGATGACGAGAGATTTTCTAAGCCCGGCGTGGCCGCCACCAACAACGGCTGCAGCTTCATCCTTGAGGGTGATGGCGACATTGGGTTTGGTGGTTTGGAGAGCGGGCACGAGACCGAAGATGACGCCGGTCAAGAGAGTGACGGCCAGAGTGAAGAGGAGAATGCGTAGATCGGGAGAAGTGGAGATGTGCAAGCCGCCGGAATCCGAAGGCAGATAAGCGGCCATGAGAGCCTTGTCCGCCCAGTAGGCGAGAGCAAGTCCAGCGAGAGCGCCGAAAGTGGCGAGAGAGAGACTTTCAATCAGGAGCTGGGCAACAATGCGGCCACGGGTGGCGCCCATCGCAAGGCGAATAGCCATTTCCTTTTTTCTAGCCGCACCGCGGACGAGGAGCAAATTGGCGAGATTGGCGCAGGCAATGAGCAGCACAAGTCCAGTTGTGGCCATGAGCACCCAGAGCGGAGTAGAGAGAGTCTGGCGCGCGTAAGATCTACCTTGTGAGCCGGGCAAGACCTGGATCCAACATTTCAGAAATTGTTCGCGATCGTAGGTGGAAGCGTGAGCGAACGCGGCTTCCTTGACCTCCATTTCGAGCATGGAATGCATGAAAGGCTGAAGCGAAGCTTGTGCTTTCTCGCGCGTGATCCCTGGCTTCAAACGGCCGAACGCATTAACCCAGCGATTGCGACGACTCTTGAGCATGTCATCTGGGTTGCCAACAAGGACTTCCTTCTCCATCATGATAGGGACGAAGAGTTTGGGAGAGCGACCGAGCTCGACGCCGTCGAAGCCGGGCTGCAAGACGCCGACGACGGTCATGGGATAGTTGTTCAGCGTGAGTGTCTTACCGACGATGGAGGGGTCGGCTGAGAAACGAGTTTTCCAATAGGCGTAGTTCAAAACGATGTAGGGATGACCGTCCGGAATGCGATCGTCATCCTGAGTGAAGACGCGGCCGAGGTAAGGATTGAGGCCGAGAGTGGAGAAATAGGTGCCCGAGACCATTACCATGTCAACGCGTTCTGACTGACCTCCGAAAGACAAACTCGCTGAAAAAGGGAAGCGGCAGAACATGTCAGAGAAGACGTCGTTGTGCGCCCGGAAATCGCGAAACATGGGATGGGAGATGGCATTGCCGCCCCAATTGCTGCCGTAATGGTGGCCCCGCATCGTCAGCAGGACGAGTTCCTGAGGGTTCTTGACCGGAAGGAGGCGGAGCAGAACCTGGTCGAGAAGCGTGAAAATGGCGGTATTTGCGCCGATGCCCAAGGCAAGGGTTAGGATGGCAATTGCGGTAAATCCCGGAGTGCGCGCCAGAGTGCGCAGGGCATACTTCAAGTCACGAAACGCGGTGTCGAGAGAGGCGATTGTGTTCATTCCGCGGGACTTATCCTTTCAAGGACGCTAGCCACTGTCCGTGAATACGCGCGCCGGCGAGAATTGTTCCCTAAAGATGGCTGGCAGAGTTTCCCGCCTTAATATCCCAAATTGACACTGTCTGAGACGATTGAAGCCGTAAAACGTCTTGTCTGAAAATAGTGGAGAAATCGCCGGAGAATCGTGCGATGCCGGGCAACGAGCTTCGACGGCGGTCGGGTTGCGAAGACAATTGTTAGCTACCCAGGCCAGAGCGAGGGAAACGCGTTAAGTCAAACGGCAGAGCTTGTTGCGACGCGAGGTGCAGCAGTTTCTTCCTTCTGACGGAAATAATCCGTAACTCGATCGATGATTTCATTTAGCGAAGTTTGGGGGCGGAAGCCAGTAATCGCGTGGAGCTTATCGACGCACGGGACGCGGCGCATCATATCCTCGAAGCCCGGCTCGTAAGCCCGATCGTAAGGGACATATTCTATCGAGGAAGAACTGCGGGTGCGTTCCTTGACGAGTTTAGCGAGATCTTCCATGCTGATTTCTTCCGTATTGCCGACGTTGACGACTTCGCCGATCGAGCGCTCCGTAACCAGCAAACGAATGAGGCTTTCGACGGTATCGCGCACATCGCAGAAGCAGCGGGACTGCTTGCCATTGCCGTAGACCCGGATGGGTTCGTTGTCGAGGGCTTGCTTGACGAAGTTCGGCAAGACCATCCCGTAACGGCCTGTCTGGCGTGGGCCAACGGTGTTAAATAGCCGGACCACGATTACGGGAAGTTTTTTCTCTTTCCAATAGGAGAGTGCGAGAAATTCATCCAGAGCCTTCGAGGCGGCATAACTCCAGCGGCCTTTCGTAGTGGGGCCGAGGACGAGGTCGGCGTCCTCGCGAAAAGGCACGTTGGTGTTCTTACCGTAAACCTCGGATGTGGAAGCGGTTAGAACGAGTTTTCGTTTCTTGCAGGCAGCTTCAAGGATGCGCTGCGTGCCGTTAACATTCGTTTCGATGGTGCGCACGGGGCTTTCCACGATGAGCTTGACGCCGACGGCAGCGGCCAGATGAACGATGACATCGGCATCGTCAACGAGCTCGGCGAGTAGCTGAAGATTCTCGATGGTGTCGAGGTGATATTCCATCTGGCCGGAAACTTTCAAATGACGGATGTTGTCCATACTGCCGGTCGAAAGATTGTCGAGTAAGACGACGCGGTCGCCGCGGGCGAGAAGACGTTCAGCAAGATGGGAGCCAATGAAACCAGCACCGCCGGTGATCAGATACCGCAATGTTCCTCCTTACAAAACCTGGTCGTCATCGCGATTGCGCAGGGAGCTTTCGGAGACAGATCCGGCAAGATCATCGTGTTCGTGAGCAGTATCGGCAGCTTCTTGCGGACCGTAGCCATAGGAATACGGATAGTAGCGGTAAGAATAGTAATAGTCGGGAGCGCCAGAATCCACCGCATTCAATACGACACCCAGGATGTGGCACTTTACGCTGTTGAGCAGGTCTCGAGTGCGGGTGAATGCTTCTTTCGGAGTTTCGCCGCTTCGCACGACGAGTAGAACGCCGTCGGTCTGCACCGACAGAATGACGGCATCCGTTGCAGCCATGACGGGAGGCGAATCGATGACAACGAATTTGAATTTGGTGCGCAATTCAGAGATAGCCTCTGTGAGCTTACTTGAGGAAAGCAAGTCGGCGGGATTGGGAGGGAGTGGGCCTGTAGGAATTGCGGCGAGATTGGGAATGACAGGATGCGGTATGGTAACAAGATCGAGGCTGGACACGCCCGCGAGATAAGAACTAAGGCCAGCATACTTGCCGTTGCCCATGTTGAGCAGGCGGCCAACGCCGGGCTTGCGCAGGTCCGCGTCCACAAGCACGGTTCGATCACCGAGCTGGGCGAGGGTGACGGCGAGATTCGCCGCGGCAGTGGTCTTTCCTTCGCGGGGAAGCGCACTCGTCACGAGTATGACCTGCGGAGGACGACCGGGCTGAGAAAGTAGCAAAGAGGTGCGCAGAGCCCGAAAGGCCTCGGACATTTGGGATTTAGGCAGATGCTGAGCGACGAGCTCGATGCGCTTCTCGTGACCGTTTGTGGACATGCCCGGTAAAAGCCGTTTGCGAGTGCCATTCCCATTGGGTGAGGCAAACTCCGGCACAACGGCAAGGGAAGGCAAGCGAGCCAGGGTTTCGATATCATCCGGAGTCTTGACCGTATTGTCGAGGTACTCTCGCAAGAGCGCCAGGCCGATGCCACCAACGAGCCCGACAAGGAAAGCCAGCGCAATGTTTCGCGCTTTGGCTGGACGCGAGGGATAAGTGGGGATCATAGCCGGATCGACGACGCGAATATTGGAAGATTGCAGAGCAGCGGAAATCCCGACTTCCTTGAGCTTAGTCGTCAGGCCATCGTAGAGAGCTTTATTGGCCTCGGCTTCGCGCTTGATAATGTTGTATTCGACGAGGCGCCCTGCCATCGCGTTCGCTTCGACCTTTTGCTGATCCAGCGCCTGGGTGAGCAGGTTTTCGCGCGCCTTGGCTTCGCGGTAGTCGCTCTCGATCTGGTCGATAGTGTTGACTTTTTCCTTTTCGATCAGCTGGTCGATGTCTTTGAGCTGGGCCTGAAGGCGCAGGACCTTGGGGAAATTAGGACCGTATTGGTTTAGTGCGTCGTCGTACTCCTCCTGGGCGGTTTGACGCTTCTGAATGAGACCTTGCAAAGCACTGTTATCGCGAAGCTGAGCGACTTCGGAAACACCGCCGGCTTTGGCAAACTGATAAAGCGCTTCTTTCTTCATGCGATCTTGCTGAGCATCCGTCAGTGCCTTGTTGATGTCGGCGAGGCGCTGGGTGGTTATGTTTTGTTTGTCGTCCAGAGTCCAGATCTGATTCTGCCTCTCATACGCGATGCGCTTGTCTTCCGATTGCTGAACCGTGATCTTGAGCTCGTCCAATTCGTCGCGGAGCCAGGTTGTGGCACGCGTGGTTTCATCGTAGCGGCTGCGAATGTTCTGATCTTGAAAATTCTTGATGTGCTCGTTGACGACGCGCGCCGCGAATTTCGGGTCCGTCGATTCAAAGCTGACATCGAGAAGCTGACTGTTTGGAACGCGTTTGACGCTGAGGCTGCCAAGAAAGGCGCCAAGCTCGGGAGGGCTTTTCTGGTTCTCGAGGCTCCCGGTGGCAAGCGCTTCAGAAGGCCCGTTGGGAGAGCCGGATTCGGCCCGCGCCCAGAGCCCGCTGCTGCGGATAGTTTGCAGAGCAAGAGTTTCGGACGTCAGGATTTTCGATTGCGTCTCGATGTAGTTGTCCTGGTCCATTATGTATTCGTAGGGGTCGGCACCCGGGAAAGGGAGAATGTTGGAATTTTCGCGGTCAATTTCAATGCGCGCAGTGGCTACATAGACGGATTGCATCCGGAAAGTGGAGATAGTGACTATGGTGACGACGGCAAGCAGAAACGAGAGGATCAGCCACTGATGCTTGCGCAAAATTAAGAGGTAGTCGTAAAGATGGGGCTCGCGCGGCGAGAGATCCCAAGCCGGCAAACGGGAGGAAGGAGGAATCAGCTCGACAACACCGTTGGAGCCATTTTCCTTAGGTACGAGTTTATTTTCGTCAGTCATGTTCCTTCTAGTGGTACGCGATGCGATAAAGGGCGACGGCGGAACCAAGCGCGATGCCGAACTCCAGTCCCTTTAGCAACGCTTGCTTGGCCGCGCTGTCGGGAACATACAAGATGTCGCTGGGCTGCAGCTGCACATCTTCGGCTTTGCGATTCAGAATTTTTTTCAGATCCAGTTGCACCTCATGTTGCTGCCCCTGGGCATCCTTGCGGAGGATGACGGCATGATCCGTTTTCGCCGTGCGGGTGAATCCGCCCGCCAATGCGAGAATCTTCAATGCGTTCAGCTGTTCGCGGTCATTCTGAAGCACGAATCCGCCGGGCCTGCTGACCGCACCCAGAACGTAGACAATGCCGGCGTGAGGGACAGTTACGACATCGCCCGCCTGCAAAAGAATATTATTCTTGATATTCCCTGCTTCCATTAGTTGATACAAATTAACAGTAATGGTGTCCACGGCAGGAGAAGGCGGCGTAGAAAATGCGACGTTCCCAGCACCCTCGGAGGTAGCATTCGGAGCGGGCAATTCAGGCGGCTCCGCAGCGACGCTGCCAGATGATGCAGCGGCCGGAGGAGCGGAGCCGGAAGCAGGTTTCAACATCATCTTGTTGGTTTGAGATTTACCGGAAATGTTATCGGGTGAAGTCGCCGGAGACTGATCCTGCTCGCTAAATGACATCTGCGGAACAGGCCGCGTTATGATGACCTGGTCGCCGGCATCGTTGGAAATCCCACCCGCTTCGGCGAGTGCTTCGAGGAGCGTTACCTGACGATCCGCCTGATAGACGAGGGGATGAGCGACAGCCCCAACGACCGTGATGGGCTTGCTCTTTCTTTCTCGGACGGTGACAGTCACCTCGGGATGCGACACCAAGCCGTCTGCTTCCAGCACTTCGGCAATCTTCTGTTCCGCCTGGATTTCAGTAAGACCGGTAACACGCAGGCGCACGGGGACGAGCGGAATACCAATCGTGCCTGTTTGGCTGACGCGCACATCGCGGCTGAGTTCCTTGACATCGAACACTTCGATAGAGAGCAGGTCGCCATCGCCAATGACGTAGTCATGCGGCGCCATCCGCGCCTCGGCGGAAAGCTCGCGGATGCGGTCGTTAGTTTGCTGTGGCGTCTCGAGAACGGCCTGCGCGCGGCTGGGCGGCGCCAGAACCACTAACCCGAGCAGAGTGATGGAGACGAGACTCAACCTCCCCGCACCCAGTCTCGCTGGCTGCATACGAATAGATGACCCCCAGATTGATTATACAGACAGTCAGACTAAGTCCATCACTGATTTCGAGGAGAGTCGTGCCTGGACAAGCGGGGGGAGTTTCGGAGGCCGGGCGTGCGAATTTCGCTCGTCGCTAAATTGGCCATCAGGAAAAAGAGGGTGGCGTTTGCCGGAATGTGCAGATTGAAATCAACAAGACTATGCGTGAGAAACCCAAGACAAGCGACCAGACCGGAGAGCTGGAGGGCCGAAGCAAACGAACTGCCCGTCTGTGCCAGACGCCGCAGCGATTCAAATAGCAGGATTCCGAGAAACGACAAACAGCACAAGCCGCCCGCCATGCCGGTCTCCGCGAGAGCTTCGAGGTAATCGTTGTGAGCGTGATTGACAATTTTTCCGTCGTAGAGCGTTTCATACCCAGGGAACACCGTTTGCAGCGTGCCAAGACCGGTCCCCATCCAGGGATGGTCCAGGAAAATATGCCAAGTGTCCTTCCTCATGGATGCTCGTTTGCCTGCGGTGACCTCGAGAGATTGGAGGGAGGAGAACCTTGCGACGAGCTGTTGAACGCCCAGCCAAGACACCATCAGAAAGGCCAGCAAAAGAACCGCGCCGCCGGAAAGCAGGTGTTTTCCGGCGGTGCGGCGAAGAAGCAGCCAGAGTACAAGGACGCCGAGTTCCACAGCAAAGCTGACAACCCCGCCTCGAGACGCAGCCAGAAACAGCGCGCCGATGGGCACCACGGCAAACAAACTGATCAGGATCCAGCGATCCCGGCGCACTTTGCCCAGTACTAGAGGGACCAGGGAGATAGGGATGATAAGCTCCGCGAATCCTGCAAAGTGATTCCGATTCACGTATGGGCCGAAGGGAATGCCGCCAAAATGCATTTCGCGGAACCAATAGAGTTTTCCGTTGAAAGTGACATGTTGCAGAACGCCGAAGAGAGCCACCGCGAATCCGAAACTCATCGTAAACCAGATGAAACCCCGCCAATCTTCCAGCGTTTGAAAGGCTTGCGCGGCTAGAAAGACAATGAGGATATCGGCGAGCAGTAGTCGCAGTTCCGTCCGCGTACTATAGGCAGAGGCCGTGGCATGAAAAATCCATTGCGCGAGAGCGACCAGTAGCAGACCGACGAGCGGCAAGAGCAAAGGCGAAACGACTACCTGCTGTTCTTTTTTGAGATACGCGCGCACGGCCCAGAAAAGAAAGAGCAGGCCTGCCCCGATTTCCATGACGGCCCGCGCCCAATCTTCGACACCGCCGAACGCGGCCACTCCGAAAACCACGAGCGCACAGATGCCGATGCGGATGAGCTTCATTGCTTGGTGTTCTCCGCGGATTCGGGAACCAATGCGACGTCGTCAATCCAGGCCGAGCCGGAAATCTTGTCGTCCGATTGTGTGCTTGCCTGGCGGCTCACACAGAGCTGAAGCTCACGGACATCCAAACCCGCTGTCCAGCGATGCCTAATTTGTGTCCACGGCTGTGTGCCGCGGACATCGTCAGTCCACGCGACCGAGCGATCCGAATCACTGATGGAGTGGAGACCAAACCGCACTCCCTGGTCGGTGGACAAATTCCGAGTTTGGATCCAAGCGGAAAAGAGATAGGACGCAGCGGGCTGGACGGGGATGTATTGACAAACATCGCCGAAATCTACGTTCTTCAAGCCGTTGAAGGTGAGGCGGAGGGAACGCCTCCCGGAATGCTTTTCATCCGAATCGAGATTGATCCGGACCCCGCCGATGAATGGCGCGTATCGCCACGCTAGACCGCCATTGGCTACATCCGATTCGAATCCCCCGTCCCAAACGAGCGAGCCTGGCGGATCAGGCGGCTGCTGGACACCCGCAAAAGCCAGTGCCTGATCCCAGACGCGCCGGGCCTCCGTCATCTGCCTTTTGTGAATGAGGGATTCCATGAGGGGATAAGATTCGCTCAGGGGAAATTGCGGGTGGAGAAGATCAAGCCGGGACCACACGACGAGAGCCTGGTCCGTCCGGCCCTGCTCCGTCAGTGAGGAAATCACGGCTAAATAAGCCGCCTGAGAGCGTGGCAGCACGCGATCCAGGACCGAGCGAATGTCCGGATCTACGCGCAACCCTAGTGAGAAAGCTGCGGCTCCACGCTTGGGATCGACATCGACAGTCTGCTTGATTTGGGCAAAGGCGCCGTCGACATCGCCCTGCCGAAGTAAAAAATTCCCATAACGCCAGGAGACTTCGGGAGAAATCGGGTAAACGCGCTTGGCGTGTAGAAAAGCGTTTCGCGCATCTGTGATGTCACCTTTTGATTCGTAAGCCGTACCCAAGTCCAGCCACGTGTCCGCCGAATGAGGATCGATAGTGAGGGCCTTTTGGTAGGCGCGAATCGCACGTTGCACATCGGGGTCTTCGAGGTTGTATTGCCAGTAGCGGCCGAGAAGAGACCAGTTGCTGGCATCATCCGGTTCGAGTTGCGCGGCACGCTCAAGACCCTGTGGGGTGTTCAATCCGGCGTCGTGCTCCCCGAAGGCGTTGCGAACGCCTGAATCGGTAAGACCGGCGGCGAGCGCCAATGCTGCAAGAACAAGAAGCCCGCGCACCGCGGGGGTGGAGAGGCGAAGAATCATCCCGCGATACTGTGCATAGACAAACTCTCAGATGCAAGATGAAAGTCGAAAGAAACGGAAATGGAATGCGAGCAACGGATACGGAGGAGAAGACCTACTTGCCTATTGTCGCCGACAATGTTTCATCCGCGCGTCCGCGGCGGCGAACGTCGATTCCCAGCCGCTTAATTTTTTGATTCAATGTGGACAAAGGAATCATAAAACGCTCGGCGGCCTCGGTCTGATTCCAACTGGTGCGTTCGAGCATGTCCATAATGATGCGGCGCTCGATCTCGTCCATGATTTGAAAGAGCGAAGGCTGAGGATGATCGGCGGCGGAACGCGAACCGGTTTCGCCAGGCAGAGGAGGAAGAAATTCAGACAGCTGCAACCGGACACCACGCACGATTTCCTTGTTGCGGATGCTTTCAGGAAGCAGGTCGACGTCCACGCGCTCGCTGGTGGAAAGTACGACGGCTCGCTCGACGACATTTTCCAGTTCGCGGACGTTCCCAGGCCAGTCGTAATCCATAAGCAGCTTCATGGCTCCGGCTGTGAACACGCGCATGGGCTTGCCGTTTTCCAGACAATAGTGGCCCAAGAAATGGGCAAGCAGCGCGGGTATATCCTCCCGGCGATCGCGCAGCGGCGGAAGCTGGAGATGAATGACGTTCAGGCGATGGTAAAGATCTTCGCGAAAGCGGCCTTCGCGAACAAGCGTGAGAAGCTCGATGTTAGACGCCGCGAGGATGCGCACGTCCACTTTGATCTGTTCCGTGCCACCGAGACGCATGAACTCGCGCTCCTGAATCACACGGAGCAGCTTGGCTTGCGTCTCCGGGCTGATTGTGGCGATTTCATCAAAGAATATCGTGCCTTGATCGGCGACTTCGAAGAGACCCTTTTTTGAAGCGACGGCGCTGGTAAAAGCACCCTTAACGTGGCCGAATAGCTGTGATTCCAGCAAATCTACGGGAATCGAGCCGGTGTTGACCGGAACGAAAGCTTTATCGGCGCGCGGCGAGGCCGAATGGATCGCTTTGGCGATGAGTTCTTTGCCAGTACCGCTTTCGCCGCTAATCAGCACGGTGGAGCGCGAAGGCGCCACCTGCGTGATCAAGTCAAAAAGCGCCAGCATTTTTTCGCTCTTGCCGATAATGTTTGGAAAATTGAATCTTTGCTTCAGAGCGCGTTTAAGCTGAACATTTTCTTCGCGAAGCCGGCGAGATTCGACCGCCTGGGCGACCTGCGCCAGAAGTTCGTCATTGGACCAAGGTTTGGTGATGTAATCAAGCGCCCCACCCTTGAAGGCCGCCCGAGCCATATCGATGGAGCCGTAAGCAGTGATCAGCACAACAGGAAGCTGGGGATCCCGCCGGCGAATTTCGCGCAGCAAATCCAGGCCGTTGCGGTCGGGCAGGCTGACGTCCAGCAGGAGCAAGTCAAACGGATGCTCTTCGAGTTTAGACAGTCCGGATTCGCCGGTTTCCGCGCTGGCAACACCATATCCTTCACTGGTGAGCAGGAGTTCGAGCCCTTCGCGGATTTCCGATTCGTCGTCAACAACCAGAATAGAACCCTTAGGCATGCACTGACTTTCTGACCGCGGGGAATTCTACGTGAAACGAAGTGCCCTTGCCGGGAGTCGAGCGAACGTCAATCTTCCCGGAGTGTTCCTTTATGATGCCGTAGCTGATAGAAAGTCCGAGCCCCGTGCCGCGGCCGCTGGCTTTCGTAGTGAAGAAAGGATCAAAGATGCGATTGATATGTTCGCGCGGAATCCCCGCGCCGGTATCTACCACTTCAATCTCCACGCTTCCATTGTGCGCCCCTGTGCGCACTTCCAACAAACCGCCTCCCGGCATGGCATCGCGAGCATTGAGGAAGAGGTTAAGAAAGACCTGTTGCAATTTATTCGCTGAACCACGGACGGCGGGCAGGGTCTCCCCTAAATGCTTCACGATTTGAATGTGGGAGGTTTTCAGCGGGTGGGAGACGAGAGAAAGCGTCTCCTCCACCACGCGGTTCACATCGATATCGACCGCCTCGGCGGCGCCGGTGCGCGAAAAATTCAATAGATTGTTAACAATCTCACTGGCTCGAAACGTCTGTTTGACGATCTTCTCAATAATGGATTGCCGTGGATCTCCATCGGGCATCTGCTTGGCGAGCATCTGGATGTAATTTGAGATGACGGCCAAAGGTGTGTTGACCTCGTGCGCGACTCCGGCAGCGAGCAAGCCGAGGGACGTCAGTTTCTCGGTTTGCGACATCTGTTCTGCCATGCGCTCGCGCTGGGTTACATCATCGAAGAGCAAGAGACGACCGATGCGCTCAGCAGATTTGCTGACGAGGGGAGTGATCGAAACATTTAAGGTCAGCGACTTGCCCTGATGGTGCAAGCGCTGCTTGTATATTCCAGTGATTTGCTCTTCGTCGCCTCTCGCGGCAATCTCATTAGCGAGTTCTTCAGGCAAGAGCGAGCGAAGCTGGCGCCCAACGGCTTCCTGCCGGGGAACGCCGAAAAGCTGCTCCATGCGAGAGTTCCAGGATTCCACGATGCCTTCCAAATCCACGGCAAGAACGCCTACATTCAAGGATTCCAAAATGTTTTCGCTGAAATCTTTGAGGCGCGCAATTTCCAGGGCTTTTTGCTCGAGCGACGTGTATAGCTGGGCGTTATCGAGCGCCACAGCCACGTATCCGGCGATTGTTTCCACGAGTTCGACGTCATCGCTCGAAAGATAATCGCCATCCACTGTTTTGCCGAGCCCGAGAACAGCGACGGTGTGCTCGCGAATGCGACACGGCACAAAATAGTTCAGGTCGAGTTGTTCCAGGGTTTCGCGCACAGTCTCGCTTACGTTGTGAGCCGCGCGGGGCGACTCAAAAAACAGCGCCCCGCGTCCAAACTCGGGCTGGGCCGGTCCGAGGAAGCTTAGGTCGAGAGGCTCTGCAAGACGCACGCCCATCGAGCGGGCAAGGCGTAGATGCCCCGGGTTCGCGACGTCTTCGACGAAAATCGCGAGCCGGTCGACTAGAAGTGTTTGTGACACGCGGTCCATCACCGAGCCGAGCATGGGTTCGAGCCGGACTTCGTTCGTAAGCGTGCGCCCAAATTCAATCAACGTGCGCCGGTAATCCAGCCGGTCTCGGTAGAAGAAGCGGTCGAGCCGCGCCTGAATCCATTCGCGGAAAGGCTGAAAGAGAAATGCGGCGATAACGATAGCGACCATGCCTCCAACCGGACCACTGGTCGAAGTGTGGAAAATTTCAGCGATCAGCGCGACCAGGGCGAAGTAGACGGCTGCCACCGCGGCCGTCGCGGCGGTATACGCCAAGCCGCGCTTGAAAATAATGTCTACATCCATCAAACGGTAGCGAATGATGGCGTAGCCGAAGCACAGCGGGATAAACACCAGGCTGACCGTCGAGAGTTTCATCCAAGGCTGAGTGGCGGCATCAAATGTATATGGCACGATATAGAGCAGGGCAAATGGCAGAGTGCCCACGAAAGTGCCGGCGGTAAGCCATTTCAATTGCTGACGAAGGACACCAGCGGGCGCCCCGCGAAAATTCCGGTAGAAAACAAATCCCGCCAGAAGGTACCAGAGACCGAGATAGCTCCATTCGGCCTTGTCGAGCAAGACTCGCGAACCTAGCCAGGGTACAAAACCCAGAGTCTGCGTAGCCACGCTGACGTGGATCAACAGAAGGATCGCAGGTGGAAGGTAAACGAAGCTGAGTTTTGCCAGCGACCGCGTAGCCGATTCCGAACGCTCGGGAAAAAACAGGGCAAAGTGCAGCAACAAAGCCGGCGCAATAAGCTCAGCCAGTATCTTCGACCAATAAACTTCGTAATCAAAAGTATCCAGCTTCCCGCTGTAGTAGAAGGAATAAAGAACGAATGACATTAAACAGAAGATGTAGAAATGGACGGCGCGCGGCGCGTTCCAGCGGCGCGCAAAAATGAAAAGTCCAATGAAAAGGTAGACCAGTCCAACCGCGCGGCCATAATCCTCTATGGAGGTTGGCTTCTCTGCTGGAGCGGTAACGAAAGCGGTCTCAAACGTTTCGCCGCTACGCGAAAGTTTGTAACCGACCTGCGACCATAGCCCGGCTTCGTAGAGGCGTTTGGTCACTTGCACTTGGCCGATTACGGGCGAGCCGTTTATGGCCAGCAGGATATCGCCGGGACGGACGCCGGCACGCGCGGCAGGAGAATTGGGGGAAACACGCCAAGCCTGTGCTCCCTGAGATGTATCCAGCCAGGCAACACCGTCGTCGGGGGCTTCATACCTGCTGCGTTGTATGAAGTTCAGCCAGGCAAAAATCAGGGCTGCCAGCGTAGCTATCGCCAATACAACGGCACCCAAGCTGACTCTGAGGTTCTGCTTCATGGCCTGCCTTGGCGAAGCAACACCCCGCCATTGTTTTTCAGGTGCAAGCCAATGTCCATTCTTTGGAAGACTGGCATTCCAATAAATCTATTATATATCAGCAACTTACCAACTAGCTGGGAGGGAACTCCAACTACAATCCACTTTATGGAAGGGCACATACAGCTTTCTAAAGCTCAGTTTCCATCTAAAACTGGAGGCTTAGACCGCCTCGGAACGTGCGAAAAGCAGGCATTAAGGTCACCCTTCCATCTTGCGTGTTGAGGGTGATGTAGCCCTGAGCAAAGAGATTGTCGCATTCAGCGTTGGCCTCCCAGCGGCCAGGGCCAAATTTGGGCAGCCTCTGGTGCACGCCAAGATGGAAGTAGGGTTCCATATCAAAAAGTGTATCGCCGAAACTATCGACGCGAGTCAAGGTCGCCCCGCCAATCCATTGGTAACCCACGGTGACTCGGGTTCCAAAGCGCGGAATTCTTTCCGAGACCTTCACTCCAGCCGATTGACGTCCCGCAGTGTGCAGCATTTCGCGAAGTGGCCCGGCCACTGAGCTAGAAGGCGTCAGAGCGCCGGCAAATGCATATAGCGCAGTCAGTTCGAGATCATCACCCAGTTTTTCCTGGTAAGCAGCGCGCGTACCCCAGCTACTCGAAGATCCCCCGTCATAAGAGAATCCGTTCGAATACACGTCTTGGAAAAAATCGGCGCTGGGAAGATTGTTGCCGCGACCGAAAACCGCGACGTGCCCGTTGTCATCGTGGAATGCTGCAACTTGCAATTTGCCACGTGTTCCGACTTTGCGCTCCGCCGCGAGCTCCTCGTGGAAACCATTCTCCAATACTGGACGTCCATCCCGCCACATGAGCACTGGAAATGCGTCCATCTCGTTCAGCGCCGCGGTCAAATCGCTCCCGGGCTCGCCGTCGGGCGCCTCTAGTGGCTCCGGGCCCGTCGGCATGGATGCGAAAATCAGGGACGCTTGCCAATCCTTCGTGATCCGGGCATCTAGCCGCATTCGCGGACGCAAAGAAGTTGCCGGCCGCCCAAGACCCACCAAAACATACTGTCCACCATACTCAAGTACCGCGCGACTTCCGAGGACTACGGAGCCGCCCTGATCGATGCGCACACCTCGAAAGGTGGGGCCATTGGCGCCCAGTTTCGATTCGCGCAGTACGAGTGCCGAATGTGGTCCAGTGAGCGAGCCGGCTGGGAGCCAAACGGTCGCAATTCCGCCAGCGGGTGAATCCGTGTCATAACTCATCAGGCCGGCAAGCAGCAAGCGGCTGGTCCCACCGAGATGCTGATCATAGGCAAATGCGGTGGCCGGACTCGCAGGTAGATTGGAGACCGAACCGGGCCTCCTGGAGCCGTCCGTAAATTCGAGGCGGCCGCGGGCGGGTTCCCGAGGGACCGAATCCGAATCAACACCGGCCGTGTTAAGCGGATCCTCCTCGACCCACTGAAGGACCGGGCGGACCGAAGTGGCTGTGCGCAAAACCCATTTCCAATCATCTGCTTCGCTCGAAGCGGACGAGGGAGTCCGCCGTAGCTGTTCAAGTGACGCGAACAAAGATTCCAACTGAATGCGGACAAGCGTGGTGAGGTTCGCGCTGACACGGATGTGTTTTTCAAGAGTCGGCAAAAATCCCGCGAGCGTGACGCGCACGGTATATAAACCTGGTGTGAGCCTTTCGCCGCGAAAGACACCCTCGATATTGGTGAAAAAATCAAGCGGAGCAGCGGACGCGACTGCTTCGGGGATCAATTCCACGCTGGCGCCCATTTGCGGTGTACCCGCCGTGTCTCGTACCACTCCTGAGAGAATCCCTTGAACGGACTTCAACTGCGCCGCTGCCGGATTCGCTCCCACGAATGAGAACGCCGCGGCCAGGACGAGTGCCCCCACGACTCGGACCTGTCCTATTTTCACTGCTAACTACCTCCCCGGAACCGTATTGGCTGCTGCTTTGGTAGGTTCCTGCGAGCCCTTGACCGTAAAATCCGCCGATTTCGAAATGGACTGATTGGCGATGCCGTCCGTGGCATTAATCTGGAGAGTGTACTTGCCCGGCGTCAAAGTCGATAGCGGCAACCATCTCTCGATCGTCACCTGATCGCCGGTCTGCTTCATTTCCACCGAGGTTTCCTTGAATTGCATCACTTGCTCGGAACCTTTTTTTACGGTGTAAACAAACGTTGCATCGGATTTGTGAGTTTTCTCGTCGGGTTTGATGTTGTACACCTGAAGATAGATCCCCAAACGGCCGTCCGTTCTAAAATCGCTTTCCAAACGCGGCCGCACTTTGGTCGAGCCCAGCACAAATTGCCCGGCCCCAATCTGATTTGCGGGAACGTGCTGGAGTTCGTCAGCAAGAATGAGCGTACTTGCATCCAGCTTGTCGTCTGCGTAGCGCGGCACCGCAAGCCTGGTATTCACCACTCCCACATTTCCACTCTGCACGTCCTTGATCACGATATCTAGACGGTAGAGGCCGGGGCGAAGAGGCACTGCTTTTTGATAAATTGACTGCATTTTAAGCGATTGCTGGAAAAGCGAATCCGGAAAATCCTTCACCACTGGATCTTCGAAAGTCTGAACCACGCGTCCGGTCAACGTGCTGACTCGCCCAAACACGTTCATCGTCGCGGATTCGACGCCGTCTTTTGCCTGGAAGTGGAGCTGCCCGTTGGGTACTTGGATGGTGATGGGAACCAGCACGGTGTCATTGGTTACTTTCATGAAGTCAGTGCGCCACATGAAATGAAGCTGATCGCGAACGATTCGCGCCGTTACGATCGCTTCGAGATCCTTGAACTTCACATCAGGAGGTCTATTTACCTTGGCGTAGAGATCCAATCGACTAAATTCATCCATACTTGCGGGAGTTCCACCCATCGCTGTTGGCAGGTTGGTGCCATCGGAGCGCGTGAAGCGGTCGGTCTTTGAGGCCAACCCCATGGATTCGAGCAAACTCAAACCCGCTCCCGGCACATGCAGCAGCGCATCTTTCTCAGACGGATCTATTGTCATGTGATACTCGCCAGAACCGGTCGTATCCACGAACTCCAAGACGACGTTCTCGCCGATACCTTCCAGATACCGCCAGCGCCAGGTTTCCCAAGGATAGGTAGTTGTCGAACCGCCGCCCTCTTCCATGGGTCGGTCGTAAGTGCCGCCCATCGGATGCGAATCGATCTCGTCCGGCGGTCCCCACATGATATACATGCGTCCCCGATCTGTCTTCCACCCGGGTATTCCCGATGCGAAATGCTCGTTCGCATAGGCGATCCGGCGGTAATGCTCTTCCTTGAAATCGTTTTCGGGGAGATCAGGATTGCTGCTTCGACGCAGCCAAAACTGTTCGATGAACTGCTCGCGCTCTTCGTTTGTATCAAGTTGCAGGAAAGCGTTCCGTTCTTCCGGAGAAATGATATAAACCACATCCTCGTTAAGCCACTGCTTGTACTGGTCGTCGAGCTCCTTGAGGGTCTTGTGCGCCTTTCTTTTCTGCTCCTTCCGCTGCTCTTTGGTGAGCGCCTGAGCAGGCGGGGGAGTATTGGGGTCTGCGGCTTCTTGGGCCGACACGGCAGGAATAAGAATGGCAAATGAGAATGCAGCAGCAATCAGGGTCCGAATTACCCGTGGCATCAGCACACCTCAACGTCTAGGACGATTGAATTCTACCCCCAGACAAGTTGCCCGTCAATCCAGGAATCTCCTGCATTTTGTGGGACTTATCCCCCGTTTGCGATTAGAACCGGTAAGTACGGGAAGAGTTGCCTGACAATTTGTGACCTGAACTTTAGGACAGGGTAAACCTAAACTTCGCGGAAGCTACCCCCGAGCGCCTCTGGTATTCTGCCGTGCGGATTTTGAAGAATTCGGAAGTCGCCTACTGCACGCGTTGAATGTGCACGTCCGAACCCACGAGCGTGTCGAAGATCGCCAATACGTGTCTGCGATATTCCACCATTCGAGTGAAGATATCTCGCAATTCCGGCTCGCGTTCCGCCTCGCGGTGCCATTTCGCCAGGACCAACGCGGGCACTTCGATGTCTCTGCGCAGTTTTTCCGCAGAATGGCCACGTAAAAAGAGGCCGTAGAAAAACGCCGCCTCTCGCTGCGGAAAGTCGAAGTCGTGCACGACTTCTGAAGGAACGATTTGTGGCAATGTGGCCATAGAGAAAAAGGCAGTGTACCCAAAAAATTTTCCGCGTCAAGTAGTACGGTGGACTTCCTGCCACCACTTATGCAACCCGGCGGCCGGAAGCAATAGGGCCCGATAGGGCACCTCGGCCTCCCAGGGGGTTGCCAGCGGATTCTAACCGCCGTAGGATGCTTATAGGCATGGCAGGGTTACATAATTCCGTCGCCGGACGAGCCTTTGGCAAGTTTGCGCGCTTTGGGCTGCTAAAAGGCTTACGCTCGATCGAAATCGACCGCGAAGACTTCCGTCGGCACCTAAAGAAAAGGCACGGACTTGTAGTATCGGATTTTCGATATATGCATCAAGTGCCGCTTGCCCGTCTGGACGCCATCGCGCAGACGCTGATTCGCGACACGGAACGTCTCGCCCTCCTTGAAGGCGCCGGCTTTGGCCTGGGCGGGATGGTCACGCTCATTCCAGATGCGGGCCTGCTCACGTTTTTGACTTTGAGGCTTATTCAGAAACTCTGTCTGCTGTATGGATTCGAGCATCACGGCCAGAACGAGCGGCTTGAGCTTTGGATGGCGGCTGCCATGGCAACAGGGGTCGATTTCGGCAAGGATCTCGCCGAGAAGCAGATGGTGGAGAAATTGGCTCCCCGCATTGCCGAACGGCTCGCCGTTAAGTTGGGTCAGGAAACAGCGGAGAAGTGGGTCGGCCGCATGATCCCCTTGGCCAGTTCGGCAATCGGTGGCGCATTAAACTTTACTTTTGTGCGGGGCTGGGGTCGCCGGGTGCATCAAAACCTCCGCGCTCGTCATGTTGCCGGGCGGCCGGTTTCCGCGCCCCGCCCTACTTCGGCGTATACTCCTCCACAGCCCGTCCTCGTTTAGAATTTTCGGCCGCAGGCGCCAATCGCCTTTTCTTATGCCGCAGCATTCTCACTATTCCGTTCTTGAGCCCGCGGGAACACGCAACCCTTGCCCAGCCCGCCTGAATCCCAATCGCTTCTTAGTCCCGGCCCTTTTCGCATTTCTTGTAATGCTAGCTGGATTGAGCGTGCCACCGCTCGTGCGGGCGCAGGACCAGGAAGAAGTCAAAGGCATGCCCGCCGAACCTGTAAACGCCAAAGAAATCCGTGGACAGATTGCCGCTGTGCAGAAGCTGGAAAGTACGTTTCCTGATCGCGGCGCCGCCCTCTACTTCCTCTCCGTTGCCAACGAGCATCTGCACGAGACCCGCTCGGCTCTGGATCTCTTGAAGGAATGTCTCGCGTTGCGCGAAGGTTTCGATCCCTCAGGCGATCCCGCTTTTCTTGAGTTTAAGGATTCGAAGGAGTTCGCCACCCTCATCTCGGCAGTCCATACGGATTTCCCCGCTACCATGGAGGCTCGCGAAGCCTTTCGCACGACGGAAAAAGACTTGGTTCCCGAAGGTCTGGCCTACGATCCACGCCGGAATGTCTTCTATCTCAGCAGCCTCAATCGGCGGAAGATCGTTGAGATTGGCCGGGACGGAAAAATTTCCGATTTCGTTCCAGAAGGACGCTTTGGTCTTTTGCCCGTGCTGGGCATCAGGCTCGATCCAAACGATGGTTCAGTGTGGGCTGATTCCTTCGCGGACAACGCCAGACTGAGCTCCTGCATTTTGATCCCGCCGGAAAACTCTTGGGTCGATTCAAGCCACCGGATCCCGGTCAGCACGGCTTCAACGACCTGGTCGTCCGCAAAAGCGGCGAGGTGATTACGACTGATAGCTTGGCGAACGCGGTGTATCGGTTCGAGCCCCGGTCACATAACTTTAAAAGGCTTCCGGTTTATCGCCAGCTCTTTTATCCAAATGGAATCGCGCTCAGTGGCGACGAACAATCCTTGTTCGTCGCCGATAGCTTGGGAGTTATAAAGATAGACTTGGTGAACGGCAATATCCGCGATATCGATCCCGGCCCACGAAGCACGCTGGCAGGAATTGATGGCCTCTACTGGCACAAGGGCAGTCTAATTGGCATTCAGAACGGTATTGGCTCACCTCGTGTGGCCGCCTTTCAGCTCTCGAGCGATGGCCTGCATGTAACACGCTCCACTGTTCTCGAAAACCGCACCTATTTCTGCGTATTGCCAACGACAGGTGCCATCCTCGGTTCCGATTTCTTTTTTATTGCCAACAGCCAGATTGATAACATGAATGACGACAAAGTTATGGACGTGACCAGGCTAGAGGCTGTCCGTGTCGGAGTGCTGCGTCTGCCTTAGCCGACGGCGCCTGTACACAAACATTAGAACCTGGACTGGAATTTGGCCATTCAGAGCCGTACAGTTACGGATGGCATCGCGGCATGTACTCAGCGCGCATTTAGGTGATAATTCTGAAGGAGGTTTCCCATGCGAAAGACGCGAATCGTTCTCGGCGGCATGTTTCTGGTCCTGGTGGCGCTCGCGCTTGCCATGATTCCTCAACGGGCCTCCTCGCGCACCGTGACAATTTCGGGGCAAGATGCGAATGCCGACGCGATTCCCGCCTATCACACTTCAGTGCCGGAGGGCCCGTTGCCGGCAACGATGAATCCTTCGACTTTTACCGAACCGGTCGTCCAGAACGCTTACCGCCTAGCCTCGCGCATAAGGAAGGTACTTTACCAACAGCCCTGCTATTGCCACTGCGACCGCAGCCAGGGCCACGGTAGCCTGCTCGATTGCTATGTAAGCAAACATGCAGCAGAGTGCGGTGTTTGCTTGCAAGAGGATTTTTACGCTTACGAACAAGTGCACAAAGGCAAGAGCGCCGTGCAAATTCGCGAAGGCATTGAGAGTGGGGACTGGAAAAAAGTCGATCTGAACAAATATCAGTCCAGGTCCATTGCGAAATAGTCTTTTGGATCCCGCGTTAATTTGTTTTTCAACGAAACCTGCGAAGGACGATTGTTTCTCAGGGTAATTGCCGCCTGTTCTGGTGGCCTTCACGCCGGTCGCCGACAATCGTGAAACCCGCGCGATATAGCTTTCGTCTTTACGCTAGGAGCGTGCCAGCCGGGGTCGTGTTGGAACGCTGCAAGTTCAGAACACCTTAATTCTAATTGGCGAAAACAGGGGGCAGAATGCGGAATCACAAATATCCGGTCGGTGTCATTTTGGCGGTGTTGCTCGTGGCCGCGATTTCGATGGCAGGTGCCGGCTTACGGGCTCCGGCACCGAAATCCGCCTCCGAAGCAAGCTACTGGGGGTTTGACACCGCGAATCTCGACAGGACGTGTAAACCCTGCGACGACTTCTACCAGTTCGCCATGGGTGGCTGGATGAAAGCCAATCCGATTCCGCCTGCGTACTCTACCTGGGGCTCGTTCTCGCAGCTTCTCGATAAAAATCAGCAAAATCTGCGACAGATTTTGGAAGCTGCGGAAAAGCAACAATCCCCGGCTGGCTCAAATGAACAAAAAATTGGCGACTTCTACGCGAGCTGCATGGATACGGCGGCCATCGAAGCGGCTGGCACAACGCCGATTGACGCGGAACTCGCAAGGATAGCGGAGCTGAAGCACCGAGCCGACATCCAGGCCGAGGCCGCGCACCTGCAGGAAGAAGGCGTCGGAGTCCTTTTCCGGTTCAGCGCGAATCAGGACGCAAAGAATAGCTCCCAAGTCGTCGGCGCGGCGTGGCAAGGAGGGCTGGGGCTTCCAGAACGCGGTTACTACCTCAAGGAAGACGAGAAATCGAAGCAGCTCCGCGACGAATACGTGAAGCATGTCTCCAGGATGTTTGAATTATTGGGTGATGCTGCGGAGACCGCCACGGCGGAAGCAAATACAGTTCTCGGAATCGAAACTTCACTTGCCGAAGCTTCCATGAAGAACACCGACTTGCGCGATCCGGAGAAAACATATCACAAAATGAAACTGGCGGATTTGCAGGCGATGACTCCGGATTTTAACTGGGAAAGCTACTTCCGGGCCATCGGCCATCCAGAATTGAGGGAAGTAAATGTCGGCCAGCCGGATTTTTTCAAAGCACTGAGCAGACAGCTCACGTCAACCCCGCTCGCCGACTGGAAAACCTACTATCGCTGGCACCTTTTGAATGCTTCAGCGGCCGAGTTACCCGAGAAATTTGTCGAAGAGGAATTTAATTTTCGAGGCAAGACCCTGACCGGCGCCAAAGAAATTCAGCCACGCTGGAAGCGGTGCACACAAGCGACCGACCGGGCCCTCGGCGAAGCCCTCGGCCAAGTCTACGTTCAGAAATATTTTCCGCCAGAAGCCAAAGCTCACGCTCTCGTCATGGTGCATAACCTCATCTCTGCACTTCACGACGATTTGCAGACCCTTCCCTGGATGAGTCCCGAAACACGCGCGCAAGCTACGGCCAAACTCGAAGCGTTCGCCGTCAAGATTGGATACCCTGATAAATGGCGCGACTATTCCGCCCTCAAAATAGACCGCGTTTCCTATCTCGCAAATCAAAAACGTGCCGCAGCGTTTGAGTTCAAACGCCGGCTGTCGAAAATCGGCGAACCGGTGGACCGCACCGAGTGGGGCATGACCCCGCCAACGGTCAACGCCTACAACAACAGCAGCATGAACGAAATTGTCTTCCCGGCAGGCATCCTGCAGCCTCCTTTTTACGACCCAAAAGCCGACGACGCTGTGAACTACGGCGGAATGGGCGCTGTCATCGGACACGAAATCACTCACGGTTTCGATGACCACGGAAGCCAATTTGACGGCCGTGGCGATCTAAAAAACTGGTGGACTCCCGATGACCTCAAGAATTTCAAGGAACGCGCCGCGTGCGTCCAAACGCAGTTCGATAATTACGTGGTGGACGGCGACCTCCATGAAAATGGCAAGCTGGTTCTCGGCGAGAGCATTGCTGATCTTGGAGGCATCACGATTTCTTACGCGGCCTACGAGAAATCTCTCGAAGGCAAGCCTCGACCGCCGGACAAGGACGGTTTCACTCCCGAGCAGCGCTTTTTCCTGGGTTGGGCGCAAGTCTGGGGCGCCAATGATCGCCCCGAGTATGAACGCCTGATGGCCAATACCAATCCTCACCCCTTGCCGCGTTTCCGTGGAAACGGCCCCCTCTCTAACATGGCGGAGTTCGCTAAAGCCTTTGGCTGCAAGAAGGGCGACCCGATGGTCCGCGAGCATGTCTGCAAAATCTGGTAAGCTCGGTCATCCAAAGTGTCAACAAAATGCCTTACAGCTTTCCGGCTTATCAGCAGCGCGCTTCCGTTGCTCGTTCTACTTCTTCTTTCACCCCCCGCATCCGCAAAGTGGAGATACTTTCGCTCGGGTAATGCCGCTGACAGCACGGTCGCCCCGCTCCCTGGAGTCGTGCTCATGGGCGGCGGCGAGCAAGACCCCGCGCTGAAGATCCTCTGCGAGCGCGCAAACGGCGGCGACTTCCTGATTCTCAGGGCTAACACGGAAGACGACTACGCCCAGAAAGTCGATGAAGAGATTCGCGCTCTCTGCCCGTTGAACTCTGCCGCGACGATCGTATTTTCCGAGCGCGAAGACTCGGATGATCCGATGCTTATCGAAAAAATCGGCCAGGCCGGGGCGATCTATATCGCCGGGGGCGACCAATCCAACTACGTCCGCTTCTGGCAGGACACACCTGTTGAAGATGCCTTGAACCGCCACATCGCCGCTGGAAAACCACTCGGCGGTTCTAGCGCGGGATTGGCGGTCCTCGGTGAATTCTCTTTCTCTTCGATGATTGATACGATTCATTCACCCGATGCGCTCGCCGATCCCTATGGCAATAAAGTCACAATCTCGCGCGATTTTCTGCGCATCCCTCTGCTTCGCGGCGTAATCACAGACACTCATTTCGTCAAGCGCGATCGCATGGGCCGCCTCCTCGTTTTCATGGCGCGCATTCTGCGGGACGGTTGGGCTAAGCGAGTGCGCGCGATTGCAATTGAACAAGACGCCGCTGTTCTTCTCGAACCGGACGGCCAGGCGAAGGTCATTGGCACAGGCCCAGCCTATTTTCTCGAAGCCAAGAGCCCGCCAGAAATTTGCCGGAGCAAGACTCATCTGAGCTTCCGTGGAATCTCAGTGTATCGCGTGCCGTCTGGCGGTTCTTTCAACGTGAGAGTGTGGGAGGGAACGGGCGGCGACGACTATCAACTGTCCGTCTTGGACGGCGAGCTAAAGGCGATCCATTCAACTCACGGGATTTATTAGTGCTCGAGTCTGCAGTTCTTTAGAAGTGGAATACCACTCCGGCCGCAAGCTTAAAATTATTTTGCGACTGGCTGAAAAAACTTGTGCGCACCCAATCAGCTTCCAGCCGTCCCGAAAAGCGGGGATTGAAGCGGTAGTCCGCGCCGCCGCCAACTTCCACAGCAAAGGCATTCCGGCCGCCGTCTGCCGTCTGCGGCTGCTCGTGCGCTCCACCTACGATTGCATGCATCCACGGTTCCCATTTGTTTTCCCGCCAAGCGATCTTTGGCCCGCCGCCGTATACCAGCAGCTTCACGTGCTCACGGTCAAAAATCTGTGGCGCGAACCCAGTCACGACGTTGCCTTCGACTCCAAACCAATCATTCAGGAAGTACGTCACAGAGCTATCGAGCCCCACCGCGCTTGCATTGAAAATCGAGGATCTAAACCTGAGCCAATCCACGCCGATTCCAAGCTGCCATCTGTAATCGTCCCGCCCGCCGTAAATAAACGTCGGATCGGGTGCCGGCGTGGGCGTTGGCGAAGCATCGGACGAGGCAGTGGCTGTCGGAGCGGGGTAGCTCAATGTTGGATGGCTAAGCAGTCCTGCGGAATGCGTTCCAGCATCAAACGTCTCTAATTGCGCGGCGTCTGCTGGCGGCGTCGCTGAAAATACCGTCGCCACGTTGTGGCTCTCGAGCGTTGGGTCTGGGACCGCTTCCTGCGCGTTCGCGGCGCGTCCCGCCCCAAGCCCAAGCATCAAGACTGCGACTAAATATTTCCTCTTCATGATCTTCCCCTCAGAGGTTTGACCCCGCGCCTGGTATCAGCCCACTCTGCTACGGTAATCAAGACCGAGTAGCTTTGTCTACGTTCTTTCGTTGCTCTGGTACTAAGTAAATCGGGGCAGGGAGGGGTGCCCCAGTGAAACAGGTAGTAAATCTATGGAGGCAGTGCTCGCTATCGGCCGTGCCTCAGATACTCGTCCGTCTTGTTTAGCCAATCTTCCCTGGGGGGATTGAAGACGTCCAAATCCACCGTGTCCTCCATCGCCCAGGCTTCGTGCGGCATGTGCGGTGGAATGCAGAGCACTTCTCCCGCACGCACCACGATCTCTTTTCCATCCACGGCGAATTTCAACGCGCCTTCCAAAATATATGTCACCTGCTCGTTGTGATGATGGTGCAGGGGCACGTGCGCGCCCTTCTTCATCAGCACGCGAGCCAGCATGATTTTGTCCCCAACGACCATTTCCCGGTCAATTAGCGGATTCAATTTCTCCCGCTCCACGTTTTTCCACGCCGTGTATTTCAATTCCGCCGCAGGGCTCATCACTTTTCTCCATAAAGTTTGGCTGCATTATCGTGGAGGTACATTCGCGCCAATTCAATGGCTTTCTCTTCGTTGAACGCGCCTTCCGAGACCAGCTCAGCCAGCGCGGCGGCCACCGCGGTCCGCGCCGAGCGCGACGCCAGCCACATGGTCTCCTCGGCTCCCACCGCATCATTGAACGGAAACGCATCCGATCCGTACATGATCTTGTCTGGATAGAGCGAGATCCACTGCTTCAGGATGTTCTTCAATTCGGAAGGATAGACGTAATCGGCAATCAAAGACGAGTCGATGTACACGTTCTTGGCCGCGGTTAACCAGATCGCGTCCAGAGTGTAAGGATACCCGCCATGCAGCAGCACGAATTTCACCTTCTTGTACCGCGGATCGCGAAGCACATTTTCAAGATTCAGCGGGTTCCCGTTGCGCAGGCTGAAATAATCGCCGATGCCCACGGCGCTGTGAAAATGCACGGAAAGATTCAATTTTCCCGCTTCGTCGATCAGCACCCGAAAGATGTAATCCTGAAACGTGCGGTATTCCTCTTCGCTCGGAACGCCGCCGGAACGGAACCGCGAGTAAATATCCGCGGCTTTTTCGCGCGGAGGATCGCCGAAATGGAGCGAGCGGAAATAAGCGACCTCGAACTTCATCGCCACGCCGCCTTTTTTCTTATTATCTGCTAGCGTTTTCCGGATGAAGGCCTCGTACCCCGCCAGATCAGGCGGGAGGACGCTCACATCTTCCTGCTTCATGTAGCGATGCAGCACTTTCTCCTGCAAAGGGATGTACACGCCCATGTCCGGGTTTATCCCCGTCTGGTCGCGGTTATCGAACGGAAAGAGAAATGAATCCACGAAAAAAACCCAATGAAAACGCTTGGAATCGAGATATGGCGCAAGAGCCACGCGATTCGCAAGACACGTTTCGACATTCAGTTTGTCGAGAATACTGTCCCAATAGGCCGTGCCACCTCCGGCTTCCGCAGCCTTCTTCTTATCGATAAGCCATTTCGCGTGCTCGGGTTGAAAATCATCGTACGGATAGTTGAAGAGAAATTTTGCGCCGGCCACAAATTCGGGGTTGGTCTCGCGCAATCGCAGCACGGAACTCTCATCCGGCGGCGCTGCCTGTGCGTCCATATCCGAATCGTCAGGAAACGTGGCGTGCGAATGGTTGTCGTAGAGAGGAATCAGATCGATCTGTTTGAGGAGCCGCTCGTAAATTTTTGGCAGGTCCGCGCCCGCAAGCGGTCTCGCCTGGGCCGCCGCACTTACCGTCCAAATCAGACTGCAGACTGTGCCTGCGAAAAGCGCTCCGCCCCACAACTTCAGACCCCTCATCGTCCCAATCTCCCCCAAAGCTCTCAGACGCGGAATGCGGCGAGGTTGGCTTTCCCTTCTTACCGCGCCACCGCCACGCGCCACCTTGAAGCCACCCGGTGCATGCGTTCCAGCGCCTCTTCCAGCAATCTCCAAGCGCTCACCAGAGAAAACCGCAGAAAGTGTTTGCCGCCCGCCCCGAACGCCGCTCCAGCGATTCCGGCCACTCCTGCCTCCTCGAGCAGCAGTTTCGCCACCTCTTCGGCAGGCAAGCCAGTTTCTTCGATATTCACCCACGCGTAGAACGCCCCGCCCGGCGTCTGGCACCGGAAGCCAGGAATCTTATTTAGCCCTGCGACGAAAAGATCGCGCCGCTTCCGGTACTCCGCAACCATCGCATCCACGGCGTGCGTCGAATCGCGCAAAGCCTCGACCGCCGCGACTTGCGTAAACTCGGCCGCGCACGTAAACGTATTCAGCACCAGCAAATCCATCGCATCCACAACATGTTTTGGCGCCACCGCATAGCCGATCCGCCAACCTGTCATCGCAAAACTTTTCGAAAATCCATCAATGATAATGGTTCGCTCGGCCATTCCGGGCAGCGACCAAATCGATTCGTATTCTCCATCAAACAGAATCCGCGCATAAATTTCGTCCGAGAGTATCCACAAGTCGTGTTTTTCCGCCAACTCCGCGATCTTTCTCAGCGCCTCCCCGTCAAACACAGTTCCGGTAGGATTATTGGGCGAATTGAAGATCAGCGCCGTCGTTCGCTCTGTAATCTTTTCCGCGATCTCGTCAAGATCGGGCTGAAACTTGTTTTTCTCTTCCAAGCCAAACGGCACCGCTTTGGCGCCCAAGCCGCGCGTAAACGACGGATAGATGGGAAATCCCGGATCGGGGTAAAGCACCTCGTCGCCCGGCTCGATCAGAGCCATCATGGCCAACGAGAGCGCCATCTTGCATCCGGGCGCTACAAGCACCTCTTCGGGTTTCATTTGCAACCGACGAGTTCGCTTCAAATATTCCGCGATAGCCTCCCGCAGTGCGGGAATCCCGCGCGTCCCCACGTATCGGTCCCGCCCCGCTGCGACGGCCGCGCGCACTGCATCCACTACAGGCGCGGCAGGGTGGAAATCCGGTTCACCCAGTTCCAGGTGAATGATCGACCGGCCAGCCCGTTCGAGTTCCTTCGCCCGTGAATAGACGGCCAGCGCCCCTTCACCGTTCAGTTGTGAAACGCGTGATGCAATTCTTCGCATAGCCTTCCGCAGAATCCTATCATCTTGAGGCGGAAAACGGGTGCGGAGCTGCGGGACCCTCTCCGTCAACCAGAGCTCAACGCAAAAAAAGTGGGGCACGACATTCCGTGCCCCCACCGTGATCCGCTGATTTCTGCAACCTAGAAAGCGTACCGCAATGAGAACTGGATGAGCCGCGGCGTTCCCACCGTACTCGTAATCAACCCAAAGCTGCTCCCGCCCTCCACGTCCGTCACGGTCGGATTTGCGAAATTGGCGTGGTTCCACAGATTGAAGAAGTCCGCCGTGAAGCGCAAGCTCTGCCGCTCGGTCAGTTTGAAATTCTTGATCAGAGAGAAGTCCCAGTTCTGCTGGCCGGGCCCGCGGAATACGTTGCGGCCAAGATTTCCAAAGCCCGTAGTGCAATAGTTGCTGTCCACCAGGCATTGTGCAGGATATAGCTCCGCAGCGGGTGTGAACGCCGCGGGATTTAGATACCCGTTGGTCACGCGCTGTCCGATACTGCCGCTGGTCAGGGCGCTGGCCAGCGTCGCGCCGCTCATCAGGCTCCCGGTCAGCGTTCCGGGAGTAAAGCCTGCACCCAAAAAGGCCGTGCCAGCTCCCGAATCCGTCACCGAAAAGGGTGACCCCGACTGGATGATTGTAATGCCGCTGACTGCCCATTCGCTGAGCAGCGCACCCTTGGCCCCCGTTTCGCCCTTGAAGAACGGCAGCTCATACCGGTAACTGACCACCAATCGGTGTGTGCGATCAAAGTCCGAAAGTCCACGGGAATCGGCGAGTGTGGACTCGTCGTTGAAAGCCGTATTAAACGCCGTGTTGCCGGTCGAAGTCGCGTCCGTCGAGCGCGAGAACGTGTACGCCGCCTGGAAATATCCCGCTCCCCATCGCCGCGACAGCGTTGTCTGCAACGAGTGGTAGTGCGAATAGGCGTCGTCCGCGAAGAGCTGGAATCCCGCGTAACCATTAATTCCCTGCACCAAAGACCTCGCAACGGCGTTGTTAAACGTATTCGCGGTGATCATGCACGGATTGGGGACGCAGTACGTCGGATTGTTAATCTCCACCGGATGTGCAGCAGTGGCGTTCTGTGCCTGCAAATTATCGCGAGTCTCGCGAAGGTGTACGGCATGTGTCCCTATATAGCCGACCTCAAGCACCCACTGTTTCCCGAGCGAATGCTGGACGGTCAGGTTCCATTGCTGAGTGTTGGGCACCACAAACTTGCGTGGTACTTGCAAGCCAAAAATATTTGTCGAGAGCAATGGGCCTGGGCAGGCGCTGCCCCCGGCCGGTCCATAATTTGCACCTTGGGTCGTGTCTCCTCCAGGGAAACCCTGGAATACCGCGAGGCAAGGAACGAACGTCGGATCTAGAGTTCCAGCTTGCGGCAAGGCATTCGGATTGGGACTCGGGCACCCCGGTCCAGGCGTCTCGGAAAAGAAACTTCCCAGGCAACCGACGGCCCCTCCGCCGAATGCGACGGGCAGAAATGGCGCCTGAAACGAAAGCTGGTCGACATTGCCCACATCCTCGCGCACGTAGTAAATCCCGTAGCCCGCCCGAACGGTCGTGGTGTGGTGCCCAAAGACGTCGTACGCCAATCCGATACGTGGTCCGATTCCCGTCGAGTAGTTGTTGTTCAATGTCGTGTCATTCGCGCTTCCCGTCAGGCCTGCAAGGTTCAAGCCTTTCACGCATGACGGATAAACAAACGGAAAGTTCCCCGCACTCGCGAGGCTTGGGTCCAGATTCCCGATGTGGCAGAGGTTATCGTGGAACGCGCCGAAAACCTCTGTGCGCACGCCCAGATTCAGCGTCAAATCGTTTCGAATCTTCCAGTCGTCCTGCGCAAACACCGCATAGTTGTTACTGCGGTATTCGTGGCTGTAGACTCCTCCGCCGCCGAAGCTGAATTGCGGCGCGCCAAGCAGAAAATTCTGAAAGTCGGTATTACCGTCCGGTGTGTTGGTGAAAAACAGCTCCCCGTTGAAAACCTGCGGGAACAGCTTATCCAGGTTGGCGCGCGTGAACTCTCCGCCGAAACGGAAAACATGCCGCCCTTTCACCCAACTGACCGTGTCCGTGACATCGTAGTTGTTCTGATTCTGGTGCTGGTTGGCGAAAGGCGCCGGCCCGATCTCGAAACCGGAGGAAGCCAGCACAAATTTGTAAATGGAATCGGTGACGCTGTTCGTTGGCCGGTCGATACCCAGGTCAGTCGTCGTGACGGGCGCCACGTTATTCAGTTGGTCGTTGATGTGCACGAATCCAAAACGGAATTCGTTCACGAGCGTCGGCGAAAACAAATGCGTCTCCGTCAGGTTGAGAAATCGCGCGTGCACCGGCGTGTCGAAAGGAAAGTTCAGCGATGCTGAGCTGATGCTGCTCGCCAAAGTGCTGCCAAGCGATTCCTGCAAATCTCCGCCTCCAAAAGGAAGCACGCTCTCCGAATCTGAGAAGAAGAAGCGGGCCGAGACCTTGTCCTGTCCGCTGCGGAACTCGCGATCCCAGTTCGATGTGAACTGATCATCGTTGTACTTCCCGGGTTTGCTGACGGTGAAAGATCCCGTGTTCACTGTTCCATTCGTCAGCCCCGGCGTGCACCCTGCCGTGCAATTCGCAGCAACTACCCCGGATGGGATCAGAAAGCCCGACTTGGACCCGAATTGTCCTGTCGAATCTTGTATCTGCAGCAACCCCGTCCCGCTCGCGTTCGCAAGCACCGGATCGATGCTTGGCAAATTGAACGCGCTTTCCAGATTGGCTACGGAGCGGTCCGCCGGCAGCAAAGGAATGTTCGTGCTGATGATCGTTCCCGGCGAATCGCCGCTTCGTTGCCGCGTGCCCTGATAGTTCAAGAAAAAGTATCCGAACTTTTCCTTCACAACCGGCCCGCCCAGGCTGCCCCCAAAAATGTTCTGATTGATCTCCGGCCGCGCCTGCCCGCCGCGATTCAGGAAGAAATCGTTCGCGTTCAGCACCGTGTTACGGAAAAACTCGTAAGCATCTCCGTGCAAGTCTCTCGTGCCCGACTTCAGAATCGCGTTGACGTTTCCTCCTCCGTCTCGTCCCTGGCTCGCGTCATACAGCGACGTCTGCACTTTGAATTCCTGAATTACGTCGGGATTCGGCAGCGGTACATACGTCGCTTGCGCAACGTTGTAGTCCGTCGCGCTGATTCCCTCGATCAAATAGTTGTTGTTATCCTCGCGCTGCCCGTTAACGAAAAGCTTCACCGCGCCGCGTCCAAGTTGTGCCGCCGCGTTCAAGTCGCTTTGCGCGCCGCTGGAGAGCGTCAGTAGCTGTTGGTAATTTTGTGTTGCCAGCGGTAACTCGCGCACAGTCGCCGTCCCCAGCGACTGGCCTGTCGTGGCGTTGGTCGTTTCCACGCTGGTCACCTGCGCGGAAATCTCCACCTTTTCGGAAACCGTCCCAGGCTTCATGGTGATCGTCGCTCGCGTCGTTTCCGTCACTCGCACTTCGATGTCCGGTGCTTTCGCTTCGGCGAACCCCGATTTGTTTACCACGACGGTGTACGTTCCAGGCGGCAACAGCGTGGCCACGAAAATTCCGTCCGTATTCGTGTCCAGTTTCCGCACCACCGATTCTGTTCGTGTATCGATGATCTGCACTTGCGCAGCCGCAATCGTCCCCCCAGTGCTATCGACGACTACGCCGCTTATGGCGCCCGTCGCGCCTCCTTGTCCGTAAGCTTTCCCGCCCATCAACATCCCGGCGAGCAACACCACTCCTGCGAATAGTCTGTAGCTACTCCTCATCCCTCACCCCCCAGGTGATCAACCTTGCAAACTGCTCCTCGGTTAGCTGAAACGTTCTGAGTGAAGGACTCCTTGAATTGCGCCTGTCACCCCGGCACCGCGCGAGGAATCGCGAATACTCCCTCATTTTCAAGCTAGCCATTCACTCACTTCGTGTCAACAACCCCGTGCACAAATGTTTTTGATGAACTAAATCGCCGCGCGTTATGCAGTTTCTCCGCCGATTCACAGCTCCCGCAACTTTCTCACCCAACGCTTGACGCGAACTGCTCCAGGCGAGACCATTGTCCTACAGTCACTCGGGCGCAACCTGGGCCACCTGCCATCCGTCTCATAACATGGCAGTCTAGCCAGCGTCCCCGATGGGGGTGACACATGACTTTCAGCAGCGCGTCTCGTTCCATAGCCATCTTCTCCTTCCTCTTCGCTCTTTCGGCAGGCTTCCATCCTGCCGTCGGAGACTCCAGCCATGCCCGCATTGTTCGCCTCAGCCTCGTCCAGGGCGATGTTCGCTTCACTCGCGAATCCCATGGCGACCCTCTAGCGGATCAAAAAACTGTTTGGGAAGCGGCTGAAGCCAACTTGCCCGTCCGCCAAGGTTACGTGCTTGCCACGGACAGTGGCCGTGCCGAAGTCGAATTTGAAAACGGCGCAATGGCTTTCCTTGACTCCAACACTGTGCTCGAGTTCTACGATCTATCTCTCAACGATGGGGCACGCACCACACGCCTGGTTCTTCGCCAGGGTTCTGCTTCGTTTTACGTGACTCCCGCGGGCGAAGACTATTTCAGCGTCACGGGCGGCGATTTCACCGTCGAGGCCAGCGGCAGAGGCTCCTTCCGCGTCAACAATTTTGACGATGGCAGCAACGTCGAAATCCTCTCTGGCCATGCCGCCGTCCTCCACAAAAAAGACACGACCCCGCTCAGCAAGGGCCAGTCTCTTTCCATGAAGGCAGGCGAGGACTCTTTCACTCTCGGCGCGCTTTCCTCCACCGATGAGTTCGATCGCTGGGTCTCCGGCCGCATAGCCACGGTTTCCAGTGCAACCAATGCCTCCCGTCAGTACACGAACTCTGCCTCCTACTTGCCTGGTTTCGCCGATCTTTACACCTATGGCGCCTGGAACTCCTGCGGGTCTTATGGGTATGGCTGGCGCCCTTTCGGTGTTGGTCTCGGCTGGTCCCCATTCACCTCTGGAGACTGGTTCTGGGATCCCGGCTTCGGCTGGACTTTTGCGAGCTACCAGCCGTGGGGCTGGGCTCCTTACCACTACGGAGGCTGGCTCTTTGACGCTTCCTGCGGCGGGTGGTTTTATTCACCACCCTACTATTACGGAATTTATGGCGGTTACGGCGGTTACGGCTATGGTGGTTACGGCGGAAACCCGAGAAAGCGCCCGCCCGTCCGCGTTCATCCGCCTCATCCTCTTTACCGGGCCTCTACGGCCGTCTTTGTCCGCCAAAACGGCAAGCTCGGCATCGTGCCCATGAATCCCCTCGACAAATCTGGCAAGCCCCCTCTCAATCTTGTGCATGGCGTCTTTTCGCTAGAGGCTCGATCCGGCGGCGCATCGCAGCTCATGCCTGCGGGCGGCGTCCAAAGATGGGAAACTCTCAAATCCCCGCCTCGCGACGCATTGAGGACCAGTCTCAACTCAACCACGCCGCCTGTCCGCACGGTACGCTCCCTCTCCGATGGAGCCATCGGCGCCCGCTCCGGTTTCCTCGGTCGAGGTTCGTCTGTCGTTTATGACCCGGGCGAGCACCGCTTTGTCGGTGGAAACACAGCTCGCTCCACTCTTCTCGAACACCCGGGAGTCTCCTCTGGAAGGAATGAGCCGGGCGCAATGAGCAACGCTCGCATCCTCGAACTTGAGAGAAATAATCAACAGCGTGGAATTACCTCACGCATGCCCAATAGTGCAATTTCGTCGCGCGCTTCCATGCCTCCTTCTCGTTCCATCGCGCCGCCTCCGGCGCCGCGTTCCTCCTTTGGCGGCGGTGGCAGTTTCGGCGGAAGAACTGGGGGTAGCTTCTCCGGCAGTGGGGGTGGCTTCTCGCGCGGTTCTTCGGCTCCTTCAGCCTCTGCTGCGCCGTCCTCGCACGTTTCCGCGCCCTCAGGCGGCGGGGGCGGTGGCCGTCCTCACTAATTGCAAGCATTGTTCTGAGTCCTGAAAGCAAAACGGCTCCCAGGTCTGGGAGCCGTTTTTATTCTGTGATGCCGTCCTGAGTTTCCGCATTTTCGTGCCGATCAGCGGAAGATCATTCCCGCGTATCCCACAACCGCGCTGAAATCCCCCGAAACATCTGCCGAAGTTGTATAGCACACTAATTCTGGGTTTGTCGGCCCTAGGCTCTTCAGCGCCGTGAGCATCGCGACCGTGGGCCCAAGCCCACACATCGAAATCTCCTCGTTTCGGCACGTGTCGTATAACCCCCGCGCGTCCATCGCCATAATCTGTTCGATGGCCCGGCGATCTTTCACGCGTGTCACTGCGTCATTTTCGTAATGATTTAAATCGGAGGTCGTCAGCAAAAGTATCTCATCGTGAGAAGCCGCAACCACACGGCCAACCGCTTCGCCTACCCTCACGAGGTCCTCAAACCGCACCGTGCCAAGTGCAATCGGCACGAATGTAAACTCGCGCCCCAGCACTTGCAAAAATGGAATCTGCACTTCCAGCGAGTGCTCTGCGCTGTGCGCCACGCTATCCTCGCGCAACAATGGGCAAGCGGCGCGCAACGATGCTGCGAGCGGCTCGTCAATCTGCGCGTCGCCGAGCGGCGTCCGCCATGTTCCACTCAAAAGAATCGCGGCATTCTCTCCTCGCGGATAATGCCGCACACCGAGAATCACGATTCTCTTCGGGATCGCGATTCGCGCATACACTTCCCCGGCTACGTGCCCCGAATAGACGTACCCTGCGTGCGGCGTCAGGCATGCTTTTGCACGCACCGGCTGCACATTCGCATCAATGTTCGCGCATTTTGTAACAAGTGCGCTCAGTTCTGTTGGATTGGAAGGATAGAATCGGCCGGAAACAGCAGGCAGGCGAAGCATAATACCGCTCCGCCAATCACAGCGGCTTCGATGGTTTGCCTTTGATCTTCAGGGCTTTCTTTGAGGTCGGGTCGTAATACACCGTGATTTTGTCGCCGTACTGATAGCCGCCTTTGTCGATGATCGTCTGCATTTTCGCCGACACTTGCTGCGACAACGCAAATGTCTCGATGGACATGTCGTTCCCCTTCGCGCGAACCGTGACTTGCGCGATGTTTGCGTTCATCACGTAACCTTCAAACTTTCCTAGACCCGCGGTCTTGGACTTTGGTTTCACCGCGTTCACGATGATCGGCGCCGCCGTATCCACCACAATCGGGACCACTGTGGCAGGTGACTGTGCGCGTGTTGGCGTGGCGCATAGCCCCGCAATCATCATTGCTCCAAGTCCAGCTACCCCGAATTTTGTCTTCACAGTCATTCGATGTCGTCTGTTGCAATCCGCAATGACTTAAGGAATCGCACATCCTGCGGCGTCATCGTCAGCCTGGCCGCCGGCTTCTTGTCCGGAATTTGATCGAACGATTCCTGGTCCACCTGAATCCTCAACGACTCCAGGAAGCGCCGGTCCTGCGTCGTCAACTTCGCCGCTTCACCCGAAGAGCCATCTCTCTTCGCCAGTCCAATCGTCGCGTCCAGTTTCAAAACAATATCGTATCCGTGCGCGCGCACTCCCGCAATCGCGCCGGTGATTCTGTCGGAGTCGGACACCGTGTCGTTGATCGCGTGTCCCAGTTCACGGAGCAAATTCTTCAGGTGATCGTCGAGTTGCAAGGGCGGCTCTCCCTCACTTCATTTGTCATTTTAGGCTTGCATTTCGCAGGATACAAGCCGCCTCCTTTCCGATTGTCTCCAATAGGTTCACAGCCCCTTGGTGCAGGTCGAAGCGCTTCTTCCCGCCCGCCGGCTCTCAGCATCATGCCCGGTTTCACAGCTTATTTTGCGTTAAGATGCATGCATGTCTTTGGTCGCCACTTCGCCGCCTGCTTCTCGCCAGGGCGGTTTTCAACGCTTCTGGCGGACCTTGCGCCAGCTATTCCTTGAAGTCGTTGGCGCCACCTTTGCCGTTCTCGCGCTCGCCTGGCTGAATCTCGCTGTTCGCGCGTGGACTCGCGACACGGCCCACTGGCTCGTCGCCTCCGCTGTCGGCGTCGCGCTTTTATTCGTCTTTTTCGCGGTAACTTCGTTCCGCCGCGCCAGAAGGTTGTAGTGGCGGATCTTTAGACCCGCGCTTTTTTGCACGTTTTAAGACTCGATCACACGCTACCCAAAATGTCAGACACAAAAATCAAGTCTCCCGCTGAACGCAAAGCGCAATTCACCACGCTCTCCGGCCAGCCCATCGATCGCCTCTATACCCAAAACGATTTTCCCTCCGCCTGGGATCCCGAATCCTCCATCGGCTACCCCGGCGAACTCCCCTACACTCGCGGCATATACCCCACTATGTACCGCGGCCGACTCTGGACCATGCGCCAATACGCCGGCTTCGGCACCGCCGTCGAATCCAACCAACGCTATCGCTATCTCCTCGGCAAAGGCCAGGCCGGCCTTTCCGTCGCTTTCGATCTTCCCACGCAAATCGGCATGGACTCCGACCATCCTCTCGCTCTCGGCGAAGTCGGCAAAGTCGGCGTCGCCATCGATTCCCTCGAAGACATGGAAACCCTTTTCGACGGCATCCCTCTCGAAAAAGTCTCCACCTCCATGACCATCAACTCCACCGCCGCCGTCCTCCTTTGCCTCTACGTCGCCGTTGCCAAGAAACAAGGCGCCAACCTCGCAAAAATTTCCGGCACCGTCCAAAACGACATCCTCAAGGAATACATCGCCCGCGGCACCTACATCTATCCGGTCCGCCCCGCCATGCGCATCGTCACCGACATTTTTGCCTGGTGCCGGGACAAACTTCCCAAGTGGAACACCATCTCGATCTCCGGCTACCACATTCGCGAAGCCGGCTCGACCGCCATCCAGGAAGTCGCCTTCACACTTGCCGACGGCATCGCCTACACGCAAGCGGCTCTCGATAGCGGCCTCTCCGTCGACGAATTCGCCCCTCAACTCTCTTTCTTCTTCAACGCTCACAGCGATCTCCTCGAAGAAATCGCCAAGTTCCGCGCCGCCCGCCGTCTCTGGGCCAAAATCATGCGCGACCGTTTCCACGCAAAAGACCCGCGCTCCTTTCTCCTCCGTTTCCATGCGCAAACCGCCGGCTCTTCGCTCACCGCCCAGCAACCCGAAAACAATATCGTTCGCGTAGCCATCCAGGCTCTCGCCGCGGTTCTTGGTGGTTGCCAGTCTCTCCACACCAATTCCATGGACGAAGCGCTCGCCCTTCCCACCGAAGATGCGGCCCTCATAGCACTACGCACGCAACAAGTGCTCGCGCACGAAACCGGCATCACCAACACCGTCGACCCCGTAGCCGGCTCCTACGCCATCGAACATCTCACCAACACCATCGAACAAGGCGCGCTCGATTACATTTCTAAAATTGACGTCATGGGGGGAATGCTGCGAGCGATCGAATCCGGTTTCGTTCAGGGCGAAATCCAAAAAGCAGCCTACGACTACCAGCGCGCCGTCGAATCCAAAAATCAAATCGTCGTAGGCGTAAACGACTTCATCGCGCCCTCCGATGGAAACGAAGATCGCACCATCCCCACTCTCCGCATCGAGCCCGAAATCGAGCGCTCGCAAATTGCCCGCCTCAATGCCCTGCGCGCCAAGCGCGACAGCGCCAAAACGCAATCCGCTCTCGCCGAACTCCAGCGCCGCGCCGCCACCTCCGAAAATCTCCTCCCCGCCCTCCTCAACGCCGTCGAATCCTACGCCACCGTCGGCGAAATCTCCGACACTCTCCGCCGGGTCTTCGGCGAATACCACGAATCCGTCGTCATATGAGCTTAGATAGCCTGCTCATGTAGCTTCTGGATTCAGCTCCGTTCAAAACTCTCCAGGAGAGATTTTATCTCCGTCTCCGCGAAGGTTTGGCAGTCGGAGTAAAGTTTTGTCAACAGAACTGGCAGCCTTTCGGTGAGGGAGGGTAGGACCTGCTGAAATTCTAAGAATGCCGCACGAAAGGCACGAATTGTCTTCAAGTTTTCGCTCAGCCGGGCTCTGCGTTCTCTGTCGCCTGCCCAGACGCCTCTCCAATACTGACAGGTGGGACAGTGCGTACCACAACGCGTACCGTCATGCGATAAGAATGACTCCCAGCCGGACTGAGCCAGGGAAAGAACTCGTGACGAATCGTCTCGGCGCTTTTCGCTATTGCATTTTCTGCACGCAACCAACACGTTGCCTGGAGCGTGGAGGCCCACGCGATAACGATTCATGCCATCGAGATGCTCAATTATGGATACCGTGTCTGCTAAGTTGCAGGAACAGTATGGACACCGATTATTAAACCACTTTCGAACTAGTTCTGCGTATTCTTCGCCATCAACTCTAATTGACCATTTCTCGCTAATTCTGCGACTCAATTCGTGAAGAAACATGCTGATCAGCTTGTTGGCGACGTCTGATTTGGCCCGTCGGGTCGCGGAGCGTAGTTGAGACGTGGGATCTTTCACTTCTTCTCATTCCCGAGCAGCCAATTAACGCCCACGCCGAGCACATCTGCGAGCGCCTTAAGCTCGTAGTCGAACACGTGACGGCGATTGGTTTCGATTTTTGCAACTGCCGCTCGGTCGAGCTGGATTCCAAGCCGAGCGAGCCTGCCTGAAAGGGCGTCCTGCGTCAGTGCTGGATTACAACCTCGACGCGCTTCCGCAACGCGCCTACCAACAATGTTTTTCCTCGCGGACCTCTTAGCCACGGGCAGAGAGTACCTTTTCAAGTGGGCGAAATTGTTCTAAACTGGAACATGAAGGCGGAAGCCACGCATGACCTCGAAAGGCCGCGTCTTACTCCCGGTGTGCCGATGAAGCCAGTGTCCAGATTTGACAAAGCAAGAGGTGAATTCCACGCGCGCCTGTGTCGCGAGGTCCTCCTCGTTGACTCAGATCACGTTGCCTCGAATGCCGATCGCAACAATTCAGTAAGCAAGAAAATCGCTCTTGGCCTAGCGAAGAAACTCGGAGCGTCCACAGCGAGCAGAGTAGCAGGCCAGGTCCTAGAAGATCCTTTTGTGCGTGCCTGTGCAGAATTTATAAAAACTACATTCGCGGACCTAGCTCATCTTCGACCTGGAAAATGGACCGTCGCCAAAACCTCGCGGCACGAAATGGACATAACGGAGTTCGAGCAATACTCACACTTGCATTACATTAAACGTCTCTCCGAGGAACATTCCCAACTAAAAATGATCCTAGGCGGCACCCTGTATATCAAGCCAGATATTGTCGTTTTTCGAGAGCCGGAAGACGACCAAGGGATCAACAAGAATGCGCCCCTCGTCGGTGATTCGGACACGCCTTTCGCTTCATTGCGAAGGCGGTGCAGCCCCTTGCCGATCCTGAATGCAAGCATTTCTTGCGACTGGACGATACAAAGTGATGAAAATCAAATTTCTCGCTCGCTGGCTCAGAAGCTACTAAAATATAGAAAAGGGCACTCGCCACACCTGATGGTCATTACCGCCGAACCACATCCAGAACGCTTAGCCGCAATGTGCCTCGGAACTGGGGATATCGACTATGTCTATCATTTCGCTCTGCCAGAGTTATCGGTAGTAGTTAGCGAACTTCGCTGCGCCGCGGGGGACATATTAGATAAGCTGGTTGTTGGAAATCGCCTCCGAGATATTTGCGACCTCCCTCTGGACCTTGCTATTTGAGACAGCTTGGTTAATAGACCGCCGACCAGAGGGCTGCGACAATAGGATTCGCTGCAACGATGAAACTCATCCTCGCTTCCGCCTCCCCCCGCCGCGCCGAAATCCTACGCGACGCCGGCTTTTCCTTCATCACGATGTCTTCTGCCGTTGACGAAACTCCCATCCCCGGCGAACCCCCTCACGATCTCGTCCAGCGCCTCGCCAACGCCAAAGCCGAACTCATTGCCGCCCGCGCCGTCGGCCCCTCCATCATTCTCGCCGCCGACACAGAGGTGGTTCTTGAGGGCCGCGTCTTCGGGAAACCGCGTTCCACCGACGACGCCCGCCACATGCTCGAACAACTATCTGGCCGCACCCACTCCGTCCTAACCGGTGTTACCCTAATCCGCCTCCCCGACGCCGAACGCCGCACCTTCGTCGAATCCACCCTCGTCCACTTCGCCCAGCTCTCCCCCGAAGAAATCACGCGTTATCTCGCTACCGGCGAAACCCACGACAAAGCCGGCGCCTACGCCATCCAGGGCCGCGCCGGCCGCTACATCCCTCGCATCGAAGGCGACTATTTCAACGTCGTCGGCCTCCCCCTTTCCCGCGTCACCCAAGCCCTCGCCGATCTCGGCTGGTCCGACGATTGATTCTCGCGGTCAGAAGGCATTAGACGCCCGAAGCCCGCCTGACTCTTTCTCGACGGAACCGGGCAGCCACCACGGCTTCGAGCGGCGATAGAATGTTTTTCGTGGTTTTGCAATCAAAGCCCCGGAGATCCCGGAAACTTGGCGACAATTTATTTTGACAAACTGTTACTCTTGGTCCATTATAGGTTTTAGGTAAAATTGTGATCCCTGTCCGGGACCGCCAACCACCTGGTTGGCGTTTTTGGTTTCTGGATACTCTTTTCACGGCCTAACTCTCTTATTCGGGTTACTTACGGAACAATCTGGCACCTTGGAGCGTCCTTGCGACGACTCCCGCTCGCAAGTTCTTTAGAATCACTGTTTACAGGTCCATCCGTATGTGTTGATTCTAAACAACTTGCCGCATATTTAAGTCCTTTAGATGCAACACTTGCAGTAAATCAGGGGGCCCCTGACAGCGGCGGCCCTGCCATGTGCTCAAACAAAAAGAGGCACCCTCCTTTTGGAGAGCACCTCTTCCGATTGTGGGGTGGAAATGGTCAGCTACTTCGGCTGCGTTCGGCCGTTGTGCTTCTTCCGGTAAATATTCCGCGACGCCCGGTTCTGTTCTCGGTTAACTTGCCTCTTCTCGTCGCTGGTCAGCTTCCCACCGTTCCCAGAGCGGTCCGCCTTCACTTGCTGGTGGATGTTCTTTTGCTGATTCTCGAGTCGCGCGGTCTCGCCGGCCGTCAGTTGGCCGCTCTTGACGCCCTGCGCGATGCGATCCTGCTGGTTCTCGCGGCGCTGTCCGACTTCGTTGTTGCCATAATGAGCGGTGTTGGCGTTGTGTTTGTCGGCGTAGATCTGCTTCGAGACGCCATTTTGTTGCTTATTGATTTGCTGCTTCTCGGCGGTTGTTAGCTTTCCGCCATTTGCTGCGCGGTCTGCTTTGGTTTCGCCATTGATCGCCGCTTCCTTGGTTTCGAGCTTGCCAGTTTCTCCCGCGGTCAATTGACCGCTCTTCACCCCGTTCGCGATGCGGTCCTGCTGATTCTCTTTCCGCTGCGCCACGGTCGGATCCGGTTTAGCCGCTGGTGCTGATGATTGGTCCTGCGCCAACGCCACGCTGCCCATCATCAAAGCCGCCACCGGCAAAACACTCCACTTCAGCCATGTGAGTTTCATTGTTCTCTCCTGAACGTTTTCGTTCCTCTTCGATTTATCCGAATCTGGGAATTCCGGGACACCCTGTAATACCCGAGTTTGGAGAGAAAGTTGTGCCGCCGCGACTGGCTGAAAGGGCAGGTTTTCCCAAGTGATAAGCACTTTTCCGTTCACAGCAAGCCGCGCCGAACCTTCGAATCGAAAGCGAAAGGGCGGCCATACTCGCCGCCCTTTTCAAACGCTGCAATTTTGCTTGCCGGACTCTACGATTTCTTCTCTTCAGCGGGCTTCTCCGCAGGAGCAGCTGGCGGCGCGGGAGGCGGTGTCGTGTGGGCCTGCGATGCGCCGGACATTCCTTCCTTGAAGCTCCGGATGCCCTCTCCGAGGCCCTTCGCGAGCTCGGGAATTTTACGGCCGCCGAACAGCAAAAGTATGATCGCCAATACGATCAGCCAATGAATTGGACTAAGTTCGCCCATAAAAAACCTCCACGCGGCGTACCTCTCCGCGCATTATCGCAACTGTAGCGCAGGACGCCATGCGCGGCAAGCCGATGCTCTACAGAACATCTAAAGTATAACACGCTCGTCCCCGGCCCGGCGCGTCACCCGTTCCCGGTCCAGGTATTCGAGCAGTGGAATCGCGTACTTGCGGGTAATCCCGGTCAACTCCTTGAAAACGGGCACAGAAATGCGTTCGCCTTTGGATTTCTTGTAAACGACGAGTTTATCCTTCAAATGCCCCAACGCTTGCCTGTGAAAGATGAGCTCCGCGCTCACCCGCACCAGCGTTTTGTCGCGAAGCAGAATCTGCAACAGTTTTTCTGAGCGCTTGCTCTCGATGGACAGGTTTGCCAGCACCACTTTTACCGCGGGCACCGCCAGCCCGGCTTCCGAAAACGCTTTTTCGATCTGCTCTTTTGCGCGTGCCTCCTCCGGTAGCAGCGCAATCTCCGTCCCGGCGCGCTTGACGAGCTCGCCATGCACATCCAATTTCCTCTCGGCTGCCAATTCTTCCAAAGCGGCACGAAATGTCTCGGGCCGCACGCGCCTTCCCAAATGCGCGCGCAAGTCTTCTCGGGCGATTCCCGGCAGTAAGGGATTCTCTTTGTGGAAACGCTCCACACGTTCGGTAATCCTACGGCGGACATCGCCGAAGGCTTTGTTTCCCAGAAATAAGAGCGGGTCCATCGAAATCGTCTTGAGCCGCCCGGCCGCAACTAATCTTTGGGCTGTTTCCCGAGTCCCTTTTTCGGACCATCCCGTCCGTCCAAGAATCTCTTCAAGCGAAATCCCGAGTAGTGCCCGCTCTGTGATGGCCGCCAGCACTTCGTCGTAGTTCCCGTTTTCCCAAGTTTCCAGAAACGCGGCGCGCCCTGTATCTCGCAGGGTCGGTCGTCTTGCCAGCGGATCCAGCACCACACCGCCGCCAATCGTGATGACCGGCGAAAATTGCCGGACGATGAACCGGTCTCCGGGCAATAGCAGCAGGTCGTCCTGAAACCGGAAATGGGCCAGCGCGCTCCGCCCTGGAGCGAGGATGGTCTCTCCGTAGAGAAAAATCTCCCCGATCGTTTCCGAAGTTCCCGCGTGAAAATGCACTCGCGCACGATGTTTGAGTTTGCGGGCGGAGGGAAGCAACGTGAGGCGTGTATCGATGCGCCGTGTATTCCTGAAGCGTCCCGGCGAGGCCAGCGTCATTCCGCGTTTCACGTCGGCGTGATCGATGCCTGCAAGATTGACCGCTGTTCGCTGTCCGGCGATGGCTCTTTCCACCGCCCTGCCGCCGGAATGCACGCCGCGAACGCGCAGCCGCTGGCCTCGGGGAAAAAGCTCGACTTCGTCTTCCGTGCGGATGCTTCCGGAAATCAGCGTGCCGGTCACCACGGTTCCGAATCCCTTCATCGAAAATGCCCTATCGATGGGCAGGCGGAAGTGTCGCGCCGCGTCTTTTCCCGAAACCTCAGCGGCGACGCCGTGCAGAGAATCTTTCAATTCCGCAAGGCCTGCTCCCGTTTTCGCGCTCACCGGGACGATTGGCGCACTCTCGAGAAACGACCCGCGCAAATATTCTTCGACTTCCAGACGCACTAATCCGAGCATGTCCGGCTCGACCAAATCACTTTTCGTCAGCGCCACGACGCCGCGATGGATCCCTAGCAACCGGCAAATATCGAAATGCTCTCGCGTCTGTGGCTTGATGGATTCGTCAGCGGCAATCACCAGCAGCACGAGGTCAATTCCCGCAGCGCCCGCCAGCATATTGCTCACAAACCGCTCGTGCCCGGGCACATCCACGAATCCGAATTTCATCCCGTTTTCTTCGAGAAACGCGAATCCAAGGTCGATCGTGATGCCGCGCCGCTTTTCCTCTGCAAGGCGATCGGGATGGGTTCCGGTCAAGGCCTCGACCAGCGCCGACTTGCCATGGTCTATGTGCCCCGCCGTCCCAACAATCACGCTTTTGGAATGAAAAGTCGTCGTCATGAAAGCAAGCAGCTCAACGCGAACTCGCGCCTGGCCTGAGATTCTTACGGTAGCACAGCCACTCATGGCTGTGCTTTCAACCTGCGCTTGACGCGGCTCGTGCGAGAGTAAATAAGCTGCTTGGGGCCTGAGCAGAAGTGCTCGGCGGACTACTTGGCGGCGGCGAGTTCGTCGACGATAGCTTGGGCCGCGTCCCTTGGATGTTCGGCGGCCAGGATGGGCCGTCCGACAACAATGTAGTCAGCGCCGGATCGAATTGCTTCGGTGGGAGTTGCTTTGCGCGCTTGATCTTCGGACTTGGATTGGACTGGTGAATCCTTCGGGCGCACCCCCGGCGTGACAATAAGGAAATCATTACCGCAGGCTTTGCGAATCGCTTTTGCTTCCTGGACGGAAGCCACAACTCCATCTACGCCGGCACTTTTCGCGAGCTGGGCGAGTTTCGTCACGCGAACTTTCGGCGCGCCGCCAATTCCCACTTCTTTCATGGCTTTTTGATCCATGCTGGTAAGAATTGTGACGGCAAGCAAGCGTGGGCGATCCGCGCCCATGGGGACGCCGGCGCTAATGGCTTGGACGGCCGCCTCCAGCATCGGGCGCCCCCCGAGAGCATGTACATTGACGAGTTGTATCCCGCTCATCGCAGCTGCGGAGAGCACTGCTCCGGCTACGGTGTTCGGAATGTCGTGGAACTTCAGGTCGAGGAAAATGCCCGGGCCGAGCGCCGAAATCTCTTTCACTGCGGCCGGGCCCGCAGCCGTAAACAATTGGCTCCCAATCTTGAACATGCCCACCAGATCGGAGATCTGCTGCGCGAATTTTACCGCGGTGGACAGCGAGTCAAAATCCAATGCCACGATTAAGCTGCTGCGGGGATGGGCGTCGAAGGTCAAGGTCATATGAGACCCCGATCTCGGCGGGGTCAGTGTTTCTGGGGCACCTGCATCAATTCGAGCCGAACCTGGGTCACGCCCGAATGAATCAACCCAATCTTTCGGGCGACACGATAGGATACATCAATTTCGCGTCCTTCTTGATACGGACCGCGGTCATTGATACGTACTAGTTCAAACCTGCCGTTTCGGGGGTTTACCACCCGGACGATGGACCCGAACGGGAGGTTTGGGTGCGCGGCTGTCAGCGCCTCGCAGTCGAATCGTTCCCCATCCGCAGTCTTCTTGCCGTTGAAACCTGGGCCGTACCAGCTGGCGTTGCCAACCCAGGTCTTGATGGGCTTCACAGGGGCGCTTAAGTGCGCCACAAGTGGGGCGTCCATCGCGGGAACTACGAGGAACATCAAGAGCACCCATCGGAAAGCGGCCCAGTAGATGAATAGTGGTCGTCTCATAGTGTGTTCTTTGTGCTACTCATATCCAAAAAAGTGTAGCAAAAAACGGTCGTTATGTCAACCAAAATCTGCGGAAAATTTACCTGTTATCTCATTGATAGTAAACGTCTTAGCTTCAAAAAGCGCCCTCTCAAGATCGGTAACAAGTCGCTGACTGACCTTTGGGTCAGTAAAGCTGGCCGTCCCTACCTGTACGGCAGTCGCGCCTACGACCAGGTATTGAAGCACGTCCTCGGCCGTCTCGACGCCTCCGACACCAATAATTGGTGTCTTTACGGCCTTCCTCGTTTCCCAAACGAGCCGGAGAGTGATAGGTTTTATCGACGGTCCCGACAGACCACCTGTTTGATTGCCGAGGAGGGACTTCCCAGTCCAAGGGTCAATCGCCATCGCCGGATAGGTGTTGGCCACAGTGAGGGCATCCGCTCCAGCCGCCTCCGCTGCTCTTGCAATAAGTCCAATGTCTGCAACCATCGGCGAGAGTTTTACCCAAAGAGGGCGGTTCGCTGCAGCCTTTCGGGCTGCGTCTACTACCTCGGACACAAGACTTGGGTCACACCCAAACTGCATGCCCCCACGCTTCACGTTTGGGCAAGAGATATTGAGCTCGTAGGCTGACACCCCCTCGGCATCCTCGAGGACTCGAATCACTTCGATATAGTCCTCCACCGAGTAGCCGAAGACATTCGCTATTACAGCTGTATTAAATTTTCGCAGTACTGGGAGTTTTTCGGCCACAAAAGCCCGAACCCCAATATTTTGGAGCCCGACGGCGTTCAGCATCCCCGCAGGAGTCTCGCAAAGGCGAGGCGCGGGAGCGCCTTCTATGGGTTCCCGGGATAAGCCCTTAACGACGAGGCCGCCAAGGCGATTGAGATCAACCAGGTGGGCAAACTCGACGCCGTAACCGAAGGTTCCGCTAGCTGCGAGAATGGGATTCCGCAGGCGCACCGCGCCAATTTGCACGGTCAGATCAACGGAACCCGCAGGAGTCACTTCCGTCAGAGAATATCACGAAGCCCGGCGGAGCTTGCAGGAATTCTCCCGGCCGCCGCCATCTCGGAAGCAACGGACAAATCTAGGGTCTTGTGGCCGCCGCGCGCGGGCCTGCAGAAATCTTTGTCAGAGCGTGTTCGTTGAGCGTTGCGAGAGCTTCCCCCAAGACATGTCCATCGCGAGGTGCCAGCGTGATGCCACAGAGTGAAGCCAAGGTTGGTGCGATGTCGGCGGGCGTGATCGCGTCGTAATAGGTGCCGGCCCGAATACCAAACCCCATCAGCAGGACTGGCACATGCTGGTCGTAATTCCAGGGGGTGCCATGGCCGGTGCCGTAGTGCCGCGATTTTCCCATTGGAGTTGAGTCCATCAGCCAATATGCTTTGGGGACGATGAACAAATCGCCGCTCCTTCCCACAAAATAGCTCGCGGCCATCGCCCTTCTCAGGGGGTTATCCGTGGCGGGACGATTCGCGACCTCTTCAGCGCGATACACTCCCTCAACGCCCGGCACGCTTTTGATGGCTTCCATCACTGCGTTCATCGCCGCGGAGTCGCTCTTCAGTCGCTCGTAGATTCCTGCCGCAAAATAGATGTCGCTTCCCGAAATGCGTGCAACTGCCGGTTTCGGGTAGCTGAACGCCTCAAGCGCCTTTTCAACCCGCACTTGCACCTCTGGCAAATGCAATACACCAGCGTCGGCACCGGTCTGCTCCATGTCCTCAGGAACCGGCACAACTCCGTGATCGGCGCTAAGGGCCACGACGTAATTTCCCCGCCCGACTTCTTTATCGAGTTCCAAGAAAAGGTCGGCAAGATTCTTGTCTAGCTGAATCAACACGTCCTGGATCTCCCAGCTTCTCGGCCCAAATGCGTGTCCGACATAATCCGGGGAGGAGTAGCTCACGCCTAGATAATCCGTTCCAGAGCCTTGCCCCAATTTAAGCGAATGGACCGCGGATTCGGCCATTTTCGTCAACGCGGTGTCCGCAAATGGGCTGGACTGCCATTGTTCATAGAACGCGCCGTCCGGTTCCGGACCAGAAGATCGCCCTCGGAGGGGATGCGGAAATCCGAGTTCCCACCCCTCAGGCGGCACGGCACCAGTGGCTTTTTCCGCATACAAATAGCGGCTCTCCGGTAACGAGAGGTTCCACGTCTTGCCGTAGTCCTCCTTTGCGGGATGCGCTTTTGCGTAGGCTTCGACGAAGGGGGCCAGTGGATAGGCGTTTGAGGTTTCCCACGCTCCCGCGCCCGGATCAAACCACGTCGCCGCATCTGCTTTGTGCCCGGCCATCGTGATCGCTGCGCGCGCTTTCAGCGAGAGTGTGACGACTCGTGTGCCCCTGCCGCTTTGGAACTTCAATTCTTCCGCAAATGCGGGCACCTGCATCCGCCAGGCTGTATCGCCACCCTTCACGCTCGCGCCGGCATAGCCGATATCTTTCGCACTTGGATCGAAGGTGCAGGTCATCATTTTCTGCGTTTCGCGGTCCCACCAGGCGTTCGAGATCATTCCGTGAGTTGCGGGGAATGCTCCCGTCGATATTGTCGAGTGCCCCACGCAGGTCTCGGTTGCGGCGTAGGGGTACGCCGCGTTGCGGAACCAGGCGCCTTCTTCGACGAGGCGCTTCAATCCGCCGGTCCATTCAGCCTGAAATTTGTCGACATAATCGCCGCGCATCTGGTCGACCACAATCATCACGACCAGCTTCGGTCGCGCGGGAGTTGCTCGTAGCGACGCCGCCTGGCCTGCTTCCCTGGGGGCCGGCTTCTTCACGGTGCGAGCCGTTTGGCTCAGCGCCAAAGGTACGCAAACTACCGCCAGAAACCCCAGACTAGCCACGGCCCATCGGCAACTCGTTCCCACACTAATTTTGGGCAACATGTGCACCTCAGCTCTCATTGATTTACCGCGAAAGTTTATCACGCCGGACTTCCCGACCAAGAGGACGGCGAAGATATTCTTCTCGTCGCCGGTCACTTGTCACGAGTCGCCGGTCACTATGCTAGGATTACCCGAACATGCGCATCGTCGAAAAAGCCCAATTGATGTCCGCCCCGGAGATTGACCGGACGCTCCAGCGCCTGGCCCATCAAATTGTCGAAAAAAGCGGGGGCACCAAGCATCTCGCGCTGATCGGCATCCGGCGCCGGGGCGTGCCTCTCGCGCAGCGCATCGCCAAAGCGATGCGCGGGATTGATGGGGTGGACGTGCCCGTCGGCACGCTGGACATAACTCTATACCGCGACGATCTTTCCAAGGTCGCGCCTCAGGCCGTCCTCCAGTCTTCCGACATTTCCTTCGGCGTTGACGGTATGGACCTTGTCCTGGTGGATGACGTTCTTTACACCGGCCGCACGATTCGCGCCGCCATGAACGGGCTCTTCGATCTGGGCCGTCCGCAGCGCGTCTCCCTTTGCGTCTTGATCGACCGCGGCCATCGCGAAATGCCGATTGAGGCGCAGTTTGTCGGCCGCACCGTGCAGACCAGCGACACGGAAATCATCGAAGTGCGGCTCCGCGAGATTGATAATGAGGAGCGCGTGGTGCTCGTCGATCGCCAGGAGCAATGATTGAACCACGAGCTTTCGCTCCGCCTGCAAAGAGTGCAAATGTGACGTATCGCTTCCGCGATCTTCTGGCCCTTGAACCGCTCTCCGCGGAGGAACTTACTTTTCTTCTAGACAGAAGCGCCGCATTCCAGGCCATCCAGCGGAATCCCCTCAAGAAGCTGGCCACTCTCCGCGGGAAAACAGTCGCACTCGCCTTCTTCGAGAATTCCACGCGCACGCGCATCAGTTTTGGCACCGCCGCCGCGCGCCTCGGCGCGGATACGATGAGCTTGCAGGCGGAATCTTCCAGCCTGAAAAAAGGTGAATCGCTTCTTGACACCGTACACACGCTGGACGCTATGAAGCCGGATTGCCTGGTGATGCGGCATGCCGCATCCGGCGCCGCCGATTTCGTCGCGCGCCATCTCGAGATTCCCGTCATCAACGCGGGTGACGGAACACACGAGCATCCCTCGCAAGGTTTGCTCGACGCGCTGACAATTCGCGACCGCAAGGGCACGCTCGAGAATTTGAACATCACGATTCTTGGAGATATTTCGCACAGCCGCGTGGCCCGTTCGAATATTCATCTGCTTGCAAAATTCGGCTGCCGCTTCACGCTCTGCGGCCCGGCGATGTGGGTTCCGCGCGAACTGGAAAGCATTGGCCCGCCGGGCTCTTCGATTCGCCGCGTGTTTCGAATCGAAGAGGCGCTCGAAGGCGCCGACGTGATTCAGCTTCTCCGGGTGCAGACGGAGCGCCTTCACGAGCCCGCACTTTCCGCCGCGGATTACATACTTCTCTATCAACTCGATGCCGAACGCCTGCGGCTTGCCAAGCCGGAGGCCATTATTCTTCATCCGGGGCCGATGAATCGCGGTATTGAAATTACGCCCGAAGTTGCGGATGGCGCGCAATCCTGCGTTCTCGAGCAAGTGACCAACGGCATCGCGGTTCGAATGGCGCTCCTCTATTTGCTTCTTGTGGGAGGCTCGGAAGAATCCCAGGAAGTAACGCCTCCTTCCGCGGAGGTGGCGCAGCCTTACTACCGGCGCCCCATCGAGGCAAAAAAGGATGCAGCAAAGTCTCCCGAAGAGGACCCTTCGCATGCTTCTCGTTAAGAACGGCCGCGTCATCGACCCAGCGACGCAGATGGATGCACCGCGTGATGTTCTTCTCGATGGTGACAAAATCGCCGAAGTCGCGCCGCCCGGAAAAATCGCGGTTGATTCTTCCGCCGAGATTTTCGATGCCACAGGATTGATCGTGGCTCCAGGCTTCATCGACCTGCACGCGCATCTTCGCGAGCCGGGCCAGGAATCCTCGGAAACGATTGAGACGGGGACACGCGCCGCGGCTGGCGGAGGGTTCACAGCTGTTTGCTGTATGCCGAACACCAGGCCCGTAAACGACAACGCCAGCGTGACGCGTTTCATTCTTGATCGCGCCAAAGCCACGGCAAGCGTCCGCGTCTGGCCGATCGGCGCGGCAAGCGTCAACAGCAAGGGTGAAGCCATCGCAGAAATTGCCGCGATGAAGCAAGCGGGCATCGTTGCGGTCAGCGATGACGGCAAGCCGATTGCCACGGCGAAACTCACACGTCAGGTCATGGACTATTGCCGTTCGCTTGATCTCCCTGTCATTGAACATTCCGAAGATGTTTCGCTCGCTGCTGGTGCGGTGGTGCGCGAAGGAGTTACGTCCACGCGGCTCGGTTTGCCCGGAATGCCTGCGGCCGCGGAATCGGTTTGTGTCGCGCGCGATGTTCAGCTTGCCGAACTCACCGGTGCGCGGCTGCATGTTGCGCATCTTTCGGCGAAAGCTTCGCTCGAACAGGTACGCTGGGCCAAGTCGCGCGGTCTGCGCGTGACTTGCGAGGTTACGCCGCATCATTTCACTTTAATCGATGAAGACGTGCAATACGACTCGCGCTACAAAATGAACCCGCCGCTGGCTGCACGCGAGGACCGCAAAGCACTCGTCGAAGGCCTCGCCGACGGCACAGTGGATGCCATCGCGACGGACCATGCTCCGCACGAACCTGCGCTGAAAGACGTCGAGTTCGACCGCGCTCCTTTTGGAATTCTTGGCTTTGAAACAGCCCTTGCGCTTAGTCTTGAGCAACTCGTCCACCCTGGCCGCATCTCGCTCATGCGCCTGGTAGAACTTATCACCACCGGTCCCGCGCGCGTTCTTGGCATCGAACGCAAAATCGCTGGCGGCCAGCCTGGCGACCTCACGATTTTCTCCACCACTCGGAAGTGGACCTACGACGTGAAGCAATCCCCAAGCAAATCGCGGAATTCGCCCTTCGATGCGCGCACTTTCACAGGCGCGCCGATGGCCACCATCGTCGCGGGCAAGATTGTCTACCAAAATGCTGGCGCGAGCTAAAGTCCGGCGATTGGTGGCTCGCAGCTTTCACTAACTTTGAAGAGGCCGCCTTTTTTGCAGCATTCGCAAAATCCAAAACCCCGCGGCGCCTGCCGCCAGATGTTTCAGCGTGTGCCCGCTGATTGTATGTCGATCGAAGGCAAAAATCTGCCGGTCCAGTGTCTCGAGAATTTTTGCGGTGATATACAGCCCGAAGATAACCACAAAATCTGAGCTTCGTGAGTAACGCGGCGGAAGCAACAGCATCAACGGCAGAACCAGCACTGCGTACACTTGCACGGCAGCATAGAAACGCAAATCTCCAGCGCAGATTTGTTCGGTGTGCCACCACCAGACGACGCTTCCCATGCCGATCAGAATCAAAATCGGAAGCATGTAAGATCCTGCCGGAACACTAATCCGCTCCGCGATCATCGCGGAAGCCAGAGCCATGAACGCAATCGTCATCGGGAGCCGATCCCATACCAAACGAGAGTTGTCTGCAGCAAGATGGTAATAGCTTGAGCCAAGCGCCGTCAGCAACAATCCCAAAAAAACCAGGAGGTAGGCCAAACGCTCTCGCGGATCGACGAATATTTCACGGCCATGCTGCCTGCAGAGGAAAAGCAATCCCCAAACGCCTGCAATCGCAAACAAAAGGTTCGAAACCACGTTTCCAAAGTTAGGAATTCCCAGCCAGCCGCGCTGATCCGCAAAATTGTGGTAGGAAAGCGGCTGATGAATTCGCGGGACGAGCATCGTAACCGCAACCACGGCTATCGTAAATGACGCCAATGCCCACGCGCCAGTTCGTTGCGAAGTCAATTTGGCCTCATAAGTGTGAAATTGTGATTGCTCTTTGCATGCCCAGTTTTGATTCTGCCGCGAATCGCTTCTGGAGCGCTCGAGCAAACGGATAGGCCAGACGCGCCATCAAGTTCGGCTTTGAAAAGGCCAGCACGTCGTACCACACGGAGCTATCATGGGCATGAAATTCGACCGTAAAGCGTTCTTCGCCGCGCTCTCCATGTTCAATCAGCGTCCCGTAGGCAAAGCCAAATTTTTTGTCCTCACCGTTGTCTTCGATCACGTAAACGATGCGGCACGCATTCAACGACCAAAATCCAAAATGCGAAACGAGCACCGCGACCGTAGCGCCTTCCCGGATTGGAGTGTCCGGCCAGCAGAGTTGGACCCAGGGCATCTCAAACATCTTCCACTCGCAGATAGCTTTCACAGCGCGGTCAAATGCTTGCGGCCCTTCGCCCAATCTCATGCGGTTGTGGTCAACCGTGTACCCGCGCGGAAGCTGGTCCCGAGACGCCCCCACATGAGAATACGAAAAAGGGCGATCTCCCTGTGTAAAGAGAAAGCGACGGATCTTGTCCGAGTCTGGTTTGACAATAAAATACACAGAATACCTGCCTGGGTTGCCCCTGATGCCCAAATCCCTGCAGCGTCGAAGGAGAGCACGTACAAAGGGCGCGTGAGGTTGGCTCAGGGGCGCGCCACTTGATAATGCAGGCTCACCACCCCGTCGGGAAATTTCTTCGTGGAAAGCAGATTTAGCGGAATGGACCGGTGCCGCGGTTGAATCAGCGGAATGCCTTCGCCAATCAGAATAGGTATTACGCTGATGCTGAATTCGTCGATCTCGCCTTCGTCGAGGAACGAAGCTATGATTTCGCCGCCGCCCATCATCCAGATATTTTTGCCGCGCTTGGTGCGCAATTTCTGCGCGAACAACTTGACTGGTTCGCTGACAAAATGGAATTCCGGCATCGCCGAGCCCTGCGGCCGGCGTGAAAAAACATAATTTTGGACGTCTTTGAAATACTTCATCGCGTCCATTCCCATCTCGAGTCCTTTGCGGTATGTCTTGCGGCCCCAGAGGATGGTGTCGATACTCTTGAAGAACTCGCCCAATCCATAATTGCCTTTGGGACTGGGGCGGTCGAGCCAGCCAACGTCGCCGTCGGGCCGGGCAATGTAGCCGTCCACGCTCGTCGCGATGTGGACGATGATTTTGCGCTTGGGACTCATGTTGATTGGTCTGGGCCGCTGGCTTTGGCTCACCTGAGACTGGTTCAGGAATTTCGCGCGGCAAGGGAGACGCGTTAGTGCGCAGCAGGCTCCGCCGCCGGATGCAGCCCGTGCTGCGGCACTTCATGAATGCCGCGCGCAGGTGGCTCAATCTTCTGTCTATAGAAATGGTCCAGCGGAATGCGGCCCTTGCCGACAGGATAGGCCTTTTCAATTGCTTTCGTGACGTAGGCCTTCGCCAGCGTCGCTGCTTCAAGCAACGTCCGGCCCGCCGCGAGATGCGCCGCCACGGCCGAAGCAAAGGTACATCCCGTTCCGTGCAGCGTTTCTTCTCTGCCTTTGTCGCCCGCCAGCGGCATCATCTGATTTCCATCAAACAGAACGTCCACGGCTTTCTCCATGTGGCCGCCCTTGACGATGACTGCCCGCGCTCCCATCTCCACCAGTTTGCGCGCCGCCGCTTCCATGCCCGCTACGTCCTTAATCGGCATACCCGTCAGCGTTTCAGCTTCGGGAACATTCGGCGTAATCACGCTCGCGCGCTTGAGTAATTCCGTCGCGACAAATTTAATTCCGGCAGCGTCCAGCAATTCCGCCCCGCTCGAGGCTTTCATGACCGGGTCGAGCACGATGTGCGCAAATTTGTTCGCATCCAAAAATTCCGCCACGGCCGCGGCGTTTCCGCGGTTCCCCAACATCCCAATCTTGACTGCCTCAATCGTGCAATCCTTGGCAAGCGCGTCGAGTTGCGCGCGAAGCTCCGCCGCTGGCGTGTTGTGAACCGCTTCGACGCTCTGTGTGTTTTGAATCGTGATCGAAGTGACTGCCGCGACTCCGTAGCAGCCATGCGCGGCGAAAGTTTTCAAGTCCGCGCCGATTCCTGCGCCGCACGATGGATCGAATCCTGAAATCGTCAGCAGGATCGGGGAAACGGTGTGTCCATTATGGCCGTTGTGCGTCGTCATCGTGCTTCAGTTCTTATCCCAGCTCGAACGCTTTCGGCGTTTTGAGTGGCCCTCGACGAAAATTGCCGGTCGCGCCACCTGGGCGCACCGGCAATTGCGAATGTACGCGCACTGTTTGCTCTGCGCAAGTTAAAAATTAGGAACCTTGGAAGGAAACTGCCGCACCGGGGTGGCGATATGCGCGTCAATGAATTTAGTGGCAGAGAGCGTCGAGTTTGGTGAGCGGCTCGTCGGCGTGAGGCGGATAATCGAGATGCTTGCTCTCTACCATTTGCTCGAGGAGCGTGCCGCCCGTACTGAGCGCCGCGTCAGGGTCCGTTTGGTAGGCAGGGTCGGATTCTGCCTCTTGCAGCGGCACAAATTTGAATCCCTGCTTCTGGAGCGAATCAAGCAACGAAGAGAGCATCACGCTGTCGAACGCGCCGATGTGCAGCAGCAGCACATGCCGTATGTCCCGCCCAAACAACATCACCGCCATCTTCTGACCAAGCGAAACATATTCCATCGCCATATTCAGGTAACTCGATTTAAGCCATTCGACAGACTGCGCATCATGCTTTGCCATGCAACGCGCATAGGGGTCGTTCCACGCCCAATCCTGAAAATCGATGCTGACTTGCGCTACGCGGTATCCCCGCTCCCGCAGGTAATTCCTTACCGCGTGTCTCTTCGCGAGAGTGTCGCCTTCGTTCAGGTACGGATAGCGAAACCAATGCCAATCCCGCCCGCCCATGAATCCCTCAAGAGTGCCTTCGTTCTCCACTATGTCCTCTTCGAACGCAGCGGCTGAGTTTGACGTGATGTCCATGTGCGAGTAAGTGTGGTTGCCGAGCAGGAATCCGGCATCCGTCCAAATTTTCAGCACATTGGCTTTATCCCAATCGCCATCCAGCTTCTCTCCGTTCACAAATCCGTAGACCGGCCCGATGCCCTTGGCCTTGAAAGCGGCAATCATGTTTCGCGCGATTTCAGAACGCGTCATTCCAGGTGGCATCAGGCCGTGGGTTGGGAGATCATCCACCGTGATGGCTATCTGGCCGCGCTGCTGAGCCTGTGCAGCGAGGGGAGGCAAACAAATCGACAGCACGAGATGCAGCCAGCGTGCGAAAAGAACATATCTCTTCAAAATGACCGCTCGGAGCTTTCAGTTTACGAGGAGCTATGCTGCAGACCTCATGGAAACAAGCCGCGAACCAGCGTAGCCTCTGCCACGCGCCCCACGGCCAGAATCATCGCTCCCGCTCGCGGCGGTACGTGGTGCTTCCGCATCGTCTCCACCATTTCGTGGAATGCCTTCACCATGCTCTTCTGCAAGCGCACGTTCACTTCCTCGGCGTCCCACATGAGCCCTTCCATGTTCTGCACCCATTCGAAGTAGCTCACCGTCACACCGCCCGCGTTTGCCAAAATGTCCGGCAGCACGGTTATCCCACGCCGCGCCAGAATCTCATCGGCGTGCGGAGTCGTTGGCCCGTTGGCGGCTTCCGCCACGATGCGCGCCTTGATGGCTTCCGCGTTATGCAACGTAATCACGTTTTCCAGCGCCGCGGGCACCAGGATGTCGCACTTCATCGTCAGCAGGTCGTCGTTCGACATGCGTGACGCGCCGGGCATTCCGACCACAGTTCCGGACCGCTCCTTGTAACGAATCGCTTTGATAGGATCGATCCCGCGCGAGTTCGTCACGCCGCCGCGCGTGTCGCTCAGCGCAATGATCTTCGCTTTTTTCTCCGCAAAGAGCCGCGCCGCCGTCGCGCCGGCATTGCCAAACCCCTGGATCGCCACGGTCGCGCCGCGCAGCGGAATTTTCTTCAGCTTGCATGCCTCTTCCACAACGAAGAGCAGTCCGCGCGCCGTCGCCTCGCTTCGTCCCTCCGATCCGCCGATCGACACCGGCTTCCCGGTCACCACTCCATGCACGGAATGCCCGACCGTCATCGAATACGTATCCATAATCCATGCCATGGTCTGCGCGTCCGTGTAGACGTCAGGCGCCGGAATATCCATCGCTGGCCCGATGATCGGCAAAATTTCGCTGGCGTAACGCCGTGTCATCCGTTCCAACTCGGTCTTCGACATTCGCTTGGGGTCGCAGATAACTCCGCCCTTCGCGCCGCCAAACGGCACGTTCAACACCGCCGTCTTCCACGTCATCCACGCCGCCAGAGCTTTCACTTCGTCCAGCGTTACGTTCGGGTGATAACGGATGCCGCCTTTGCCCGGCCCTCGCGAAATATTGTGCTGCACCCGGAAGCCCTGATGGACTTTCACCTGCCCGTTATCCATTTTCGTCGGGATCGAAACTTCCAGCACGCGTTTCGGCGTCCGCAGAATCTGCCGCAGTCCCGGCTCGAGTTTCAAAAACTCAGCCGCCATATCGAATTGAATCTGCGCGATCCGAAATGGATTCAAGTCCTCGCGTGGAGCGATGCGGGGCACCATCGGCGGTGCACCAATCTGTCTTAGCGGCCCTGTGGGCTTTGCGACCGTGGCCATCAGCGTTCGGTCCTTTCCTCTTCGGGTCTAATCTCTACTTCTGTTTTGAAAATTGGTGCAACTGCCCGGGGTTCGAAACTGAACTATCCGTTTGCTGCCATCCGTTGCGCGCTCTCCACATATTTCTCCCGGCAGGCCACGGAACAAAAATGCACCAGCTCTCCGCGCTCGCGGAGCGGAATCGAAAGTTCCTCCGCCACGTGCATCCCGCACACCGGATCGCGCACCAGCCGCCGTGCCGCCAAGCCAGTCTGCTCGTTGACTGCACCCGGCACCGCTCCGGCCCTACTTTCATTCACTTGGTCTGGCGCCGCCGAGCCTCCCAAAATCCATCGCGCCGCCCGCCGCAGGAGCGCCACGCTCCACGAAACGATCAGCATCCAAATCACAAACCTCAACACTCGGCCTAAAAAGTTCATCGATTCTTCTAGCTCATGGCTCCGGACTCGCCGAAACCAACTCCTCTATGCTCGCTCGTTCGGGATTACTTCTCTCGCTGCGACCCGTAAATCCCCCAGGGTCTACCATCTTGCTGCGCAATATAGTACTGAGGCGAGTGTATGCAAGGCGAAAAGGCAGGTCAAACGAAAAGCTGTACTTTCAATACTTTGCGCGGCGTAATAGATTGCAGGCGGTCTCGGTCAGACGCTCAAGTTTTATATAAGCCTTGCATTTTCAATTAGATAAGAAGATCGAACCCCTACCCCGGCCAACCAACTCTTTGGTCACCTAATTTCCCTTGAATCCCTTTCCTTTACTTCCTTTACATCCCCTATTTCCCTAACTTCCGTGATTCGCCGCCTCAATCTTCTCAATCCCCATGTACGTCCGCAACACTTCCGGCACCACTATCGACCCGTCTGCCTGCTGATAATTTTCCACAATCGCGATCCACGTCCGCCCTATAGGCAGCCCCGATCCGTTCAACGTATGCACGAATTCGCTCTTTGCTCCGCCTTTCGCCTTAAACCGTATCCCCGCGCGCCGCGCCTGGAAAGCTTCGCAATTCGAGCAAGAAGAAATTTCCATAAATTCGCCGCTCGAAGGCACCCAAGCCTCGATGTCATACGTCATCGACGAAGCGAACCCCGTGTCCCCCGAACACAGCTTCATCACGCGGTAATGAATCCCGAGTTTTTGCAGGATGGCTTCCGCGTTGCCCACGAGCGTTTCCAGCTCCGCGTAACTATTCTCCGGCTGCGTGAACTTAAACATCTCGACCTTCTGAAACTGGTGTTGCCGCTTGATGCCGCGCGTATCTCTTCCCGCCGCCCCCGCCTCGCTGCGAAAGCACGAAGTCCACGCGCACACTTTGATTGGCAGCAGGCTAGCGTCCAGCGTTTCCTCGCGATAAAGATTCGTCAGCTCCGTCTCCGCCGTCGTCGTAAGCCACAAGTCCGTGCCTTCCAAATGAAACATGTCCCCGGCAAATTTCGGGAGCTTGCCGTCGGCCACCAGAGACGCCGTATTCACGATGTACGGTGGATAAATTTCCGTGTACCCGTGCTCCCGCGTGTGCATATCTAGAAAAAAGTTCGCCAGCGCCCGCTCCAGCCGCGCCCCCGCCCCTCGATAAAGCGCAAATCGCGTGCCCGCGATCTTCACGGCCCGCTCGAGATCCAAAATCCCCGCGCTCTCCCCGAGTTCCCAATGCGGTTTCGGCTTGAAATCAAACTTCGGCGGCGCGCCCCAGCGACGTACTTCGACATTCTCTTCGGCGCCCTTGCCCACCGGCACCGACGGGTGCAGCATGTTTGGTATCGTCAAGAGCAATTCGCTTTGCGTGGCGTTCAACTGCGCGATCCGCTCGTCGTTCGTCTTGATCGTCTCCGAGACTTTCTTCATTTCGGCAATCAACGCGTCCGCGTTCTCTTTCGCTTTCTTCAACCGCGCAATCTCGTCACTGGCCTTGTTCCTCTGCGCCTTCAACTGCTCCGTCGAAGTGATCAGCTCGCGCCTCTGCGCATCCAGAACCCGAAACGCATCCAGATGCAGCGGCGTGCCCCGCTTCGTCGCCATCTCCGCGAACAAATCCAGGTGGTCCCGAAAATAATTTAGGTCATGCATCACATTAGTCTAACAAAGTGTTTTGCTTTTTCCTTACCTGCAAAATATCATCGCCCGCCCTCGTAGGGACACAATACATCGTGCCCGTTTTTCTCTTCTCGGCGCCTCCGCGTCTCTGAGCGAAAAATTCCATCTTTTTCTCTTTTTTCCCTTACTCCCTTCTCCTCCGCTTGACTCCTATATCCATCTGATCAACGATCCCGATCGATCAATGTGGCACAGACTTCAGTCTGTGCTCTTCCCCATGACTCCATCTCTCCCCGCTCCCGCCTTCATCGACGATAAGCACCACCTCCGCATCTACCAGGCCGACTGCCTCGCCCTCATGGCGCAGCTCCCCGCCTCCTCCGTCGACCTCATCTTCGCCGACCCTCCCTACTTCCTCTCCAACGGCGGCATCACCTGCCATGCCGGCAAAATGGTCTCCGTCAATAAAGGCTCCTGGGACGTCTCCAAAGGTGCCGACGCCAACCATGACTTCAACCGTTCCTGGCTCTCCGCCTGCCAGCGCCTCCTCAAGCCCAACGGCTCTATCTGGGTCTCCGGCACCGCCCACGTCATCCATTCCGTCGGCTTCGCCATGCAGCAGCTCGGCTTCAAGCTCCTCAACGACATCTCCTGGGTTAAGCCCAATCCTCCTCCCAATCTCTCTTGCCGCTATTTCACCCACGCCACAGAAACCATCATCTGGGCCGCCAGGGACAAAAAGTCCCGCCACACCTTCCACTACAAGCTCATGAAGGAAACCAATCGCGGCAAGCAAATGAAGTCCGTCTGGACCGATATCCGTCCTCCCGAACCCTGGGAGAAAAAATTCGGCAAGCACCCCACCCAAAAACCCGTCGCCCTCCTCGAACGCATCCTCCTCGCCTCCTCCAACGAAGGCGACCTGGTCCTCGACCCGTTCTTAGGTGGCGGCACAACTCTCCTAACCGCATTCCGCCTCCGCCGCCACGCCATCGGCTGCGACCTCTCTCTCGATTACATCAATCTCTCTATTCGTCGCATGTGTTCCGAAATGGTACAAATCGAATTATCTTTGTGCTGCGTTCACTTTCCTCTTGATCTCGATTCGGATCGTATGGATCGATCCAAGTGCGTGCAGTCCTCACTTCAACTCGTCCAACAGGAGCTCCGCTTCTATTTCATCGGCCGCGCGGACCGGCGTGTAATCTTCTCCGTCCTGGCCGACTCCCTCGACGACGCCCGCCAAAAATTCCGCGCCTCCGGCCGCTCCGATTCCGACGCCCTCTTCGTCATCAAAACCGAAACCGAGATTTACGTCGCTGAGGGTTAATTCACTCAGTTGGTCTCTTCGACCTGCTCATGAATCATCGCGCCGAACTCAGCTTCTCCCGATGCGGAGGCTGAGAAGTAATCACTCTTGAGAGCTATGCCTTTCTCGTCCATCCGCTGTTTCACGCGGGCGAAAATCGTTGAGAAATACCCGACGGATAGGTCCTTCATCGTGCGGCCCTTGCTCACCATGTCCGGCAAAGCGCGCATAATTCCGGAGAAACCGAGGGTCTTCGTGAGAACAAAATCATCCGGATTGTCCCACTCGGATGGCCAAACTTTTCGAGCCCCCTGAAATACGTTCAGTAGCACCTTTAGGATCTGCGAATCTTTTCCTTCTCGGAAATAGTCATTAAAAATGCACTGCGGATAGGCCCCAGGCGGCTTATTGTTCCTTATGAGGTCCCGGTCTTTTTGGGGATTCGGACTTATAAGTGGCATCAGGAATTTTGCGAACGTACCTTGGGATAGGCTCTCCGCGCTACCTGGAGCGGATTTCCGCCCTAGCATCTTCAACCGCCGGTACCACGGTGACTCGGGCATGCTGTTCAGACTCCGCGCGATCTCGTGGCACGTCTTTGCGGGGCTTCGGGACTCCGTGACCCCGTATAGTTCGTACAGTAAGGACGCCGGAACTTTCGTTTGCGTTCCGTTGATTATCGCAAACAGTAGCGCTTTCTCTTCGTCCGTAGCATCAATGATGAAGATTACCGGCAGCTCAAAATTCTTAGCCGCCGATGATTCCCTGAGACCTAAAATCCTATGCTGCCCATCGACAACGTCGGCAACTCCCTCCCTGCTGATAGAGATCATGTTTCCTTCCAACGTGCAGTCCTCACTCCGAATTGCAAGAAGTACCGCCGTGGGAAACGCCGCATCGCTGCTCTCAGCGTATTCCACTATCGCTTTGATTCGTCGCCCGGAAGGCTCCCGTTGGATACCGCCTCCAGAGTCAAGCGTTTCAGGGTCGTATGTGCGAGGATTCGGGCGAGCAACGCGGATGACCTCACTCGCCGGCATCGCGGTGAGGTAGAAGGTTCCTGCAGGCTGCTCTGTCACAATCACTGGAAAGCTCATAGGCTTACCCCGGTGTCATCATGAGTTAATTTTTTGGCTGAATCTACTAGCGACTTGAGCTCCTTATTTTCGGTTTCCACTTGCGCGCCAACTCCCTTTTCCCACGAAGCGAATCGAAAGCAGTAAAGATAGCTGGCCACCAGAATCGCAGTGCCCGTTAAAACGACCTGCGCGACTGGCGCAGGCGTGGAGCCATCTGTGGTCATACCCTGAACGACCAAGAAAACCACTTGGACGCCCGCGACTAGTAGGGCAAATACGCTTACAAGCCCACGAAGACCTGCCGCCACTAAATTGCTGCCGGCTCCCTCGGCAACGAGAGCGCTTGCGATGCCCTCTGCAAGTAGGACGATGCTAAAAGCTGCTAGGCTCCCCGACCTCACCGCCGCAAGGAAAACAAGATAGCTGTCCTTACTGAGCATCCAGCCTAAGAACAACGGCAAAAGGAAGCCAGCAAGACCAAAGATGTTGGCCACGACCCACCAGACGGCAAACTGATACGGCTGTGCCCGTATCGAATTCAGGGGCCCGCACACTTGCTGCCAGAACAGTTTCATGTTCATGCCAACCACGCTCCTATTTGCCATGAGCCGCGTTATCGATCAGCTTTCGTCCACATGCTAGCATTACACGCAGTCTTACAGCAGGGTTGAACAGAAGGAATGCTTACTGCTGGCTGGACTACGCGTGGAGGCCGCGTATGCCTGTCATCCTTCCACTTGATTGCCACTCATGATCTAATTTGCCAATGCGACTTAACCTTCCTACGAGCGGCCTCGACCAATACAAAAGTGCATCGCAGCGGGCGCGAGTGGGGACGGAGGGGTGGGGCGCTGAGAATCTCTTTTGTCCAGTTTGTAATTCGCCGCGTCTGGACGCTGCCGCGCGCGGAACCGCGATTCTCGACTACACCTGTCCGAAGTGCAATTCACCATTTCAACTGAAGAGCCAATCCAAACCGTTCGGGACGAAGATCCTCGATTCCGCCTACTCGCAAATGAAGCGCGCCATCCTCACTGACCACACACCCAATCTCTACGTCCTACACTACGACCTGACCGCCTGGGCCGTCCGCACCGTCATCCTCATCCCGCACTTCGCCTTCGCCCTTTCCGCCATCGAACGCCGCCCGCCTCTCGCGCCAACCGCGCGCCGCGCCGGATGGGTCGGTTGCAACATCCTCCTGGACAAGATTGCTGCGCGCGCACGCATCCCCGTCGTGAGCGAAGGAACTCCGCACACTCCGCGCGAAGTGCGCGCCTCCTACAATCGCCTCCGCCCCCTCGAAAATTTGCAAGCAGAAAAACGAGGCTGGACCCTCGACGTCCTTCAAGTCGTGCAATCCCTGGGCAAACCCGAATTCACTCTCGCCGACGTCTACACCCACGCCGCCCAACTCGCCAAGCTCCATCCCCACAACGCCCACATCCAACCCAAAATCCGCCAGCAGCTCCAAATCCTCCGCGACCTCGGCCTCCTCTCCTTCCTCTCCCCCGGCTCCTATCGTTTGAAGTGAGCCTTTGGTGGCACAGCCATTCCTGGCTGTGCTGCCTCACACTGTCATCCAGCCTAGCCGTACGCTCGTCAACTACATTTCGTTCCGCTAGAATCTTTTCCTTGATAGCCTTCCGTCAAAAAGAAACCCGCACAGGCAAGAATGCCTGTGCCACCAAGGCAATCCTCCCGATACGCTGATGACCTTCTACCGCCGCAACCTCCCGCACTGGCATCCCGAAGGCAAATCCATCTTCATCACTTGGAGGCTCTATCGCTCTTTGCCTGTCTCCGTCCTGCGAAAACTCGTCGCAATCCGGAACCGCAGCGCCCCTGATTCCTCAAATGCGGATCCCCAGGATTCGCCAGGCAAACAATTCCTCGAGTTCGATCGAGCCCTGGACGCCGCCAAGTCCGGCCCCGTTTGGCTGCTCGACCCGGAATTCGCCGAGTACGCCGAATATCCCATCCTCCGGGGCGCCGAGTTGGGCCGCTGTGAATTGCACGCCTACGCCATCATGCCCAATCATGTTCATGTCTTGCTGGATCCCCATGTGCCGCTCGCCAAAATCTCTGGCGTCATCAAGGGTGTCGCTGCCCGCGATATCAATGCCCGGCTGGGCCGCTCCGGCAAACCTCTCTGGCAGGATGAATCGTTCGACCACTGGGTCCGGAACTCCGCGGAGTTTGAGCGAATCCGCCACTACATCGAATGGAACCCGGTGCGCGCCCATCTCGTCCCCCAACCAGAACAATGGAAATGGTCCAGCGCTGGCAATCCTTATTTCAAGCGACTCGCCGCATCCACGGCTCCGCCAACCATTCATTAGCTCCCGCCAATCACAATCAGTCCACGTCCGCCCCGACCGGCTCAACCTGCCGTTCGATCTCCGAGACTTTGCCCGCCCGCTTCTCGCATTCGAGGTCGTAAAAATTCTGCAAATTCAGCCAGAACTCGGCATTTGTCTTGAAGTAGCGCGCCAGCCGCAACGCCGTCTCTGCGGTAATCCGCCTTCGCTCGTGCACAATCTCCCCAATCCGCGTCGCTGGTACATGCAGTTCAAGCGCCAGCTTGTTCACCGACATTCCCAGCGGCCTCATGAAATCCTCGCGCAGAATTTCTCCCGGGTGCACCGGCGCCATCCGTTTTTCCCCTCGACTCATTTTCCTATCTTCCTCTCAGTGGTAGTCCACGATTTCCACGTCATAACTCTGCCTATGCCGCCACACAAAACAAATCCTCCATTGGTCGTTAATCCTTATCGAGTACTGTCCCTTCCGATTGCCGCGCAACGCCTCCAGCTGGTTCCCCGGAGGGGAAGCGAGAAAGCGAAGTTCCGTCGCAGCATGTAACTGCAGCAATTTTCTCAGAGCGACTCGCTCGAACGCCCGGAATCGCCGTGAATGCTCGTAGTGAAAAAGCTCTTCGGTTTCCTTCGAGGCAAAGCTCTGAATCACTCGTCAAGAGTACAACGTGACGCGTTGTACGTCAATCGTGCGAGCGAGGCGTGGCGGAGCAGTAGGCTTCCACATAGGTCGTTCCCATACCCGCCGGCCGCCACCGGGTGCCACAGCCTTCGGTTTCAAGGCAGCGGCTTTTGACCCTTCTCCCACCAGCTCGCCAGCTATTTCTATCGCGGAATCCCCCTTGACAAATCCGTAATCTCTGCTAGTATATAAGGTAGGTAAAATCGCATTTTGACTCGTAGCGCCGACATCCTGTCGGCGTTTTTGCTTTCCGTACCACCGTTTTTCGGCCAAGTCCTTTATTCGTAACACTTACGAGCCAAGTCGCATTTTGCACAATTTTGGTGCAAATTCGGCCGTGCAACCCATTTAGAATCAACACTTCCACAATCGCCCATAAGTGTTGATTCCAATAGGCTTACAAAAACGTTAAGTCGTTTAAAATCAACACATACAAAAAATAGGGGATGGGGGCGGTGATTATGGTTAACCAGCCAGATGCCGCAGTTCACGCCTCAATGCCTACGGAGTTGACCTTTCTCCCGCCGTTTCGACGCCTTCGCGACCTCGCCTTCGTCAGCTCCTGCTCCTACCATATTTCGTGACGTTTACTAAAACTCATCCGGCCACTTTCTCGTTGCATGCATCACCGCGAGAATCCTCGCCTCATTCCTTTCGATCTGATAGGCAAAATAGAGGATAGGCTGGGCAGGCGATCGCACTTGAGGGGGTTGTGGCCTGCCCCGCCTTTGCTGGCGTCAAGAATTTGACGTCAGAGGTGTTTTCATCGACTTTTACTTTGGCGCATCCGCAAAATTCGCGCCGTGCTCTGCCGCACACTTCTATGTGACACGCGTCACGTATTTCGCGGTTGCCGGCTTGAATAAGTCGCGGACTGCGTGGCGCTCATTCGTGCTAATACACCCCGCCTGGTCAGGAAGCCGTGCGCCGGACTTCGCTCATCAACTGGTGGATGTTTCCCTCGCTATCCTTGAATGCGGTCATCCACAAATCGTGATCCGGCATCGGCGCAATAAGCCGCGGCACCGAAATGATCTCGACTCCCTGGGCGACCAGCCATTGATAGCCGGCTTGAATGTCCATAACACGGAAATAAAAGATCGAGCTGGGATGGTCGTATTCGGGCGACGAAGCCGTCCCCAGCATCAGACGCACGCCGCCGCAATCGAAAAACGCCATGCTGGGCACGGTGAACAGCAGCTTCAGTCCCAGGACGTCGCGGTAAAAAGCCGTGGCGCGCTCCACGTCTTTGACGATGATGGAAATCTGCCCGATGTTTTGAATCGCCAGTCCCGCCGCTGCTGCGCTCATTTTGCTTTACCTCCGCGAAGGAATTAGTTAGCATAGCTAACTAAATTCCATGGCCACTGTCAAGAGCAAAAAACACCCTCCGAAAACCTTTCCCTCCGGCACGAGCCCCAGCCTGCCACCCGCAACATTAGAGCTCGCCGACCATCTCCACTCCGCCGCCATCCACTTGCTTCGGCGCTTGCGCATTCGCGACCGCGAATCCGGCGTTGGCCCCGCCCAGCTTTCCGCGCTCTCTGTCCTGGTCTTCGGCGGCCCCAGATCGCTGGGGGAACTGGCCGACGCCGAGCAGGTCCGCCCGCCTACCATGAGCCGTATCGTTGCCGGCCTTCAGCGAGCAGGCCTGGTCCGCCGCCACGCCACCGCGGATGCCCGGCGCGTGCGTCTTGCCGCCACCGCCAAAGGGACAAGGATTTTATGGGAAGGACGCGGGCGCCGCGTGGAAACTCTTGCAAACGCACTCGCTACGTTGCGCGAAGAGGAAGGGCAGCTGCTGCGCGAAGCAATAGAGCTGCTGCAGCGGGTGATACGCAATCTCTAGTTGACCAGGCTCGATGGGGGATTTGCGGGGTGTTGCGACCCGGGCGTTTTCCTATGGTTGGAGATGAGTTGCGAAATTCGCCTGAGGTGAACTCGCACCCAAGTATGCTACGCCATAGCGGTGAATGTCGCTGCCAGGGATCGGTTCGACACGCCTGATCTGCGCGGGAACAAAAAGGGCGGCTTCGCCTGGAGAGTACGGCGCAGCGACTTCGATTTGCGAGCCGACGGCATATTGCGTCCGGCTGTGGAAACACAAGCCACCCTTCGAGATGTTTTCGCACTCGACGATTTCGTCGGAGTGGGCCGGATGGCGCACGCAGGCGCTGAAGTTTACCCGCACGCGCATATGCTTGCGCCGGTTTACGCGCCGTCCGTTCGCATCCATAGGCCGCAGGGACGAATCTTCACTTGCCGGGGCAGGCAGCGCTGGGGGAACCGCAACATGCCGCGGAGGCTCAATCACTGCGGCAGCTGTGAGCAATTCTTGGCTGAAGGAGCCGCTGTAGGCTGATGCCGAGGATACGGACGCAGCCGGCTGTAGGTGAGGAGTGGAATTCGCGCAATGAGCAGTATCCCTTACCTGGCCGGGTGGCCTCAGCAGCGGGAATTGGGGAACTAAGGGTTGAGCGAGATTCGCGTCGGACGGGGAGTCAGGTGGGGCAGAGGGAATTGAACCGACAGGGGAAGCAGCTTCACCAATGGCCTTTTTCCAGGGAGTGGATGTACAGCATCGTTGGCAATAGCGCAGGACGCTTCCGTTGACGGAATAGACGTCCTGTTCGATCGCGCTCTGTTCGACATTCTCGCGAGACTGGCAGAGGCTGCATTCGAGGGACATTCGCCGGACGGAAGGCTCATCCGGCTCAGGAGGCGGAAACTCGATGGGCCAGAATTCCAGGGCAGGGTCGACAAACGCGACTCCATACACGTGACGGCCCGGCTCGCCGCCGATCTGGCCGACGAGGCGGACTTCCGCTTCCTTCGAAGAATCAGTGAGGCGCAGCGTCAGGACTTCGTCTGGCGCGAATGCGTAACGCGAAAGGATTCCCGCGCCATGACGGCTGAGGACTACGGTTTTTGTCTGTTCTGAAAAGACTTTGCCGGTCGTGTCCGTGCCGAGCAAGGAGATCGGAATTTCCTTGGCGATGCGTCCGCTTCTACGTTTTGGGTGCGCCATGGTCTGCCGCTCTTCAAGCAAGCACACACTCTCCCGATGCGGAGAGGTCTACCAGCTCTATCGGCGGCATTGGCTCTAATCTTTATTCGGTCCGGGGGGAGCAGCGAAAGGAAGGCGCAGGTACAGTGGTACTAAAGCGAGGGTGGATAGGGCGGAAGGAAGTACTGAGAAGAATGAACCCCTCGGGCTATCGACGGAAAAAAGGGTGGGGTGCAGAATTGCAATTGTAGTCGGGAGTTGGATTCGGCTTCCGGAGTAATAAGGTTTGGGCCTGATTGCTCCTGTAGGACGTTTCGCTGCTCGCGAGCGCAGCGGGACGCACGGAAGCATGGAACCAGCTTCAGATTACAAGACCCTCCATCCCCCACGCCCGAGCGGCCGGTCCCCCCACCGGCCGCTCTTTTTTTTGGCGGCGAAGTTCGCGGCCTGCAGCTAACAGTTCACAGATGACAGTCGGACCCGTGCGGAAAGCCGCGAGGGGGCAGTCGCGGTTTGGGCAGAATGAGCGTGGATCCAAGGAAAGTGCACGACTTAGCTGGGGCGACGGTTTTGGCACGCTCGAACACCTATACACAAGAGAAAGAGGGCCTGACTCAGTCAGGCCCTCTTGACTAAACCACTTCGACGGCACACTCGCGGGAATGGATGCTCCCGTACTGGCCAACCACCACTACCCAACGGCCGGAAATGAAAAAGGGGGCTGGTGCAAGCCCCCTTAGTCGAACTGACCCCCCAATAAACCGGAACCGAGTCGAGGTTCGGATCCGGCCACCCCGGGAAGCCAATCTTGTAAGTTGTAAAGAAAGAGAGCAATAGTCGTGCCAGCGGCGAGTGGAATCCCTATGAGGCTAGAGGTGTTTGATTCATAAGTATTTAGGAGAGTATGGAGGCCGAAAGGACCGCCAGCGAGTGAAAAGTTATACAAAATCTCACAGAACTGCAATCGGCACCTACATTCTTTGGGAGCATTGCGTTGAAAAACGGATGTAGCTGAGCGCGCGCAGGAAAGAAAACAGTGCTTGCCAGGAACACCATGACCAGGTCCCGGGCGCAGCGAAGGTGCGCCGGACGTTTGGGGACTCTCGAGTTATGACCAGGAGTAGCGATTAATCGGTAACGTTAACGCGAAAAATCCAAGTGTTGGACGCCACAGCAAAACAGTTGCGACATCCCTGTGACTTTAGATTGCAGCGGAAGCGTGACGCCAGCGGCGCCATACGAACCAGCCGGGCGGCAGGAGCAAGAGAAACCAGAAGGCGAGGACTGGGCCATATTCGGCGAAGAGAAGAATCAGCGCGAGCAGCGTGTCCGCGACGTTGTGGTAACCGCTGACGGCCGCGTTGTGGATTAGCGTGGAGATCGCAGGTGCCGGGGAATCGAGCTTGGCTTTGTATTCTTCTGAGAGTCTTAGCTCGATGGTGGCGAAGTCGACGCGATGCTCGAGATTTCTTTGCTCGGCTTCCATTTGCTCGATTTCGCCGCGAACACGGGCGATTTCCTGTTCAACTTCGAGGACGTCGCTGATTTTTCCGGTGCGCTGAGTAAGGATCGCTTGGAGACGCTGTTCGGTTTCGCGGGAATTTTTGAGGCGCGCTACAAGATCGGCGTGTTGTTGGGTAACTTCCTCGCCGTTTTGCGATTCAGTTTCGACACGGCCGAGGGACTTTAGTTCGCCGAGCACGGCGGGGAGTTGCGGCGTGGGAACGCGCAGAGAAGCTTGCAGCGAACGCGCGGCGCCTTGCGGCGTGTCCGCAGTGAGATTGGCGGCGTAGCCGCTGTGCCTAGCAAGAATGGAGTCGAGCGATGCGCGCGCGGCATCGAAGTCTTTCGTGACGACCGAAAGCGCCACGGTGCGGGCGATCATGGGTCCAGTTTGCTGTGGTTGCGTAGGACGCTGGATTTTTGCAAACACTTCGAGGCTTCCGAAAGACAGCGATGGATCGGCGGTGTTTGGATGCTTGCCAGCGGTTCGTTGGAATCGGTCTGGGGGGGCCGCCAAACCCGGCGATTCCTGCAAACTTAGCGTACTGCTAATGGATTTGGCTTCGGTCGCCGGGGCTTGAGGTTCTCGCGTGGAATGGGCTGATGCAAAGTCAACGGAAGGGGAGCCTGGCTTAAGCTTCGAAAGAGAAAAAACGCTCAGAATAAAAATGGCAGAGGCGACGGCGGCTAGTGCTCCAATCCAGTGCTTCCGAGACCAGAAACGCAAGCGCTGGAAATTCTTAGGACTTGAGGTGGCAGAGGAAGCGAATGCTCTCGCTGCGACAGATTCAACGTGAGCTTCGATGGCTCCGGGCAGGGATGCAACCTGCCACATAGCGAAGTTGTATCTCGTATGCTGAAATTCTTGCGAAAGGATGCGGCAATCGGCGCAGTTTTCGAGATGTGCGGAGACCGCGTGGGCGCGGTCGGCGGAGAGTTCGCCATCGAGGTGGGCCATGATTTCTTCGGGCGCGATCGGATGTGGAGTGGTGCTCATAGACGGATGCCTTTCTGTGGAATCGATTGCGCGGCGCTCGGAGCTGCGGCGGGTTCGGCGGAATATATGGCATCGTTCGCAGAGGTGGCGGATGGTTCGAGCAAATTGCGCAGCGCCGCGCGGGCGCGGAAGAGGCGGGAACGAACGGTATTGAGAGGAAGCTGTAGGAGGTCGGCGATTTCGGCGTAACTGAGCTGTTCGAATTCGCGGAGGAGAAGGACTTCGCGATCGATGGGGTCGAGTTTTTCGACGGCCCGGCGGACCCAGAGGCCGGATTCGGTCGCGTCCTGTCTGGCGGGATCGGGAATGGTGCTTGGATGGCTGAAAAACATGGCACGGAAAGTCGATTTGCGGCGGTGCGCGCGAAGAATCTTGAAAGCGATGGCATAGAGATAGGTACGAAAGAGGGCTCGGGGTTCATAGCGTGAGGCGGCGCGGAGGAACACGAGAAAGGTCTCCTGCATGAGTTCCTCGGCGTGGGAGGGATCTGCGGTACGGCGGCGGAAGAAACCGTACACGGGCTGTTTGTAGCGGCGAAAGAGTTCGCCGAAGGCATCGGCAGAGCCGAGAGAGAAAGCAAGCATGAGACGTTCGTCGGTGGTGGCAGAGTTTGCTAGAGCGTTTTGCAGCGCGATGTTGGATGGGCTGGCAGTTGAGTCGTTCATGGCGTGGCGAGGAAGCACCTCCGAGTTTAGAACGAGAGCTAACAGTGCGTCTTGCATGGTCCTTGGCCCTGGCCAGAGTGCGAGTCCATCGCATCTGGCCTGCACTATGGGTAATGCCGCAAAACACGGAAAAGTTCCTCGGCAGAGTTGAAATTTCCGGGAATCCACAACATAGGGGCGAATGCGCATTAGTCTCGCTCTTTTGCCTCGGGCAAATCGAGCTGGAGGGCGGGGACAATAAGCAGTCGGATTTGTGGCTGTTGCTAGCCGGAGAATGGCAGTCAGACCTTGCTTCCATTAAAGTTGCGTTACAGGGTTGTAAACCGCTTGACGGAGTGACCGCGCAGGAACCAAGATTGCAACAGTAGGGTCCTCACCCCAATTTGGCAGGGGGTAACACACGATGAAAATTCTGCGAGCAGAGACGCGTGTATTTGGCGTTGCGGTTATTTCAGCAGTGCTGCTTTTGACCGCGGCAAGGTTGTCTGAAGAGAATCTGAAAGCGCAGGAGATCGGAGAGAGCGGTCGAAAGGTAGAAATCTCCGATACGTTGCATCGTGTGGTGTTCGACCGTGGGGCGTTCTATGGGGCGAGCACACCCGTGCCGCAGTGGGGCAACGGATATCTCGTCAGCCGAGAGATTGAGACGACTGAAGCTGGCGCAGCGAATGTCCGCATATACGATCGGTTAGGCAACAAAGTAAACGAGGCCTCGATCTGGTTCCCCGGGTCGCAGCGCGTGATTGTCTACTCGGCCATGGCGACCGCCGACGGCAGAATCATCGCGAGCGGCCATGCGGAGAAAATGAACGGGACGGCCGCGCCGTTCATTGCCTTAACCGACCTGGCGGGCAAGGTAACAGAGGTGCTCCAGACGAAGCGATTTATCCCCGTGAATACGTGTCAGGCTCCCGACGGGACTGTGTGGAGTTTTGGAGCGATGGGCTACGATGAAAATTCGCAGCCCAAACCTGGTGATATGCTACGCCATTTCGATTTTCAAAAGGGAGAAATAGGCTCCTACCTTCCAAGATCAACCTTTCCCAAGCAACTTCATCCTGGGCCGGAGGTTCGTGCCTATATTCATTGTACCGAACAAGAAGTTTTGGCCTACAGCATCTCGGCTGGGGAATTCATGGAGATAAAGTATGACAATGATTCGCCACATCTCTACTGCGTGGAGGCTCCTGCTGGCCTCCGACTTGTTGGTTTTGCAACGACCAGTGCGGGAGAAGTCTTTGGCCATTTTTCGCACAGCGGCCAGAACGGACTTTACTATCTCGCGTTGAACGAGGCGGCCAAAACTGCGCGCTGGCGTCCGGTGGAAGGCACGACAGGCTCTCATACAAAACCGGGTGTGATTACAGCATTGTGGGGGTCAGATGGAGATAAATTGGTGGTGGGCCGAGCCGAGGACCGGGCGGGTACAGTGGCACTTCATTGGGTGACCCCGACTGAATAAAATGGAAGTGGATTCCGGGTGCCCTGAACTTGGCCGAGGAAGCAAGCGGACTGAGTTGTCCAGAACAGCCTCGTAGATTTGGAAGCGGGAACGGTAGGCGGAGGCAGCCAGCATCGCTAAAAAGGCCTGCAGAAGAGAGTAATTCTGGCTATCGGCCGTGAAAATGGACGACGAGAGTGGTTTCTTCCGTGTTCGGCCGCCCGTCGCAGACGGCAGGGGAAAAGACCCACTGTTGCACAAGGGCGAGCGCCTCGGCGCCCAGGTCGGGACGTTCCGCAGCGTTCTGCACGACGGCCTGATGAATTTTGCCGTCCCATTCGATGATCCCCCGAATTACCACGTCGATGTCGCTTCCTCCGCTCCCCATTTTGGGCTGCGGCATCGATTGTCCAATCGCGGGCTTATAAGTCGTACACCATGCACGAATGCTGGCTTTCGGCGGAGGCGCAAGGGCGCTCTCGGGAGCCTCTTTCAATTCGACCATCGTCTGCGTAATTTCGAGTTCGGGCACGCCATTGCGCGAAAAACTGATTCTCCCGGGCATCAGCGCGCCCGCGAAGAGGAAGTACTCGCTATAATGAATCAGCTTGTTCCCAATTTTCTGGCTCGCCAGCATGCCCTGAACGGCGTCAACACAAATCTCGTTGTTCTCGAAATGCTGGCCGCGAATCGTGTCAAATTCGATGCAGCGGAGCTTCTGCTCGCCTGCGCCCGCTTTCTCCACGATGGCGTGAATCACGTCGTCATCCGCAAAGCTCACGGAATAAATCGGAGTGATAGTCGTTAGCGTTACAACCGGAGCGGGGGGAAGCTCCGAGGTTCGCACCGTGCTCAAGCCGGAGCGAGAATAGATGTTCGTGGCGTGGTAGCCGCCAAACGTGGTTTCATCGCGCCGGCCGACTCCTTGAATTACCTTACGCGTGAATGTGCCCTCCCGCACCGGCGAGCTCGTGTCGAGCACCTGAAACACATCCGTCCTTTCAAGATTGGGCAGGTTGGGAGACATGCTCAGACCGTTCGCTTTTTCGAGCAACTGGACCGCAGTGGTTCTGACTCCCGGATCTTGAGCCGGATTCTGGTTGGGAATGAAGAGGCAAGCTGCGAGCGCGCAGAGAACGTATTTCATGCAGTACCCCCAGTTTTCAGCCGACAGCATTGGCTCCAGGGTTACGTATCGCGAGAATTCTACACCTGAAGGCGACGGACGCCAATGGCGGGGGCGAAAAATAGCGCTTGACATATTCCCATATAGGAATGTATGTTGGCGGTATGGCAAGGGCGGCGACAACTTCAGATGCGTTCAATGCGGTGGCCGAGCCGCGGCGGCGGGAGATATTGAACTACCTGGCGCTTCAGGAGCGGCCCGTGGGAGAGATCGTGGACGCGCTGGAGATGGGTCAACCTTCCGTTTCGAAGCATTTGCGCGTCTTGAAGGATGTCGGGCTAGTGCATTCGCGAAGGGATGGGCGGCAGATGTTCTATAAAACGAACGCGGATGGGATCCGGCCGTTGCACGAGTGGACGGAAACGTTCGAACGCTATTGGCAGCATCAGTTGAACCGGATCAAAGAACGGGCCGAAGCAAAAAGCGAAGGGCAGAAGAAAAGTTCATGAGCAGTTTATTTTTCATCTAAGGAGGAACGATGAGCTCGATGGCAGCAGCAGTGGTAGCACTGGAAAGTCTGACGCTAAACATTACGCAGGAAATTCATGTGAAAGCATCGCTGGAGACGACGTTTGAAACTTTGCTGGAGCAATTGGGACCACGTACAGAAACGATGGATGGAACGCCGATGCCGATGAAGTTGGAGGCGTGGCCGGGCGGAAGATGGTACCGCGACCTGGGCGAAGGGAACGGACATTTCTGGGGACACGTGCAGGCGATCAAGAGGCCGACGCTGCTGGAGATTTACGGACCGTTGTTCATGTCGTATCCGGTTGCGTCGAACGTGCAGTACCGGCTGAGCGAAACGGATGGCGGGACACTGATCAAGTTTCATCACACAGCACTGGGGTTGATTATCGACGAGCACCGGAAGGGCGTGACGGGCGGGTGGGGGTCCATTAACGAGCGTGTGCGGAAGGCAGCGGAAGCGCAGGCGCGCGGTTGAAATTGGTTTACACGAAATAGAGACCCAGTTTCAGAAAAAGGAGAATCGATATGCCGATCGCCCAAGAATTGCTCAGGGAGTTTGAAGTACAAGCACCGATTACGAAAAGATTCCTGGAGCGGCTGCCGGAAGATAAATTGACTTGGAAGCCGCACGAAAAATCCATGACGGCCGGGCAGCTTGCGTATCACCTGGCCTTCGTGCCTGGAGGAGTGATCCGCTTCGTGCAAAACAACCCGGCGCAGGCGCCCGAGTTCGCCAAATTTCCTCAACCAGCGAGACGAGGGGAGATCTTAACGCTGCTTGAAGAAAGCATCATGGCGGTGCGAGATCAGCTGCCTAAATTCGATGATGGCGCCATGAAGGAAACCTGGCGCTTGCTCGCGGGCGGACAAGAAGTGCTGACGCAAGCACGAGGGGAGTTTTTGCGCGACGTGATGTTCAGCCATTGGTACCAGCACCGCGGGCAGTTCAGCGTGTACCTGCGGATGCTGAACGTCGCGGTGCCGGCGAGCTGGGGGCCAAGCGCCGACGAGCCGCCGGTTTTCGCGCAGAAGGCGAAATCGGCGTAGCGGTTCTGGGGAGGAAACGTATGTGCCCGGCATGCATGGCGGCGACCGCGATGTTGATAGCGTCGGCAGTCTCGAGCGGAGGACTGACGGCGGTGGTGGTGACGAAGCTTCGCGCGAAAGCGATGGCACGGAAGAGGTCGGAGAGTCGAAATCCAAAGGAGGAAAAATGGGAACAGCAACTCACGAGCAGGTGAATTTGATGTTGAGGCTGTATGAGGAACGACGGGAACCGAAGCTGCGGGAGGCGCGGGACTGGTTCGCGGCGAACTTTCACGTGGACAATGCGGAGGACGTGATGCGGCTGTGTCCCCCGGGGAGCAAAGAAAACACGTATATGCGGATGGTGCTCGGGTATTGGGAGATGGTGGCGGGCATCGTAAACCGCGGGCTGATCGACGAGGACCTATTCTTCGAAAGCACCGGGGAACAGTGGATGGTGTGGGAGCAGGCCAAGCCGGTGCTTGTAGCGTGGAGAACGATGTTCGGGAACCAGAAGCTCTTCGCGAACATGGAAGAGCAATGCAAGAGGCTGGAAGCTTGGCGGGAAAAGAACAGCCCGGGCTCGAATGAAGCCACGCGCAAAATGCGCGCGGAAATGCTGCAAGCAGCGCAGGCAGCGAAAGCACAGGCAGCCGGAGCATAGCTGGAGCACGAGCGAGGAAATGGCGCGGGAGCTTGAGGCTGGTGGAGCTGCGAGTTCCCGCGAAGTGCGAAGGGTCGAGGACAAAATCTTACTGAGGAGAAATGGCGATGAGTACGAGCACGATGGAGCATCCGAAGGTAGTGAAGCAGGAAGAGTGGCTGGCGGCGCGAAAGGAGCTATTGGCGAAGGAGAAGAACCTGACGAGGCAAAGAGATGCACTGGCGGAAGAGCGGCGGAAGCTGCCGTGGGTCAAGGTCGAGAAGAACTATGTGTTCGAGACGGCGGGCGGGAAGAAAACTTTGGCGGAATTGTTTGATGGCAAATGCCAGCTGGCGATCTACCACTTCATGCTGGGACCGGATTGGGAGCAGGGATGCCCTAGCTGCTCGCTGCTTGGAGATCACCTGGACGGCCTGGGAATCCATCTTGCGCAGAGAGACGTGCGATTGATGATCGTTTCGAGGGCGCCGGTGGAGAAGATCGAAGCCTTCAAGAAGAGGATGGGTTGGAAATTTCCGTGGGCGTCGGCGTATGGGAGCGACTTCAATTTCGACTATGGCGTGTCGGTAACGAAAGAGGATGCCGCGAAGGAGACAATCTACAACTACGCGCCGAGGAAGTTTCCGAGCGAGGAGCGGCCGGGAATGAGCGTGTTTTACAAGAACGCGAAAGGCGAGGTGTTTCACACCTATTCGTTTTACGGGCGCGGGTTGGAAGACATGATGGGCGTCTATGCGATTCTGGACCGGGTGCCGAAGGGCCGAGATGAGGGAGGGTTGTCGTTTCCCATGGCGTGGGTGAGGCATCACGACCGGTATGCGGAGAGCAACATTGTTGGGGTGAAAGCGGCGAAGACGTGAAGAAGTGACTGTTGATTTGTGGCTGGTGACTGCTGCAAACCCTGCGCGTGTCGCGGGGTTTGCGCTTTAGGCTGGCGTTTTGACGCCAGAGAGCCCCGATCGTTTGCGTGAGAACTTATTTAACTTTGAGACATCGTTCAGGCGCCGATGGAAGAGCGGAGGGCGTCGGCAAGGGATTGGCTGAAGCGAAGGACGTCGGCGTCATGTTCGGCTTCGACCATGACGCGAGCGAGCTGCTCCGTACCGGAATAGCGGAGAACGATGCGGCCGTTCTCGCCAAGAGCGGATCGGGCTTCAGAGAGGGCGCGAGAGACCTGGGGAAGAGATTCGAGCGGAGGCTTCGATCTTACTTTGACGTTGACGATGGTTTGCGGGTAGTCCTTGAGGCCTTCGACGAGCGATTCGATTTTGCCGCGCATGGAAACGAGCGAAGCGATTTTGACGGCGGTGAGAAGACCATCGCCAGCGGGACTATCTTCCAGAAAAATGATGTGGCCGGATTGCTCGCCTCCAAGGACATTGCCGCTGCGGAGCATTTCCTCGAGCACGTAGCGATCACCTACTGGAGCGCGAGCGAGGACGATGTCTTCCCGGGCGAGGGCGCGCTCGAGGCCAAGATTGGACATGGAAGTAGCAACTACGCGGTTGCCCTTGAGTTTGTTCTGAGATTTAAGGTGACGCGCGACGGCCAGAAGTACCCCATCGCCGTTGACAATTTTTCCAGTCTCGCAAACAAAGAGAGCACGGTCGGCATCACCGTCGAAGGCGACCCCAAGCTGGGCACGCTCGTCAACCACACGCTTTTGCAAACCCTCAAGATGAAGGGAACCGCAGCAATCGTTGATGTTGCGGCCGTCTGGCGAGACGCCCATCGAGACAACATCGGCACCCAGGGAGCGGAACAGTTCGGGGCCAAGTTTGTAGGCGGCGCCGTTTGCACAATCCAGAACGATGCGAAAGCCGGAAAGGGTCGCGCCAGGGAGTAAGCGGCTGCGGAGAAAATCGAGATATTCGGCGTCGAGCGACTCGTCGGCCGCGAGGAGAGGGGGGTTTTTCGGCGGAGGGTCGGCGCGGTGCTTGAAGATATCAACTTCGAGTTCTTCTTCGACGGAATCGGGGAACTTCATGCCGGCGTGTGAGAAAAGCTTCACGCCATTGTCGTGATAAGGGTTGTGGGATGCGGAAATCACGACGCCAGCGTGAAAATCATTCTGACGGACGAGGCAGGCGACGCCGGGGGTGGTTATGACGCCGGCAAAAGCGACCGACGCACCAGCTTGGGCGAGACCTGCGGCGAGAAGAGCGGCAATACGGGGCCCGGATTCGCGGGTGTCCATCCCAATGAGAACGTGTGCCGCAGAGTGTTCACGAAGCAGATAGGAGGCAAGAGAGCGGCCAGTGGCAAAAAGGGTAGCGTCGTCAAGCGGCGGAATGCCCGGAATGCCGCGAATACCATCCGTACCGAATAGCTCTTTGGGCATAAGCTGCTCACGTTCAATTCCTGAAGGACTGAGGCCTAAAAAGTTTAGCACACGAGAGGGAATGCGCTTGGAGAGCGCTTTGAGCGGATTCGCTTGGGTTAACACCGGGGCGTATCGGGCGGTTGCAGAGGAGGTCGGGTTCGGAGGAGGCCTTCGAAATAGAAGAGAAATCGACAGGACGGCGACACCGGCTTGCGTGAGTGTGTTAACGTGATGAGAACGGAGTGCCCCGTGTCTGAGACTGAAACGCCGCCATCCACAGTTCGAATTGCCGGATCAACATTTAGTTTGAGGGTGCTCGCCGCAGCGATCATCCTTCTCTTTTTTTATTATGCCGCCGGAGTGGTGATCACGGTGCTGCTCTCGATCTTATTGGCCTACTTTCTGGATCCCGCGGTGGAGCTGCTGGAAAGAATGCGCATGCCACGCACGGTGGGCGCGATGTTGATGGTGCTGCTGCTGATCGCAGTGCTCATCTCCGCCGGGTACGGGCTGGCAACGCGAACGGAAGACTTTGCAGCGAACTGGCCAAGATACAGTGCGCTACTAAAGCGGGCAGCGGGCGCGGTGGAAGGAAAAATCAAGGGAATCGAAGGTCAGGTTTCGGACATTGCGCCGGAGGTCGGCCCGCCACAACAGGGAGGAGAGAAGCCGGAAGCGGCGATCGTGCGTTCGCTTTTGTTCCGCGGTATTGGCTCTCTCTACGCGCTGTTTCTCGAAGTTACGTTCGTACCTTTTCTGGTGTTTTTTATGCTTGCGGGAAAACGGGAGGTCTGGCACGGAACGCTGCAACTGTTTCCGGCATCGCAGCGAACGAGGGTGAAGGAAACACTGGAAGACTTGAGGGATGTGCTAAGAGATTACCTGGCGGGCATGACGCTTTTGACCTTGCTTGTGATCCTGGCTAGCAGTCTCTTCTTCTGGTTCTTGGGACTGGATTTTCCGATGCTGACGGGCATTGCATCGGGGTTGCTGAATATGGTGCCATACATCGGAGCTGTGCTAGCGTGGCTGCCCGCGTTTATTATCGCGCTGGCAAAATGGAAAACTTTTGGGGAGTTCGCGCTAATTGCCGGGGGATTGATGACCATTCATGTGCTGGCGCTGAATCTGGTGGCGCCGCAACTGGTCGGCAGGCGAGTACGGCTGAACGCCGTGGCCATCACGATTTCGCTGCTATTCTGGGGCTGGGTGTGGGGCGGAATGGGATTGATATTAGCGATTCCCATCACGGCGGCCTTGCGAGTGATTTGCGATCATACGGAATCGTGGCGGCCGATTGGGCGTTGGTTGAGCGCCTAAGCAAGCGATTGCTGACTACTGACCAGCGGAACGCCTCGCTCAAGCGATCAGAGCCAGCCAATCAGAAGTGCCAGATGCCGCTGCCATTCGAGTCTCAAACACGTTTCGAGAAAATGTGAGAATCTTCATGAAATTCACCAGGAGAACCTTGTGAAGCAAATGATCGTTCAACTCGTGATGCTGAGCTTCGCTGCGGGATTCGCGCTGGCTCCGCCGGCGCACGGCTGGGGATGCAAGGGGCATCAGACAGTGGCTTTGATTGCGGAGAAATATCTGACGCCGGAAGCCAGGCAATTCGTGCAGAAGTTGCTGAGCGAGAATCCAATCGATCCGAAATTGAAGCGGTATTGTGGAGACGCGGTGCGCGATGCGATGGCGGATGCCTCCACCTGGGCGGACGACGTGCGCGGAGAGCGGAAGAACGGCCCTTGGCATTACCTTGATATTCCTCGAGGTTCGAAGCGCGGGCCACTTGAACCCTATTGCGGGCAAGAGGGATGCGTGACGAGAGCAATTGGAGAACAACTGGCGATTTTGAAAGATAAGAACGCGAACGGCGTGAAGCGAGCCGAAGCACTCCGTTACGTGATCCATTTCGTGGGAGACCTGCACCAGCCATTGCATACCATCACGAACGACGATGAAGGCGGAAATTGCTTGCCACTCAAATATTTGCGGCGAAAACCGCATCAGCACAATCATTCGTACTCGCCGAACCTGCACGGCATCTGGGACACGGCGATTCCGGAACGCGACGCAGAAGGGGCGGATGCAGGGGAGTACGCCGAGACACTCGAGGCGCAGTACGCCGAGGACATCGAGAAATGGCAGAAGGCGGGCATCCATGTGGATGACTGGGTGTGGGAAGGTTTCGACCTGGCGGAAAACGTGGCCTATGGAGGCCTCAATCCGAATGTGCCCATTGAACCAAACGTCACCGTGCACAGCTGTTCGGACGACAACAACATAGGCGACCGCATGATGAACCTGCACATCGTGGCAGACGAGTCGTATCAGGAAAAAGCGGCGAAAGTCGCGGAAAAACGGATCGCTGAAGGCGGAGTCCGGCTGGCAATGATCCTGAACGATGCGGAGAAGGCCTCGGAATAGCCGGTTCCCGCAGAATTCGCGGCAAAGCTAGAGCGACCTGAAGGGTCTTTGCGAAAAACGCGCAGGGTAAGTGTGCCTTTCGCTACAAGCTCCTGCAGGTGACTTCTGACGAGAACGCAGAATGGTATACTTGCAGTAGTTTCGGTAGCTGCATACGCAGTTTTATTGAAAAGCTCGCAGGTCCGTCCTCTCACCCGCGAGAAACCTATTCCCACAAAACGAACGCCTTCCCCGTTCTGAAAGAATATTGGGTACGCATGCATTCCAGCCCGAACTGCGAGCAGATGCTCGCAGCAATACTGGAGTCGTCGGAAGAGGCCTTTGTCGGCATAGCGCTCGACGGCACGATCGAGCTGTGGAGTCGAGGAGCGGAGCGCCTATACGGCTACCCGCAAACCGAAGTGACGGGCCAATCGATCATGTCGCTGCTACCGATTTATGAAGTGGCTTCGTTCCAGGAGGTTCTGGAGGAAGCAAAAGCAGGGAAGCTGATCGAGTGCGAGACCGTCGAGCGGCTGCATAAGTTCGGTTTCAAGGTGAGTGTCACGGTGAGGCGGGCGGCGACGCGGAATGAGAACAGAGAAGTCATCGGCATTCTGGAGAGCGGGCGTCCGACACGGCAGAAAACGGAAGCCGCAACTTCCGATGCGCAGCTGCGGTTGCTGGTAGAACAGATGCCGGTGCTGTTGTGGACAACTGATCAACAATTGCGGCTCACGTCAAATTGGGGCTCAGGTAAGTTGCATTCCGAGAATGACGACAGGGAGTCGTTGGGCCGGCCAGTTTCGGAGTATTTGAGATGCCATGGGCCGAACGCGACGGCGATGGCACATCACTACGCAGCTTTAAGGGGGGACTACGTACAATTCGAGTGCAAGCGCCAGGAGCGCATACTGGATGTTCATCTAAGACCACTGCGCGCACCGTCGGGAGAAATCATCGGTTGCGTCGGAGTCGGGTTGGACATCACTCAGCGCAAAAGGAGTGAAGAGCAGATCCGCTATCAAGCCACGCACGACGCACTGACGGGTCTGGCGAACTATCGGGAATTCATGGAAACGCTGGAGCGCGAGCTCCGGAGAGCGGAGCGCAGCCACCATCCATTCACTATGCTGCTTCTGGACTTGGACGATTTGAAAAGGATCAATGACCGGCAGGGACACCTGGCCGGGAACAAGGCATTGAAGCGCTTGGCTAGAGTTATGAAGGAGCAATGCCGTGCGACGGACCTCGTGGCGCGATATGGGGGAGACGAATTTGCAATAGTGCTAATCGAAACAGATCGTGACAAGGCTGAACATGTGGCGCAACGAATCTATGATGGCGTGAGAGATGATGGACAAGATCCACCCATAAGCGTCAGCCTGGGCATGGCTGTCTACCCGGGCGATGGACGAACGGCGCAGGACCTTTTAGAGGCCGCGGACCAACAACTCTACAAGCGAAAGAGAAAAGTACAGAGCCGAAGTCTAAAAGTTGGTTAAGGCAGCGCTTTGAGGAAGCCGGTTCTTTTAGGAACAAGACTGGCGCAAACTGCGTACCAAGCCGGCGGGATCGGTAGAGTCCTGAAAAAGGCGAATGGCGGCGATACCACAGGCACCGGCAGACAAGCAGGAGGAAGCGTTTTCAAGCGTGATCCCGCCGATTGCAAGGACAGGAATCTCGATGGAATGGCAGACGTCGGCGAGGCGCGCGAGCCCATGAGGTGGTCCGTAAGAAGCTTTCGAGGGAGTAGCAAAGACGGGGCCGAAGAAAACATAGTCAGCGCCCGCAGAGGCGGCGGAGCGAACGGCATCCAGCGAGTGACAGGAGACGCCGACGAGAAAATCGTGAGATCGCTGTGGCACAAACTGAGGGGTGAGCAGACGCTTCACCTCCTCGACAGGCAGTGAGTTTTCCCCCAGGTGGATGCCGCCAGCGCGTTCAGAGAGAGCGACGTCAACGCGATCGTTGACGAGAATTCGCGGCAAGATTCCGCTAGAAAGCAGCCGCTTGGAAACACGGCGCATCGCTTCGCAAGCGAGTGCGGCGGTCGCTCTTCCAGACAAGTCTTTCTCTCGAAGTTGAATCCAATCGACTCCAGCGGCGGCTAGCTCTTCGATTTTCTCCAGCAACGGCTCGAACAAGTCTGATTTGAGAGCGCCGCTCAGACTGTGGCGGTCGGTGACGCAGCACAGAATGGGCTTTCGATGCGAGTGGGGCAGCGCAGGGTGCGACGAACTATCGGGGAGGAACACGGACAGGTCCAGGACGAGAGCCGATAAAACTGAGGGCCAGCAAAATGTCCAGCACGCCGATACCGCTAATAGCACCGCGAAACGAGGGGTGAAGTACAACGGGGATGAGAGATGGAAAGTGGAGCAAGAAGAAATTCTGTTCCCAGAAACCCGACCATGGGAGATAGAGGAGCAAGGCTCCCATTTCGAAGCAAACGACGACTAGTAAAGCGCGCAAAACGCGGTTCATGGCTGAGAGGGAATCCCCATTACTTATGAATGCCGGAACTTAGCGGATGGGCTTCTGGAGAGCAGCGATGCGATCAGCGACGTCGCGATAATCGATATTCATCGCATAGACCTGGGAAAAACTCTTCAGCGCTGCTTCCGGCTCACCCGCGGATTCCTGGGCAACGCCTAAATCATACCGCAATGCGAGAATGCTTTCCGGTTCAATGCCGGGAGTATGTAGTGCACGCTCGTACCAGATGGCGGCGATACCGGGCTGTCCCTTCTCCATAAAGGCAAGGCCCAGAAGCGTGCAGCATTGCATGACGTAGCGGAAGGGCTTGCCATGATCGGTGGCTTTAGCGACTTTCTGGAATTCACTAATGGCTTCGTCGACCAAACCCATTTCCCGGAAGGCGATACCAAGATTGTAGTGGGTCTCGAGGTCTTCGTCCTCGGCGCCCATTTCACCGAGTTCGGCACGAAATTCGTCGAAGACCTCCTTGAGCGGGCTTGGCTCAGCAGGGGCGGCGGGCTTCGCTTCCAGCTTGGGAGGCTGGGGCTGGGGCGCAGGTTCCGAGTGAGAAGGCAGCAACTCGTCAAGACCGAGGTCATCCATTTCCTTCGCCAAGTCAGCAAGGAACTGGTCGGAAGCAAAATTAGCGGCGGGCGTGGCGGTCACCGGTCCAGATTCAGTCGGTTGAACGACAATAGGCGTGTCTGGCGGCTTTTGATCGTACGCCGGGACGAGCGGTTCCGGGTCAAGAACCAACTCGTAATTCTCTTCCAACTCGAATTCCGGTTCGGGCACGGCGGCAGGCTTTACAGGCACAGGCGGCTTCTGAGGGACCTGCGGTTTCTTGGGTGTTGCTGGGGCAGGACTTTGCTGAACCGGCGCAGGCACCTTCTCCGGCTTGGCGGCTGGGGGCACTTCCTCGACAGCAGCGTCAGATTCGACAGGGAGCTCGAACTCCACGGCTTCAGAGGAATCGGAAACTTCGGAAGCGACAGGTTCCTCGGTAATTGAAAATTCTTCGGGAGCAACGGGCTCTGCGGCGACTTCGGGAGGAGGCGGTGGTGGAGCCGGCGCGGCAGGGGCGGCGGGCCTTGCAGGAGGCGGCTTCACGGCAGGCTCGGCGGGATGCGTATCCTCAAGCATCGAGGCCCATTCATCGGAAAGGTCCACTTCCTCCTGAACGCCAGATTCCTCCGAAGACGCTGCAGCCTCGACTTGCTCGACGTGGGCCGGCTCGGCAGGGGCAGGTTCCTCAAATTCCGGACCCGGTTGCTCCTCGGCGGCCACCGGTTCGGCGGAGGCTTCAGCCACCGGGATTTCCGGAATGGTCTCCGCAGGCGCTTCGTGTTGCGCGGGAGCAGTGCTGGCTGCCAACTCCGCATCCGTCAGACCCGCAGCACGCTGGAATCGGCGGCGAAGCTCCGCAAAGCGCTCGGCGCTGCGCTGGTCTCCTCGCTCGGTATGGATCAGCTCAAGTTGGGCAGCCAGCTCGGCGGTGCGGCGATCGTCACCGGCGCCGAGGACAAAATCGAGAAGCTTTTCGAGGGTCGGAGTGTGGCGAGGGGCGCGGCGCAAAATGGCTTCGAGCAAGCCGATTGCTTTTTGCGTCAAGCCATAACTGGCAAAGAGATCGACATCCGTGAGGGACTGCGCGATGAACTTTTGCGTCTCTTCGTCCAGCTGGGGCTCGGTGGAAGCAGGAACGGCTATGTGCTTGTCTCCGGCGACGGGAGCATGAGTGTCCGTATCAGGACGCAATCTCGGCGGAGGTGCCTTGGGGATTTCCGCCTGGAGATGTTCTTCCAGTGGAGGCGGCGGAACCTCCAGGCCAGGCTCACCCATTTTTCGGAGAACGGCGTCGAGTTTACGCTTGGGCGAATCACTATCGGGCTGGCGGTCGACGAGTTGTTCAAAAATGGCTTTCGCGCGTTCGAGTTGGTTGGCAGCAGCGAGGGCGTCACCCAAATTGGCAAGTGCGTCCGGGAGACGGAAGGAATCGCTGGTGCGGCCATAGAAATCGACGAGCCACTCGAGGGGTTCGAGACGGCCGGGCATGCGGGAAGCGAGTTCGTTTTGCAAGCGGCCGATCACTTCATGCTCGCCACCGTCGATCATGGGCACACGAATCTGGCCGATGATGGCCATGGCGCGGTCGGATTGGCCCGACTCGAGAAGGGCTTCCACGATTTTCTGTGCCGGGCCGAAGTTCTTAGTGTCGGCTGCTAGGACCCGTAACGCGAGCGCTGTAGCTTTCTCCCAATTTGCACCCTTGACATAAAGATCCAGAAGCAGTTCGGTTTGTTCGCCGCCTTTATCGAGATCCGGAACATGTTCGAGAATGTCGGCGGCCTGGTTGAGATTGCCCTGGGAGGAAGCGGAACGAGCCTTGACGATGGTAGCAGCCAGACAATTGGCGTCGACTTTGAGCGCTTTGTCGGCAAGCTTTTCGCATTCGGAGTGGTCTCCGCGAGCCAGAGCGCGCTGCGCAGCGGAAACGTAGGCGTCGACGGCATCGCGCGATTGCCCCATGGCCTGATAGAGGTCAGCAAGGCGAATCTGAATGCGGATATTGTCCGGCTCAGCGAGCAGAAGCTTCTTCAGGAGGCCGACTGCTTCCGGTTGACGATTGTTTTTGAGGTGGATTTCCGCGAGTTGCAAGAAGAGCGGGCGGGCTTCGCTCATTACACCTTGCTGTACGTAAAGGTCGGCGAGTTTTTCGAGGGGCCGAATCTCTTCGGGCGCCAGCTTGGCGATGCGCTTGTAAACAGCGATGGCCTTGGTGAGAAAACCATCGCCGACAAAAATCTGGGCGAGGCGCTCGAAGTAGTCGATGGCCTGAAAAGTTTCGCCCTGGCGGATATAGAGCTCGCCGATGGTCATGAGGGTGACCTGATCGCGCGGCTCAAACTTTAGAATTTGTTGGTATTCCGCGATGGCCTGAGGGACTTTTCCCTGATTCAGCAGCTTCTGCGCGGATTCGACAAATTTGCTCTTGTTATAGGCCATTCGTGTTCCCGGACAATATACGGCCCTCGCCTGCAGGAGGAGATTCCCTCCGTCCCAAGTGTTGGAGAGGCAGACAGAAGCCGTGCTTGTTAACGCTAGCAGGGGGAGAAAAGGCAAGTCAACGAAGCCAGCAAAGCGTGTGAGCAGCCAGTTATCCCCGTTAGGACTAGGAAACTAGGTGGCGAAGACGAGGCGAAGCGGGGTAAAGGCGTTTTTGGGGAGTATTTTGATTAGCAAAGGCTGCGCGTGAACAGTTTGCGGACAAGCTTGTGCTTGAGGGAATGGGGTGGATGGACTGAACTTGTCACGGTGAAACTACGAATGGATGGGGCCGCGATGGCGGTCTCTCAACCAAATGATGGGTTAATGCTCCGATGCCAGGTAAATTGCGGATGCGTGCGCGGGGAGCGCGATATCGACGAACTCCTTGGAGCCCAGATCTTCATGCGCCCAAAGGTCGCGGAGATTGTACCTCTCCTGCTTAAGCCCCATTTCCTTCCAGGAGTAATGAAAGGACTGCGGCGCGGCCTGCAGATTGAACACGGCAACGTATGCGCCATCGCCTGAACCTGGCGTGGCCAGCCAGACGGCAGCCTTGTCCGTCGAGATTACGGCGTGGCTTCCGGTGGAGTGCTGATCGACTTCGACCAGCTCCGCATTGGTTAGCGCGGATTCGGTCCAGTCGTCGCATAAGGTGAGGTTCCCCCCCATGATGAGCGGCGAACGGAAAATGGACCACAGGTTGAGAAGAGTTTGTTGCTCGTCGTGCGTAAGGCGCGTGGTACGCGGCTTGTCCCATCCGGCGGCCGGTTCGAGGCGGCCGAGAGGAAGCATGTCCGCGTCTGGCCAGTGTCCGGGACCGGAGAACGGTGCCCATTTCGCGGCGCGCGCAAACTGGTTTTCGACGCCCTGTGGAAAGTCCTTGTCGCTGTGCCAGACGTCCCAGACGTCATCTGAGATGCGCCACATCTGCGCGTAGCGGCGCAGCTCAAGCGCTTTATCGAGGGGGGCCGGACCGGGCGATAGGCTCAGAACAATCGGGCGATGTACCTTGCGAAGTGCCCGGCTAATCATGCGAATTTCATCGCCCTTGTAAGGATGGCTAGATATGCAATCCACCTTGAGAAAGTCGACTCCCCAGCCGGCGTACAACCTCGCGATGGAATCGTAATAGGCCTGAGCAGCCGGTGAGTTGGGATTCAGTCCGTAATTGTATGTATTCCAGGGACAAGTATCGGAAATTTCGGCCGCAGCTTTTGCGCGATAAGAGGTGCCTGCAATCTGCAAATTCTTGCGAACCGCTTCCTTGGGAATGCCGCGCAAAATGTGAATGCCGAATTTCAGGCCGAGCGAGTGGACGTAGTCGGCCAGCGGCTTAAAGCCCGCGCCGTTATCGGCCGAAGGGATCGTGTTGACGGCGGGAATGTAACGGCCATTAACGTCGAGACTGAACTCCGGAGCAGCCCCACCGGTTTCCGCGGCGTGATTCGTGACGTACCAGCCCTCGTCCACGACGACGTACTCCCATCCGTAAGCTTTCAAATGCTCCGCCATCCACGCGGCGTTGGCTCGAATGTCGGACTCGCCGATGGTTTCTCCGTACGCGTCCCAACTGTTCCAGCCCATTGGCGGAGTGGAAGCAAGCAGAGTTTGTGCATGTACTTCCGATGATTTGGCCTCGAACTGGGCAATCACCGGCCAGAGGCAAGCGAATGAAAACGAAATCGAAAGAAGAATAACTGCGCGTTGCGTGACCCACTTCGCATGCATCGGGCTGACCTCTGAAATATCCGGGAAATTCTAAGCGAGAGGCTAGAAAAGAGGTAGAGGAGTTTGCGTGGCGCCGACTGCCCAGCAATTCGCGTCACGAACCGGGGCAAATGAATAGCGGTGAAGTGGAGACGGACCATACTGGCGAAGAGCTTCGAGATGATCAGGGGTAGCGTAACCTTTGTGGCGAGCCAGTCCATATTGCGGGTAGACGGCGTCCCATTTTTCCATGCAAGCGTCCCGATGTGTTTTGGCCAGGATGGACGCGGCCGCAATAGAAATGCTGCGGGCGTCGCCTCTGATGAGCGACTTCTGTTCAATCAGAACATCCAGTTGCATGGCGTCGATGAGCAAATAATCGGGCGCGATGGAGAGCTGTTGCAGGGCAGCAGTCATGGCCTGTCGGCTGGCCTGATAGATGTTCCAAGCATCGATCCGTTGGGCGTCGATTTCCGCCACAGCCCAAGCGAGAGCATGGTCGCGAATACGCGCGGCAAGTTCGGTGCGGCGCTCCGCGGGAATTTTTTTCGAATCATCTAGGCCGACAATGCGACGCTTGGGATTGAGAATGACCGCGGCGGCGACGACGGGGCCAAAGAGCGCGCCGCGACCGGCTTCATCGAGACCGGCGATGCGCATCCAGCCAAGTTGTCGCGCCGCTCGCTCGAAACGGGAAGAGCAGAGGCGGCTCATTGCGCGCAGATTTTAGCACGGGGAGCGCGCGGCGGAGTGTTACTCGTATCTCAGGGCAATCATGGGATCGACTTTGGTGGCCCGCCGCGCTGGGAGGTAGGTCGCGAACAGGGCAACCAGCAAGAGGATGAGCACGACGGCGACGAACGTCAGTGGGTCAGTGGGAGCCACGCCGTAAAGCAACTTGGTCATGAGCCGCGAGAGCAAAAGAGCTCCAGCAATGCCGCCCGCTGACCCCGCGAGGGCCAGAACCATGCCTTGGAGCACAACCAGTCGGAGAACGTCGTAGCGATTTGCCCCGAGCGAAATGCGAATGCCGATTTCATGCGTACGTCGGGAGACGGAATAGCTCATCACGCCATAAATTCCAACTGCTGCCATCACTAGCGCGACGAAAGCGAAGACGCCCAGCAATAACGCTTCGAAGCGCGGTTGTGCGTTCGCATCCGCAACAACTCCATCCATCGTCAAAACCTCAGAGATTGGCAGGTTGCGATCGATGGACCACACGGCATTTTTCACAGTGGAAGTAAGAGCGCCTGGATCGCCTGAAGTGTGCACGACCAATGTTATGTAGGCCATGTGCGAGCCCGCTTCCTCCAAATATTGGCGATTCTGGAAGGCTGCCAGATAAACCTCTGGATAAATGGGGGAAGACCAGTCTTCTTGTTTGGCATTTTTGACGATACCGATTACGGACAGCCAGGTGGGTGCGCCCGCCTTGTCATCATCGAAGGAGATGCGCTGCCCAATCGGGTCGGCACCCGGCCAGTATCTGCTCGCGGCGCGTTCATTGATAATCACCACACCGGGAGCCGTGAGGTCATCCGTCATGGAAATGTAACGCCCCCGGAGGAGAGGGAGCCGCATGGTCTCGAAGTATCCGGGCGTGACGAGGCGGTACACCTCGGACGGAGATTCTCCCGGAAGAGACTTGGGCCGGCCCTCGATCGTAAACGGCCAGCCCCAAAGATCTCCGGCCAGGGGCAGATGATTGATGCCGCCCGCCGATTCGACGCCAGGCAGCGCTCGAATGCGCGCGAGGACATCTCGATAGAAGAGAGGGCGGCGATTTACATCGGCTTCTTTGGAACCGGCGACCGATACGACCATTGACAGAACGTTGTGCGGGTTAAAGCCGGGATCGATGGATTGCAGAGCGAAAAAACTCCTGAGCATCAGACCGGCTCCGATCAGTAGCATGAGCGCAAGCGCGAACTCCGACGCCACAAGGAAGCTGCGAAGTTTGTTGCGATGAGCGTTCTCGCTGCCTCCGCGGCTGCTTTCCTTTAGAGTGTCCGACAAATTGAGGGAGGTCGTGCGACCCGCTGGAACCAAACCAAAGACGAGACTCGTCAGCAAGGTTACGCCGAGCAGGAAAAGCATGACGCGGGCCTCGATACTCACTGTAGCCAGTCGTGGGATATTTGCGGGGCTGGCCGCGATCATGATACGCGTTCCCCAGATGGCAAGAAGCAGCCCAGCCGATGCGCCGATGGATGCCAGCAACAGATTTTCCGTAAAGAACTGCCTAATCAGGCGTGACCGAGGAGCGCCGAGCGCGGCGCGGACGGCGATTTCCTTTTGACGACTGGCAGAGCGCGCCAGCAGCATGTGCGCGACATTGGCACAAGCGATAAGAAGCACAAACCCGACCGCGCCCAAAAGTACGAGAAGGGGAGCTTTTACTTCACCGACTGCGTTCTCCATAAGAGGGGTCACGACTACATGGCGATTCGTGCCCGGATATTGATGCTCGAGGCGTGTGGTGATTGCGTCGATTTCCGCGCGAGCCTGTGCAATCGTGACTCGCGGTTTCAACCGCGCGAAAATCCGCAGACTGTTGCCGCCTCTGCTGTGAATGCGGTCTCCAAATGCATCCGGAACCCACAATTCCGCGCGTGTGGCCCAGAACGGCGCAAACTTGAATTCCTTCGGCATCACACCCACGATGTTGAATAGCTCGCCGTTCAGCGTGATCGACTTGCCCAAGACGTTTTGATCGCCGGCAAAGCGCCGCTGCCAAAGTCCATAACTCAGGATGACTTCGTGCTCGGCGCCATTCTTGTCCTCTCCCACGACAAAGAGACGGCCGAGGAGAGGCTGGACGCCAAGCATGGGCAGCAAATTCTGTGTGACTTGAAGACCCCAAAGGTGCTCCGGGGGATCAACGCCAGTGAGATTCGGCGTCCAGTAATCGGCTGCCGCCATGGCTTCGAAAGATGTGCTCTGGTCGCGCCAGTCAATATAGTTGGCAACCGAGACGGGATTGTCGCGATAGTGGAGAATCGTGACCAACTGATCTGGGTTCTTGTACGGAAGCGGCCGCAAGAGGACGAATTGACAACGCTGAAGATCGCGGCGTTTGCACCGATGCCAAGCGCTAGAGTCAAGACGGCGACAATTGTGAAGCCGGGATTCTTTACAAGTGTGCGCGCGCCGAAGCGGATATCCTGGAGCACTGTTTCAATATGCGGGAGGCTGCGCTTCTCGCGATAGAGTTCCTTGGTCTGCTCGACGCCGCCGAATTCCCGGCGGGCGGCGTAGCGTGCCTCTTCAGGATTCATACCGCGTCGAATGTACTCATCCGTGAGCGCATCGAGATGTGCTCGAACTTCGAAGTCCAGATCCTTTTCGCTTTGCCGATTGTCGAAGAGACCCTTGATTCGAATAGCCGCGATTCGTAGCCAAATCATATCTATGCTCCAACTAATTCACAGACGGCGTACGTTCGACTATTCATGGCGGAGCGCCACGACAGGATCGATTTGCGTGGCGTGTCTGGCGGGCCAATACGCGGCGATGGCCGCGACAATGCCAAGCAGCAAGCTGGCCCCAACAAAAGCCAGTGGATCAACGGCCTTTACTTCGTACAGCATGCTGCCCAGCAGACGGCTGAGTTCGAGAGCTGCACCCAAACCCACAACGATGCCGAGCGTCACGAGCACACTCATGCGGCTCACGACGCTGCGAAGGATGTCGCTCGGTTGTGCGCCGAGTGCCATGCGGATTCCAATCTCGCGCGTGCGGCGGGCGACGGAGAAGGCAACGACGCCGGAAAGTCCCAGAGAGGCGAGCAGCGTGGCAAGCAGGCCGAATAGGCTGGAGAGCCAGGTGAGCAGTCGCTCCTGCGTAAGCGAATTGTCAATCTGGACCTGCAACGTCGTAGTGGCGTAGAGAGGCAGATTGGTGTCCAGGTCGTGCACCTGCGCTCGAACGAGACCGCCGATTTCTTCCGGATCGCCGGAGGTACGAACTTGCAGCGTCATGTCAAATAGGTGCGGCTCCTGCCCCATTGCTGTGTAGAAATGCCGGCGAGGGGATTCCCAAAGATGTACGTACTTCGCGTCTTTCACCACGCCTATGATTTCCATATCCGGAGGCGCTTTTGGATCGTCGCTGGTTCCGATTTTCTTGCCCAGCGGATCTTTCTTTCCGAAAAAATAGTGCGCCATCGTCTCGTTGATGATGACAACTTTCGGACGCCCAGCGGTGTCCTGCTCCGTGAAGTCACGGCCTTCGACAAACGGGATTCCCAAAGTCTCGAAGTAGCCTGGAGAAATGACTGCGGCGTTCGGGCTCATGTTTTCATCCGGGCCGGGGCGGTAGCCCTCCACCTTGACGCCCTCTTGGTCCCAGCTGCCGGAAATAACTGAGCTTGTCGTGAGGCTGGCGGCACGCACACTGGGGAGAGTGCGAACGCGCGCGAGGACATCATCGTAGAGCGACTTGATTCTTTCCTGAGGGTACCCGTTCATGGCGGGATTGAGCGTGGCAAGGAAGACGTTTTCTTTAACGAAGCCAGTGTCGACGCCGCGCAAATTTCTCAGGCTATGTAGAAACAAACCTGCACCAATCAAGAGCGGCAGCGACAGAGCCACCTGGAGGAAAATGAGGGCGCTGCGCAAACTGAAGAGCTTCTCGCTGGAGGCGATCGATGGGGCCTGGTGGCGCAGCACGAAGGAGACTTTGGTCCGCGAAAGCTGCAAGGCGGGTGCTAAACCGAAGAGCAAACCGGTGACCAAGGAGGCGACTAGTGCGAAACCCAGGACGCGCACATCCATCGGCGCGTGTAGGTTGGCGCTGTAGTTTGCGGGTAAGAAGTCAAGCAACGCCGTCTTTGCCCAATAAGCCACAATGATCCCAGCAAATCCTCCGATCAACGACAAGAGTAGGCTTTCCGTCAACCATTGCCGGATGAGCCTTCGGCGGCCCGCGCCAATCGCTAGCCGCACGGAGATTTCCTGCTTCCTCTTCGCGTTGCGCGCTAGCAGGAGATTTGCGAGATTCGCGCATGCTACCAGCAACACAATGCCGGTGACACCAAACATGAGCAACAGCGGGCGCTCCATTTCGCCGCGTAAATGTGCAAAACCCTGATTGCCGGGATCCAGTTGGATGCGGCTTAGGAGAGTTTGCTCTTTGTCATGGGCGCTTACGCTCGAGCCAAGCTCCTGCAATTCCGCGGCAAGTACCTGGTGATACAGGATGTCTAGCGATGCCTGCGCCCGGGCACGAGAAATGTCTGGCTTGAGGCGGGCGAGCACTGTGATCCAGCGATGCCGTGCGCTTTGCATCCGGTTAGCGGGTACGGGGCGAAAAACCGTCGTCATCATCATGGGAACGCGAATATCCGGGTTGCGGGCCATCTCCGTCCCATAAAACTGCGGCGGCGTGATGCCGATGATGCGAATCGGATGGTTGTTGAGGATGAAATCTCGGCCCACGACAGATGGATCACTGCCGAATCGGCGTTGCCAATAGACATAGCTCAGGACTGCGACGGGGCTTGCGCCGGGTTGCCGGTCATCCTCCGGTCCAATTAGTCGCCCGAGAAACGGCTGCACGCCGAGAGTTTCAAAGTAGTTCCCGGAAACAAGTTCGCCGACGGCGCGTTCACTCTGTCCGTCGTAGCCGGCATTGAAATTGAGGCCGGCGCGTGTCAACACATTTGAAAAAACTATGTTCTTGTCGCGGATGGCCTCATACATCGGATAAGAAAAGTCGTCTTCGGCTTCCTGAGCCCGCGCGTCAGTGTACTTAATGACGACCAGTTGTTCTGGATGGCCGACCGGCAAGTTCGCGAGCAAAACAGAGTTGATCAGCGAGAAGAGACTCGTGTTCGCACCAATGCCCAGGGCCAGCGTCAACACAGTTACGGCCGTAAAGCCGGGGCTCCTCACCAACATGCGAAGGGCGTAACTCAAGTCTTGCGCGAGCGTCTCAAAGAATGGCAGGCCACGCTGCTCACGATACAATTCTTTCGCCTGTTCGAGCCCGCCGAATTCGCGGCGCGCTGAGTGACGCGCGTCTCTCTCGCTCATTCCACGACGCATGTTTTCTTCGGTTAGCGCCTCGATGTGGGCACTCAGCTCCGCTTCAAGCTCAGAATCCCTCCTTTTCTTGCCGAAAAGCCCTAGCAAACGAGAAGCAAAGATGCGCAGCCCTCGCATGTCATACTCCTTCGGCGCGCCCGAGCAGCCGAGTCATTAGCGCAGCCATGCGCTCCCAGCTCTCCGTCTCCGCCAGGAGCTGCTTCCGTCCACTTCGAGTCAAGGAATAAAACTTGGCCTTGCGATTGTTTTCGGAGACCCCCCATTTCGAGGAGATCCAGCCGCGCTGCTCCAACCTCAAGAGAGCTGGATAGAGCGTGCCCTGGTTAAGCTTGAGCAGATCCGCGGAAACCTGCTGGATGCGCACGGCGATGCCGTAGCCGTGCAGCGGGCCGAGGGCTTCGAGAGTTTTGAGCACGATCAAGTCCAGCGTTCCTTGCAGCACTTCACCACGCGGCTGCGCCATGGCGATTCTCCTTTAGACGGTCAACAGGAGATTATGCTTCTTCCTGTTGATTGTCAACAGGTCGCCTGCCTGTATAGACGAAAGAAGTGCGAGATTGTCTCGTGAGCCCCGAAGCTCCGCTGGGCCACGTAGACTATCTCGACCTTCACCCGAAAGACTTCACCTAAGTGATCGTCGACAAGTTTCGTTGACGGAGAACGCCGAGCGACCTACGATGGCCGGGCAAAATTACGCATCGAAGAAAGCATTGAGGAGAATTCCATGGATTCACGCAGGCGTTCCGTTAGGGCTTATGTTGTTTCCTGTCTGCTCAGTTTGGCGGGTCTCTCTCTGGCGCCGATTGGCCGCGCGCAAGGTCTGAAGAGCAGCGATCTGACACGGTTCCGCTTTGTTGGAGGCGCGGAGCTTTCGCCCGATAGTCATCGTATCGCTTACACCGTGATTCTCTATGACCGGCCCGGACGGCCTTCGCCGCAGCTCTGGATAATGGATCTTGCCACTAAGAAATCCGTTCTCATCGGAAGCCCAACGGATGTAGCTGGGAATCCCCACTGGTCTCCCGATGGGAAATGGCTGGCCTTTCAAGGGAGCGTGGGAGAAAAGCACGGACTGCTGCTGGCTCACGCGGACGGTTCCGATGTCACGGAACTTGCCGCAATGCGTGGCACGAACAGCCCCTTGCCGGGCGAAGGCCAAGATATTGCCTGGTCGCCGGACAGCAAGCAGATTGCTTTTGTCTCCTCGACACCGGATGAAGGCGCCGCCGAGGCCAGCGGAGATCCGCGAGTCATCACGCGCTACCTGTATAAGCCCGATGCGGGCGAAGGCATGACGCGCTTCAATGACAACCAGCGGCTGCACATTTTCGCGGTGGACGAGGCCAGCAAGCAGGTGCGCCAACTCACGAAAGGTATCTACGACGAGCATTCCATCGACTGGTCTCCGGACGGCAAGGAAATTCTCTTTGTATCTAACCGTGAACCCAATCAGGACGAGTTTTTCAACTACGACGTCTTCGCGTTAAACGTCGCGGAAAGAACGATCCGCCGACTGACCTCGACGGAATACAACGAATACGATCCGCTGTGGTCTCCCGACGGCAAACACATTGCCTATCGCGGCACGAAGCGCGGACTTACCGACCGCGAAACGACCATGGAAGACACGCACGTCTGGATGATGAATGCTGACGGCAGCGATCGCCATGAAATTGGCGGTGTCGTAGACGAAAGACAGGGAGCGCCGCAATGGGCCCCAGATGGCGGCGCCGTCTATTTCACAATCCAGGAGCGCGGAAGCAATCATCTGGTGCGCTTGCCGATTGCAGGCGGTGCGCCGGAATATGTGGTGAGGGAGCCCGGCGGAGTTGGCGGGTTTTCGGTCGGTAAAGACGGCACGCTAGCTTATGCCTTCACTTCCCCGCACGATATGGCGGAGCTTTACGTTAAGAATCGCGGAGGCGCGGCGCGGAAACTCACAGACTTGAACGCGGAAGCTCTCGAGGGAAAACTGCTTGGCGAAGTCGAGTCCTTCACCTTCGCCAGCAATGACAACAAATTTGAAGTCGAGGCGTTTCTGACCAAACCTCTGGGCATGGCGGAGACCTCGAAGCATCCGCTCATCGTGAACATCCACGGCGGCCCGCACGGCCAGAATGGCCCCGGGTTCAATTTCAGGAATCAGGTTTACGCCGCACTCGGTTGGGCGGTTCTTAACGTGAATTATCGCGGCTCGACGGGTTACGGGCAGAAGTTCGCCGACGCAGTTTTCGGCGATCAGGACGGCAACGAAGGCCAGGATGTCTTGTATGGAGTTAGTGCGGCAGTGCGGCGCCACCTTTGGATCGATCGCGAGCGCATGGGAATCGAAGGCGTCAGCTACGGCGGGCAGTTGACGGACTGGCTGATTACGCAGACCAACGAATTCAAGGCCGCAATCCCAACCGCAGGAATCTCCAATCTCATCAGCTACAACTACATGACCTACTACAACCAATACGAGGAGATGGAATTCGGCCAGTTCTTCCACCAGGGCACGCTGATGGATGAAGCCTGGAAGCGCTCCGCATTGCGTTTCGTAGCACAGGCTCACACGCCCACGATGCTGTGCCATGGCGAGAACGATAACGACGTGCCCATCGCCGAAGCAGAGCAGTTTTTCATCGCGCTTAAAGACGTGGGGACGGAAGCGGTCTTTGTTCGCTATCCCCGCGAAGGCCATGGTATCCGGGAAACGAAACATGTCATCGATTGGACCGATCGCTCGATTGCTTGGTATGAAAAGCACTTTCCCAAGGCCGGCGAGGAAGGCGTAACGAACGTGCAGCCTTAAGCAGCGATGGTGGAGGTAAGGAACCGGACCACGCCGAACGAGTTGCGAATCACTGGGAGAATGAGCACAAAAAAAGAGCTCCGATCTGTCGGAGCCCTTTCAGGAACCCATCTGGAAACAACGAGGTGCCCTTACGACGTGGTTTCGGCCCCAGCGGTCGCGACAGCCGCCACTTCTTCGCGAGCGGCGCGCTTGATGCGGGCAGCCTTTCCGCGCAGGTTACGCAGATAATAAAGCCTGGCTCGCCGGACTTTGCCCTTGCCGACCACCTCAATCGAGCTGATCGAAGGCGAGTGCAGCGGGAAAATGCGCTCGATGCCGACGCCGAAGCTCACGCGGCGCACGGTAAACGTTGCGCCCGATGCGCGGCCTTTCTTCGAGATCACGACCCCTTCAAACGCCTGGAGACGTTCTTTTTCCTTCTCGCCCTCGCCTTCCTTCAGGCGGACATTGACGCGCACCGTGTCGCCGGGGCGAAATTCGGGGAGATCTTTGCGCAGTTGCGCTTCATGTAGTTTGGCTATAACCGGATTCATGTTCGTATTCCCTGCAGACCCACTCAGGCGGGGCCAGCTCTTCAAAGCTAAACCCCAATTATAGCGAAATATTCACAATTTACCTAGCGGAATCAGGACATAGCATCGCGCTGCGCTATCCACCGGTGGCTTTCCAAGAGAATTCAACTTCTCTACTGAGCCAAACCAGTCGCCTTTTCCGCATGTAAGACAAACGAGGTTCCAACGGGGAGCCTAGAACAAAGAGTCCTGGGTCGTGCATGCAAGGAGCTCCCGGTTGAACCGCAAGTGTGCTTACAGCAGCCCGAGTTCTAACTGATTGATGGCGCCACGAAGCGCGTACGGCCTTGAAAGACAATAGAGGAGAACAATGCAACGAAATGCGAAGTCTTCAATCGATTCATTTGTTGAGCCTGCGTGGATTCGGCGGCGACATCATAGTTATCTGGTCCTGATGCTTTCCCTGGCCGCCTTGTGTGGAGGCTGCTTTCCCGAGGAGGGCGGTACAGGAGGGACCAGCAAGACTACTCCAACGATTACGTGGGCAATGCCTGCGGCTATCACGTATGGGACGGCGCTCAGCGATACTCAACTGGACGCCACTGCCTCTGTGCCAGGCTCGTTTGTCTACACGCCGGCCGCCTCGACAATACTGAATGCCGGTACGCAGACTCTTTCGGTCGTGTTCACGCCCTCCGACGCATCTAAATACAATTCAGCCACGGGCTCCGTCTCGATCACGGTGAATAAGGCCACTCCAACGATCACTTGGGCCGCGCCCTCCCCCATTATCTCCGGCACGCAGCTAGACGCGACGCAATTGAATGCCACCGCTTCTGTCCCCGGAACTTTTGTGTATTCGCCTCCTGCGGCTACGGTTCTCAGCGTCGGCACACAAACTCTAACGGCCACTTTCACCCCCACGGATGCCACAAATTACAACCCGGCCTCCGCGACAGTCTCGATCACGGTGAATGCTGCGACCGGCGGTATCGGACCAGCAGGAGGGGTGGTCAACGGCTTTTACGGTGCGAGCGTCACAGTCCCTGCCGGCGCACTATCCAGTCTCGTCGATATCGAAATCCCGCGAGACAGCACCGGATCTCCCGCGTTGCCTTCTACGGGGATCGAGGTGGCAGGCGCGATGTACGCGCTCACGCCACACGGCACGCCCTTTTCACTGCCGGCCACGGTACAAATTCCCTTTGATTCAACGCGGATTCCTACCGATGCGACGCCAGTAATCTACAAGGGAGAACCGGGTGGTGCGTTTGCGCCGATTCCCACGACCGTAAACGGCAGCATGCTGTCGGCAGACGTTTCAAACTTTTCCTGGGTAATTCCGGGCTACGCGGCAACGCTGCCGCGCATGGTCTATGCGCTCACGCGGGCCGACGTCAACGGCACGAGCACGGTCAGCGTGTCTAGCTTCAAGATTGCGAAGGATACGGGGGCCCTCTCGGCCGCGACCAGTTCCGCGCCTGTGGGAACGGGAGCGATCTCCGTGACGGTTCATCCGTCCCGACGCTTCCTCTACGTAGTCAACGGCAGCGGCTTCGCTCAAGGCGCCGCAACCAACGTCCCCGCGAACAGCATTTCCGTCTATCAACTCGACCCGGTGACTGGCAACATCTCCGGCCCGACGGACACACTGCCCATCAATGGCAATCCTGTTTCCGTCGTCGTCCACCCCACCGGCAAATTCATCTACGTCGTCAACGAAGTCCGCTTCGGCAGCGACATCGGCAACGTCTCGGCTTTCTCCATTGATAACGTCACCGGTGCCTTGAGTTCGCAAGGCACCGTGGCCGATTTGGGCGGAACTCCCGCCACCGCTCTCGCCTTCGCTCCTTCCGGCGAATTCGCTTACGTTACCTACATTCCCGGGCAGAACCCCAGCGATTTCGACACGGTGAAGACCTACGGAGTCAGCCCCACCAGCGGCCGCTTTACGAGCACACCCATCGGCAGCGCACCGACCGGCGACAACCCCTGGGCTTTGGTCGTCACTCCCGGCGGTCACTTCGCGTACGTCGCCAGCCTCTCCGCACAAGGCAGCGTGGACCAAATAGCGGTCTATTCCATTAATCAAACCACCGGATTGCTGACGATCCAGAGCAGCTTCGGCATCAGCCCCGCGTCCGGCCAATCGCCGCTATCGCTCGCCATGGATCCCGAGGCCCGCTTCCTCTACGTCGGTTTGCAGAGCCTCGTGTTTGCTCCGCCCAGTTCCAACTTCAATGTTCACGTTTACAACATCAATCCCAACAACGGCTCGCTCACTTTCGCCGCCGGCTTGGCTACCAGCAGCAATCCGCAAGGTCCCATTTCCGTGATTGCCGAGCCGCAAGCACAGTTCCTCTACGTAATGGATGCCAACAACCAATTGGCTGCATTCAAGATCGGCACCAACGGCTCACTCACGCCGGAGGGCAATCCGATTACAAGCGTCTTCTTGGGCGGCAGCACTGGCGGCGTGGGAGATCCCTTTTTCTTCGCTGCCAGCGGCACCAGCCCGGTGTGGCAGGACAACTGCACGGTCATCGTCAGCGGTCCCTACGTTTTTGATGGTTGTCCTACATCCTTCTTGAGCACGGGTCCTGGCAGCACCGGCACCGGAGGTACCGGCACTGGCAATCCCCCACCTCCGGCCGCAATGTTCACCCTTGATGTGAGCACCGATGTTACCGGCGGCTCTATCGTGAGTTCCCCGCCGGGCATTAACCTCGATGCCCTCAACGGATTGAATTTCGTCGAGCAAGGGTTTCCCAACGGCAGTACCGTCTCGCTCACCGCGGCACCGCCCGATAGCTTCTACGTGTACGACGTGAAATGGACCGGATCCTGCAGCGGCACGACGCTAACCACATCCGTCACCATGACGCAGGACCAGGGCTGCCACGTAACCTTTACGCCGACTACTTCGCGTTGACTTCTGGCCGAACGGAGAGATATGAATGGGCCAAGGGCTTCACGTCGAAGGTCACGCGAAGTCCCCATCTTTCCGGGTGAGCGCGACCAATATGGGCGTGGTGAAATCAGCAACGACAAACGTCAAGCAGGCCGTGCCATTTTTCATGGTCTCGAACATGGAGGAATCGCTCCGTTTCTACATTGATGGATTGGGTTTTGCGATGACCAGGAAATGGATCGATGATGGCAAGCTCCGCTGGTGTTGGTTGGAAATCGGCGGCGCTGCCTTGATGCTGCAAGAGTTCCGGAAAGAAGGACATGATTCCTGGAAGCCCAGCTGTAAGGTGGGAGAAGGCGTATCCGTTTGCTTCCAATGCGAAGACGCCCTCGCGATCCATCGCGAAGCCGCCGCGCGAGGAGTCAAGGTGAGGAGAAATCCGTTCGTGGGAAACGCTATGTGGGTGGTGCCGTTCACCGACCCGGACGGATATAAGATCGATTTCGAAAGCTACACGGATGTTCCCGAGCAGACGGAATACTCTCCGGAAAACAATTAAAGCCAGAATGTCAATTGCACTAAGCCTGAGCCGCGACCGAAGCGCTTCGGCGAATGATAGCCTCCGCAAAGCGCTCCATTTCTTCGAGTTGCGGGCTGAATTGGAGAAGAACAAGGTCGACGCCAGCGGCCTCGAATTGCGCGAGCCGCTCCGCAACTTGTTCGGGCGTACCCACTAGCCCTGACCGCAAGCCGCGATTCGAGACGGAATAATCTTCGAGTGAAACCCGCTGTTCGAGCTGCGTACCCGCAATCCATTGTTGATAATTTGCATAACCCGCGGCGGTTTGCTCGACATTCGTGATCCGGCGCAGTTCCTCATGCGCTTCGCGCTCGGTTTCGCGGACGATGGCGTAGCCAGCGACACCGAACTTCAGCGGCGGAAGATCATGGCGTGCGCGGCGTTCGCGCAGGTCCGCGATCTTCTCACCCACGCGCTCCGGGGGATCGCCGTGCATCAGGTAGGCATCGCATTTTCCCGCGATAAGATCCTTGGCCGCAGGCGATTCGCCACCGGCATAGAGCGTCGGATGTGGCTGCGCCAAAGGCTTCGGCTCCAGCACATTGTCTTCGACGCGGTAATACTTTCCCGCATACGAAAAATGGTCGCGCGACCACACACCGTGCAGCACATCGAGCCATTCGCTGGTGCGCGCGTAGCGGTCATCGTGCTGCTCGAATCCCACGCCGTACTTCTTCGCTTCATCCGCCCACCACGACGAAACGACATTCAACGTGAGCCGCCCGGCGCTGATGCGATCGATGTTGGCCGCTTGCTTGGCCAGCAGCGCAGGCAGGTGAAACGTCGGCCGCACCGCCACCATCAACTCGATGCGCTCGGTGACTGCGGCGAGGGCGGCGGCCGTGGACCACGCATCGAGGGATGGCGCTTCGACGCCTTTGATGTCATTCAAATTGAGCTCGGCAATAAGTGTCAGATCAAAGCCGATCTGCTCGCTGCGCTGGGCGAGCTTTTTTACGTACGGCCAGCTTGCTTCCATGTGTTCGTCCGCGACGTTGCGCAGCCAACCGCCAAAAACGGGGAGCCAGTAGCCGTATCTCATCGGATGCTCCCGGCTGAGACGAGCTTGTCGCCGCGACTCGATTCGTGGATGCGCGCCTCGCTGATCAGATAGTCGGCGAGCCGAGCGTAGGGATTGAAGCCAATCATGCGCTCCGGATCAGAAACAAAATTCGAAAGCGCGTTGATGTCGTAGTACAAAAGCCTGCCAGTACGCTCGTCGATGACGTACTCAATGCCGCCGACTTCGATACCGGCGACCTCCATGATGCGCTCGACGTCGTCGATGACTTGCCTCGGCGGCTCGTAGGCTTCGACCGTCAGCCCCGATTTCGGTGCATCCACAGGGCAAGCCAGGCGCGTAAGCTCTTCGCCTTTCGTGTTCTTGCAAATATCCGCCGGGCAAAGGTCAAATGTGTCACCAGTAATGTGAATCTGAATCGCATACAGATATTCGCCGCCAAGAATCTCGACGCGCGTGATAATTCCGTCGCGGGCCGTGAAAAACTCTTGCACCAGCGCTGTATTGTCAATCCCGAAGGACAAGCTGTTCTCCTCAACCGCTCCGCGCAATTCTTCGGCGGAATTAAATTTCGTTATTCCCGCGCCGCTGCCCCCGATATTGGGTTTCAGGATGAGCGGATATCCGATGGCTTCGGCGGCGCTAAGCGCCTGCGAGGGATGATTGATCACCCGCGCCTTCGGATATTGCAGGCCTAAAGTTTCGAGGACGGTGTACTGAAGAGCTTTGGAAATCTCGTGCGTAAAAGCGCGTGAACCGTTCACCACGCGAACGCCCTTTTCTTCCAGATGAGTGAGATAGTTGAGAGTGTAAAAGATGCCGTGGCCGACGCCGCGCTGCCACGCAGAGGGGCTCATGCGGTTAAAGAGCAGCGAATATTCGCGCTCCTTCGCAGCAATGTCGTATTGATGATTCCGCGCGTCTACCTTGACCCAGTTCACTCCGCGCGCGTCGAGTTGCTCGAACAGCGGACGAAACCAGTGCTGCTGCTCGTAGTAGATGGCGATAGGTTTCCCGTCGCCGTGCTCCTTGCCGTTTGCGCTTGCCGTGTTGCTCATGGCGTTCTGCTCCTTCATGGTCCGGAAAATGAAAAAGGCCGCTTGTTGTTAGCGGCCCTGGATTCCCTTTAGGTTTAGACTCGCGCTAGACCGAAGGACTTCCCATGCCGCTTCGAGCGGTACACATACAAGCGCAGCATGGACACGCGCAGGCCCGCTCGCAGTTGCAAGTGCTCTGCGTCGCGCGCGAATAGCCGGTCTGGATCGCTGGATTCACGGAACGTTCAGTATACCGCCGAGGATTATCAGCGCAAGAGCAAATCCGGGCGGTTCCGTTGGGTTTTTTCGAGTGCTGCGGCGCGGCGCCAGTTCGCAACTTCCGCGTGATTTCCGCCGATCAATACTTCTGGCACTTTCCAGCCTCGAAAATCCGCCGGCCGCGTGTAATGCGGATAGTCCAGTAGAAGTTGATTCGTGGCTCCTGCCTCGCGGCCAGCGCCGGCGCCAAAAATCCTCGCGTCCGTCTGTGGGGACCCAGCATGTTCCGCCCCTACAAGCATGGAGCCTCGCGATGAAGCCGGGTTTTTGCTGAACGATTCGTTCTGCGAAGACGCTTCGTTCCCCAACGCGCCCGGTATTAGCCGTGTGACAGTATCAATTACAATCATAGCCGGAAGCTCGCCGCCGCTGAGTACATAATCCCCCACCGAAATTTCTTCGGTGGCCAAGTGCTCCGCAACGCGCTCGTCAACTCCCTCATACCGTCCACAAATCAATACAATACGATCCAACTTCGCAAACAGGCGCGCCGTTTCCTGTTGGAAAAGTTTACCCGCAGCCGACATCAGTACGATGGCCGTTTTCGCCTCGGGCGCCGCAGGCTGTTCTGCATTGCCCAAGTTGTGGCCGAGGAGCGCTTCGACCGCCTCGAAAAGGGGTTCCGGTTTCAGCACCATCCCCTCGCCGCCGCCAAAAGGCCGGTCATCCACGCTGCGGTGACGATCCTTGGTAAACACGCGCAGGTCCTTAATGTGAACCTCGACGAGACCAGTCTCGCGAGCGCGCCGCAGAATGCCGTGATCCAGCGGGCCGGCAAAAAACTCCGGGAAAATCGTGACGAGGTCAAAACGCATGACCCGCAAGTGTAGCCAATCCAGAGAGCCCCTGCCATCAGCACATTCGGGTCCAGGCACCGCGGAGCGTCAGGGCCAATATGGTGAGGTTCTGGGACCGAATCTGTACCTTGGGCCAGCTTGTTTGATCTTTCTTGGCCTCGTAATCTAATGGGAATAAATCGGTGCCGCCGTCCAGCCGCTCTGAAATTTACTAGGAGTCGCAGCATGGCGTTCCGTTCCCGTGTCGTTGAAAACCTGCGCAGACTTGCGCTTGCGCTCGTCTTGTTCCAAGCCGCGGGCTGCGCCGGCGTGTACAACGGAGGCGGTTCGCAAGGCAATGGCGGTGGTGGAACGACAGTTCCCGCCGCGCCAAGCGGTTTGCAAGCCACAGCAGGGAACGCTCAAGTCAACCTCACCTGGAGCGCCAGCTCAGGCGCGACAAGTTACCACGTCAAACGAGGCACGACGAGCGGCGGTCCATACACGCAGGTTTCTGCGCCGACCGCTGCGAATTTCACGGACACCGGTCTCACAAATGGCACGACGTACTTCTATGTCGTGTCGGCACTGAATTCCGCGGGCGAAAGCGCCAACTCATCTCAAGCGAGCGCCGCGCCGATCGCTCCGGGTTTACCTCCCGCGGCGCCAACCGGCCTGCAAGCAACGTCCGGGAACGCTCAAATTGGTTTCACGTGGAACGCCAGCACCGGCGCAACGAGCTATCATCTAAAGCGCGCGACGACAACCGGCGGTCCGTATGCACAGGTTGCTGCTCCAACTTCCACAAGCTACACCGACACAGGCCTGACCAACGGCACGACCTACTACTACGTGGTTTCCGCCCTGAACGCCGCAGGCGAAAGCGCCAACTCAACGCAGGTGTCTGCGACGCCCATGAACATCGCCGCCGATGTCACCATCACAGTGAATCCCGCAATTACCAAGCCCATCTCGCCTTACATTTATGGCATCAATTTCTACTCCGGCGTCACAAACGCGCCGCCTCTGCTCGCTCTCGACCGTGACGGTGGCAACCGCTGGACCGCCTACAACTGGATTACCAACGCTTCCAACGCCGGCAGCGACTATCTCTACGAAAACGATAATTATCTCAGTTCCAGCAACGTCCCGGCAGAGGCTGTGCGAGGCTTTATCGCCGGCGATCAAGCCAAGGGCGTCGCCAGCCTTGTTACCTTTCAACTTCAAGGACTTGTCTCGGCCGACGAAAACGGCCCGGTGAGCGTGGCTAATCCTCCCGATCTCACTCGCTTCCGGCCTGTCGTGGATAAGAAAAGCACTGCCTCCGCCGCACCGTTCACGCTCACACCGCCTCCGGCCGCGACCGACAACAATGTGTACATGGACGAGTTCGCCTGGGCGCTCGATCAAAAATTCTCTGGCATGGGAATTTTCGGCGCCAGCCCCGCTCACCCGACTTTCATCAGCCTTGACAACGAACCGGAGCTTTGGAACTCCACTCATCTCGAAGTGCAAGGGCAGAGTCCTGTCACTTCGGACGCTTACATCACGAAAACCATAAATTTGGCCAGGGCACTGAAAGATCAGTTTCCGAATCTCGTGACTTTCGGCCCTGTTCACTATGGCTTTCAGGGCATCTACAATTGGCAAGGCGAGCTGAACGCAACCCCCAGCGGCGCGAACTGGTTTCCGGACAAATATCTGACCGCTCTAAAGACGGCTTCGACCGCTTACGGAAAGCCCCTGGTGGATGTCTACGATTTCCACTGGTACGTGGAAGAATATGATGCCAACGGCACGCGCGCGCTTGATCTCACGGGCACAACACTGACTAGCGCGCAAATCCAACTAATCGTCCAAAGCCCCCGCGCCTTGTGGGATCCCACCTTCACCGACTCCGGCAACAGCAATCCGTGGATTTATCAGGAGCTCGGCAACACGCCGATCAACGTCCTGGGGCGCCTGCAAGCCAAGATCAATGCCGAGAATCCGGGAATGAGAATCGCCATCACGGAATATGAAAACGGAGGTTGGAACCACATCGCGGGCACAATCGCCCAGGCAGACAATCTTGGAATCTTTGGAAGCCAAGGCTTGTTCGCGGCAAACTTTTGGCCTCCGAACGGCACCTACTCGTATGCGCTTGCGGGTTTCCGCGCCTTCCGCGGCTTTGACGGCGCTAACGCCAGCTTTGGGGACACGTCGCTGCAGGCCACTTCGAGCAACGTGCAGAACGTCGTCGTTTACGCCAGTTCGGACAGCACCACTCCAGGCCGCATCGTGTTCGTCGCCATCAATCGTTCTGCTTCAGTGCAGGTAACCACGATCACCGGCCAGCCTCTTTCTGGCACGGCTTACCTGTATCAAATCACGGCCGCTTCCGCCCAAGGACAAAATCCCGTCGAGCCTGTAGCAATTGGGACGATGCCCGCAAGCGGCTCCTCGCTGACAATTTCGCTTCCAGCATTGAGCGTAACTACCATAGACATTCACTAGCGCCGTTCAAAATGTGGCATCCCGAGACTCTTGGCTATTTATCGTTTAGTTCGCGAAGACCCTCGGGCAAAACCACATCGATCCGCCGCGCGGCTGTTTCTATGCGCCTACAAATGTCTTCCGCGAGCGGAATCAGCAACTCCCCGGAGTGCGCATCGACAGCAAGAAGGGGCGTGCCTGAAATTCCTTCGCCGGTGAATTGCACGTCCCGGACAACGCCCAGTAGAGCGGGCGCAGTGGCCATCGAGCATGGTGAAGAAGAAACAGCGGGCCGTTCCTCGAAATTCTCGAAGACCGAGCAACCAATCAGGTCATCCACAAAATACTGCCCCGATGAGAGGGTCACGCGCTTTTCGATTGGCAGCAGAACATCCAGCCCGCGAAACTTTTCCGCCTCGGAGATCGAGTTGCTCCCTTCGAAATGAAAAACGGCCTGGCCCTTGTGGTTTTGATTGAGCCAACAAGCCTTCACCGCGGTAAGGCACGGCTTGGCCCCTGCTGTTCCGCCGTTTCTACCAAGAAAAACATCCTTTAATTTAGTTAGCCGTTCGGGAAAATCGGTGAGGAGCTCCGCTGCTACTTCCCCTTTATTGCCCCGGGGCCGGAGAACCCGCGCGACAATCACCCAACGGTGGCGCTCTACGCTCAATCTTCAAGTATCTCGAGCGTGTAGCGCTTCTTCACTTTCATACCGGCGGCGCCGAGAAGCGTGCGCACTGCTTTTGCTGTACGGCCCTGCCGCCCGATCACCTTGCCGAGGTCTTCCGGATGCACCCGTAGCTCGAGGACGGTGACCTGCGAGCCGTCAACCGGCCTGACTTGCACGTCTTCGGGGTGGTCTACCAAAGCCTTGGCAATGGCTTCGACCAGCTCTTTCATCCTTCACCTCCTTGTGCTCAACGTTCCACGAATTGTGGAATACGTCCCCCGCTCTAACGGGGGACTCGCAAGAGATGGGGATTTCGCTGGAGTTACGCGATTTTCTGTTGGCGGATAAAGCTTCGTACGGTGTCGCTGGGTTGTGCACCAACGCCGAGCCAGTGCTTAACGCGCTCGGCGTTAAGCTTGATCTCCGCGGGCTTCTTCAGCGGATCATAGGTCCCCACCGCTTCCACAACTCGCCCATTACGCGGCCGCGTCCTCTCGATTACCACGACGCGGTAGTACGGCTTCTTCTTTTTCCCAATCCTGGACAAACGAATAGTCAGCACTAACTCTTGCCTCCAACAGATATATTAGCCTGTCTGGGCAGCTTCCGGCAATCGCAGAGTCCACACGTCGGCTTAATTCCATGGATGCAACTAAAATGGGCTCAAATTGTCAGTTGCGAATCCGGATCGCGTTACAAATGAACTTCCAGCCAATTACGTCGAGCACCGCAATTCCCAAACTTAGCAATCGCAAACTGCCGCCAAGAGCGCGATAATGCCCGCTGCGCAAGGGAGAAGCCATGAGAGAAAAGAAGGAAGTCTCACGCCGCAAATTCCTGACCGACGTTGCCACAGGCGGAGCCGCCATCGCCATTGTTCCAAGGCACGTTCTCGGACGCGGTTTTACTCCCCCCAGCGACATGCTGAATATCGCCGGAGTCGGCATTGGCGGCATGGGCCGGGCCAATTTGATCAATCTTTCCAGCCAAAATATCGTTGCGCTCTGCGATGTTGACTGGGGTTACGCGGGCAAATCTTTCGATAAGCTCGACACTGAAATCCCAAATCTGCAAAAGCGCCTTGACCAGCCCGATCCGCAGCCGGCTCCTGGCCAACCGCCCGTCGAATTCGATCGCGTCAAAGCCAAGGCCCGCCTCGAAGGCATGATCCGCTTGAAAAATGAGCATCTCCCAAAAGCCAAGCGCTATCAAGACTATCGCGACATGCTCGAACACCAGAAGGACATCGACGCCGTCCTCGTCGCTACTCCCGATCACATGCACGCTCACATCGCTCTGGCCGCCATGGCTCTCGGAAAACACGTCTACGTCCAGAAGCCGCTCGCCTGGTCCATCGATGAAGCCCGGCAACTCGCCCGGAGCGCTAAGGAAACGAAAGTTGCCACGCAAATGGGCAACCAGGGCCATTCCTTCAACGATGCACGCACCACGGTCGAATACATCCAAGCCGGCGCCATCGGCGAGGTCCGCGAAGTTCATGTCTGGACCAACCGCCCCCTAGGCTTCTGGCCGCAAGGTGTGCCGCGCCCCGAGCCGCTCAAGGAGCCCGCTGAGACACTTCGTTGGAACGGACCGGGTGTCAATGCCAGACTCGCTGCCGCGCTTGCCGGCGACTATCCCGTTCCGGCTGGACTTTCGTGGGATCTTTTCCTCGGCGTCGCACCGATGTTGGAGTACCACCCCATCTACCATCCTTTTAATTGGCGCGGCTGGTCGGATTGGGGCGTTGGCGCCATCGGCGACATGGGTGCCCACTTGATCGACCATTCGATGTGGGCGCTTAATCTTGGTTTGCCCACAAGCGTCGAAACAGTGTCGACTCCGTTCAATGGCGTCTCCTATCCCCACGCCACGCAGACTTTTTATGAATTCCCCGCTCGCGGGTCCATGCCGCCCGTCAAGCTGACCTGGTATGACGGCGGCCTAATGCCAGACAAGCCCGAAGAACTTGGCGACGAAGATCTCAACAAAGGCGGCGGCGCGCTGCTCATAGGCAGCAAAGGCAAACTGCTTCACGACACCTACGGCTTGAAGCCTCGGCTCTTGCCGCAGTCGCTCAACGAATCTTACGGTAAACCGCCGCAAAAACTCCCGCGCATAGAAAACGAAGACCACGAAATGAACTGGGTTAATGCGTGTAAGGGGAAAACTGAGACCTCCTGCCCGTTCGAATACGCCGCACGCCTCACTGAAGTCATGCTTCTCGGCGTCGTCGCTCTTCGTGCCGGAAAGAAAATCAACTATGACGGCGCCAACATGCGCGTCACCAACGTCGCCCAAGCCAACAATTTCCTGAAGCGCGACTACCGCCAGGGCTGGGCTTGATTCTCTACAACTGAATGCAATTAGATTTGTGCGTTTCAACCCAGGCGATTGAGCCCATTGAATGCGGCCGTCTTATAACACTCCGCGAGAGTAGGATAGTTGAAGACCGTGTTTATGAAGTACGTAATCTTCCCTTTCAGCTTGAACACAGCTTGCCCGATGTGCAGCAATTCGGCCGCGTCTTCGCCAAATATATGCACGCCGAGGAGCTCAAGCGTTTCTCGGTGAAATAGAAGCTTCAATCGCCCATCGGTGTGCCCCGTAATTTGCCCGCGCGCAATCTCGCGATAATAGGCCACGCCAACTTCATAGGGCACGTCCGCATCGGTAAGTTGCTCTTCCGTCTTCCCGATGAATGAAATCTGCGGAATCGTGTAAATCCCGTACGGGTAGCTCTCCGGATCCGTCTGCACCTGCAAACCAAATGCTCGCGCCGCCGCGATTCGCCCCTGTTCCATTGAAACTGACGCCAGGCTCGGGAATCCGATGACGTCTCCCACGGCAAAAATGTGCGCTTGCGAGGTATGAAAATCCGCGTCGACTTTAATGCGCCCTCGATCATCAGATTCGATGCCGGCGGCAGCGAGATCCAGTTTGTCTACATTCCCTTGCCGGCCGACCGCGTACAGCAAAGCGTCAGCATTGATCCGTTTCTTGCTGACCAGATTGGCGGCGACTTTTCCGTCGGCCAGTTCCTCCACGCTCTCAACTTCTTCATTCAGACGCAGCGTCGCTCGGTGATCCCGCATGTGGTACATCAGCGCTTCCACCATCTCCGCATCAGCAAATTCCAGAAGCCGGGGCCGCTTTTCCACGATAATCACGCGCACGCCCAGCGTTGCAAACATGCAGGCGTACTCAACCCCAATCACCCCTCCCCCCACTACGATGAGCGTTCGTGGAATCTGCGGCATTGTCAGGATCTGATCGCTATCGATGATGTTCCGACCGTTAATCGGCACTTTAGGATTGAGAGCCGGCTTCGTGCCCGTGGCAATCACGAAGTACAGCCCTTCTAGCTCAGCGTACCCGTTTCCGTTCTCCACGCGCAGATGATGCGCATCCACGAATTTGCCGAATCCGTGCATCACGTCCACACCATTGCGCTTGAGCTGGTCCTGCGTGACCGCCACTTCGTTCTCAATGACGCGCGACACGCGGAAATTGAGGTCCGCCATCGTCACATTGTCTTTTACGTTGTGATTCGATCCGTAAAAATTCTTCGAATAAAAGCCGGAGAGATGCAGCACCGCTTCGCGCATCGTCTTGCTGGGGATGGTGCCTGTATTGATGCACACGCCGCCCACGGCGGCTTGCTTTTCGACTACCGCGACCCGCTTTCCAGCTTTCGCTCCTTGAATGGCGGCGCGCTGGCCGCCCGGCCCGGAGCCAATGACAATCAGATCATACGGTTGCATTCGATGAATCCAGGGAACTGTCTTCTTCGGAGGCGCCACTCGGCGGGGGGTTCATTGCCATAGAAGTATAAACGACGTTCTGCTTTCGAAGCGCTGGAATCTCCGTCGATTTGCCATCGTTCGCGGCAAGCCTCATCAAATGTTCCTGAGCGGAAAATCCGTGGCCATTCCTTACCGCACGCGGGCGCGAATAAACTCCATCGGAGCCGAGGATGCGTGCTTTGCGCGTGTCGGCTAGATATGAGGAGAGGATTTCGTTGCAAACACGTTCGCAATGCTGAGGATCCTTCAGCGGAAACAGCACTTCGACGCGCTCGTAGAGATTTCGCGGCATCCAGTCCGCGCTTCCCAGGTAGATTTCCGGCTTCCCCCCGTTTTCAAAATAAAATATCCGGCTGTGTTCCAAGAAGCGGCCCACGATGCTCCGCACGCGAATGCGGCTGCTAATGCCGCGAAGTCCCGGCACAAGCGTACATTGTCCGCGAACAATGAGGTCTATCTCGACGCCCGCGCGAGACGCGCGGTAGAGCGCCTGAATGATGGACGGATCAATCACCGCGTTCATTTTCGCGATGAGTCGCGCGGGCCGTCCTCGGCGCGCATGGCGTATTTCCCGGTCAATCAGTGCAATGCAAGTCTTGGCCATGTCGCGAGGAGCAAGCAGCAGGGGTTTGTAGTTGGGCTGCTCCGCATAGGCTGTCAGGTAGTTGAAGACGTCGTGCACAGCGTGCGTGATTGCTTCATCGTGAGTAAGCAGGCTGAGGTCGCTGTAGTACCGCGCCGTCGAGGCATTGTAATTCCCTGTGCCCAGATGCGCGTACCGGCGAATCTTGCCGTCGGGATCGTTCCGCACGATCAACGCGAGCTTCGCGTGTGTTTTCAGTCCCACAATTCCATGAAACACTTGCACGCCCGCATCCTCGAAGCTCCGCGCCCATCGAATATTCGAGGCTTCATCAAAGCTGGCCTTCAGCTCCACAACCACCGTGACTTCTTTCTTTCCCGCGGCGTCCAGCAGCGCCCGCGCAACCGGTGAGTCCGAATTCGTCCGGTAGAGAGTCTGCTTGATGGAGAGCACGCGCGGATCATTCGCAGCCGTTTGCAGAAAGTTCACCACTGTGTCGTAGCAATCGTAGGGATGGTGTAGCAGATACCCCTGGCGGCGAATTGCGTCAAACATCGAATCGGCATCATGTCCCACGCGCACTTGGCGTGGCGCAAACGGCGGATATTTCAGATCGGGTCTGCGCGTTTCCTCATACAGGTGAAACAGCCTTTGCAAGTTCACGGGTCCCTGCGCTCGAAAAACCAGCGACTCATCCAGGTCGAACATCGCAATGAGCCGGTCGACGATGTCCGCATGCGCGCTGGCGTCCACCTCCAGCCGCACCGCGTCTCCCTTGCGCCGCTGCGAGACCTGCGAGTCAATCTCGTCGAGCAGGCTGCGCGCCTCTTCCTCCTCCAGATAAAGATTGCTGTTCCGTGTGATTCGAAACGGAGCCGACGCGAGAATTTCATACCCGCGGTAGAGCTTCGAAGCGTAGGCGGAGACGATTTCTTGCAGCGGCACATAGTGAATGCCGCCGTTTTCAGCCGGCACCCGCAGAAATCGTGGGAGCGCGCGCGGCACTGTGACCACTCCAAAGTATGGCTTTACGAGCTTGCTCCGTTTCCGCCGCAAGAGAAATGCGATACACAATGCCTTGTTCAAAACGTGCGGAAACGGATGCGAAGGATCGACGGTAACCGGCGTCAGCATCGGAGAAACGCGCCGCTCGAAAAAAGTTTTTGCCGCCTGCGCGGCCTTCCCTTCGAGCTGGTCAACCCGCAACACGCGAATTCCCTCCTTGGCAAGGGCAGGAAGCAGTTCCTCGTTCCAGCATTTGTATTGGTCGCGCACCATCACGTGCATCGCCGCCGATACTTTCTCGAGCTCCTGCTCCGCTGTCAGGCCATCGGGACTGATTTCTCTCGCGCCATGCTCGATTCGCTGCAGAAAGCTGGACACGCGCACTTCAACGAACTCATCGAGGTTGTTCGCCGTAATCGCCAGAAACTTCACCCGCTCGAGAAGCGGGTTCCCGATGTCCCGGGCTTCTTCCAGCACGCGCCGGTTGAACTCCAGCCACGCGAGGTGCCGATTGAGATAGAAGCGCGGATCGTCAAGCGCAATGCGTTTCATATGCTTTCACAGGGAACCTAGTGGAATAGCCTAGACGTGTTACAGACAGATGAATGGGCCACAGGAATGCTATTCTGCGGGACGCCTCCAGGAGGCCACGTGCGTTTAGCGCTCATCCTCTCCATCATTGCGCTTTTTACCCCCGCAATGGAAATCGTCGCGGCATCCCAGACGCCACCTACCCAACGACAAATTGACGCCATCTTCTCAGCCGCCGCCCCGAAAGACGCACCTGGATTGGCGGTTCTGGTGCGAAAAAATGGACGCACCGTCTTTGAAAAGGGTTACGGCGTCCGTGATTTGCGAACGAATGCGAAGATCGACCGGCGCACCAACTTCCGTCTCGCCTCCTTCACCAAACAGTTCACCGCCATGGCCGTCATGCTTCTCGTCCACGACGGAAAATTGCGCTACGACCAGACGCTGACCGAAATCTTCCCGGATTTCTCCTCCTACGGCAAAAATATCACCATCCGCAACCTCCTGAATCACACCGGCGGACTGCCCGATTACGAAGACCTAATGGATGCCGAGGAGAAAGCCAAGGGCTTAATCTGGTCGTCCGAAAATCAAATCCGGGACGACGAAGTCGTCGGCCTTCTCGAAAAGCAATCAAGCGGAAAGTTCCCGCCTGGCACGAGCTGGTCTTACAGTAACTCCGGTTACGTCGTTCTCGGCCTCATTGTTGCCAAACTCTCCGGCCAATCCTACGGCGATTTCCTCCGCGCCCGAATCTTCTCGCCGCTGCACACGGACCACACCGTCGTCTATCAAAAAGGAAAAAATGAAGTCGTCAATCGCGCCTACGGTCACTCAAAAGAAGGCGGCACGCTGAAGGAGACCGACCAAAGCTCGACCTCTGCCACGCTGGGCGACGGCGGCATCTATTCCAATCTCGAAGATCTCGCCAAGTGGGACGACGCGCTCCGGAATCACACCCTGCTTTCCGCGAAGGAAATGCAGCCGACCCTCGTCCCTGCGAAGCTCAATGATGGCTCACCCACTTTCTGGCCTTCCGAGGGTGGCGGCGACAATCTGCATCCCGGCAAACCTGTAGTCTACGGTTTCGGCTGGTTCCTTGATCCCTATCACGGCCACGCGCGCATGTGGCACACCGGAAGCACCATGGGCTTCCGCACAGTCATCGAGCGTTTCACCGCGGACAATCTCACGATCATCATCCTCGCGAATCGCACAGACCTCGACCCCGAAGCGCTCGCCCTGAAGACTGCGGATTTCTATTTGAATTTGAAGAACTAATTTCGTCTGTGAAGGGAATTCATCAAGACAGCCCCGCTAGCTTTCCCAATCCCTTCATCTTCGCCCGCGCGGCCATCGCGCCATACTGTTTCATCATCGTGCGCATTTGCAGATACTGCTTCAAAACCGTGTTCACGTCCTGCACAGTAGTGCCGCTGCCCTTCGCAATCCTTTTCCGCCGCTTACCATCAATTATGTTGTGATCCTGCCGCTCCTGATTCGTCATCGAGTTGATGATCGCCTCGACCTGTCTCAACTTCCCTTCATCGACCTTCGCGTCCTTGGGAATATTTTGCATCGGCCCCATTTTCGGCAGCATGTCCACAAGCTGCTCGAGCGGTCCCATTTTCCGAATTTGCTTCAATTGGTCGCGGAAATCTTCCAGCGTGAATCCCTCTTTGCGCAGCTTGCGCTCAAGATCGATCGCGGCCTTTCTATCAACCGTCTGCTCCGCCCGCTCGATCAGCGACATGATGTCGCCCATGCCCAGCACGCGCGAAACGATGCGCTCCGGATAAAATCCTTCCAGCGCATCATATTTCTCGCCGAGCCCCACAAACTTCACCGGCGCTCCCGACACTTTGCTGATGCTCAACGCCGCCCCGCCGCGCGCATCGCCGTCCAGCTTCGTCAGGATCACGCCCGTCAGCCCCAGCCTCTTGTGAAACTCGCCCGCGGATTTCACTGCGTCCTGCCCGATCATCGCGTCCGCGATGAACAGAATCTCGCTCGGCTGCAGCTCTTTCTTCAGCATGCTCAATTCGTTCATCAATTCGTCGTCGATGTGCAGACGGCCCGCCGTATCCACGATAATCACGTCGCTCGCGGACAGCTTCGCTTCCTTAATCGCTCCCTTTACAATTTCCAGCGGCTTGTCTGTCCCCGCCCCGGGCCACAGCGCCGTGCCTACAGCCTTCGCCACCTGCGCCAATTGTTCGCGCGCCGCGGGCCGGTACACGTCCGTAGAAACCACCAGCGGCCGGTGCCCATGTTGCACCAGCCATTTTGCCAATTTGCCGGTCGTAGTCGTCTTGCCGGAGCCCTGCAACCCCACAATCATCCACACTGACGGCGGCCGTGAAGCAAAGAGCGGCTTGGCATGTTTCCCTAATAGCGCCGTCAGTTCGTCGCGCACCACCTTCACCACTTGCTGGTCCGGCGAAAGTTGCAGCATCACTTCGCTGCCCAGAGACTTCGCGCGAATGTTCGCCAGCAATTCATCCGCCACGCCGACGTTGACGTCGCCTTCGAGCAGCGCCTCGCGAATCTCCGCCAGCGCCGCGTCCAGGTGCTCGTCCGTGAGCTTCCCCTGCCCGCGCAAATTCTTGAACGTTCGTTGCAGCTTCTCTGTCAGGTTTTCAAACATGGCCGTTACTCATTCCCCGATTTCGGACTCTACTAGCACAGCATAGCAGCGCCCACCTCTCCGCGCATCACGATGCGGCTTTTTCCGTTCCTTTACCTCCTTTACTTCATCCGCTTCCTCTACTTCCTGCCCCTCAGTAATTCCACTGTTTCACATCCTCTCCCCCCGCATTCTTCTCCACATGCTCCGCCATCCATCGCACCAAATTCGCCGTCGAAGTTGGCTGCCACCCATGCCCCTTCATCGGCCGCCCGTATTGAAAATCGCAGTCGCACGGCGGATCCTTCAGTGCCTTCATCGCCTCTTCCAGCTTGTACACCGCCAAATTCAAATAAAAATTGTCCATGTCCCCCACGTACACATGAATCTTGCCCCGCAGTTTCGGCCCCAAGGTCGCCCAATTCGTTCGAATGTTGTAACTCAAATCGTATCCGTGGTCCCTCATGTACAGAGCCACGCTATGATCAATTTTCCCCGTCCGCTTGTCCCATAAACCTTTCGGATAACCATCCTCTCCGATCGGCCCGTACGCCGCATCCCAAATTTCGATTTGCTCTCCGGACCTTTGGTGGCTTCCAAGCACGTCTTCCGTCTGGCTGAATTGCTGGATCGTAATCTCCGGCTGCCCTTCCGACGTCCGCTCGATGTATCTCGGCACTTGCACCCATGTATGCCCCGGCTCAAAAAACGCGTTGTCATCTTCATACGCGTTCACCGATCCATACCGCCGAAAATCAATCGAATCCGGATACAGCGTCCACGTCCCTCCAAAAAAATCTGGATAAAACACCTGCTCGGCCAACGATTCCCATCCTCCGGTCGATCCGCCCGTCAGCACGCGCGCATACGGCTTCGCAATCATCCGGAAATGCGCCTCAAGATATGGAATCATCTCTTTCACCAACGCATCGCCATACGGCCCGTTGTTCACCGAATTCACCGCATACGAATCGTCGTAATAGGGCGTCGGATGCTGCAGCGTGACCGCAATCATCCGCGGAAACTTTTCCGAATTCCACGACTGATAAAACTCATAGCCTGTCTCGCGGTTCAGCTCTGTTAACGACTTCCGCAATCTCGCACTGATCGGATGATCATTCGTCGAAAAATCAAATGGTGGTCTCAAGTTGAAATGATTATGCTCAATGATCACCGGATACTTTGCGTTTGGATGCTCGTCATAGCCTTTTGGCAGCAGCACAGTTGCGCCGATATACATCGGATGTCCCCAGAATTTCGTCAGCAGCTCGCTCTGAATCTTGACGTGCTTCACCCACGGCGTATCCGCCGGCTCCTCGATCGGCGGAATCACTTTCGTCAAGCTCAATTTAATGTCGTATCCCGCGGCCGCATCTAGGTGTACGCTTTGCACCTCGCTATACAAATTCCCCGGCGAGCGATTGAAGTGCTGTCCCTCCCACTGGTCCATGTGCAACCACACCGTGTGTCCGTCCGCGCGATGAAACTCCGTATAAATGTTCATGATTGCCTGCACGAAGTAATCCCCCACGGGAATTTCGCGCAAACTCCGCACCGGCGCCCCCGGCGTGCTCGCATCAATCACCGCGACTTGTCCCGGCGCCAGCCCATTCACGTCCGCGCCATACAGCGGCCCCGAATCGCCCCAGCTTCCCGCCACCAATCGCGGCTCTGGATTGTCTTTCGTCGTGACCACGACGAACACGCGCCCCGTAATCGCTTCGGGATGTACCGTCGCCGGAAACGACACCTCGAATTTGTCCGCCGCCCCTTGCGGCGCCGCCGTGACCAAACCACTCCCCGCCAGCGACAAAAACGCCGAGCAAATCACGCCACCCAAAATATTTTTCAGATTTGTTTTCATGTCGCTCCCCACATGCGCCGAGAGCGTACTACACACACCACTGCGCGTCCAAAAACTTCCGCATCAGCGCACGCGCCCCGCTATATCTCAGCCTGCATTCTCCTGATAGAGTCCGATCAGGTTTCCCGCCGGGTCGCGGAATGTCGCAATCAGGCATGAGCCCCCTGGTGAGTCGGGATGTCCAGCCTCGACGATTTCACCACCACTCTCTCGAATTCGCGCAAGCGTAGCTTCAATGTCATCGACCCAAATGTACGAAAGCAGTCCCGGCTCGCGCGCACTCGCCCGCCCCGTCACCCATGCGCCGCTTATGTTTCCCGTCGCATCATCGAAACTCGGCCTCTCGCTTTCCCGGTGCCGGATGTTCCATCCAAACACCTTCTCGTAAAACTCCACCGATCTCTGCACATCGATTGCCGGAATCTCCACGTAACAAAACCGCGGCCTCCGCAGCAACTCCAGCCGCCGCGCACTTTCCACAATCGTCGCGCCCCACGCATCAGGACTCACATCCTTCGCATGTCTCGCAAACAACCAGTGATGCCCCTCCAAATCCTCGGCTCCATACTGAAATTCGCCGTACTCGGTAGTGTGCGGCTCCTCCACAATTTTCGCCCCCGCCGCTTTCGCTCTCTGGTAGTGCGCCTCTACATCCTCGATAAACACCGTCAAGCTCTGTGTCGCGCATCCCAGCTTCGCCGGACTCGCGCTTCCTTCCCGCGCCTGCCTCAGCATCATCCACGCATTCCCTAAATGCACCTGTGCTCCACTCGGCGCTCCATACCGGTAATGCTCTCGAAATCCAAACGCCGCATTCAACCACGCAATCGCCCCAACCAAATCTTGGTACACGACATGCGGCAAAACAGTATCCGGCGGCACCGACCGATTCTCGATCATCGCCATCCCTCCCGGCTTTCTCTTCCCGCGAAGTCTAATCCCGTGCCGCTCGGCTCCCCGGCCCAAAGCACTCCTAATCATCTATAAGGACGCCGCATCGCGGCAAATCTTAACTTGCGCCTAATATCGCCTCATTTTTTGCAGCCGCGTCTGGCAGTGCGCCGGCCAAAAAAGTTTAAAGATCATCCTTGCCCCTGACTACCTCTTCCGCTCTACCCATTGAGCACCCGCGTTCTGGTCTCCGCATCTTTTCTTGCTCTAAGTAAGCCAAAATAAAATTGCCTTACTTTTCCTGCTATGGTATACTTTTTCTCCGCTGGGCTACGAATCTGGCAATCTTATGAAAACTGAACTCTCCACCGTCACCACCAAAGGCCAGCTCGTCATCCCCGCAAAACTCCGCCGCAAATACTCCATCCGCAAAGGCACTCAAGTCGCCTTCGTTGAGGAAGACAACCGCCTCGTCCTCCAGCCGCTCACTCCCGAGTTCGTCCGTAGCCTCCGCGGCTCTCTCAAAGCCGAGCCTTCCGCCCTCAAAACTCTCCTCGAGGACCGCAAACAAGAGCGCGATCTAGGAAGCTCGGAACTTTTCAACCCGAAGTCATGAAGCCCGCGCCATGAAACGAATCGTTTTAGACGCCAGCGCCCTCATGACCTTCTTTGAAAACCGTCCTGGCGCGGACAAAGTCGAAGACCTTATTCATCTCGCGGTCGCCGGCAAACGCCACTTGCTCATGTCCGTCGTGAATTGGGGCGAAGTCTATTACTCCACCTGGCGCGCCCACGGCCCCGGCGTCGCCCGCAAAATCATCGAGGACATCGGCAAGCTCCCCATCGAGCTCGTCCCCACCGATCTCGACCTCACCCGCCTCGCCGCCGAACTCCGCTCCAATCACAAACTCCCCTACACCGACTGCTTCGCCGCCGCACTCGCCGCCCACCGCAAAGCCTCCCTCGCCACCAGCGACCCCGACTTCTCCTCCGTCCAAAAACTCCTCGACACCCTCTGGACCACCTCCTAGCCGGTCAAGCCAACTTCTCGCGCGCATCTCGCTCGCTTTGCGCGATGAAATCTCTCTACCCTCTTATGTTTCGACTTTTAAAGTGAAACGACGGAAAGTCCAGGAATCAATTGAAAATGCCGCGCGTTCGGTGTCACGACGCCATAGCCCAAATGCAGAGCGGTTGCACCGATCAGCAAATCCTCGAACGCGATGCTGACCCCGCGCGCGGCTTGTTCGCCTTCCACTCTTCCTGCGAGTTGCGCTATCTCCAGCGTCAGTGGGTAGACCGTCACGTCCCGGCACAATTCTTCCGTGAATGCTCGGCGCCGTTCTCGATCAGCATCCTGCTTCGCTCGGAATATGCCATGGGTTAGTTCGACGACGGTCACTGCGGAAAGCCCGGATTCTGTCTCCCCGTGCTTCGTCTGGACACGTTTCAGGATTTCTCGCACACTCTCGCCTCGCCGCCCCCGGCGATGAGAATGCTCGAGTCGAGAATCAGTCCCATGCGGGGAGATTTCGCGGCTTCCGGCTTCTGATGATCTCTTCGAGGTCGGCGGCAAACTCCGCATCAAGTGTCGGTTCGTAACCAAGCTCCTTCGCGTGTGCTTCCGCAAGCGCGATGGATTCAGAGAGCAAACGCCCGCGCGGAGCCTCAGCCGCCCGCACCACTGCCACGGGCCGCGAGTCGCGCTCGATCACTACTTCCGCTCCCGCGCTCACTCGCTCCAGTAACGCCGCAAAATCGCTAGCCGCCTCCGCGTCTGACACATGAATGATGTTCTTCGCCATAACCTAATTGTACATCTCAAATCCCGCGCCAAGCTCTTCAAAGTTCACTGACGGAACCGCCTCCCTCGCCGCCCACCGCAAAGCCTCCCTCGCCACCAGCGACCGCGACTTCTCCTCCGTCCAAAAACTCCTCGACATCTTCTGGACCACCTCCTAGCCGCCGCCCACATGCTCGAATTCGCCCCGCCAGACGACACCACCAGCTGGCGCTATTAACTCATTTTTCCCTATTGTCTTCTGAAGGTGCTCGGTCTCGACCTGGCATGTTTCATCGTGTGCGCACGTTCAAGACTTTCCGCAAGAGTTGGGCACCACCGTTTCTTAACTCGTGCTCCCAAATCCTGACCACCCTCCAGCCCTTCGCACGAAGCACTCGCTGAACCACTTTGTCTCTTTTTCTGTTTTTCTCAATTTTGCTCAGCCAGAATGTCCGGTTGCTTGCGGGGATCGAACGACAGCGCCTGCAGCCATGCCAGAAGCAACCGTCCAGGAATATCGCGAGGCGAGCTCGCGCGAAGATAACGTCCGGTCTCCCCGTCAGGTCGGAGCGGTGGCCGAGCTTCCAGCCTTTGACGCCGGACCGCATTAGGAGTGACCGAAACCTCCATTCGGTCGTTTTCGCCCCGCGGGATCTACTACGACTCATTATGCGGGATCGCGTCGCTCGGCTAAATGTATCCAAGAGTCTTATCTTCCTGTATTTAATTCACGACAAAGATGAGAATGCCCGCGGCTACTTCAGAGTGCAGAGATCGATTCGCGCAGTGCTTCCGCGTGACGCCTGATGAACTCCGGGGGGAGTGCATTCCCGATGAGTTCAGCAACTGGGTAACGCCCTCGGTCCAAGGGGAACTGATAGTTCTTCGGAAACGTTTGGAGCAGTGCCGCCTCGCGAAGTGTGATAGCCCGATTCGCCTCTGGATGCAAGAATCGGCCCTTCGAAGGATTGATACAACCACAAGTGATCGTTGGGGCCGGCTTATCCCACGCCATTCGACCGTACACATCCTTAAATCCGTTCGATCGTTTGTGGCACGGCAACTGGTTGCGCGCGCCGAGCGCCGCTCGGCTACCACCGTTAGACGGAATCATCCTGATACGAGCCTTGATCTTTGCGCTCCGCCGCGGGGAATAGTTGTGAAGAGGATCGCGGCTGCGCAGAGGGGGCGCAAGACTCGCAATGGTTTGACGCACCGTTGCCCATTTATCCACTGCTGCTGCAAACTCGGGTTCTCCAATCCTCGACGCTAAGAGAACGAGTCTTCGGCGTCTCTGCGGCACATTGAAGTCGGCCGCATTTAGAACCCTCCACTTTACTCGATACCCAAGCGATTCCAGCCTCTTGAGGAAACCGATGTACCGCTTGTCGTTGGCGAGCCCGGGAACATTTTCGAACATTATTGAAACCGGTTTCATAGAGCGCACGATCCGAAGGACATCAAAGATAAGATTATTGCGCTCGTCTCGATTTCGACGAATACCATTCTTGGTCCGCATCGTCGAGAAACCCTGACATGGTGGGCAGGCAGCCAACAACTTGAGCTCCCCCCGCCGAATTTTCAGAGCTCTCATGATGTCAGCGCCCGACAGTCGCCGGATGTCCATCTCCCAAAGTCTCACTTTCCCGTGATTTAACCTATAGGCGCGACATGCGACGGCATCAAGATCGATTGCCCCCAAAATATCGAAACCAGCTTGCCGAAGGCCCTCTGAGAGCCCCCCCGCACCACAAAACAGGTCAATTGCGCTAGGTATACTCGGCATTAGAACTCCATGGTAGCCAATTCTGGTTCATTCGACCAGACTCGGCCAAGTTTAGATGGCAAAAGCGAAGGCGTAACTTCCATCCGGAAACCTGATCTGTGGCCACCAGGCAGGATTCTTTTTTCCCTTTGCTGCTGTTCTGAGTAGAAAAAGCGTGATTTTATCAGTTGGGACCAAGCCTGCCTCACCTCCGGTCAAAATTCCTTTTGTTTCGCCGCGATTTTCTTCTAGACCACGATCGCGATCGACATAGACAAACCCTGTCTTATGATTCTGCAGTTCCGCGAACTGTCGAATCGATTCCCCAACAGCAATCGAATCCCACACGCGCTCTGATTGTCCTTGGTCTGGAACGGTGTTAGCAACAAGGTCGATGAGATCCTCGATCGGCATTTCGCGATACCTCTTGTCCGCTACGGCTAAAAGTTTTTTGTCGATTTTGGTTGTTGACGGCTTGCAGGAATCATCGCGCATGACTTGCGCGGGGTTATAGATGCTTCCCGCGGAGTAGACGCCGATAGAACCAGGCGCCAAGACGTTTCTCCGAGTTGGGCTGACCCTACTTTCGACATAGATTCCCCGAAACTCTTCTCCGGGCTTTCGGGCAATCAGTTCTCGTAACCCGCGCTCCATTTTATTAATCGCCTTAAAAACAGTGTGGAGTTCGGGCGGAAGGAATAACCTCAGTAAGCCAATATCTTTTCTGCGATACCCGTACATTCGAGCGTGCTGCAGGACGGTGTCTGCCTGTGGCTTTTTGGGGTTGCGACCGTAGTAGCTGACCAATAAATTCTTTATGGTGACGCCGCGGCCCAGTTTGTTTCCTCCCACAAAAAGGTTATATGGCGATTTCACCGCAACATCTTCGTCTGTCTGGCCGTTAACCATCTTCACCGTAATGCCGGGTGAAAAAAAACCTATCGCGGCCACCAAATCATCAAAGTTACTTCCTCTGATTCGTTCATCAGTTGCAGCCAAATCGTCATAAGCTGCCCTCAGCCTAGCAATGGTCGTTTGATCCCGCGCTTTCAGTTTTCCAGCCAATTCGGCTTTGTACTTTCTCAGTAGATTAACGATATGCTTATGGTCATCCGTGCGAGTACTGACGTGGCAGAGGAAGGCGCAATTTTCGTCGGCGTCCTTCGTTCGCTTGAACGTGGCTCCGATCATGAACGTGTCCAACGCTTTGAGGAGCGATTTGGAAATCTCCAGCTTTGGAATGGGCTGCGCGCCAGGGGCAAGCGTTGTGATGTCGTGCAGATCGAACTCCCTAACGAGCGTCGAATTGTCTCCGAAAAAATCTTCTCCCCCAACGTAGTCGGCGCCCGGATGGCTCAATACAGTGAACTTCGGTCTAAAGTCATGTCCCGGGGTTTGAAGAAACAGAGCCTGCGGCGTGGCTGTTACCTGGAGATATGTATTTCTCTCGAAAAAAGCTCGTAGCGCGGCAATCCTGTCATTTATCGCACTTCGTGTGCCGTCAGCTTTTGCCTCTTTAGTGTTGAGACTAGCCTGATCTGCTTCGTCATCAATGATAAGGCACGTGAGGCCCCGAACTTTCCCCTTCTGGAAATTTTCAATCAGAGTTCTTAGGAGTCCGGAATTCTTTGTTGTAACGATGGCCGCGGTTCCACTCTTGATCCGCTGCAGAAAAGAATCGGCATCCTTGAACTCCTTCTTCCCGATAATATCGATTCCGGGGAAGGCTTCCTTAGCTCGTCCTAGAGTCTGTTCATATAGGGGGTCGTTGTCGGAGGTCAGGATAATTAGCGTTCGATAGCCCTCGTCCGCGCCCATCGCGCCTGTGACAGTCAAGACCCCGGTTTTTCCGCTCTGAACTAGTCCATAGATGAGACCGTTCGTCTCCGCCTTTCCGCCCCTTAGCGGATCGACCCATTTGCCGACAACTTCTTTCGCAGTTTTGCTTATGTCTTGGACTTCTTGATTATTGCCAATCTGCTTCTGAAGCAACGCGAGAATCTGATCGCTGTGTTTCATGATCACCTCATGGCTCAAGAATTCCCCGCCAATTCGACGGGGCCACCTTGTGACCTAGACTCCCGTCGGGGCCGTTCACTTCGTAATGCTCGCCGTGTCGACGGTAACATGACAAGTGAACCGCGGATTGCCGGACAGCCGCGATTCCGAGGTAGTCGTCATAACTGAATGCTGCTACCCCGTCGGCACCACAAACGAGTCCGATCACGATCTTTGATCTCGAGTCAGCAGCCTCCAAAAGCGCCTGCTCATCCGACGTAAAAGTAAAACCCCATGGACTGCGAGCTCGCGTGCTGTATTTGAGGAGGACCAGCAAACGGTCATTCAATGTGAAGAACGGCGGATCATACCGGAGGGCAGTGATTTTACCGGACCGAGCCAGTAGGTGAAGTGCTGCACCTTCGTAAAATTCCTGCTTTTTTATCGCCATTCTCGCGTTCCGCGCATGTAGTCCATTCCTTTGCGAAATCCCCGCCCGTCCGTTGTGGACGGTAAAATACATACTTAATACTTAAAGTCTAACGCAAATATGCTCTAAGTGGGAGTCACGTTACAGGATGGTAAGAAACCACTTTGAGTTTTCCACACAATTCCGCAGTCTCACTAGACCGTCTGAATCCCGCCAACTCCCTCAAACCCCTCGACTTCCGCCACTCCCCTTCCAATCCCCGCCTCCCCGTTCGAATGACCTACTCAGTAAACATAAAAACTATTGACAAAAAGTAACTAACCCTGCTATCATGTCCCATGTTTGTCTCGCGAATATCCAAAGGGGCTACCTCGCCCCTCGAAGCGCTCCGCTCGCGAATCCGCCCTGCCCCATCCTCCTTATCCTCCGGCCTCCTCGCTCCCAGCGTCTCCGCGCGAAACACTCCCCCGATCCCTCGCGGCCGAGGCGCTTTTGCCCGGTTCTCGCGACCTTGTAGAGGCAGGTCTTCAGACCCGTGTTTTGTCCCGGCCACGCATGCCTGCACCCTAATCGGGTCCCGGCTACTCACCAAGTCCTTTAGAATCCGCACTTCCATAAAATCCGCCCATAACCTTTTTAGAATGAACACTTCCAAAACACACGACTTAAAATCCTTTAGAATGAACACTTCCGAGAAAACCCTGGGGGTGTCTCTACTGCGCATCACTCTTTTCCGGAGTCCGCATCAGTATCATTCCATGGAACTTACGCTCCCTTTGTTTTCATACTCTTACGCACTCTTTTGCACTGCACAAAACGCTATCTTCAATCATTTCAAGCTCTTCCGCACTCTTTGGACAAAACACCCGGGTGGCGGTACCTCCTTCCACCAAACTCTCTCGCTCTCCCCTCTTGGCTTAGCCCTGGACTCTCCGAATTTCGCGTTTCCAATTTCGATTTTCGCCCCTCATTCCGCATGGAACAAAACCTCTCCCTGCACGTCTTCACAGGTGCGGAGGTGATTTCCATGCGTAAATCCATGATGATGCTCGGCGTGGTGATGCTTTTTGCGACGGCATTGACCGTCCACCCGCGCCGCGGCTTCGCGGACGACTCCATCCGGGGCGATTGGCGCGCCAAATTCATGTCCGGCAAGGATTGCGCTTGCTTCGATCTCGAGGTCCAGCGTTCCAGTTGGGGCCATCATCAGACCTGGGGCAACACGCACAAAATCAGCGAGTTCGCCGGCCTCGATCCCAGCGTCGCCACCGCGAAAGACGCTGCCGTCCACTTCGAGCTCCGCCGCGACGCCGGCACTATCAGCTTTGATGGCCGCTTCCACGACGGCGAAGGCAGCGGCAAATTCGCTTTCGCCGCCAGCGCCGAGTACGTTCAGGGCATGAAATCCCTCGGCTACTCAAACCTCTCGCAAGAAGATCTTTTCTCCTTCGCCATCCACGACGTCTCTCGCCAGTTCGTCAAGGACATGAGCGATCTCGGCTATCGCGACCTCAGCACCGACGACCTCGTGGCTTTTCGCATTCACGGAGTCTCGCCGGAATTCACCCGCGCCATGCTCGACCTGCTTCCGAATAAGCCCTCGCCTGATGATCTCGTCGCCATGCGCATTCATGGCGTGAGCCCTGAATTCACCAAGGAAATCAACGCGCTCCTCGGCAAGCGGTTCTCTGTCGACGACCTCGTCGCCTTCCGCATCCATGGCGTCTCCCCCGATTTCGTGCGCGCAGTCCACGAATCCGTTTCCAAAGATGTTTCCGCAGATGATCTCGTCGCCATGCGCATTCATGGCGCCAGCCCCGAATTCGTCAAAGCCATGACCTCCCTCATGGGCCGCCATCTCGATGTGGATGATCTCGTCGCCTTCCGAATTCACGGTGTCAGCCCCGAATTTACCGAGCAAATCCAGCAACTCGTCGAAAAGGATATTTCGTCGGATGATCTTGTGGCTTTCCGCATCCATGGCGTCAGCCCCGAATTTGTGAAGGAAATGAAGGACGCCGGATACCCGAAGATTTCGCCGGATCAGCTTGTCTCCATGCGCATTCATGGCGTGGACGCTGCCTTCGTCAAGGAAGCCCGCGTTCACGGATACAAAAATCCGTCCATCGACGACTTGATCGACCTGCGCATCCACGGCCTGCGCCACGCCGATTCGCTGTGAAGAAGCTGTCGGCCGCCGTAGCAAGTTTGGAATTTGAAAGGGGCGCGGCGGCGTCGGCTAGAACGTAAGCCGCACGCCAACCTGCGCGGCAAAGGGAATGCCGACGGTCGTGCCCGGCCCGAAGAAATCGCCGAGTCCGCCGGCGGGAATGGCCAACTGGCTGAGCCGTGTCACCGGCGCAATGGTCGTGCACGCGGCATTCGTGCAAATGTCCGTCACATTGCCGGACGCCGCCTGCAGGGCGGGAACTGGCAACGCGGCAACGTTGGTCACGAAGTTCGCGCCTGGGTTGTTGCGGTTGAAGAGGTTGAAGAATTCGATGAACGGCGAGACGCTCCACATCTCGCGAAACTGAAACTCACGGCTGACGCGCAGGTCGGCCTGAATATAAGGCGTGCCCCGGAATTCGTCGAGAGATGTCGGCACTCCGTTTACGGAAATGCGAGCGCTGTTATCCGCCGTCGTAATCACAAAGGGCCGCGCGCTCTCCGCCTGGATGAGCGTGGTCAGCTCGAAGCCCGCCGGCATATGAAAAGTTCCCGCGAGCACAGCGCGATGCCGGACGTCCTCGCCGGAAGGGCCATAATCTCCCGGCGCGAATGCGTTGAACGGATCGCAAACGCCGTTGACGTAATCGAAGAGCTCGCCCAGAACACAGCCCCACGTTTTTGCGGAAGCGAGCGTGTAATTGGCGACGAGGCTCAGTCGCTTGGCAATGTTTCCTTGCAAATGCAATGAAAACGCTTTGTAGCTGGATCGATTGTCGCTTCTGAAAATAGATACATTTGAGTAATCGTAACGCCGATAGCCATGCATCCCAGTCTCAAGCGTCCAGTCGGCGCTCAAAATCCAGTGGGCATTGAAGGCGTGTTCCACTCCCGCCGTTGCGTGCAACGCGTACGGAGTGTGGTAGTTCGGATCGATCAATGCCGGCGGACCTGATAAATTTTGAATATTAAAATTGTTCACCGCGTTAAAAGCTTCTACCCAGCCATTCTGTGCGAGGTCGTTGAAATAGAGTCCGACGCCGCCACGCAAGACTGTATTCCCTGATGAACCAAGACTGTAGGCGGCGCCGAGGCGCGGTGCGAATGCTTTTCGGTAATCGTGAGGAATTCCGGAGACGATGCCGTTGCCTGCGAGAACGGGGTTGAAGCTCTGGTCATGGCCTGAAGCGAGGAAGAGGCCGAACGTCGTGTCATAACGCAGGCCTTAATTCAGAGTCAGAGCGTGTGTGATGCGCCAGGAATCTTCGGCGTACAAACCGAGGCGTTGCACATTTTGTGAAAAACTGCCGTCGCCTGCGGGCGTGGCTTCGCAATCGACGCCGGCAGGAACCGGGGGCGCACAACTGAGACTGAAATAAAATTGCGAAGGGTTGGCCGCGTAAAAAGATGGATCATTCGAATAGGAGAGCAAAGTTTCTGCTGTCGCGGTCAGGGCGCCGCTCAGCACAGGCTCGTGAATGAAGTTGATGCCAAATCGGGGAGCATGGCGTCCGGACACATGGCTGACGTCGTAGCGAAGTTGATACTTCTCTTGATTTCGAAGGACGGGAAAAGCGGTGATGGCGGTGACGAACTGATTGTCGCCAAAGGTTTCGAAACCCGAAGTGGTGGCGGAAGTAGAGCTGAAAGGGAAGGCGAGGGCGAAGCCAAGATCTGAATTCCGTGATTGGGTGAGATGCAATCCGCTGCCTGCCAGAACCAAAGAACCAACCCATGAGGGGCTAAACGTGAACTGATTGCTGATGACGAGATTCAAATAATTGTTGTGAGTGGTGGCTCCGGTCGAGGGCAGGGTAGCCTGCTGCACCAGAGCATTTCGGGTCGTATAACTATCGAAGGCGGCGCGCAAAAACCATTGCGAATTTGCAGATTGCGCCCAGTCGAACCGGATCAGTCCGAGATAATCTCGAAACGGGACGGGAACGCTGGAGGGAACAGCGATTGAATTCACACCAGTGCCGTTGTCATTGATAAGACCGTCAGCGGCAAGCTGCGCGAGGGCGTTAAATTCGTTCTGGCTGTCCGGGCTATAGGCGATGCTGGCATTTTCGTGCACGTATTCGAATGAGGAGAACAACCAAAGTTTGTCTTTCACAATGGGCCCGCCCAGCGTTGTCAGATAATTCTGGCGTGAGAAGGGTTGTTTGGGATCAGGCGCGGGATTTTCAATCGGAAAGCGTGCATTGAGTGATGCGGCGCGATCATAGAAAGCTTCATCCCCATGCCATTGATTGGTGCCGCTCTTCGTGGAAATAACGATAGAGGCAGCGGTAGTTCGGCCGGTGTCCGCGTCTTCCTGAGCCGTGCGGACAGCAAATTCCTGAATTGAATCGGGAGAATAATTCTGGAGGAATCCCCCGATCCAGTCATCTGAATTGTCGGCACCGTCGACGGAAAGATCGTTGTTCAAGCCGGAACTTCCCCCGGTAGAAACGGCGGTGATGCGAGCCTTGGTGGGATCGGAGGGTTCGACGGGCTCGGTTCCGGGAGCGAGGTAAGCAATGTTTGCGAAACTGCGAGCAGCGAGGGGGATAGTGTCTAAGTCCTGTGCGGTGATCACCGCCTGATATACTGCGCTGGCGGAGTCGAGCGGCTGAGTGGTAATCGAGGAGGCCTGACCCGAAACGTTGACAGTTTGCTGCACGGGGGAAGGAGCCAACGTGACGGTCAAGTCGCGGACGGAACTGATCAGCACTCTTGCGTCCGCACTAGCCTCTGCGAAACCTTTGGCGATTACAGTGACTTGATACGTGCCGGGGAGAAGGTTTTCAATTAAAAATTCCCCGCGATCGTCCGTTTTGGCCTTTCTTTGAAAAGTTGATGCTGTGGTCTGAGGGAGAATCGTTGCCGAAGAGATGCGGCCACCGGTGGTGTCCTGGACAATGCCGCGAAGGGCGCCGCGGGGATTTTGCGCTCGAGCGCTGAAGGGCATGAGGAGCAAAGAGAAGACGACGATAATCCGCGTAAACGACGATCTGAAGGCTGAGGAGTTGGTGCTCATGTCGAACGCTAGGCTACTGGAGGCGAGGGACTACTACCACAGGTCCTAGGTCAAGTGAGGTATTTGAACCCCGATTAAGGCCGCGCAGCTGATCAGAGGTTTTTCGTTCGAAGATCCGGCAGACACTCACCCGGACGGATTGAAGGAGTTCCATGCAAGTGCTCAGCACGTTGCGGCCATGCAAGTAGATGGCGCGAATTGTGATCGGGATCAGCGAAGGAAGAGTTCGAGGAGTTCGTGGACGGCCGCGAGAGTCGGAGGAGCGAGAAGCAAGCCTGCGAGGCAGGCGGCAACCACAACTCCGCCAATTCGCAAGAGCATCCGGTATTGGCGAGTGCGCACCGGCGCTTTTAGTGCTGGATGCAGCAGGCGGTCTACACGGGCAGAAAGCTCGGCGTCGGAGGCAAGGAGCGAAGTGGTGAGCACTGGCAAGCGCGGAGCCGAGCCCATGCGGGCAACGCGAACGAGAGCGGACGCGAGGGAGAGTGCCCGGCGAGAGTCGCCCGCAGCGGCCCGGTCATCCGCGGACCACTCCGTGAATTTTGACCAGTCGCGCTCCAAGATTCGAAGCGGGCGGACAAAGGGAAAAATATCGGGAGCGAGAAGGAACAGGAATCGTTTGGCATTGTCTCGGGAAGCGCGGTGGGCCAGCTCATGGGACAAAGCGGCGTCGAGTTCATCGGGGGAAAACGAGCGCAGGACACCACGGGAGACGAGCAAACGCGAAGAAAGAAGGCCGGACAAGGCAAGCAGTGGAGCGTCTTGCTCGACGACGACAAATGGAAGAGATGGAGCGGAAGGACGAAGATCGCCTGATGGAGCGACACAGCATCGTTGATGGCGCAGATTGGCGAGGACGGCTCGCGCAGCCCTTGTAATTGAGCAGGCCCAAGCCGCCGCACCAAGAAATCCGAGGATGGCGCAGAAGGCGCCGACTTGCTCGGCTGCTCCGGAAGGCTCAAGCCAGAGATAGCTGGGAACACAGAGAACAGCCACAAAGAGGGCCGCCAGCAAAAAGGGAAACAGACGCAGCACAAAGAGAAAACGAGCAGCCGCGACGGACGGTTTTTTTTCGGCAAATCGAATGGCGGATTTGCAGGCGAGGCGCACTAGCAGAACGGCAGCGGCGTTCAACACAAAGAAAGAAGCAAAGCAGAGGCAGAGGAGCCGCAAGAGATACGGAAGAGTCATGAGCGATTCTCCCGGGACAGCTCTTTTCGGCGAGTACGGATCTTCTTTTCAAGCTCATCGAGGAGAGTGGCGTCATGCTGGCCGACGGCATCAAGGAGGCAAGAGAGCAGGAGTTCGCGAGAAGGGTGGGGACCAGAGAGGAAACCGGCGACCAAACTGCCTGCGCGTTTTCGCTCCCATTCCTGGCGAGAGAAGTTGGGCGAATAATAAAAGGCGCGATCCGATTTGCGGCGGTCGAGAAGACCCTTTTTGAAGAGGCGATCCAGTGTGGTCATCACGGTGGTGTAGGCGAGGGGGCGGCTGAGCTTCGAGACGGCATCGCGCACCGAGCTTTCTCCACACGACCACAGGACTTCCATCAGCTCGAGCTCAAGGCTGCCGAGAGCCAGGGACTGGCTTGTGCTGGCGCCACGAGCGGCACGATTTTTGAAGAAGCGAATCATTGTTCGATAGTCACCGGGCCGAGGCGCGGGCCAGAGGCGAAGACATTGTATGTTTTCTGCCGAGGAGTGGGAAGCCAAAATAGCCATGGGCCAGTTTGGCAGTCGGCGGCAATTTGTCCGGAATCTCGCGCTTGAAACTCCTGGTTTTGAGATGCAGTTTCCCTTAACCGGATAGCCTGCTGTTCATCCGGGTGGGCGTGAAAAATGGTTTCCGAGTAGCCGACCACTCGCTCGGGAATTCATCTTTTGCGAGAATGCCCCGCGTTTAGTTGAAACTTGAGAACAAGAAGCAGCGGCTCTCGCCCGAACTCGGATAGAGTTCGGGTTGCGAATCCCTTTTAAAGGAGAGAGCCGCCGTGAGAAACAAATACCAGAGGAAAGACCGCAAGTCCAATCACAAGTTCGAGATCGTCGGAGAGCAAGAGTTGTTGGTGCGGGTGCCTTTGCCGATCGCCGAGGTGTGGGCGGAGATGCAAGCACAAGTGGAAGAGCTGACCGGGCAAGCCGGGTTGCAGATCCTGCGCGCCATCCTGGAAAACGAAGTCACGCATCGGGTGGGGCCTCCGCATCGACCGAATCCCGCCGCCGGCTGCGTGCGCTGGGGAAAGCAACCGGGTTACGTGGTCTTTGCTGGACAGAAGATTCCGCTGGAACGGCCGCGAGTGCGAACGCGCGAAGGCCAGGAAGTGGAACTGGAGAGCTACGGTCAGCTGCAGCAGGACGGAAAACTGCAACGAGCGGTGCGGGAACGCGTGGTGGCCGGGTTGTCCACGCGGAACTATCGGCGAGCGGTGGAGAGTGTTCTGGAAGGGTACGGGATCGCGAAGAGCAGCGTGAGTCGGCAGTTCGTGGCAGCCAGTAGCAATCAGCTTCGCGTGCTGTGCGAACGACGATTGGAGGATCTGAATCTGGTGGTGCTGATGATCGATGGCATTCACTTTGGCGGCCAGGTGCTGGTGGTGGCCTTGGGGATCGCAGAGAGCGGAGAAAAGCAAGTTTTGGGCGTGTGGCAAGGCGCCACGGAGAACACCGCGGTGGTGAAAGGGCTGTTGGAAGATCTGGTGGACCGGGGACTGGATCTAAAGCGGCGGTATCTGGCGGTGATCGACGGATCGAAAGCGCTGCGCGCCGGTGTGGAACGGGTTTTCGGTGAGCAAGTGGAGGTGCAGCGTTGCCAGATTCACAAGCGGCGGAATGTGCGGGAGTACCTGCCGGAGAACTGCCAGAAAGACTACGACCGGCGAATGCGCAATGCGTACGCGATGAACAACTACACGGAGGCCAAGGAGGCGTTGCAGAAAATCTTCCGGCAACTGGAACGGATCAATCCGAGCGCGGCCCGGAGCCTGGAGGAAGGACTGGAAGAAACGCTGACGGTGCATCGCTTGGGTGTCGGAGCGGTGTTACGCCGGAAACTGGCCACCACCAACCCGATCGAATCGTGCCTGTCGACGGTGCAGCGGGTGGCGCGAAACGTAAAGCGTTGGAGGGAAGGAGATCAGCCGCTGCGCTGGACCGCCGCCGGACTTCTGGAAGCAGAGAGGAAGTTCCGACGCATCAAAGGCTATCAAGAAATCTTGTTGCTGAAGGAGCGCCTGAATCCGTCGCGCCTTCCGCAGAAGGAGGTCCGGACAGTAGAAGTTGCTTGAACTTGCTTGCAGGGAGACTTACAGTGCCGAACATTGAGAGTCGCTGCAATCAACTAAAACTCGGACATCCTCTCTTTTGCGAAAAGGGATAGTCTCAATCCTTTCATTGCGACTGCGAATACAACATTAAGCACATTCGGTCCCTTTAGTACGAGCAGTCTATCGTTAAGGGAACCTCGGTGTGCCAGGCTAGCAGATGGTTGCAGTGTGATGCGAGTTTGCCGCTCACGCTGAGGGGCGATCTCCATGAACTTTCGGACCACAGCCATGCGCGCGGCCTTCTTCTTGTTCGGGCTGGTTGCCGTCGCGCGAGCACAGTTACCGGCGCAGATTCCGACTCAAATGCCGCCGTTGGGAACTGAATGCAACTCTCTGCTCGCCAAAGCGGCTGTGGGCGATGCGCAGGCGCAATTTGCTCTCGGGGACTGCTATTTTAGTACTCGGTATGTGACCCTCGATTACGCGCAGGCGTTGTCCTGGTATCGCAAATCCGCTGCCCAAGGCTTTGCTCCCGCGCAGAACCAGCTGGGCAGCATGTATGAGAACAACATTGGACTACCACAGAATTACAAGAGCGCCGCAAGCTACTACCGTCTAGCGGCAAATCAGGGCTATGCACTCGCGCAATACCATCTGGCGGCTATCTTCGAGGCCGGCCATAGCGTCCATCGTGATTACAAGCAAGCCTTCACTTGGTACCGCAAGGCAGCCGACCAGAATCTCCCGGATGCAGAGGAGGAAGTCGGATATTTCTACCAGTGCGGGCTTGGCGTAAAGCGTGATTATGCGCAGGCCATCGCTTGGTACCGCCGCGCCGCCGCCCATGGCAACTCGAACGCCGAAAACCAGCTAGGCTATTTGGCGGAGCAAGGATGGGGACAACAGCAGAATTACGCCGAGGCTCTTTCCTGGTATTCCAAAGCCGCTGAACATGGCAACGCCCAAGCCCAGGAGAACATCGGCTACATGTTTCAGCATGGCACCGGCGTATCAATGGATTACGCCAAGGCTATGTCATTCTTCGACCAAGCCGCGGCCCAAGGAAACGGCGACGCGGAGAACCAACTTGGGTGGATGTACCAATTCGGGCAAGGCGTGCAGCCCGACGATGCCATGGCCTTGAGTTGGTACCAATTGTCTGCCGCCCGGGACAATATCAACGGCCAACGGAATCTTGAGGGTTTCACCGCCGATCTCGAGGAAGATGGGACGTTGCAAAATGCCAGCGCAGCAGTGCATGATGCTGCCATCGACCAGGCTCAGCGCTGGGCGAATATCCAGGATCTTCACTGTCGCATAGACCGAGTCGAGGCCGACGCCCTCTACCAAGAGGATCTCGCCAGCCAGCTCGAGCATATGGATAAGGGCAAGACCGATGGCGTCAGCAAAATTTTTAAGGCGATGGGAACGGTCGGCGCCGTTAAGTATCATGTCCAAGCTCAAAAAGATTGCGACGAAGCCGCTGGCCTCCGCGACCAACTGGCTCGAATTGAAAACCCGAACCAGTTCAATTCAGATGCGCGCATTCCCTGACTTTATCCAAAGCAGATGGGCTTAGCAGTTTTAGACCTTCCCAGTACCGCGCTCAAAGTCATTTGGCCTGATCACGGGTAACTCGGAAGCAATCCACTTTGACGAAAAACACGGTAACCCGAGAAGTGGAGTGCTGCAGGGGAGAAGTAAGTCGCGCTCTGCGTTTGAGGGAGGCGGGTGCCCGGAAGCTGAGTCATTGCCCGCGGAAATTCGGGGAACGGGGCGATGAGGCAGCTTCCGGGTAAGGAAAGGTCGGCCAACACCCGCTAGTGTTCAGTGGGACGCGCGGCATGGGCCGAGGGTTTCAGGAAACTGCGAGAAGAAGGCCAATCGAGGAGGTGTCCGGACGACGGTCACTTTAAGTGAGAGTCAAACCAAGCGAGAGTGCGCTCGACGACGTCGCGGCTGTGCTTGGGATCCTTGAACATGTGGCCTTCGTGCTGGTAGACGACGAGCTCGGTTTCGACGCCGAGCGTTTTGAGAGCGTGCCAGAATTCGTAGGATTGCGGGGCGGGGACTTCGCCATCGGAATCACCGACGAGGATTAGCGTGGGCGTTTTGGCGTGCTTGATGAAATTGATGGGAGAACTTTTTGCGTAGACTTCTGGATCGTCATAGACGGATTTGCCGAAGAACGGGATCATCCACTGGTCGATTAGATTTTCGCCGTAGTAGCTTTGCCAATTCGAAAGGCCCGCGCCGGCCATGGCGGCTTTGAAGCGGTTGGTTTGCGTGACGGCCCACATGGTCATGTAGCCGCCGTAGCTCCAGCCGCAGATGCCGAGACGATTGGGGTCGATGGGCGCGACGCGGATGGCTTCGTCAACACCGGTCATGATGTCCTTGAAATCTCCGTAGCCAAAATCCTTGACGTTGGCGCCCGTGAAAGATTCGCCCTGGCCAAAGCTGCCGCGAGGATTCGGGTCCAGAACAAAATATCCGGCGCCGGAGAGAGGGGCGGTGTAATCGCGCGAGTTGGGCCATTCGGACAGCACGGCTGCTCCGGGACCGCCATGAACATGGACGACTAGTGGATATTTCTTAGAGGGATCGAAATCGCGCGGATAGCGAAGCCAGCCCTGAACGTTGAAGCCGCCGTTTTTCCAGTGGATGCTTTTAGCTTCACCCCAGCTGGGCTTGATGTCTTTATTGAGTTGCGTAATTTGAGCCCAGGAGCCGATGGGCCCGGCCCAAACTTCGGGCGGAGCGCTGTAGGAACTGCGAATCACAGCGGAGGATTTGGCATCGCGAGAAAGCGAGAGATTGATGCCCCAAGCGCCTGCCGTGATTTGGCCGGGCTCGCGAAAGATCTGGGCGATTTGATTGTCGCTGGGATTGACGGTGGCAATGGCGGAATCGCCTTCGAGGTATTCGCCGAAGAGGATTGAGCCTCGCGGCGTCCAGGCCAACCAACTGGCGGAGGCTTTCATTTCGGGAGTGATATTTGTGGCGTCGCCGCCGGTTGCGGGGATGGTGAAAATATCGCCGCCGACGGAGGGTTCGTCGCTCATGAGGCCGCCGATGAAAGCGATGCTTTGACCATCCGAAGACCAGGCGGGATTGGCGATTTGCAGAGGGGGCTTGTAGATGGATTTCATCAAGCCAGAGGCGGCGTCGAGCGTGTAAAGGTCGGCGATGTACCAATTGTCGTCGCCATTTCCGAGAGCGGCGGTGACGGCGAAATGGCGGCTGTCGGGAGACCAATCGTATTCGTAGATATAAGTGTCAGCGGGAGAGACTTGGCGGAGCTTGTGCGTGGCGACGTCGACGAGGGCGAGACGCTGTTCGAAAAAGGAATCTTTGATTACACCGGTCTCGGGAGTTTCGGCGACGAGCGGTCCGGCGGCGCGAGTGGCGTTTTCGGTGAAGAGGAGAGCGATGGTTTTGCCATCGGGGGACCAGCCGGGAGTGGAGAGAAAACCTGTTACTTGCGTAAGTTTGCGCGCGGGACCGGCGGTATCCATGACATAAAGTTGAAGCTGGCCGGATTTTGCGGCGTCGGAGAGAAAGGCGATTTTTTTGCTGTCGGGCGACCAAGCGACACTGCCTTCGGCGTGGATGGCGTCGTTCGGACTGGCGGTGATACGTTTTGGATGGTCCTTGCCGTCGACGTTCGCGACAAAAATAGCAGTGTCGCCGGTGGAGACGCCATGCTTGGTGATGACATCTTCGACCCAGGCGAGTTTCTTGCCGTCGGGAGAAATGGAGGTCTGCTCGAATCGGTGCGTCAAGGAGAGCAGATTGATGATCTGTTGAGGGGGAGATGACGAATGCGGCTTGGCATCGGCGGCGAGGCGCGCTTCGACGGCGCGTTTCGTGTGATTGGTTTGCGGTGACGTTAGCGCGCTTGCAGCTGCAAAAAAGACAATCAGGGATGCAACAATGGCGCGCTTTGCGTGAATGAGGGTCATCAGAACGTCCTCTAGGGCTGCGGATTCGGGCGCGAGTACCATAATCCGAGTGGCGATGGGCTGCAAGTTCCGCAGTTTGGCGCACCGGTCGCTGAATTAAATGCTGAGGCGCAGGTTTTATCCCGTGTGCCGTGCCTCTTAGGTAAAAGTTGACGGGCCATCAAAAATACCCGATCCTGATGAGCAGGCAAGAGGAGCGCAAACGACGCTAAACCTGACTTACCTGCCCCCGCCCTCCACCATTCCGGACATCCTCCAACAGATACTCAAGAAGCTGAAAATCGACGCTCGCGTCTCCGTGGAGAGCGCGCCGGCCCGCCATCGAGGGGATTAGATAAGCGCGAAATGCGTCCCGGATGGAAGGCACATGCCGCGATTTCTTGACCCTGCGCGCTGGGGTCGACTACACTACTAAATTCGAGGCCTGTCGCTTGTGCGGCTTGATGGCCGCTTTGTGTTTACAGGAAGAACCGGCCGGTGTTGGGCAATTTTGGCCGCTGAACTAAAGGGGGATTGCTTTGCCAAAGCGCACATTTCAACCGCGGAAACGACGCCGCGCGAAGACGCACGGATTCCGCTCGCGCATGAAGACGGTCGGAGGCCGCAAAGTCCTGGCGGCACGCCGCAAGAAGGGACGCCATCGCCTCACGCCCGAATAGTCCCGGGCGCCTGGAATTTCCGCGCGAAGTTCGGCTGGTGCGACGCGGTGAATTTGACGCCGTGTACCGCGCCGGAAAGCGCCGATCCAGTTCCCATTTTACAGTTTTCTTTCGCGCCAACAATTTGCCGGTGAGCCGCTTCGGCTTCAGCATAAAGAAGGCGCTGGGCGGCGCGGTGGTGCGCAACCGCATGCGGCGGCGAATTCGAGAGATCGTGCGCTGCCACCGCGAGGAGATTCCTGCGGGGTGGGACATCGTGATTCATCCGAAGAGCAGCGTGGCGCGAGCCGAGTTTGCGGGGCTGACGGCGGATTTGCTACGGCTGATGAAGAGCGTGTGAATGTGGCGACGACTATGAGCGTCGGAACCGAAATGAGAGCAGAAGAAAGGGACAGACTGAAGTCTGTCCCACCGCCGGGGGTGAAAGCGGCGCTGGCGGTGCTGCGTATTTATAAGGTGTACTTGTCCGCACATATGCCGGGAGGCTGCCGATTCGAACCGACTTGCTCCATGTACGCCTACGAGGCGATCGAGCGGTTTGGAGTGCTGCGTGGATCGTGGCTGGGCCTCAAGAGGCTGCTGAGATGCCATCCGCTATCGCGCAGGTTTGGTTACGACCCCGTCCCCGAGAAAACTGAAGAGATCGAGTCGAAGACCGGCGAGGCGGGACAAGATGCGGGCCGAGGCGGTATCACTCCCAGAGAGGCCCATTTGTGAGCGAGCCGGAAAAGAAAAAAGAACTATCTTCAGAGATGCGCATTCTGGTCGCCTCGATTCTCTCGATGGCAGTGATTCTGCTTTGGGTGAAATTCTTCGCGCCGAAACCGCCGACCAACCCGGCGCAAGCCAATAAGCCAGGGATTACGGCGCCGGTTGCAAATAGCGCGACTCCGACAACTACTAGTTCTTCGAGTGCGCCTTCTCCCGGAAATACCAACGCACAGAATCCCGGCCGAAACGCGACGGCGATCGCGCCCGTGCCTGCCGTGGTCGTGCCGGTGAAAACGGACACGCAAGAACGGACGATCGTGGTGGAAAACGCGCTGTATCGGGTGGAGTTTTCGAACCGCGGCGGCGTCGTGAGGAGCTGGCAACTGAAAAAGTACATGGATGACGCGAAGCCTCCGCGCGTGCTCGATGTCGTGCATCCGGAGGCGTCGGCACAAGTTGGAGGGTGGCCCTTCTCGGTGGTTCTAGACGACCCGCAGCTTGAAGCGCAAGCCAACGCCGGGCTTTATGTGGCTGGAGTTGCCAAGCCGAAAGCGGCTGACTCCAAAGAGGCGGCGGAATACGGAGCGCTTACGGGGAAACCGCTGGAAGCTCCCGCAGAGTTGCAACTGTCCTGGAGCGACGGGCATCTCGAAGTCACGAAGAACTTCCATTTCGATCATTCGTACGTGCTGCGCGTGGAAACGTCCGTCAAGTTCAACGGGACGCCGCTGAACGCCGGCCTGGCCTGGCTCGGCGGATTTGGGGACTTGACCGTGGCGAATCCCGCGCCTGTCGAGACGGTCTACACCTTCTACAGCGAGAACGGATCGCTAAGTACGGAAGCTTACAAGAAGCTGGAGGGGCCGGAGAAGTGGGGTCCAGGGGTTTGGATGGGCGGAAAGGATTATGCGGGGATTGAAGACCGGTACTTTGCCGCGGCGTTTTTGCCCCTCAAAGAGCCTTCACCCGGTTCGATAGAAACGCGCTACTGGAAAGTGATGCGCGCAGTGAAGGGAGCGGACGGGAAAGAGGAGCAGGAGCCAGTTTCTGAGGTAGCAGTGGCCACGTCGGCCAAGCCGCTCGCGCTGCGCGTCTATGTCGGTCCAAAAGACTACGACATCCTGAAAGCCATGAAGCCTCCACTGCAGGCGCTGGTGAGTTTTGGCTGGCTGGAGATCATCGCGGACCCTCTTTTTCACGGCCTGAAGTGGATCCACAACTACGTTCCGAACTGGGGCTGGTCGATCGTCGTTTTGACGCTCGTCATCAATATGCTGCTCTTCCCCCTGCGCATCTCGAGTTACAAGACGACATTGAAGATGCAGCGCGTCGCGCCGGAAATCAAACAGATTCAGGATCGCTACAAGAAGTACAAAATGAACGATCCGAAGAAACAGGAGATGAACAAGGAGGTGATGGCCGTTTACAGCCGGGAAGGGATTAATCCGGTGGGCGGCTGCATCCCGCAGCTCCTGCAGATGCCGATTTGGTATGCGCTGTACCGGGCGTTGAACGGCACGATTGAATTGAGGCACGCACCTTGGTTCGGTTGGATTACGGACCTTTCCGCGAAGGATCCCTACTACATTTTGCCGGTTTTGATGGGTGTGTCGATGTATCTGGCTTCGAAAATGACTCCGATGCCGGCGACCGACCCGCAGCAGCAGAAGATGATGAAGATCATGCCGATTGGCATGGCGGGACTCTTCATGATTATTCCTTACCCGAGCGGGCTCGCAGTGTATATTCTGACCAGCGGCGTTGTGGGTGTCTTTCAACAGTGGTACTTGAATCGCAGGCACCCGGCGATTCCGCCGCCGAAGCAGTTGCAGCGCGGCAAAAAGCCCTAGTCTGGCCAAGTAGACGAAATAAACAGGAACCACTTCCACTGAGGGAGCATGGCACAAGAGTTTATCCAGGGCGGGCGGCTCGACCGGCAGGCGGCTGCTGAGGCGCTGCGGAAATTTCTGGAAGAGATTCTGCGCGTGTCCGGGCTGGACTTGAAAGCGAAAGTGCAAGCGGTTGGCCCGTCCGCGTCTGAGGCTACAGGTGAGGCGGAAGTCATCGCGGACCTCGATGGGCGAGACAAAGAGATTTTGCTGGAGCATAACGGCGAAGTTCTGAAGGCGATCGAGCACCTGGCTTTCCGTGCCCTGCGGTTGGAACCCGCCTATCACGAGAAAATTCACCTGGACAGCGGCGGCTACCGCGCGCTGCGATTTGAAGAGTTACGCATGACGGCGCGCGTGGCTGCCGAGCGCGTGCAGGCTTCTCACCAGCCGTTCCGGTTGAATCCGATGTCTTCGCGTGAGCGGCGGATTGTGCATTTGGCGCTGAAAGAGATGCCCGGCGTGCGGACCGAGAGCGTCGGCATGGGAGAAGAGCGCCAGGTAGTCATCCATCCTGCAACGCCGAAGTGATTTTGTGTTTACGAAAAACCTGCCGAAGAGTCGAACCGTTTAGTCCCGTTCCCATCCTTGTGAGATCACGTTGCCGGATAGGTCCATTATCACGCGGTAGGTGAATCCCGGAGTGCGGCCTCTGCGCATCGATTGAAAGCGGATGTCGGAAACCTCAACGATCGCATCGTCGCCTTCTTTGTGAAAACGGATGACCGGAAAACGCGCGAACCATAGGACAGTCTGCACGTTGGGAAGACGCTTGGCCGCGTCGCTGTATCGATTGGAGAAGGCATCAGGGTAGTAGCGATGCTCGATCGAATCGAGCGGCGCCGACTCGCTGAGATCGAGGCGCACTGCGAAAACGCCGTGCGGTGTGTTGACGAGTCCATCCCAATGCCACATCGAGGGCGGAAGCGGCAAAGCAGCGAAGGAATCCGCTTTGAGCTGAAAAAGTGAAACGAACTTTTCTACACGATCGAGAGCGACGCGATGAGCGTAGACGGCGCAGCCGATGTAGATAATGGCTGCGGCGAGGCCCACGCGATTCCAGGTGGCGTAGCGGACGCGGAGGCCCATCTCGCGAAGAACGGGCAGCAGAAAGAAAACGGCAAGCAACATGATGACGAGGACGGCAGTTTGTGCAGAAATCGGCGCGCCGACATTTTTCAAAAGTGCGTCTATGCCGAGCGAAATAAGCGAGAGCACGGACCACATGATGATCGCGCGATTCTTGAGGCCTTCGGCCTGGCGGTAGACCCACGCGAGAAGTTGCGGGCACAAAAGAAGGCCGGTGAAGGACAGGTCGATGATGAAAAGCAAATCCCATGCGGGGCGCGACCAGCGAAGCGGCGACCAGGCCATTGTGCCGAAGGATGTGGCGAGGTCCAGAAGAATGTGACTGAGAATGCCAATTGCGTAGATTCCGGTGAGCGCGGCGAACGAAGGCGCCTCCCATTTGCGCCAACGCGAGAGCCCGCGAGTGAGCGCGGCCAGCGCCAGTGCCCAGATCGGCATGCAGACCAGTGAATGTGTGATACCGCGATGCCACGTCAGAATGAGCATGGGGTTGCGGGAAAAAAACTCGCGAAGCATGTCCGCATCGGGAAAGATGGCGCCGAGCATCAACGACCAGGTGACGATGCGGGCGCGGTTGATGGGGCTGGACGAAAACATGTCTTCGCCGCGGAAGACCGCTTTGCCGATCAGCGCACCGGCTATGCCATGGGTGACGGTGTCCATGTTTGTGAAATTTCTAATAAATGGCGAGCAAAGGAGCGGCCTTTGGAATTACGCGGCCAACACGGCGCGCGGAAACACCATGGCGGATGAACGCTGCTAGAGCGGCATCGGCGTGATCCGACGCAATGGCAACGAGAAAGCCGCCCGAAGTCTGTGGATCGAAAAGTAGGTCCTGGTATTCAGACGAGACGTTCGGGGCGAATGCGGCGCATTCGCCGACGAAAGCGCGATTGTTTTTGAGGCCGCCTGAAAGATGGCCTTCGCGAGCGGCTTCGAGAGCGCCCGGAAAATATGAAAAGGATGCGTGGTCAATTTCGAAGGACACTGGTTGTAGGCCATGAGCAGGATCGCCGAGTGCCATCTCGCGGGCGTGGCCGAGAAGGCTGAAACCGGTCACGTCGGTGAGCGCGTGAATGGGTGTAAGCTCTGTAACGCTTTCCTCCAGTTCGTGAAGCGCAGCAGCAGCCGCGGAATTGAGCGTGCTCATCGCCGATACAGCGGCTGCGAGCGACTCTGCAGTAACGCGATCTTTCTTGAGAGCGGTGGTGATGACGCCGGTGCCAAGCGGCTTGGTGAAAAGAAGCACGTCGCCTGGTTTGGCTCCGACGTTTCGCCAGACGCGGTTCGGATTGATGGTGCCCGTTACAGCGTAGCCAAAGAGCATGTCTTCATTGCGGATGGAATGGCCGCCAATCACACTGCATTTCGCTTCCATCATCTTCTCAAGACCGCCTCGAATAATCTGCTCGAGGATTTCGGGGTCACCCTTTTCCGGAAAGCCGACGATCGATAGAGACGTGACCGGCTTGCCGCCCATGGCGTACACGTCGCTGAGAGAATTGGCGGCGGCAATTTGGCCGAAGAGAAAAGGATCATCGACAATGGGCGTAAAAAAATCGACGGTCTGAACGAGCGCGAGGCCTTCACTTAGGCGGTAAATTCCGGCGTCGTCGTTTGTGTCAAAACCGACGAGAACGTTCGGATCTGTTTGTTGAGGGAGCTTGCGTAAGACGGCATCCAACGTCGCGGGATTTAGTTTTGCCGCGCAGCCGGCCGCCTTCGCCATCGATGTGAGCTTCACTTGTGCCGCCATGATGCACCTCGCTGGTTCGAAGACCATTATAGCGATGCGGAGAGCGTAGCAGAGGTGACATCGCACTTCGCGCCGAAAAATCAGCCGCGAACAAAACCTTCCCCGTCGCTCTGGCGTAAGCTTGCGCTGCGCTTCTGAACGTGGTTTCATCGCCGGATGCCATGGGACTTCTGGTTGATCTTTTTCGTGCTTGGTGTGCTGTTGCCTTGGCGCGGGCGCCTGCGCCTGAAAAAAATGCTGGCGATTCCGCAGATGAGCAGCCGGGACCGGCTTGCACTCTACGGCTCCACGATTGCCTTTCAATGGGCTGCGGTGGCCGTGACAGGATGGCGGACTTGGGCGAGAGGGTTGACCGCTGAACAGTTGGGCTTCGTGGTTCATGGCCCATGGAGAATCTTTTTTGCGGCAATTGTCGGCGCTGCGACTTTAGGCGGGCTTCAGTGGCTGAATCTGCGGCGCATGGGCCGTTCGCCGGGGAAGACGCACGAGTTCATGCGGTCGCTCGCCGAGCGAATTTTTCCGCAATCGCGCGCCGAACTGCTTCCGTATTTGGCTCTGGCGGTGACAGCCGGTTTGTGCGAAGAGTTTCTCTACCGCGGATTTGCGATGGCGGCCTTAGTACACGCGGGTTTGCCGGTTTGGGCGGTCGTGCTACTGTCCTCCGTACTTTTTGGCTTAGCGCATGTTTATCAGGGCCGCGGAGGATTTGTGAGCACACTGGTCGTCGGCACAGTGTTCGGAACGGCGAGAATCGCGTACGATGGGCTGGCTGCTGTCGCAGTTTGGCACATGGCGGTGGATGCGGTTGCGGGAGTAGCGGGTCCGCGATATCTGCTCAAGGCAGGAGTGCGGCCGATCGAAGAAGAAATCCACAGTTCCACAGGACTCTAGTTACTCTTATGACAACGCCAAGCCCAGCGGTGCTCTCAGCGGAGACGATTCGCCGTGCTTTTGGCGAATTCCAGTTGGAAGCAAGCGACAAACAAATCATTTGCATTCAACAATATATGAGTCTTTTATTGGCTTGGAATGAAAAGATAAATTTGACCGCCATTCGCGACCCACTGGAGATACTATATCGTCATTTTTGCGAAAGTATGTATGCAGCTGCTGCTGTTCCTGTGGAAAACGGTCGGCTCGCCGACGTTGGTTCGGGAGCAGGATTCCCGGGCATCCCGCTGAAAATTGTGAGTCCGGAATTGCAGGTCTTTCTGGTCGAATCGAATATGAAGAAGGCTACTTTTCTCGCGGAAGTCCTTAGAAATATTGAACTTCCGGACACACGAGTGCTTGTGAGCCGGTATGAGGAGTTGGGGGAAGAATTGGCGCCATTGGATTTCGTTTGTTCGCGGGCTTTGGGGGAATTCGAGCCATTCCTGGCGTGGGCCGCTTCGGAACGCATTGCAGCTAAACAAGTTATCTTATGGATCGGGGGACGGGACCTGGACCAGGCCCGCAAGGCTTCCGAGTGGGAGTGGAGAGAGCCCATCCCCGTGCCGCACTCTTTACGCCGCTATCTATTGCTGGGCACCAAAAAAGGCTGAAAGTGTCGGCGCAACGACTTGAAACAGAAAGAGTTATACTCCTTCCATGGAATCCCGAAGATTGGCTAGAATTCAAGCCAATCGCCACCGATCCACGTGTGATGCGGTATATTTCTGACGGGACTCCTTGGCCGGACTCCAAAATCATCGAGTTTGTCGAGCGTCAGCAGAAGAATCTTGCAGAGTTAGGATACTGCCTCTGGAAACTAGTGCGAAAGGGTAAGATCGGAATTGGCGGATTTTGCGGGCTGCAGCCGCTCGATGACTTGCCCGGAATAGAGATCGGTTGGTGGCTAACCCCCGACCTCTGGGGCCAAGGGCTCGCGACTGAGGCGGGAAGTACTGTAATCGCTGATGGATTTAATCGCTGCGAGCTGAATCGGATAGTGGCAATCGCGCGCCGGGAGAATAAGGCCTCGATGCGGGTCATGGAGAAACTAGGAATGCACTATGAGAGAGACGCCAGGCATCACGAGTTTGAAGTAGTTCTGTATGCGATAGAAAAATAAAGTAGTTAGAAGTTGTCCCGCCGACTAAAGCAGCTTAGAAATACTTCTCCACTGGAAATTGAATCAGCATTAGGGTTCGTGGGCTCAGGAGTGGCGTTCCACGTGGAACGTCGTCACTTTGTGCGAACGCTGACAGAAGGCGCGTTCAGTGCAATTGCCTTGCAAGGTTCCACGTGGAACATCAAAGGAGCATTCCCAAGTCCTCAACGTGTTCCACGTGGAACAGAAATGATTGAATTCCACAGTTCACAGACGTTCCACGTGAAACAAGTTGCATCCCCCACGCATTTCTGCTAAGTTTCCGCGACTTGGGGGTCTCGTTGGCGCGGATCATCGCGGTTGCAAACCAAAAAGGTGGAGTCGGAAAGACAACGACAGCGGTGAACCTGGCGGCCTGCTTGGCAGCCGCTGAACAATCGACTCTCCTCGTAGATTGCGACTCCCAGGCCAACGCGACGGCCGCGATCGGATTTGCCAAGGATCCTTCCCGCAGAACTCTGTATCACTGCCTGATTTTGAACGAGTCTTTTGATAAAATCGTCCAAAAATCGCAGGTCGAGGGCTTAGATGTCGTCCCCGCCGACAAAAACCTTGCCGGGGCCGCAGTAGAGCTGGTTTTGGCAGAAAATCGCGAATACAAGCTGCAGGCGCTGCTCAACCAGATACGAGATCGCTACAAGTTTATCGTACTCGATTGTCCGCCGGCGCTGGATTTATTGACCTTGAATGCCTTGGTCTCCGCTAGCGCCGTGCTGGTTCCCATCCAATGCGAATATCTGGCGCTTGAAGGCGTTTCGGAGCTGCTGGACACTTTAATGCGGATACGGCGCACTCTGAATCCCAGCCTGGAAATAGAAGGCATACTGCTTACGATGTATGATGAGCGAACCACCCTATCGCGGCAGGTTGCCACTGATTTGCGCAGCTTCTTCGGAACACAGGTCTTTCAGAGCGTCATTCCTCGCAACGTCAGACTCGCCGAAGCCCCGAGCTTCGGAAAACCAATCATTTTTTACGACATTCACAGTAAAGGGGCGGAGGGTTACACCCAACTCGCCCAGGAGGTCATTGCCAATGCCGAGAAACGCACTGGGACGGGGGCTCGGAGCGCTCATTCGGGAGCCTGAACCCCAGGCTTCCGCGCCAACCGCTCCGGTTCAGGCTCACGCAACAAACGCAGGCGCCGCCGCCGCTGCGCCCGCACGCGAATCAGCACCATCGGGCCCATTACAGCTAGACATAGACTTGATCGAACCAAGCCCCTACCAACCCCGCACACGCTTCCGGGAAGAGGCGCTCGACGAATTGGCGCGCTCCATCCAGTCGAGCGGAATCATTCAGCCACTGGTGGTCCGTCCCATTGGGCATCGCTTTCAGCTGATTGCCGGAGAACGCCGCTGGAGAGCAGCGCAACGCGCCGGGTTAACTAAGGTGTCCGCGATCGTTCGGCAGGTGCCTGACGAGCTGGCGCTGGAGATGACACTCGTTGAAAATATCCAGCGAGAGGATTTGAATGCTATCGAAGCCGCTCGCGCCTTTGAAAGATTGATGGACGAATTCCAGCTGACGCAAGAGGCGGTGGCGGAAAGAACCGGCAAAGACCGCGCCACGGTAGCAAATTCGATCCGCTTGCTGAAGCTTGAGCCCACAATTCAAGATTGGATTGAAGAAGGCAAGCTGACGGCGGGACACGGCAGAGCTCTGCTAGCTGTGGCTGATTTGCCGCTGAGGATGCGCTACGCGCAGAGAGCTTCGCGCGGGGGACTGACGGTACGGCAAATTGAAAGGCTTGCTTCACGACGCTCGCGCGGATCGAGTCCAGCAATAGAAGCTCACATGGATGCGAACATCCGGGCGGCAATTGACGAATTGCAGCGGCACCTCGGTACCAAGATTTTGCTCCGCCAAAAGACAAAGATGAGACCCGGGCAGCTCGTGCTCGAATTTTACGATGACGCCCAGTTGATGGGAATATACGATCGATTGATGAAGTAGCCTCTCAGATTTCGCAAAAATCGACTTATCCGCTTGTTCCAGCGTATCGTTTGGACAACTCGCTGCTTTCCATCCGTTGACATGCCCGCGTGGAACGCTACAGTAGGAGAGTCTCTCCAGGAGAATCGTGATGGCTTGGAAGTGGGGTGGTTCCTCGAAGAACGGTATAAGTGAGGAGTGGACCGGATTTATCGATCAGGGCGTGACGCTCGAGGGCACGTTGCAGCTCACGGGAACATTCCGCATCGATGGCAATGTGAAGGGCAACATCATTTCGGAGCAAACCGTAGTGCTCGGCGAGGGCGCCAAAGTTGAAGGGCAAATCGAGGGAAACCGCGTGGTGATCTCCGGAAGGTTCGACGGGGTGATTTTTGCGAAGGGGCGCGTAGAAATTCAGGCAAAGGGCGTGGTCACCGGTGAAGTTCACTCACCCTGTATGGTCGTTGAACCAGGCGGAATTTTTGACGGCCGGTGCCACATGCTGGCTTCCTCCGATGCCGCTTCCGGCGTGACAATTCCAATCAGAGCTGTTGGCCAAGCCTAGAAAATGAGTTTCCCCAACTCCGGCAATCTCAAGGGAGTTGCTTGCAGAACTGTAGCTCCTGCGAATGCTCAGAGGCCGCAACTAACCATTAAAAATATACAAGACGGTTAGGCCTTCTCATACAAGCTTCTCGCTCATTCAGCAGACACTGCCGATACCGCGATCGCAGCGGTAGCTTCCTTGATACCTCCTTGAATATTCGACTCCCAATCCAGATGCGGCACTGTAGAAGCTGAAGCCGCGCGATAAAAATGCAAGGCCTCAGCAGGGCGACTCAATTTCTTCAGGGAAAGCCGACCCGCAGCCATTAGTGCGAGCAGTGATTGTTTTTCCTTTGGATAAGCGATAGCGAGCTTATCGTACTCCGTGACGGCACGATCAAAATTCTGTTGACCTTCAAGCCAGCGGCAAAGTTCCAGCCAAATAGAGGCGGGCAAATTCTGGCCGCCAGTATTCAGAAATTCTTCGTAATCACTCCAGGCCGCTTCGCCATCTTGATGCTTCAAATGAAGCTGACAGAGCTTAACGGTTGCATTCTGGTGACCGGCTGAGTCGCCCTTGCGCCAGCAAACTTGTTGCAGGAGCACGAGCGCATCGGCCGAATCTGGCTTGGCGGCAATGTGTGCGCGAAGTTTCTTGATGGCTTCCTCTGGATTTCCTTGTTCCATCGCCTCCGTCGCTTGAACTATCGCGGGCTCCGCTGTCCAACTGACCTGCTCTTCAATTTTAGAACTGACCTTGTGCTCCAGGCCCGAGCGAGATAGCACCAGAGCCCCAACCATCCCGAACACGAAACCGCCGACGTGCGCCCAGTGGGCGACGCCAGAAGCCTGACCGAATAGAGAGCCGTAAAACAGTTCCATCGCCCCCCAGAGAGGCAGGAGCCAATAGGCCGCGGCTTTGAAGCGGACACGAAAGAAAAATGCAAACCACAACATTTCGATTTTCAACTTGGGAAAGCGGACGAGGAAGGCTCCCATCAAAGCTGCAACTGCCCCAGATGCGCCTAGAAGCGGCACAAAGCTATCTGAGTACATCCAGCCGTGAAACTGAAGTGCAATCGCTCCAGCGAGGAGATAGAACGTTGCGTATATCGCGCGACCCCAATTGTCCTCTAAGATGAAACCTGCAAGCCAGAGGAACCACATGTTTCCGATGAGATGTAGCCAACCGGCATGAAGAAAATTAGCGGTTAGGTAGGAGACCGCGCTTGGATGCGCTGGAACGTATGCGTAATGGCCCAGGATCGAGCTCCGTTCGACGTCTTCAAATTTCAGTGACAGATTGTCCATCTCGGTTTGAAGCGTGTCCGGCTCATCTATTTGTCGAATATTTGCGTCCCAAGCGTCGACGGGCTTCCTTGAGGGGGAAGCCAATTGCTTCCACAGTTCGGGATATTTGGCAGCGAGAGGATCGATGAACTTGTGGGCCTCATCGCCCATTTTCAATTCCGGGTGCATGGCGGCAAGAAACAGAAGATGTGTCCGCACCTCCGTGCGCTCCGGAGTCTGTTCGTCAATCGTCCAATGCGTGGCAAGAAAGGCGACGATGTTGAGCGCAATCAGAGCGAAGGTGACTACTGGCCAGCGGCGCCCCCGCATGTTTTCGTGGCGCAGGGGGATGAGGATCATGGACGTTCCTTTCTGGTTTAGACGGATTCGAGGATGGTCCCAGTTACTATCCATTGTAGATGTTGCCTGCGGAGACAAATTGAAAAGGGGGAAGTACTAGTCGCATCGGTAAAGATTGCGTCTTACGCTACACAAACTCTAGTCCCATTTCATTGCCGGAAAAAGCAGGGCCGAAGGTGATGCTTGAAAATAGCTCGAAGTTGACACGCTCTTGCGGGCCGACTATCGTTCGAGGTGAATTTTTGGAGAGGCTTCCTGGATGAAGATTCTTGTGATCGGTGGCGGAGGCCGCGAGCATGCCCTGGTTTGGAAATTGAAGCAGAGCGCGCGTGTAGATAAAATCTGGTGCGCGCCGGGCAACGGCGGAATCGCGGCGGACGCGGAATGCATCGCGATTGACGTCGGCGACGTCGAAGCGCTTTTGGCATTAGCCGAGAGGATCGCTCCAGATTTAACTGTAGTCGGACCGGAATTGCCGTTGGTGAATGGTATTTCAGATGCTTTTGCAAAGCGAAGTTGGGCCATTGTCGGGCCCTCGCAGCGTGCGGCGCAGCTCGAAGGCAGTAAGATTTTCTCCAAGGAATTTCTGCTTCGGCACAAGATTCCAACCGCGAAGATGTATGGTGCGTATGATTCCACGCAAACTGCCTACGCCGCGCTGAACGGCGTGAATTGGCCGTTGGTGATTAAGGCCGACGGCTTGTGCGCGGGAAAAGGCGTCTTCCTCGCGCAGGACCCGGCGGATGCAAAGCAATTTCTTGAACGCGTCATGGAGAAAAATGAGCTCGGCCCCGGCGGCCATCAGGTCTTGCTCGAAGAGACGCTCGAAGGCGAAGAACTGTCTTTTATCATTTTGACGGATGGTCAACGCTACGCCCCGATGGTGCCGACGCGCGACCACAAGCGGGTTTTTGACGGCAATCAAGGCCCGAACACCGGCGGAATGGGGGCTTTTTCTTCGGATGAGCTTTTGCCCCCGAGTTTGCGCGACGCAGTAATCTCGACGATTGTGGAACCTACGCTCCGAGGCCTCGCTAAAGACGGAATCCCCTATCGAGGCTTTCTCTACGTTGGCCTGATGGTGACCAAAGCCGGGCCAAAGGTCCTGGAGTTCAACTGCCGGCTTGGCGATCCGGAAGCTCAAGCGATTTTGGCTCGAATGGAATTCGACCTCGCTGAAGTGCTTGCGGATGTGGCGGCAGAACGACTCGATCCGGTTAAGTTGCGCTGGAAAAAGGGTGCAAGCGTCTGCGTTGTAGTGGCCTCCGGTGGATATCCTGGGAAAATTGAACTTGGAAAGAAAATTGAAGGACTAACCGCCATAGCTAAAGATACTGGTGTGCAAGTTTTCCAAGCTGGTACCAAGTTACAAGGCGGTTCGCTGGTGACGGCTGGCGGTCGCGTGCTCGGCGTGACTGCTGTCGGAGAGTCTTTGCAGGTGGCTTTAGCCTCGGCTTATGCGGCAGTAGCGAAGCTCCACTTTGACGGTATGCATTACCGCAGAGATATCGGTGCGGCTGCAGGTCGCGCGATCGCCTCAAAAGGCTGATCCAAGAATCGAGGAACGATTTACGGGTTCGGCCTGCGAAGTAAGCTAGGTGCCTGGGGTGGCTGGTTCTTGTCTTTCGCGACTTTTTCTACGGGTTCGTCCGGCGGAACGACCCATTCAAATCCAGCGTCGGTCATGGTGCCCAGAATAAAGCGGGACTTGCCGGCAATGATCGGCAAGGCAGCGCGCATAAAATCCGTGGCGTCTTGCGGAGCGGCTTTATTGGCTTGGCCGTGGTCAATCTCTTCGACCACCTTCAGGAATTTTGGATCGCCGTGCGATAAGGCGTCAATGTCCGGATCGTTTCCGTCGATCAGTTGCTGCAACGTGGGCCCCTGAATCGTGCTCGGATAGCGAACTTCGATCAAGGTCTTGGGCGCGTGCTTTTCTGGCGGATAAAGCTGCGTGAACCGCGGCCGAAGAATCCGAGTCTGCCAGAAATCGCCGCGCGTCGAGATCTCCTCCTGCTGAATCCGGAACTCAATGGTCCAGACTTCTGGTCCATAGTCGTCAGGCGCAAAACCAATGAGAACGACTTCAAAGATTGGCTCGTCGGGTTTGAATTCAACCTTGTGCTGAAGCTGCGAAACCAGCGGGCGCAGGCGTTCGAGAAATGCGACGCCAATCGTGTCCAGATCGGGGGCGATTTCGTCGGGATTGCTGGCATAGTGCGGATCCCTAACGGAGAAGCGGGGAAAATCCCTGTCAAGGCGTACGGGCTTAGGATCAGCCGTGCGGCGCCATTCCGAAGCTCCCAGGAGAACGCCGATGTGGGTGGAATCGACGCTGAGGACGCGCGGCGGAATGGAGTTCGCTTCGATAGGCTGGTCGATGGCTGCAAAGACAATCTTATCGTGGGCCACGTGAACGATGACGCGGCCTCCCGCAAGATTCGCGACGATTTCGTTGTCGATTTCGCGGTCCTGGGCTGTGGCGACTCGAGCCGAAATCATGCACGCCAAGAGAAACAGCCAGGGAAGGAGTGGAAGGCTCAAACGGCGACGGTGTGCGGCTGCAACTTTCATTTGTCCACAGCTCGGTACAAACATTCTCTTACGAACTGCCGGGCGTATACACCAAATTTATGGCTTTTGCCCGATAACAGCGGCGGCCCCCGCTTTCGCTTGGGCCAGCATGGCATCCAAGGCGCCGCGGTCGTAGTAATTGCCATGACGAATCACAGCCCAAACGCTTCGCGTATTCGAGATATTCTCCACCGGGTTCGCACCCAACAGAACCAAATCAGCAGCGCGGCCCGTTTCCACGGTGCCAAATTCTTTCTCCCCGCCAAGAAATTCCGCGGCACCGCGAGTCGCGGCTTGCAGAACTTCCATGGGCGTAAATCCCGCGCGGACCAACTCGGCAAGTTCGTGATGGAAACTATCACCAGGAAAAACGAACGGATCGAGCGAGTCCGAACCGACAAGAAGATTCGCGCCCGCACGATGCAACTCGCCAGTGAGCTTCCAATCATTGGATGCCTGGCGCGCCAGCCACGCCGCCCGCTGCCTCATCTGCTGATCGTTGATGGACTCGCGCCATTCTTTTGCCATCGCGGGCGGGACGAAAGCAAGCAGCGGGTCGTCAATTTTCCAATTTTCCGGATGAGATGTGATATCGAGCGAGGCCAAGGTCGGCGTGACCCAGGTGCCGTTTTTCTTGAGCGTCTGGAACAGGACAGCGACTTTTTCCGGGCTGTAGCTGGCGTCTGCTTCATGCGCGATCTCCTCCCAAGCCGCGGAGTCGCCACTTTTCTCCGCTAGAACCAAGCGAGGGCGAAGTTCGGCTTCCTTCGAGGACAATGAGAGTGAGAACGCGCTGTAAAGCAGATGCTCGATGCTGTGCATGCCGGCGTCACTTGCTTCCTTCGCTCCGATTTCGAAGGGCAGGTGGCCGACAAACGAAATGTCTTGTTTCTTGCATTCATCGGCGACGGCGAAAAATGCATCGCGCGAAGGCATCGAAATAATCTTGATGAAATTCGCGCCGCGCTTTTTCAGGTCATCGACTGCAGCGCGCGCTTCAACTGCGTTGTGAACGGGATATTGCTCCGGGGTCTTCCTGCCGCTCGCGGCGAGGAAAGGGCCCGCCGCTACGATATCCGGCCCAAGCAGAGCGCCTGATTCAATATCCCGCTGCCAGGAGAGCAGCGCATCGAGATCGCCACCCATGTCGCGCACGCCCGTAATGCCGTTGGCGAGAAGGAGCGGGAGAAGGACCTGCTTGCTCCACGAAGGATCCGCGTTGATGCCGGCGATGTGGACGTGCATGTCCCAAAAACCGGGAAGGAGAAATTTTCCAGAGCCATCGATGGTGCGCGAGTGTTTAGGGATCTTGATTTTTCTTGCAGCGCCAACAGCTGTGATTCGGCCACCCTCGATCAGCACGGTTTGGTCCGGCTGCGGCGGCCGGCCCGTCGCGTCAATGAGCGTTACATGGGTGATAGCCAGTCGAGTAGCAGGCTCCGCCGCAAAGAAACTAGGAACGAAGAGGAGAGCCGCCAAAAACGGTAAGAACAAAATTCTAGAGTTCAAGGAGACACTCACCTTCCGGGCAACAGCACCTTTCCTGAAAGCTATCACAAACAGCCGCGTGGGGCGCGGCGACTTCGTTAGAGGACGACAAGAGAGCCTGGAGCCTCGTCAGCGCGGCGGAGAGCTAGTAAAATGGAGCGCTGGATGAAGGAGTGGAACGGAGACCATGGGATTGAGAAAAACAAAGAGCATTCAACACAACGGCAAGCGGCTGACGGACATTCTTGAGGCGCATGCCCTTTTCTTCCGCGGCAAGGAAGGTGGCGCCCGGGCAAATTTGGCCGGCGCTGATCTTTCCCGTGCCGATCTGCAAGGGATCAATCTGAGCGGTGCGATTCTCAGCGGAGCGAACCTCGAAGGCTCGGACTTGCGCAAAGCGAAACTCCCGGGCGCCGATTTGTCCGGCGCGAATCTTCGCCAGGCCGACCTTCGCAACACGGACATGACGGAAGCGATTCTGCCGGGCGCTGATTTGACGGAGGCGCAGGCCAGCGGGGTGGAGTTTTTTCGCTGCGACCTTTCCAACGCGAATTTCCATCGCGCGCATCTGCGAAACGTTAATCTGCGGCTGGCAAACGTAAACGGTGCGAAATTCAGCGGAGCAGACATGGGCGTGGCGATTCTTCGCGAGACGGATTTGACCGGGGCGGACCTTTCCGGCGTGGATCTTTCCACGACGCTGATGCCACGTGGGTACTCCGCGCCAAAAGCCGCACAGAAAAGCGCATAGGCGCCACCGCGTGCTCCTTGGAACAGAGGCCCGCAGGCGCTAATGGCAAACGGCATCGCCGCGTGGTAGCCTCTGACGAAAGCGAAACTGTCCCCCGTGCGTGTGACCCGTGGCTACTCCCGCAACACAACTCGACGCCTCAAAAGTACGCGAACGCGTACTCGAAGTCGTACGGAACCTGCTCGAAGAGTTAGGCAGCCGCGGTGCGCTGCCGATGCTCAGCGCCGCGTCACAACTCGACCGTGATTTGGGGCTTGGCAGCCTGGAGCGCGTGGAATTGCTCGCGCGGCTGGAAACGGCGTTCGGAGTGCGGCTCGCCGATCAGGTCGTGGCCGAGGCAAACACTCCCGAGGATCTCGCGAAAGCCCTTCTAACCGCTCCGGGAGCGGAGACTCATGAAAACGAAGCGGCCTCAGCTCTGCGGGCGACCATTACCACACAACGTTTGCACGCTGATGCGAAGGATGGAGGCGTGTTCTCTGCGGAGACTTTGCTCGACGTGCTGCGATATCGTGCCGCGCATGACGCCGAACGCGCCCACCTACTCATCACCGAAGAGATCGAGGGCCGAGAGAAGAGCGTAATACTGACGTTTGGCGAACTGTATGCCGCGGCGCAGCGTTGCGCGGCAGAATTGGCGCGGCGCGGCGTCCCAGCGGGCGGACGCGTAGCATTGATGTTGCCAACGTCGCGCGCGTTTTTTGTTTCTTACGCAGGGATTTTGCTGGCAGGCGCGATTCCCGTGCCGATTTATCCGCCGTTCCGGGCGGATCGAATCGAAGAATATGCCGCAAGGCAGTCGGCAATCCTGAAAAATGCGGGCGTGTGTTTGCTGCTTACGTTTCGTCAGGCCGAGGCGGTAGCACGTTTTTTGAAGCCACGCGTGCATTCGCTCGCGGAAGTCGCCGATGCGGAAAAGTTGATCGATGCGGCAGACAAGACGCCGCCGTTGTCGCCCGGCGCGCTGCCTCTGCACCTTACGGGCAGCCGGGCCCGCAAAGGGAGCGATATCGCGCTCTTGCAATACACCTCCGGCTCTACGGGCGATCCCAAAGGCGTCGTGCTATCGCACGCCAACCTACTGGCAAACATCCGCGCGATCGGCGAAGCCATCGAGCTAAGCCCGAATGATGTCGGCGTGAGCTGGCTTCCGCTGTATCACGACATGGGATTGATCGGCGCCTGGTTGACGCTGCTGCATTTTGGCATTCCGCTCGCCGTAATGTCGCCGCTGGCGTTTCTTACGCGGCCAGAGCGCTGGCTCAAAGCATTTCAAAAATTCGGTGGAACGATTTCCGCAGCGCCGAATTTTGCATACGAGTTGTGCGTGCGAAAAATTGCGGACAAGGATATCCAGGGATTGGATCTGAGCGCGTGGCGGGCGGCGCTGAATGGTGCGGAACCGGTGAATCCCGACACGCTCGATCGGTTTGCCGCGCGCTTCGGACCGTATGGTTTTCGTCGCGAAGCGCAACTTCCCGTGTATGGACTTGCCGAAGCTTCACTGGCTGTGACTGCGCCCCCCCTGAATCGCGGACCTTTGATCGACCGCATTGAGCGCGAAGTCTTTACCGCGGAGGGCCGTGCAATTCCGGCAGGCCCGGATGATGCAACGGCGATTGCCTTCGTTTCTTCCGGAAAACCGATCCAGCTGCACGAAGTCCGGATCGTGGATTCGAGCGGTAAGGAAGTGGGCGATCGGACCGAGGGCTTCTTGTGGTTTCGCGGGCCATCAGCAACGAGCGGGTACTACCAGAACGCGGAAGCGACGGAAAAATTGCTGCCGCTTGGTCCCGCGTCGGACGACGGCGAGTACGCCTGGGTGAATTCTGGCGACCGCGCCTACCGGGCGGACGGAGAAATCTACGTCACGGGCCGCGTGAAGGACATCATCATAAAAGGCGGCAGAAATCTTTATCCACATGAAATCGAGGAGTTGGCGGCGCGCGCGGAAGGGATACGGAAGGGCTGCATTGTCGCATTCGGACTTAAAGATGAGGCGACAGGAACGGAAAAGCTGATCGTGGTGGCGGAGTCGCGCGAACGCGAGGCCGCGCGCCGGGCGGCCATTGCGGCAACCGTGACAGAACTGGTTTCGCAAGGGCTGGGCTTGCCGCCAGATCGAGTCGAACTGATACCGCCGGGCAGCATTCCCAAAACATCAAGCGGAAAATTGCGCCGCGAGGAAACCAAACAACTCTATCTTGCGGGAAAATTGTCGGCAGGCAAGGCGCCAGCTTGGATGCAGATCGCACGATTGGCAACGAGCAGTGCCGCGCGCACGGGCGGCGCTGAGATTTGGTCCGTCGTCCGGCGAGGCTTGGAAATTTTGTACGGCTTCTATTTTTGTGTCGTATTCCTGTTGTGGATTGTGCCGACTTGGATCATCGTGCATTTCATCAGCGACTATCGTAAAGCCGGCCGGTTTACGTCCGCCGCGCTCAAGGTTTTATTCGCGCTGATTGGCTGCCGCGTCCGCGTAGTCGGCAAGCGATACATGGACGTGCCCGGTGCGAAGGTTTATGCAGCGAATCACACGAGCTATTTTGACGTGCTGCCATTGATGATGGGCCTCGGCGTGCCGTATCACTTCGTCTCCAAAATGGAAGTGGCCGGATTGCCGTTTATTGGCGCGTTCATGAGGCAGATGAAGCACACGCAGTTTGACCGCAGCGACCCGCAATCGCGGCTGCGGCAATCTGCGGAGATAGAGAAGTTACTGCGTGAGGGAGAATCGATTTTTATTTTTCCCGAAGGGACGTTTGGCAGCGAGGATGGCGTTCGGCCCTTCCAGCTCGGCGCGTTCCGGGCTGCCGTGGATGCCGGCGTGCCGATCATTCCGGTCTCGCTTGCGGGCACGAGGCGATTTTTGCGCGACGGAACCTATTTGCCGCGGCCGAGCAGCGTGACGATTACGGTGTCTCCGCCGATTTATCCGGAAGCCGCGAAAGACGCTGCCAAGGCGGAAGAAAATGCTGCTTGGCATGCGCTTATATGGCTTCGTGACGCCACTCGCGAGGCGGTCGCCCGCCATTCCGGCGAACCGCTGGTCTAATAGACGTCCATTCTTCCGATATTTCGCAGCGCACCCGAAACGAAAAGGCCAC
>Ga0335083_10000085_pt1 | contig 167436 bp, 153 predicted proteins | sample Lox_Sample_42_FD_206716 | JGI IMG/M metagenome (GOLD analysis project Ga0335083, IMG submission 206716) | Soil microbial communities from Loxahatchee National Wildlife Refuge, Florida, United States - Lox_Sample_4.2 | ecosystem: Environmental > Terrestrial > Soil > Wetlands | place: USA... | reverse complement strand
CTGCTTCGTCGCTACGGTGCTAACCTTCTTCATTGCCGGTCTCCTTTATCTCTTGTGCCTCAGAGCACGTCGATAACTTGGGAGCGTACAGCATCCCGTTCGGAGACCGGCCTTCTCATCCCATCTGATAACGTCAACAATCAATTAACGCGCTGTAGTTTCCTGACTTTTTTGTTCATAGTCTGTGCTTCTGCTTCGCGTCCAACATCTGACAGGAAAGCAGCATAAGATTCGTACCTCTCACTGTTCTTTGGCTTGAGCTTGATCCCTTCGAGATGAACGTTTTCAGCCTCCATGACCTTCCCTTGTGAAAGGAACGCGAGTGCCAAAGCGATGCGAGTTAAGTACGATTCCTTGATTCCGAGCGATTCTGTAAGGACGAGTTCCGCCTTCCTGAAGTTACCTTTCTTGAGATAGACGTTCCCCAAGCCCCATTTGCAAGTCGGGTTTTCTGGTGCGAGCTGTGCGGCTCGAATCATGTGCCTTTGAGCCGCATCGAAATTGTCGAGTTTGAAATAGCACCAACCGAGATTCCAAGAGAACCGCCAATTCGTTCGAAGAACAGCCGTTTCGCGCTTCAAGAGCTTAATTGCAGCAAGCCACTGTTCTTTCTTCATTTCAGACAACGCTCGTTTATAAACTTGCTCGGCCTTTTCGGTCATTCAGCTTTGTACCTTGGCGGCCCAGATAGCGCCGACCAATGCGATTGTAACGAGCCGCGGCAAGATTTGCGCCGGCTGGCTGTGAAGGGTAGTTGTCGTAAAATCTCAATTACACTCATTGACCCCAAAAAGTGCTCCCCCAAAGGGGCTCTCGTTTCCGTTTCAAACCGCAGGCAGTGCCGTGCGGTTCCGGTCGGGAGCGCTATGAAGAATCGCGCATCACTGCCAGAGGGTTAGCGGAGCACCCCTTCCGAAAAGCGAGAGGCTTTTTCTCCTCTTTCACAGATGGCTACTTCGCGGTAACGTAACCAAATCATGTCGAATCGCGCGGCAGAACTCTTTGACAGATTCCAAACGCCAGCTTCAATTAAGGAATTGATTGGTCAACCGGAGGATGTTCATCTCGACTGTAAGGAATGGCCTACTAGCGATAGCGATGCACAGAAGGTATTTGCGAAGGCGGCCTGCGGGCTAACAAACTCCGAAGGGGGAATCTTGATCGTCGGCATGGAAGCACGGCAACGTTCTAAAGACGAACCCGATTTGATCGTCTCCGCTGTGCCGGTACCAGACACAAGCGCCGTGAAGTCGAGAATTCTCGATTTAGTCGGCCAACTGATAGAACCGAGCATTGAAGGCGTCCGCGCGACCGAAGTCAACGAGACCTCTGGTTCGAGAGCGGGCTTTGTTGTTGTCTACATACCCGCATCGGAGGGACCTCCCCGGCGCTCAAAGAAGGACGCGAAGTTCTACCAGCGGATCGGATCGGGGACTCTTTCGATGGAATATTTTCAAATCGAGGAGAGATTTGGAAAACGACCGCCACCAAAGCTGGCCTTGTATTTGGAATTCGCACAAGTCGGTACCTACACCTATTCGAACGGCCAGCCAGTCCGCTATTTTGTGTTAGGACTTGAAAATATCGGGGCTGGTGTTGCGAAGTTTCCCAGCATTCGCTACCGGCCCGCAACCGGCGTGCATGTCGATACTTTCGGAATAGATGGCAACTCACACTATGGTCTTCCGTTGCGACCATCCGAGCCGGAATGGGTTGTGTTTCGCGGGGGCGTTGATGATGTGATCTACCCGCAAGAAATTCGGAAGATTGCGAAACTCTGGCAGGAAGGTAGCAACATTGGTCCTGACGGCAATCCGTATCCAGCGGTTTACCTACCAAGGAAACGCACACGGTGGGACTTCACGGCGGCTATTTTTCAATGTGAAATTTCGTGTGAAGGTGCTCCCACTGCGGCAATCGAAAAGTCAATCCCGGAGCTATCGACCGATTGGCCCTAGTCGTTTGACCTATACGTACCGAGTGAGACAACACCTAGGATTTGCGCCCCTCCGACCTATTCGAGATGATCCCATGAAGAGCTTTGGGGGCTACGTGAAAGGAATGTCATGAACCCCGACGACTAGGCGGCTGTGCAAGAAAAAGCTGCTATGGCTTTTATATCTGGTCATTCATTTTGCTTCTCCGGTCTATTGCCCTCCAAGCCATTGGAATGAATTTACAGAAAAGCCCGCCGAATTCAACTTCGCAGTCAACGAATGCAAGTGTGCCAAACCAATTACGAGCAACCCAGTTCCATAGTGTTTCATCGCCGCGATAATGTTTTCTGTCATCCGATTTTCGCGGGCCTCCTGGTTGTCGAATGGGCCATATGCGTACATCGTAGGAGCCTCCGAATCTTGAAAAGGTCCGTCATGCCCCGGATAGTCGATCGGACCTGTATACGTCCGATATTGAGGCTCCTCTGGTGTGCCGATGTTAACCCATTTGATGTCCAACCTTAGTGCAACTTCCTTCGCGACTGACTCCCCTTGATTACTGGCCCACTCCTCCATGAACAACTGCACCCCAAAGTTCCGGTATAGGTATTCCAAGCGGCGCTCTAATTCCCCGTTGCGCCGGTTGCCAAGTTTTTGGCTGCCGTGATCGGTGGCGAGCACTATGGCTGTCTTCACGCTCTTCCCTTCAAGTGGATTGAGATCACTTCCAATTCCAGTGCCGCAAAATCTTCACGCGGTCACGAGTCGCTGAATTGCCTTCGGTCGCGGCCTCCGCTCGACCGCGCATTCTCCATACGCCTGACGACAGAATCAATCACACCTTCACAAGAGCAAAGGGGCCAAAGATAGAAGGCCCCTTCTTGAGTTTAGCTTCGTGCCGCGACAACAGCAGCATATTGCGACGGCACCGAAGGAAAAGTGTCGCCTTTGCATCTATTGTTTTTCCATTGAAGCGGTTGCAGGTTGGCCAGGTCGTCACCGCCGTCATGACTGACGGGACGGATGTGATCAACTTCCCAACCCATGTTGGTGTCGAAACTGGTGTCTCCATATCTGTGACGTTCGATGAAGGCACCGCAGGCATCGAGCCGCCTGACGTTGGGATCACACCCCGGTATACACCGGGCTCTGTTCCACACTTGTTGGATTGTGAGAGCATCGAAACTTCGCCCAACTTGGGTTGAGCCTGATGCCCGTGAGAGAGACCGCCTGGGAGCTGTTCCCATTTATGGCACCCCTTTCCGTTCGCCTACAACGTTGACGTTGACAGCCAGGGAGCCAGCGAGTATAGATATTGGTCTCAAACAAACGCGCTGGCTTCCCGGTTGCGTTTACGAAGGCTGGACGAGTTAACGGCTCTCCAGCCTTTTGCTATTCTCCTGCCGGTCCTCTCGGGTTTTCACCCTATTTTTACCGGCATTGCCCCGTAAAGTACCTGCAAAATATCCCTGAGTCAAGACCCTATGCAAACATTTTTCCTAGCTTTAAGTAGCGTTTTTGCAAACATTTGCGGGGTTTATCAAAAGGAAAATCACAGGGATTGCAACAATTCTGGAGCGGAGGTCCTATCAATTTCTCGCGGAGCAACGAAATTCGCTCCGGACTTCGCGCTGTTCGCTCTGTCTTCGCCACGACCGGCGCGCGGCAACTTTTGCGTAGCACAATCATCCAATCTTTACCGCGAAAATCCGCGTAAAACGATACCCCGTGTGCGGGATTCGAGAAAGGGGAAACCCATGCAACCAAATTCAACCTAAAGGCAAAATAGCAATGCCAAATGGAAAGCAATTTCCCACGGGCGGAGTCTCGACTCCGACCTCTGACTTTACAAGCACGCCTGCAAACCACGCTCCAACCACCGACCGGCAAACGGATCAACCAAACCTCGAAACCCAGCTCGCCGAAGCCGAGAAGCTGCTCGATACCTACGGCTGGCACCGCGACGAGAATGGGCAGCTTAAGCAGACACCCGACGCGCGGTTCGCCGAGACGCGCGCCATGGACATCGACGGCTACCGGTTTCGCGATATGGTCCGCGCCGGTGACCCTTACGCACGGGCGCGAGTCCATGAGGAAACTGAAGCCGCGCTCGAAGATTTGTCCGCAAAATTTGGCCTGAAGTACCCTCTCGACGAATGGGAGTTGGCCGAGGCGATAACCGATGCGATAGAAGAGCAAGCGGAGGCGGATGCGGAGCTAAAAAAGGAAGACGAAGCAGAGTTGGCCAAGGAACGCGCAGAAGAGGAACCAGCTGGCACACCGGGGAAAACACCCACAGTCTCGCTTGTGCGCGGAAGTGGCAGCGTGACGCCATCGGCTGGGGGTGCGGAATGACGCTACGTGAGAAGTGGACTGCTGAAATAGATCGGCTCTGCGAAACGCTACAAAAGCGCGGCGAGTCAGTCGCATGGATCAACGAACAAGTACGCCCGCCAATGGATGCAATGCGCGACACAGTGCTCAAGGCCGTGGAGGATGATATACGCAAAACGTTCGGCCTCCCGCCATCGGGATAGATGATCGTTTACCTTGGCCCACGGCTTGTGCCGTGGGCCTTTTCCAAGGAGCACTTGCGAACGCTCGGCTTTCGCGCGTATGATTTAGCAAGATTCTGGGAATGCAGGGATGCCGTGACCGGCTCTTGCAGGAACAGGATCAAAATCCAAAGCCTGACGGCTGGGGGAAACCCAAAATGGTAAATGCTAAGGAATTGGCTGAATTGTCTTCGCTCGCCCAACAACTCAACACAAAATCCAACAACCTTAACGGCTACATCGAAGCTTTGAATCAACAGCTCGCTGCCATGAACATTGGATTGGAGTTCTACATGAAACATCCACCCCTGTTTACAAGCGGCAAGCGTCTCGACGACCGCACTTCGCCGCCCACCAAGTACGAGGAGAACACCTACCTCGGATGGGACAAGCTGGGGGAAAAGTGGGAACTCACGGTGAAGGAAGTCACCACCGAGTACCAATGGAACGACGATAGCCGAGAAGTGGAGGCCGTGGACAGCGAGGAGTACACGCCTTTGCTCAAAGCGTCTCGCGAACTTCGACTGAAGGCGGTGGATCATTTCGACGATTTGCTCGAAACTCTAAAGATGCACGTCAAAGACAAGCTCCGCCAGCTTAACAACGCTGAGCAAGTAGCCAAACTGAAATAAGCAACTGACGATTTATCCTGGCCCTCGGCTAAGCCGAGGGCCTTTTTGTTTGTGCAAGTAAGAGTATCTTGATAGGTTGCAAAGTTACTGGTATAGCAGTCGAGTAGCGCGGTGATTGCCAGACTTAGATTTGGTTGTTGCCGTATTAGGCGACACGCTAGAGAGAACGCCGATTACACCTTACCGACCAGCTAATCAGCGCGCGGTTTTCCACACGATACGCATGAATAAACGTGTTTCAAATCGTCCGAATTGAGTTATCTTCAACTTACACACGGAGGGAGTATGACAATAAGACAAGCCGTCCTGTACGCACGAGTGAGTAAGAACAACGAAAGCCAAGACCCGGAGAATCAACTACGTGACCTTAGGAAGCTCGCTGAGCTGAAAGGATGGACTATCGTCAGGGAGTATGTTGACTACGCGTCTGGGGCCAAGGAATCGCGGCCACAGTTCGATCTAATGATGCGTGACTTGACGAAGGGGCTTATCGACGCCCAAGCCCTCATGGTCTGGAAAATCGACCGGCTGGGGCGCAGTGTCCGGCATCTCCATAATGTCATTGCTACGCTGAAAGAGTTGGGGATAGCTTTTGTGTCATGGTCGGACAACGTAGACCTTTCAACGCCCACGGGTGAGCTGATCTTTGGCGTTTTGGCTTCTGTGGCGCAATTCGAGCTGAGCCTAATCCGCGAACGAACCAAGGCAGGTTTGCGGGATGCTGTGGCCAAGGGGAAGCAATTGGGTAGGCCAATCAAAGGTGAGCCCTCCCGCACTACTCTCTGGCGAAGACGGCAAGCCGAGCAAGGTTTCCCTGTCAGCGTGCAGTAGGCGTGGCTCTAAAGGCATTCCGGCGCTACAGCGAGGCATCGGAAACCGCTTTCCTGACATACCGCAACATCGCTGCCTCTAGACCCCGCCATGCTGCTTTAGGCACGCTTCGCCCGTGGGGATGCAATTTGCCGCGCATCCGGCCCACCATTCTGGCTATGACTGCCTTCGTTGACTCATCAGAGCGATAACACTTGCATTTGGTGGCGGCACTACACTCCGCGCATTTTCCCCGCTCCCTACATGGCGGGCAAGCACAGTCGCACATCTCAATACTCTGCGGTGATCGCATCTCTTCATCGCTTAGGGGGTCGGGCAGAGTGAGAGGTTCCTGCTTGTAGGAGTTTGGCGAAATAGGCAGGCGGACCGACGATGCGGGCGGAGTGATATCAAATAAGCCTTCGCGAAGTCGTTTCGAGAGATCGTGAGTGCCAAGAAGTTCCTCCGCAAAAGCCCTCTGCATCAATTTGGCTGCCCACAATTCCGCTTCGCCGGTACTCCGCTGGAAGGCAAAGAGCGGATCGTCAAGGGAAGAGCCTGTCGGGGCAGCATGGCGACCGGATGTCAGATCGTCAGCGCCCATCATTTCAATAAAAAGTGGATCGTTGGTCATAGCGCTCCCTTGGCTTCGGCGAGTTCACGCAGCGCGATATTAAACTTCTGTTCCAATGCTGGCAGCGCTTGATTGAGTTGGGTGATTTTTTCTCTGGCTTCGGCCAGTGCGCTCTCAGCTTGATGAAATTCCGCCTGCTTTACGTCATAGCGCCGCTGTCGGGTTTCCTCCGCTTCGCGCTCCGCTTCGCGACTGCGCGCGATGTCCAAGGCTGCCCGTGCTGATTTTTCCTTAGCGGTCGCGAGTTCGAGACGTTGTTTTTGCTGTGAAATCCGGGCCTGTAACTCTTGGTACGCCGCGCAGGACAGCTCTGCTCCTTCCCGCGATAACGCGTGCTCCAGTTGCCGTAGGGTCGCGTGGAGTCGCTGAAGTTCTTCGTCGGCTACGAGCCATGTGGCTGCTTCGGCGTTCATGCGCTCACCTCATCAAATGCCGCCATACAGCGCTGGAGCAGTCCATCGGTGTAGGCGGCTATGAACGCAGAAATTTCAGGCCCAAAAGTTTCTGGCCGCAAGGGGTCGCTGCCATCAAACAGGTCGCCTTGTTTCACCCGAAGCTCTGCGCGGCGAGCAAGTTCCGTGAGCGCACGCAGACGCACCGCCAGACTGCTGGACGCACTCGCCCACGCTGAGGCCAAAACGCTGGCATAATACAGCTCGGTTGCGTCCCTGAGCAATTGTGCTAACTGAGCATCGCTTTCCTGTCCTCCCGTGATTGGGGGAAGGCATTCGGCAAAGTGTTTCTCGATTGCGTCGCCAGGCAGACGCCCTGCTTCCGCGATTTCCCCGATTGACGCACCAATGTCGCGCATTGCGCTAAGCGCAGCGCGTGACGCGCTCATGCACACCGGACAATTTGCGTCCGGCGGTAGAGGCATCTCGGTAATATTCTTTTTGCTCACTTACTTGCTTTCCTCCCTGATTCTCTCGATTTCGCTCTGCAACACCTTGAAATGGCCTCGTTCACCTATGCGGATGCTCTTGACCCGACCGGCCTTTACGTGTCGCCGCATCTGGCCTATCTGCAAACCGACCATTGCCGCTGCCTCGCGCAATGTGAAAACCGGCTCGACTTGCAACGCAGGCCGTGTTTTGTGGAGCAACCATTTGAGTGGGGTGTCTGGCATATTGTGAGTATCTTGGACAGCATGAACGTAAGTCGAGCCACGTTGGTACATGTATGACGCATTCTGCCGGTCAGGTGGGCTGGTTAGTCGGTCAAGTTATATATAATCTGTCGCCGGTCATTCGAGCTGGCTTATATATAACTGACGGAGGCCAGCAGTCAGTGATTTTGTCGGCCAACGCGAGATGACGCGTCGCATGTGTCAACGTGTCAGTCAGACACTGACGCATCTGACGGTTTTACGCATTTCCTAGATTATCGACTCTACGTGAACCAGCTATAGCTATACGCTGGATAATAGAAAAACCGTCGCATCCGCAGCATGCGTAACACCGTTGGCCTCTCGCACGAAACCTCTTGCGTCGTGCACCTCGCCATGTGATAGTCACAATCGACAGGAAAGAACGCGACCGGGCGGCACAGAGTGAATCGCGCTCGCAGGCTGGCATCGGACGGCGGGCGAAGCGCGCGAGCGACCCATGCAAAGCCCACTGTTGGTTGCGTTTTTTTTCTTTCCTCCTGGCTAACCGCAATCCAAAAATTATCTTGCATCGGCCAAGCGTTTCGTTAGGCTAAATGTGTATAGACGTGGGGTAGCTCCCCACGGCTTGGGCGGGCGGTCTACTCCAGGGCGGCCCGCCAGTCGCTCTGGAGTGCGATTTGGCAAAGAACGAGCCTACCGAAGGCAGCGATCTCAGTTGGCTGGGCAAAGCCGAGCACGATTCGACGAATGATCGAATGAGGCGAACACTTGGCCGCGCCATGGTCCCGGACTCTGATCAGTCCCGCACCGACTGGCCCACAACCACAAGTCTTGCTGTTCACTTGGTGAAGATTCACCAGGACGAAATTACAAAGGGCTTGCCCTACACTACGCTATTCAAGCGAGAGTATTCGAAGTACACCGTGAAGGGCGAAACGGTCAGTTGGAATTCTCTGCGGGAGTGCTACCGCAAAACCAAGCGAAAGCATCCGCTTCCGACCTAGTTCCGTTCTGCAACCTTTTTCCACCCCAATTTCCCTCTCGTGCAACCTTTCCCCATCTCCTCTGGGTTTTCGAGTGGCTGTACTCTGCCTCCATGCCAACAGCACAAACTGCGGGAGAAGTGTCCCAAGACAACAAATATGTGCGCTACCGCCAGTCGGCAAAAGGCCAGGCGGCTGCCAGGCGGAGGAACGAGCGGGACCGTGCAGCGCGTGCAGCACGCCGCGCCTACCGCGATGCTCGTCTATACCGCGCCTGCTCCATGGGTTTTGACGGGCGGTATGGCGGTCCGACTACACCGGGCGTTCCTCGACTCAGCCAAATCGACCTGCGAGCTTTCAAAGTTCCTATAAGGGAACCGGGGGAACGGCCAACCACGGCCACTTCCCCGGAATTACTAAGTAAATAAGGAGAACTAAGCAATGTCAGCACTTTTTGAAGTAACCAATACTGGCGCGACGACTTCCAATTTCTATTGTGTGGGGTGTGGAAAGCTCATCGCTGCCGAGCCATGGCGCGGGAAACGGACCGTGAGAACTTGGGATACAGATGCAGCGGGCCAGCCTAAGTGGGATAGCCCTCATGTCTGTAAGCCTGCAACGGAGTCCATCAGCTAGTAACTGTGCGGTTCGGGCTGATTCCCCGAACCGCACTTCGTAACCATGAATACTGATTCCAATTCGATACCAGCCGAACTCCTCAGTTTGGCTCTTGAGGGATGGCGGTTTTTTCCTTGCCGCACACGCGGGAAATCGCCGCTTATCGGCGATTGGCCTACGCAAGCGACAAGCGATGAAGATCAACTGCGGGAATGGTCGCGCGAATTTCCAGGTTGCAACTGGGCTTGTGCGACCGGAGCTGCCAGCGGAGTTTTTGCTGTGGATGTTGATGGTGAGGCGGGCGCAGCGTGGCTGCAAGATAACCAATCTGAGCTTGGAGCAACACTGACCGTTCAAACAGCGCGTGGGTTGCACATGTACTACAGATGGCCCGCCGATGGCACTGCGATCCGTAACTCTGCCGGAAAGATCGCGCCCGGTGTGGACGTTCGCGGCGATGGCGGTTACGTCCTAGTTCCGCCGAGTGTCCATCCCGACGGAACGGTCTATCAGTGGGTTGGAGACAAGGCAACTCTCGCCCTGGCCAGTTCGGCGCTCTTGCAACAGGCAAGGGTGGCAACCCGTGAGATTGTCGCAATGCCGACATCGGCCAAGGGCGACGGAAGACTCATTCCGCTCGGGCGACGCGATTCTACGCTCACTAGCCTTGCGGGAAGTATGCGCAAGCGCGGCATGAGTGCGGATGCGATTTCGGCTGCACTAGCCGTTGAGAACGAGCGGGTCTGCGATCCGCCTTTACCTGCTGACCAAGTTCAGAAAATTGCTGAAAGCGTCGCGCGATATCAACCCTCACAGACAATGGACTTGCTGACTCAAGACACCCTTGCCCAAGCGCTCATCGCACGGGAGCCCAATTTGCGATACGTCCATGAGCTAGGCCGCTGGTTCATCTTCGATGGTGCGACATGGCGAGAAGATAAGACGCGCATGGTATTTAACCGGGTACGCGAGGCCATGCGTGACTTTCGCACCTCACATCCTGATAGTCGCATGGCCCGCGAATCAGCCCGCACCTATGCCGCAGTCGAAACCATAGCGGCGGCACATCCGGCTTACGCGCTCAGCGTGGAGCAGTTGGACGCTCACCCGGAACTGTTGAATACCCCAATAGGCACCATTGAGCGCAAGTCAGGAGCGATACGACCAGCAGGACCAGAAGATTACCTGACAAAAACAACGGCAGTTTCGCCGGGCGGTGACTGTCCGCTTTGGCGTGCCTTCTTATCGAAGGTCACGAACGGCGATCAGGGGCTAGAAGATTACCTACAGCGGCTTGCCTTTTATTGCCTCTGGGGAACAGTCGAACAGGATTCAATTTTTTATCTTTATGGCAACGGAGCAAACGGGAAATCGACTTTCTTGACAAACCTTGCAGGCGCGCTGGGCGATTATGCAGTGACGGCACCGCCCGAAGTCTTCATGCGCGCATCGGCAACGCAACATCCCACGGGGATAGCTCGCTTACGTGGCGCACGCCTCGTCTGCACGTCAGAAATCCCGGAAGGACGATGGAACGAAGAATTTTTGAAGAGCATTTCCGGCGGGGGCAAGCTCACGGGCCGTTTCATGCGACAAGATTTTTTCGAATTTACGCCAAGGTTCAAACTGGTTGTTACTGGAAACACGAAGCCGGGATTGCGCGTCGTTGACCCTGCAATGCGGCGAAGATTCAACCTAATTCCCTTTACGGCTACATTCGCACCGGACGAAATTGATCGCGAATTGCGGGACATAAAACTGCCACGCGAATGGCCCGGCATCCTGCAATGGGCGCTCGATGGCCGCGAAGAATTCCTGCGACAAGGACTGAATCCGCCTGAGTGTGTCCGCGAAGCGAGCGCCGAGTACCTCGACGAAGAAGATAAAGCGGGTCGTTGGCTAGCCGATTGTTGCGTCGCCGCGCCCGACCGTCGCGTGAGCGCAGGCGCGCTCTACGTCAGTTTCAGGGAATGGTGCGAAGAAGCAGGCGAGAGCTTTACACCAAGTCAGAAATGGCTTGCGCGTGAGTTGAAAAAGCGCGGCTTTACTCCGCATAACGATGGACGCGCGCGGCAGTGGATCGGCCTTGGATTACGGCAAATGGGGGAAGTATGAGCAACAAAGAAAATGATCTGCAATTCGAGAAAGCGGAAGCGATTGTTCGTGCGCTTCGATTGATTCGCAAAAACGCAAGCTGCGGCGACATAGCCGCAGAGTGCGGGTTGGATGGCCGGTTTGTGCTCGCATTGATCTGTTTACTTGCGGAGGAAGGGCTGTGACTTTCATCTACACACAACGGACGGCACGCGACCAAATTGTCAGAGAATTTCAAAGCTGCGACCAAACGGACAAAGCCCCTCCTGCCGAACCAGCAGCGATTTGTACGCGATGTCATCACCCTAAATGGTCGCATTGTTCCGTTCGCCGAAGCCGTGAGACGAGAGAAATCTTGTTCATCGCACGTGTTCGCGGGGAGTACATCTGGCAGCGGCACTGTGGCGGATACACCGCTGCGATGAGTGGCTACCGGCCCGTCATTTGCCGACATTCCACCGAAGGTCAGCCGGATTTTCCGTGCTGCAATTCATCAGCCTGCGCGGTGCGAGATTGCCGTTGCAACGCTTTCGTTTCGCCGTTCAGAAAAACGCGAAAGAAAACTGCAACCACCGGCAGAACGAGGCGGCAGAAAGCTGTCGGGCAAGGTGAACTTTTCGGACGTTTATAATTACAGCAACACACCTTGGCGTATGTCGGGCCTCCAGTCCGAATATGGCCTCCAATTCCCAAACTAAAAACCAGTTGAGAATGCCGTGCGCTTTGCGTGTCCACTTTTTCGCGTGGGCAAAGAAGGCCGGGTAGCGCGGCAGGGAAGAGAAGGCATGAATGCAATTCTTAATCTCCTTACCACGAAACAGGTAGCGGAGCGACTCAACGTTCCATCTGGAACCCTGCGGTATTGGCGAAAGATGGGCGTCGGGCCAGCATGGGTAAAACTCGAAGGAACCATTCGTTACAATTCGAGTGATGTTGACGAGTACGTTAGACGCAACACGCGGCAGCCTTCCGTGCGAGCACATGTGGAGGAACAGCGTGTGCATCTTTAAACGAGGAGCCGTTTTCCATTACGACTTTGTTGTTAATGGCCGACGGTATCGCGGTACCACAGGGGAGAGGTCGAGACTTAAAGGCCAAAAGGTAGAGCAACTCTTGATGGGAGAAGCGCGACACGGTCGCTTGTTAGACCGTCGAGCACCAACCCTCGGCGAGCTGGGCGAGCGGTTCTTGGAATTTCTTAACGCCTCGACCGGACTCGACGGTGACACAGTGCGGTACTACAAAAACGGATGGCGGATGCTAAAGGAAACGAAGCTTGTTGGCATCTGCATTTCCGAGCTGACCAACGATGATGTGGACGCTTTTGGCCCGACCAAAGGGTCAGGCTACAACGTTAACAATGCGCGACGAACTCTCCGGCGGATGTTGTCGAAAGCGGTGGAGTGGAAGCTAATCAACGTTGCCCCTCGAATTTCTCTAGCCGAGGAGCACGCGCGAGAAGCGACTTTCACCGCCGAGCAACAGCAGGAGTTGTTGAGGATCGCGCCACAGCCTTTGCGGGATGTGGCAATGCTTATGTTCGACTCGGGAATGCGCCCGAGTGAGATTTTGCGTATGCGAGCAGAAAATATCGACTGGGCAAAGCGGGTAATCTTCGTTCCGAACGGCAAGACGCCGAACGCACGCAGATTCGTTCCGCTGAGCGAACGATGTGAGAACCTGCTACTTGTGCGATGTGCTGGGAAGTCGGAGGGCTGGGTGTTTGCTTCGAAGAGGAAATCGAAGTCAGGGCATCTCTCCCCTTTGCCATGCAATCGGCAATTCAAACGAGTGCGGGACGCTCTAGGACTGGGCAGGGAATTCGTGCTCTACACCGCGCGACACTCCTTCGGTACCGAGATCATGGAGAAAACCGGCAATCCGAAGCTAGTGATGAAAGTGATGGGGCATTCAGACCTGCAAACAACAATGCGCTACGTTCACCCGGAAACGGCGATTGTGCGTGATGTGGTGAACCAGCGGAACGTTACGATTCAGTGAGTCCCCACAAAAGTCCCCACAGTGGGGTGGGAGGGGTTTTGGAAAGTGAACTTAAGTGCTTGATTAGATTGGCTGCCCCCCAGGGATTCGAACCCCGATATGCTGATCCAGAGTCAGCTGTCCTAGCCGTTGAACGAGGGGGCAGCAAGAGGCACGGCTGAACTTGATTTTATGGTGCCAACCGAATAGCGGTCAACAGAATCGCGGCGGGAAACAGTACAAAAGTTCGACGCTTGCGCGATAGAATTTCTGCAGACTACTCAGATTCAGATTTCCAGGATTGAATTCATGTCCATCGACCTTCAAGCTCCAATCACTGACTCGACCGAACTTGCCCGCCGAACTCTTGACCCCGAGCAGTGCGCGTTGATCGTTGTCGATATTCAAGAGAAGCTCCTTCCTCCGATCTGGGAAAAAGAGCGTCTCGTGCGAAATGCGCAGCTGTTGATCCGGCTCGCGGGAATTCTTGGAATTCCTGCGCTCGTGACCACGCAGTACAGCAAAGGGCTCGGCGCAACTGTGCCTGAAGTTTCTTCGCTTCTCCCGGATAGCCCAAGCATCGACAAGCTTATGTTTTCCTGCTTTGGAAGCGATGCTTTTTGCAGCCTGTTGAAGTGCTTGCCCGGGCAGCGCACCACGGCGCTGCTCTGCGGCATGGAAACTCACATTTGCGTGATGCAAACGGCTCTGGGTGCGCTGCGGGAAGGATATCTTGTTCACGTCGCTTCAGACGCGGTCAGTTCTCGTACAGAACTCAACTGGCGGATTGGACTCGAAAGGATGCGCGCGGCCGGCGCGATTCTTTCTTCAACGGAAATGATGATCTACGAGTTGCTGCGGTCATCCGGCGCACCGGCATTCAAAGAATTGTTACCGTATCTGAAGGGATAGCTTGTGAGCTATGAGCTATCAGCAGCCTAATCCTGCATAGGGCAGGTGAGCCGCTATCGCAGCTGATGGGGCAGGCCAAAGTTCATGGCTCATAGCCCAAAATCTAACTCGCCGCTGCATCTTTCTGCTTTACGCGAACAACCGTGATCTTTGAGAAACCTTCTTCGAACGTTGGCGGCTTTAGCTTGGCAGCCATTTTGCGCATGATTGCTTCTGGCACGGCGCGCCCGCGTCGCTGATGGCGCTCCAAGCAGACTTCCAGCGGCACATCAAAGTAGAGTCCCTGCACATCATAGCCGTAGTCTTTAGCAAGCTTGATCCAGCTGTGCCGGTCGTGCGGCGTCAGGTTCGTGGCGTCAACGTAACTCATCGGTCGGCGGGCGATCAGCCGCGCCTTCAACATCGAGCGCAGGTTTGAGAAGACCAGATCCTGAAATCGCTGCTCCTGCTCGTCGTCGAACAAAAGCTCGCGCAGCAGATCGCTGGACAGAGGACGAATGTTGTGGCGTTTGAACCAAGAGCTCTTTCCGGAACCTGGCAGGCCAATCGATAAAACCACGGTTCCCTTACTCGGCCGGACGGGCGGCGCGGGGGCGGGACCTGCTGACGCCCCTTGTGCGACCGCGGGTGGCTGCTCTGCGCTCAGAGGTTGAGGGACAACAACAGAGGTCGCGTCAGGAATAGAAACATCTCCCACACCTTCCGGAGTAAGAGGTTCTTCCTCGGAGGTTACTTCGGAGACGTCCGGCTTAGGGATCGAAACCTCTGCGGCTTCTCTACGGGCCGGCGTGCTCACAGGCCTCGTCGCCGGCGCGGAGCGTGGCGATTCGCCGCGGCCTCCTCGCTTTCGGCGCCGACGTGAAGGACGAGTCGCACGACCCTCATTTCGGACGGCTTCGGCTAACGGCAGTTCAGGCGCGCCGCGAGTGCCAAGCTGGAAATCGGCTTGTGTTTCACGCCCACTTGTAGTGCGCTCCTGAGCCGGATGTTGCGCTATCCTGGGCGGAGTGGAACGCTGAGGTGCAGGCTCGGGGCCTGCCTGCTCCACCGGTTTTTCGCCAATCTCGCTCTCGAAGTATTTCGGCTGCAACGGCTCGGGGACGTTCTGCGACCGCTCCTTTGACCCTTCAGAAGCTTTCTTGCGGCGCTTTCCGCGTCCGCTCATCCATTTCCGCATATAGCGCTTGTAGCACAATGCCCTGTGCGGCGGCAATCGGACCCCGTAGCGGGGAGGATACCTTCCGTGCTCCGAGCCACGAGTTTCGGGCCAGGAGCAAACCACTTCACCCGAAGCGCTGGTTCCTCCCTGTAACTCCGTGTACCCTGTGGTTTAAGCTTTTTTTCGACCGCGGACGAAAACCGTCCCGGATTATGTTTACCCGAGCCGCGCGCTTGCTTAAAGCTCGTAGCTCACAGCTCGGAGCTAGATGATGAACCCACACGCTGCGCCCGCCGTCCTTGAACTACCCGCGGTTCCGCTCACCATTGAAGGCTATGCCACGCTCCATCAGATGATGCGTTTCCGGTGGACTGCATGGCGCGAACTCAACGAGGGGCACAGGCGAGAGATCGCAGGCGAAGCTACCGAAGTCCTCTCCAAAATGGAGTCCAGGCAGAGCGGCCAGTCCGCGCTCTTTTCTCTCATCGGTCACAAGGGCGATCTGATGTTCGTCCACTTCCGCGACAACTTCGCCGAGCTGAACCAGGCTGAACTCGATGTCGCCCGCCTCCGTTTGAACGACTTCGTTGAGCCTACAACTTCCTATCTCTCGGTCATCGAACTTGGGCTTTATGAGTCCAGTCTCAAGACCTACAAGCAGCTTTCGGGTAGTGGCATCGAACCACACTCCGAAGAATGGAATAAGGCTATCGCCGAAACGATTGCCCGCCAGAAAGAGGCAATGCGGCTGCGGCTGTTTCCATCTATGCCTTCCAACCGGTACATCTGTTTTTATCCGATGAATCGTCTGCGTGGCGAGGACAAGAACTGGTACACGCTCCCGATGGAAGAGCGGCAGCGTCAAATGAATGAGCATGGGCTTGTGGGCCGGCGCTACGCGGGCGAGGTGAAGCAGATCATCACCGGGTCGATTGGATTCGACGACTGGGAGTGGGGAGTCGACCTCTTCGCTGATGACCCCTTGGTGTTCAAGAAGCTGATCTACGAGATGCGCTTCGATCAGGTCAGTGCGGTCTATGCCCTATTTGGCAGTTTCTTCGTAGGGCTGCGCTGCCCGGCAAACAGACTTCACGATCTGCTGGAAGGAAACCTTCCGGAGGCGCCGGCACCGGGGAAGTAGACTCCTCCCACATGCGGTACCAGCCGCCGACTGCAAGCGACGAATGACCAATAGTAGCCACAACCCAACCATAGGAGTCCTCGCGCTGCAGGGTGACTTTGACGCGCACCGCCGTAGGCTCGAGGAGCTAGGGGCGAAGGTCGTTCTGGTGAAGAAGCCAGACCAGCTTGATGAGATTGAAGGACTGATCATTCCTGGAGGCGAATCGAGCACTTTGCTGAAGCTTCTGGGTCAAACCGGATTTGAGAAGCTTAAACAATTTGTACGGACAAAGCCCGCGTTTGGGACATGTGCGGGAGCAATCCTGCTTGCTGCCCAGGTCATCAATCCACCACAAGAAAGTCTTGGAGCGCTCGATATCACCATCCGCCGGAACGCTTATGGCAGGCAGATTAATAGTTCAATAAGGGAAGGGAAATTCCTGCAGCAAAACACTGAGATGGTTTTTATTCGCGCACCAAAAATTGAACGTGTGGGAGATGGGGTCGAGGTGATCGGTACGGAGGGCCAAGATGCCGTATTGGTGAGGCGCGGCGAAACGCTGGCCGCAACTTTTCATCCCGAGCTAAGCGAGGACTCCAGCATCCACCAGTATTTTCTGGACCTCGTTGCAGGCAGACGAGGCAGGCCTAAACAATGAAGCAAACTAGGAATGCTGGAAGAACTGCGGAATGTGAAGACATAGGACGCTGCAAGTAGTGGGGTTAGCTAACGACAGATTGTAAGAACTATCGCGTCAGCCGTCGGCGAATCCATGTGGCAAGTCCCACCAATCCACCGCCCAACGCTGCCAGAACGCCAGGTTCCGGAGCAGCCGCCTTCAAAACGTGTGGTGAGGCGAATGAACTTCCGGCTAGAGCTAACACCACCATGAAAACAGACATAACTCCAAAGGCCCGATTAAGCACGAGAGAACCCCCACTCAACCTCCTCGCAAGGATGGTTCCATTGCGTGTGGATTTCAAAAACCTTTACAAACCCTCTTTGTCTAGCGGATTTATTGACATTTGTCGAGCTTACGGACCGGTGGTCACAATGGCCGAGATGGACTGCTGCGCAAGGATTTTCACTCTTTTGCCGACTGTGTTCTGCTAGTTCATGCCGGGCACGGCCTGGCAATCCGTTATCCTGTCACATCTACTTCAACCGTCATGGAAGCTCCTGAACTCGAAATCAGCCCTGTCGGCCTGCGCTCCTACCTGCGCCTGCTACGCTGCAACGCCAATCTTCGCTATCTATGGGGCGCGCAGGTGGTCAGCGAGATCGGGGACTGGTTTTACACCCTCGCGATCTACAACCTACTTTTGCAGTTGACCGGGCGGGCCAGTTCCGTGGCTCTGGCCTTGGTGCTCCAGGTACTGCCGCAGACGTTGATCGGACCCTCCGCGGGTGTCGCCAACGACCGCCTGCGGCGCAAGCACGTCATGATTGCTGCTGACCTGGGACGAATGGTGATCGTCTTCTTCATGCTGTTCGTGCGGTCGCGTGAGATGGTTTGGGTCGTCTATCCGCTGCTGGTTGCGGAGACTCTGCTGGCGGCCTTCTTTGAGCCAGCGCGCAATTCGGTGATTCCCAACATCGTCGCCCGCCGGGATGTCGTGCTCGCCAACACGCTGTCTTCCGCGACGTGGTCCGTGAACCTCATGCTCGGCTCGACGGCTGGAGGAGTTGTTGCGGCGCTATTTGGGCGCGACGCAGTTTTCATCTTTAACGCACTCTCATTTCTCATTTCAGCACTCCTGATTTTGAGAATGCATTTTGCCGAGCCCCATGCCGAGGGCACGCACCCATTCCGGCTGGGCGAGCTCGTCGATTTTTCTCCAATGCTGGAGGGGATCCGCTACGTCCGCTCTCAAGTTCGGCTGCGCTCGACGATCCTCGTGAAAGCCGGCAACCTGATCATCGGTCCCAGTTGGGTGCTATTCACCGTGATGGGACAACGAGAATTTCCGGTGCGCTGGCATGGACTCGATCCGGCACGGGGCGCATTTCTCGGCATGAGTTTGTTACTCGGAGCGCGCGGCATTGGAGCACTTCTTGGTCCCCTTCTTGCCGCTACATGGGCTGGACAGGTGCGCGAGCGGCTTGAACGGGCGATTCTCTATGCGTACTTAGCCACCGCCGTCGGTTATGAACTGCTCAGCGTTGCGGGGCACCTTTGGCAGGCGTGTCTTTGTGTGACGATTGCGCATGTCGGCGGCGCTATCGTGTGGGTGTTCTCGACTACGCTTTTGCAGTTGCAAACGGACGACAAGTTTCGTGGGCGGGTCTTTGCCGCTGACCTCGGGCTGTGCATGTTCACGATTGCCAGTGGAGCCTACGTCGCAGGAAGGTTTGTGGATTGGGGCTTCACCGCGCGCCACGTGGCTGGAGCGGCCGGAGCGTTGATGTTGATTCCCGCAAGCTTGTGGGCGCTGGCAGTGCGCAAGAATGCTGAGTCTGTGTAGCGCGGGCGCCCCCGCCCGCGTGATGGTTTGATTAATGTTTGCGCGAGCCCGGTTGCGTTCTATGCCCGCGCCAGTCTATCGATCTTTGCCGCCAGGATAAAGTCCGACTCCGTCAGTCCGTTGACCTTATGAGTCCACGTCGTGACCTCGACCTTACCCCACGAAAGCATCATGTCGGGATGGTGACCCTGTTCCTCGGCGATGGCCCCTACGCGATTGACGAACTCGAGCGCAGACTTGAAGTCCGGAAACTTGTAGGTACGCACAATGTGATGCTCGTCGATCACACTCCAATGCCCGAATTCCGGAAGCTCGCGATGCATCTCTACGAGTTCTTTCCCTTTGATTGGAGGAACCGCTCCTCGGCATGGAACGCAGGTTTTATCGGCAAATGATGTCATTGCAAACGACCCCGCAAAAATCGTAGCACCTTTCCCAGTTGCAGCCCTGTCTCCCTGCGCCAAGTTCGCGAAACTTCCGCTGCCAATCTTGCATCTGAGTGCTTTACTTGACGGAAAATACTTCTGCCCGCCGCGACTGCCAAACCGGCCATGAATCCATGGGTTATCGCCATTTCGGTGATGCTCGCCACTTTTATGGAGGTGCTCGATACCTCCATCGCCGCGGTTGCGCTTCCGTATATCGCGGGCAGCCTCTCGGCGACGAACGACGAGGCCACTTGGGTTCTGACCAGCTATCTCGTGGCCAACGCTATCGTGCTTCCCGCCAGCGGCTGGCTTTCGCTACGCTTCGGGCGCAAACGCTTTCTGATCTCTTGCATCATCATTTTCACGATCTCGTCATTTCTCTGCGGAGCCTCGACCAGCCTTGCAATGATTCTGATTGCGCGCGCCATTCAAGGCGCGGGAGGCGGCGCCCTGCAACCACTCTCGCAGTCGATTTTGCTGGAAACTTTTCCACCCGAGAAGCGCGGCGTTGCCATGGCCGTGTTTGCGCTAGGTGTCGTTGTTGCCCCCGTGCTCGGACCGACACTGGGGGGATGGCTCACCGACGCGTACTCATGGAGATGGGCTTTCTACATCAACATTCCGGTTGGGATTTTTGCAACGTTCATGATCTCGCGGTATGTGGAGGACCCACCATATGTGAAGAACGCGACGCCGGGCCGGCTGGATGCCATTGGTCTGGGTTTTCTCGCGGTTTGGCTGGGCTGCCTCCAGATCATCCTTGACAAGGGACAGGAAGACGATTGGCTCGGAGCGATCTGGATTCGTTGGGCGGCGGCGATCCTGATTGTCTGTTTTATCGCTTTTATCGTTCGCGAGCTGATTCACGACAAGCCCCTGGTCGATTTACGGGTCTTTCGGCATCGAAACTTCGCGCTTGGGTGCGTCCTGATTGGGCTTTTTGGAGCTTCCATCTACGGCACCATCACCCTGCTTCCGCTCTTCTACCAGGAACTGCTCGGCTACACGGCGCTGGCCGCGGGTATGGCCGTCAGTCCGCGCGGGATCGGAGCCATTCTCGCGATGCCGATCATTGGCACTCTCACCGCCAAGATCGACAACCGCTGGCTGATTGCATTCGGCTTCTTGCTATTTGGATTCAGTAGCCTACGTTTCGGCAGTGCGGACCTTTCAATCGGGCAGTGGACCTTGTTGTGGGCGATCGTGATTAGCGGCTTCGGCTCTGGATGCGTCTTCGTTCCGCTTTCGACGACGACCATGGCTGGGCTTCCCAACGAAGAGATCGGTAATGCCGCTGGCCTCTATAACCTGCTGCGCAACATCGGTGGCAGCATCGGGATCGCAATTGTTAACACGCTCGTCATCCGGCACGCGCAACTGCATCGCACTGAGCTTTCCCACAATCTGAGTCCGACCAATCCTCAGTTTCAAGGGCTGGTGCAACAGGCGAAAGACCATTTGATTTCACAGGGGGCTTCGGCCCCGGACGCACTGTCGCGCGCTTATGCGTTGGTGAATGGAACACTGAACGGGCAAGCCCGCCTTTGGTCTTATGTTGACGATTTTCGCTACATGGCACTCGTGTGCTTCATCTGCATTCCGATCGTGTTTGCGCTCAAGAAAGCGAAAGGAAAGGGAGCGGTCGAGACAGGACATTAAAGGCGGAGAGTTCGTCTCGAAATCTCTGCCTCTTGGATCGCCTGTGAGTGAACAATCAACGCCCTGAAGAAACGAACACTAGAACGGAATGTCCTCATCGGTGATCGCAGAACCGCCGCCGCCCGCAGGTGCGTGCTCGTGCTCGGGAACGCTCTGATCGAAATTGTTTCCGCCTGAGGCCCCCGCTCCGCGAGATCCGCCGGAGTATTCGCCGCCGCCCTCGCCGCGTCCGCCGAGGAGAACCAGATCGTTCGCGACGACTTCGGTCATGTATTTCTTTTGTCCGGACTGTTTGTCATCCCACGAGCGCGTTTGCAGGCGGCCTTCGATGTACACCTTACCGCCTTTCTTCAGATATTCTCCGGCGATCTCGGCCAGCCGTTGCCAAAGCACGACGTTGTGCCACTCGGTGCGGTCCTGCCAGTTGCCGTCCTTGCCCTTGAATCGCTCGTTCGTGGCCAGCGTAATCTTCGCGACAGGCGTGCCCTGCGGGGTGTACTTCACCTCAGGGTCTTTTCCCAGATTCCCAATCAAAATAACTTTGTTGACGCTCTTCATGATGGCAACTCCTTCCGAGACGCTCAATATAACAGAATCAGCATGGGCGTCGCGTGTGCGGTGCGCACAGCAAATTTGTGATGAATCGGGGCGCCCGGGCCTACACAAAGATCTTGAATAGCATGAAGTATACGATCACTCCGGTGACGGAAACATAAAGCCAGAGAGGATAGGTCCAGCGCGCAATCACCCGATGCCGGTCGTAGCGTCCGCGCAAGCCGCGGGAGAGGGTGATCAGCACCAAGGGTACGATTACCATGGCGAGGACGGTGTGCGAAAGAAGAATTACAAAGTAAACAGGCCGAGACCATCCTGTCCCATGGAAGTGCACGACGCCCCCGTGCCCGGGCCAGTGGTAGTACAGATAGGAGATCAGGAACAGGCAAGAGGTTGCGAACGCCGCAATCATCGCCGCGCGGTGCGCTGCCATTTTGCCCCGCAGGATCAGACGATGGCCGATGACCAGGAGCAGCGCGCTGCATCCGTTGAGGGTGGCGTTGATCTTAGGGAAAATGGAATAGTCAGTCATGAGAGAACAGTTGTACGAGCAGGGAAGGCTGGTTGGCAAGACGAGGAACGTCAGAGGTTAGAGGTCAGAGGTTAAAACCTAACCTGAAACGGCAACAGTACAAGTTCGCAGCCAATATTCGTCGACACAACCGAATACAAAGGGCTTATTCTGCAATCATACTTCTGACTTCTGTAATCGAGGTCTTTCACCTCTGACCTCCTACCTCTGACCTCGATTCACCCCCTGATTACATATAGAATGTCTACAAATGTCCGATGTGGGCACACCGCAGTCGGAGTCTCCCGCCCCTGCGCCACAAAACGTGTCGCGGCCGTTGCCCGTACTGGCTGTCTGGGCGCGCGATCTCCTCATCTCGCTGGCCATCTCTGCTTTCATCATCATCTTTCTCTACCAACCGGTGAAGGTTGAGGGCACGAGCATGATGCCCGGCCTCGAAGATCAGGAGCGCATTTTCGTCAACAAGTTTGTTTACCGCTGGGAACCCATCCAGCGCGGCGACATCGTGGTCTTTCGCTACCCGCGTGACACCAGTAAAAGCTATATCAAGCGTGTGATTGGAATCGCCGGCGACCACGTGCGCATCGAAAGCGGCCAGGTTCTTGTCAACGACGTTGGCCTCGATGAAGACTATGTGCCCAACGAGTATGCCGATGCCCGTTCCTACCCGGAAATCACCGTGCCCGTGGGAACGTATTTCGTCCTGGGCGACCATCGGACGATGTCGCAAGATAGCCGCGACTTTGGCCCTGTCGATGAGCGTTTGATCTACGGCAAAGCCGTGTTTGGCTATTGGCCAATGGATAAATTGGGGCGGTTGCGATAGGCGCTATGTCGTCGCGCATGCCTGCCACCACTCCGAGGAGGTTAAACATTACCACCGGCCATCACCGGTAAGGCGTGCCTTCGGCAGCACCTAAGAACCTCGAACACAATTGACACCCGGCCCGCATCTCACAAACAATAGACGCATAATCCCCTTAACTGGAGAGAATATAGATGCCGGAACAAGGCGAGCACCCGAACGTGTATCACCCCGAGGGTGGGGGGAACGTAGGTAAGTGGATCCTTTTGGCGCTGGCGATCATTTTTGTGGCCGGTTCAGTGTTCTTCGGCTACGAGATGCATACCAAACTCAACAAGCTCACTGACGATCAAACAGCGAGCCAGCAGCAGATTGCCAACCTGACCAAGCGCATGCAGTCAGCCGAAGCCGATGCCGAGGCGTTGGGCGAAAAGATCGGCGTGACCAAGAAAGAAATGGTGGAACGAGCGGCCGAGTTGCAGCATATGCAGGCGGCTTCCGCGGCGAAACTGGCTCAGCAAGAGAAGCAGGACGTTAGCGCAATCGGAACCGAAGTCGGCAGCGTCAAGAATGACGTTGGCGGAGTCAAGACCGACCTCGGGACCACGAAAGCGTCGCTGGAAGAAACAAAAGCTCAGTTACAGCACACGATCGGCGACCTCGGGGTGCAAAGTGGCCTCATCGCCAATACACGCGGCGATTTGGAGGTTCTCAAGCACAAGGGAGACCGCCAGTATTACGAGTTCACGCTCCTGAAAGGCGCGAAACCGCAGGCGATCTCGACAGTCACTTTGCAGCTCAAGAAGACTGATCCCAAGCGCGGGAAATACAACCTCAACGTCACGGCCGACGATAAGACCATCGAGAAAAAAGACAGAACGCAGAGCGAGCCGGTGCAGTTCTACACCGGCCGCGACCACATGCTCTATGAGCTTGTGGTCTGGACGGTCGACAAGAACAAGATCACGGGCTACCTGAGCACGCCGAAGAATGCGCCTGTGCCGATTACGGCGACGCCGCAGTAACGGCTTTCAGCACGATCTGATTTGAAGGGCACGGCCTTGGGCCGTGCCATTTTCTGTTTCGAGAAAATGACCCTACCGAGCGTACATACCCTCCTTGAGATCGCTCTTCGTACCGGCGTTATCTACATGCTCGTCCTCATCGGCATCCGGATCAGCGGCAAGCGCGAGGTCGGGCAGATGACCCCATTCGATCTCACCTTGCTGCTCTTATTATCCAACTCGGTTCAGAATGCGATGACAGGACCCGACACGTCGTTGGCCGGGGGCGCGGTCGCGGCGATAACCCTTTTGATCCTGAACTATCTGGTCGCGGAAGTGTCAGGAGGGAATCGGCGGTTTCGCAAGCTCATCCAGGGCCAGCCAAGTCTGCTCGTGCACGATGGGCAGCTCATTGAGGCTCACATGGCGAAAGAGCATGTCAGCATGGATGAACTGGAACGTTCGCTGCGCGAGCATGGGGTCGCGAGTTATAAGGAAGCCGCGCTAGCCGTGCTGGAAGTGGACGGTTCGATCAGCGTGTTGAAGTACGACGACATTGAACCCAGCGCTGCGACTCATCTCAACCGGCGGCGTTTTCTAAAGAAACAGTAGTGATCTGTTCAGCGAGGGGCGACGCCATAGGCAGACGTGCGGAATGGGAAAGAGGCCATCGCCGCGCCCAAAAAATCAGGGAGGCGTTCGCCTCCCTGAACACATTAGAAAAGTGCTGCCTCGCTAGTCGCTGCTCGGTTTCCTTGGTTTGAGATCGCAAGCCTCACGAACGCGGCCCAGGTCAAGGCCTGCCGGAGAAAACTCGGCGATCTGCCGGCCACTGCGCGTGGGCAGCGCAATGTTGAATACCTGCGAACCGATCAAGCGTCGCGTCGTGTCTTTGTCCATGGACAAGAAGTGCCCGCGCAGCCAGTTCCAGCCCTTGTAATAGTGCGATCCGTCGACGCGTACCTCGACTTCGAGCTGAGGTTGTCCCCACCAGCCGGGACGATTCGGCGGAGGCAGCCGAACACCGGGATTGAAGTCCGCCAGCTTGAGCTTGCCGTTATCGCAAATCAGATTGACGCGCGGCTTGTAGCTGTTGTCTTCGCGGAAATAGTTGTTCGACTGCAGTTCGAAGCGCACCTTCTTGTGGCCAGTCATCTTGTCAGTGGAGTGGAATTCGAGCCAATTGCCGCCGGCATTAACTCCATCCGATTCATCCTGATTGGGAGACATGGAACCGGTTTGGGCGCAGGCCAAAGACGCCCAAGCAAGCAGCGCAATAAACGCCAAAAGGGCCTTTCCGGCAACACCGGAAGAGCCTGATCCATAGAAAACGCTAGATTTCGCCAAGATTTCCTCCCGAATTCTCAACCTCTAGTATAGGAAACCCCAATACCCTGAAAAAGTTGTATAGGAAGCACCCCTGCGGCTGGACGAGAGCTCGATCTCGAGCATGTTTGCCTGGCGACCTGTTTCTTGCCCGTGACAGAAGTCATATCTGGGATAAGGGTCAGACACTACGCTGGATTTGCGCACTACGGAGATTGAGCATGTCAGCGCACCCGCAACATGTAGTCTTAGGGTATCGTCGTGAATTGCGTTCACGACACGAACCGGAAATGAACGACAACGAGAGACTGGCGGACGCGGCCCGGAAGATCCGCATCCGCGCTCTGATTGTTCCCCGCGAGCATGGCGCTTGGGGGCTTCTTTTCATCCCACTTTTTACTGGCTTGGCGGCCGGCGTCGCGCCCGCGTATCACATAGGCTGGCTTTTGTTGTTCACTCTCGCGGCGTTCTTTTTGTTCTGGCTGCGCACGCCAGTTGAGAGTCTGGTCGGTTCGGGTGTGATCACGGCGTACTCGTCGGCTGAACGACGCGCTGTTGCGGTCGCAAGCGCGTTGCTGGTCAGCGCCTCGATCATTTGCCTCGCCGTGCTGCTCTGGGGAGGCCGTAATTCTGAACTGATACGTATTGGCCTCATCGCCGCCATGGCGCTTGGGCTACAGACATCCCTGCGCCGGTTTGGCCGAGCCGCACGCATGTCCTCGCAACTCACCGGAGCCGTCGCACTCACGGCCACCGCTCCTGCCGCGTACTACCTCGGCACCGGCCGCCTCGGAGTCCCGGCGCTAACGCTGTGGATTGCCAACTGGCTCTTCGCCTGGAACCAGATCCACTTCGTGCAATTGCGCATCCACGCTTCGCGTGCTGAAGGTCTGGCCGGGAAGATTGCCGTGGGCAAGTATTTCCTAGCGGGCCAGTTGATGCTATCAGCTGCTCTTGTGTCAGCAGCAGTCGCCAGATTTGTTTCTCCATTACTCATCCTCGCGTTCGTTCCCGCGCTTGTCCGGGGCACAAGTTGGTTTCTTCGTGCGCCTGAGCCCCTGAACGTTAAAAAGCTCGGCTGGTCGGAGATGAAGCAGGGAATTGCCTTCGGAATTCTGCTGGCCGCTGCGACGCTGCTTCACTAGAGCCGGTTCGCCCTCGCCATAGTCGCGATGCCAGTTCCAACTCGTACCGTACAATGGTCTCGACATACGATGCCCGGATGGCGAAACTGGCAGACGCACGGGACTTAATAACGGGAAGTTTGGTGTTGACATTCCGGCGTACTTTGTTGTAGCGTGGCGTCCCTGTTCTCTAATGGACAGGTGCTGTAGCTCCTACAGGGGTACTTCCCCGAAGCACATTCAATCTTGCCGGGGTGATAACTCTCCCGGTAATTTTGCGCCCACTTAAGTCTCTGGACGTTCTCAACGTTTTGAGGTGGCCGATGGTCCGGAAAAGCGTACGCCTGCGAAGGTTCCTTCAAGGCCTCCTTTGCCTTGTGGCGCTGCTGATCTCAGGCAGCAATCTGTTCGCAAACTCAGCTCCCATCACCTCTCGTAACGGGCGGTCGAGTGAGCAGGGCAAGAACGTCAGCGCGGCGGTTGCTGCCCGCTTCCTGGAGCAATCCAGCTGGGGACCGACGGCGGCCACGATCGCCCAAGTACAGCAGGGCGACCTGCCAACCTACCTGCAGCAACAGTTCACTGCCCCAATCTCTACCTATGTGACACCAGGTTCAGACGACAAGATCGACTTTGTGCAAAATCAGTTCTTCGTCAACGCCATTCAGGGGCAAGACCAACTCCGCCAGCGAGTTTCATTCGCACTCGCGGAGATCATCGTCATCTCGGGCATTGGACCCAACATCAAGAGTCCCTCCGCGTTTTCCCTGTGGATGAACATGCTTCAGAACGACGCCTTCGGGAATTTCTTCAACATCATTAACGACGTGACGCTCAGTCCGGGCATGGGCTCGTACCTGAACATGGCGAACAACAACGGTTGCAGCACACGCTGCCGCCCCAACGAGAACTATGCGCGCGAAATCCTGCAACTCTTCACCATTGGCTTGTACCAGTTGAATCCCGATGGGACGCCGATGCTCGACAAGAACGGAGATCTGATCCCGACGTATGGACAGGATGAGATCGACGGCTTCGGACAGCTCTTTACGGGCTGGACTTATCCTCCCGAGCCGGGCAAGACCGCACACTTTTTTGACGGGCCCTACTATAGCAGCCCGATGCTGTCTTTCCAAAAACACTACAGCAAGGCGTCCAAGGCTTTGCTCAACGGTTTTGTCATCCCGGGCGGCGGCGATATCCAGGCTGATCTCACCACCGGCCTGCAAAACATCTTCAATCATCCAAACGTTGGCCCATTTATTTGCCAGCAACTGATCGAAAAGCTCGTCACGAGTAACCCCATTCCTGCTTACGTTTCGCGTTGCACCCAGGTCTTCGACAACGACGGCACGGGAGTGCGGGGCAACATGCAGGCAGTCATCTCGGAGATTCTTCTCGATTCTGAGGCCCGACGCGGCGATGATCCCTCGCAGTTGCAGCCCTCCGACGGCCACTTGCGCGAGCCACTGCTCCACATGCTGGCGTCGATGCGGGCGGTGAACGCAACGACCGACGGCGTCAATCTGAGTAACTACGGCAGCGGCATGCTGCAGGCGCCATTCCTATCGCCGAGCGTTTTCAACTTCTATCCCCCTGACTTTCACCTGGCGGGAACGGGACTGGTAGGGCCGGAATTTGACATTCTGAATGCCAATACCACGTTCGCACGAATCAACTTCATCAACGACCTGATCTACGGTACGGTTGGGCCGCACACCACCATCGACATCTCGTCCTATGTCAACGCGGCCGGGAATGTCACAAATCTGCTCAACTTGGTAAACACCAACCTGATGCATGGCGCTATGCCCAGCGACATGTTGTCCACCCTTTCCGCCACGCTATCGTCGGGTGCCTTCGCCGGCAATACGCAGGTTGCGGAGGCGGCGCTGTATCTGGTCTTAAGCTCATCCCAGTTTCAAGTAGAACACTAATGCCAGGAGCCTTTTGGAGGGAGTATGCCTAGAATTACGCGGCGCGGTTTTCTAAGAACATCCTGCTGCACCGCGGCAGCGGCGGGGATAGCGGCCTCCAGCCTTAACCGGCTTGGCATGATGAGCGCGTACGCTCAGGGTTCCGACTACAAGGCATTGGTCTGCATTTTCATGTTCGGTGGTAACGACGCTAACAACATGATCATTCCTTATGACAGCGCCGGCTATGCCAACTATGCGCAAATCCGCAACAATCTTGCTATTGACCAGAGTATCCTTCTGCCCATTCAGCCCAAGAGTCAAAGTCTGCCGTTCGCCCTTCATCCCAAGTGCCCGAATATTCAGGGTCTGTTCAATTCCGGTCAGATCGCGGCGGTCGTGAATACCGGCGTTCTGCCGCAGCCGACAACCCGGGACCAATACCTGAACGGTCAAGTCCCGATCCCCGTAAGCCTGTTCTCGCACCAGGACCAGCAAATTCAAATGCAGACTGACACTCTGCAATACGCGACCGTTCCTACTGTCGGTTGGGGCGGGTTGATGGCCGATCAGATTCAGGCTATTTATGGCGGCAATTTCCCGATTCTGATTTCTCTGGCCGGCGTCAACGTCTTTGCCCAGGGTCTGGTTGCCAAGCCGCTTCAGACGAGCGGCGATCCAACCCTGTCGCTAACGGGCTATTCCGGCTCCGGCGCCGATAATGCGCGCCTGAACGCGTTCCAGTCGCTCTTGACCTTCGGCGACGGGTTGACTCTGATTCAGTCGGCAAGCGGGATAACGTCGACCGCTCTTCAGAATGCCCAGAACCTGGCAGCCGCGTTGGCGGGGGGTACACCGCTCAAGACAAAATTCCCCAAGAACCCGCTGGCGGTCCAACTGAAGGAAGTGGCGCAGATCATTCAGGTGCGGTCCGCCCTCGGGTTGTCGCGCCAAATCTTCTTCGTTTCGCTCGGCGGTTTCGATACCCACAGCGCCCAGATCGTCACGCAAGCCAAACTCATGCTCCAGCTCGACGAGTCCCTCGGCGCCTTCTATCAGGCGACGAACGAGCTCGGCATTCCGCAGCAGGTGCTGACTTACACGATGTCGGACTTCGCTAGGACCTTCCAGCCGGACAGCACTTCAGGCAGCGATCACGCCTGGGGTAGCCACCACCTGGTCATGGGCGGCGCCGTGGCCGGTCGAGATTTCTACGGTACCTTTCCGACTCTGGCCTTGGGCGGGCCGGATGACGCCACCAATCAAGGCCGCTGGATTCCCACCACCCCACTCGATCAGTACGGCGCGACCTTGGCGCAGTGGTTCGGTGTACCAACCGGAAGCCTGCAGTCAATATTCCCGAACCTTAAGAACTTCACGACTCAGACTCTCGGCTTCTTGCCGGGGACGGAACAAAAAGACGGACGTCGCATGCGGATCTGATGGCCGTAGGTGGAGGCGGGCTTTACTGATTTGATTTTTCCGTCGCGATGTTATCGAAAAAGTGCGCCGCGAAAGGCGATGGACCTCAGCGGGTGAGACTCGCGTCCGCGGGGAGTTGGCAGGAATCCCTCACATAGCCGACATCGAACCGGAAGGGCGAGAAATATAGCGCCAAAGGGTCTTTCGTACCATCCGGACATCCCCTGCACTTGAGAAATCAGGACCGCTGCACAAGCATATCGACGCACGAAGCCACATTAGCGCTATCTAATGCGACTCAAAAAATTCAGGAACGTAGATGTGTTCGTTGGGTACCTCTCGAATTGCGATACTGCTGCGGGCTCAACTGACACCAAAACTGACACCGGCGGTGTTGTGGAGGTCCCGGTCCAGCAGGATAGTGTCCAGTAACTGCTATAGAATGCGAGTGTTGCATCCGCTAGCCCGGATGGCGAAACTGGCAGACGCACGGGACTTAAAATCCCGGGTCCAGAAATGGACGTACCGGTTCAATTCCGGTTCCGGGCACCATTTCTTCAATTTGAGATTCGCACCGGTTCTACAGTCTTTACCCGATGTCACAACCGGTGTCGTTCCGATATACAAAACTGCAGCTGTATATGGCGCCCTCCCCCAAAAGGTCCCGCCAATCTGGTCCCTATGATGTCCTTGCCTTGGGTTTTACGAAGCCGGCGGACGAATCCGTGCGCTCAGCCAGCCGGCATGCCTTTAGCTGGCGGAACTACTCTCTTGGCCTTCGCTTCGTCACGTCAGAATAGGATCAATCTCCACGGGGGTGCCGCGCGTGCCGAAGCGCATTCTGGTCGTCGATGATCATGATGTGGTTCGCCAGGGAGTGCGGCTGATTCTTCGCAACCAACCGGACTACCAAATTGTCGGCGAGGCCGACAATGGTCTCGACGCGCTCGAAAAGATGCTTTCGCTCAAACCCGATCTGGTCGTCCTCGATCTGAGCATGCCCGGCAAGGACGGGCTGGCCGTACTACGGGACATCGCGATGCCGGACTTCGCGCACAAGCCCAAGGTCGTCATTCTCGCTATGCACGAGTCGAACGAACTGGCGAGCAAGATCAAGAGCCTTGGCGGCCAAGGCTATGTAGTCAAGACTCGTGCGGCTACCCACCTGAACCGCGCAGTTCAGAGCATTCTTGAAGGCGGCACGTTCTTCGAGAACATAAAAGCAAAGGCATAGCGTCAGAGCGGAAGCAGGTCGCTCGCGTTTCGCCAATCCAATTTCGCAGGGACTCTCAGCAGAAAATCGCGGCGGAAAGGCATTCGTTCCCCGTCGTTACCTTTGTAACTTGGGTTGTCACTACGACACGCCTCAAAATTGTGCTTCTGGACATGTCCGCGAGTACTCAAAAGGCGACAATTCCGCGGCAACCCGCGTTCATCGACGGTCTTTCGTTGATTGCCGACAAGGTTCTGGCCATGATCATCGGCCAGAATCCACTGGTGTCGACGATCGAGACCCTGTGCCGCGAACTCGAAAAACAGGAAGGTGGACTTTTGTGCTCTGTCCTACTTCTCGAGTCTGACGGAGTGACGTTGCGCAGTACTGCTGCCCCAAGCCTTCCGGTGGAATATTCCCGCGCCATCGATGGTTGCAAGGCTGGACCCTATGTCGGGTCCTGCGGTACGGCCATCTATCGCCGCGCACCCGTCGTTGTCTCCGACATTTCCGTCGATCCATTGTGGGCCGACTACCGCGATCTCGCGCTGTCGCATGGACTGCGCGCCTGCTGGTCGGCGCCGATCGCCTCGCAGGACGGAGCGTTGCTCGGAACCTTCGCCATTTACTACCGCGAACCGCGCGCGCCCGAAGCCCACCACATTCGCCTGATTGCTCATGCCACGCATCTTGCGGCTTTGGCAATCGAGCGCGATCGCGACAAGACGCAGTTACGCGCTGCCGAGGACCGCTATCGAACACTGGTAGAGCGTCTGCCCGCGATCACTTACATCGCCGAGCTCGGCGAAGACGGCCCCTGGCATTACGTCAGCCCGCAGATCCGAACGATTCTCGGATATTCCCCCGAGGATTGGCTGAAGAATCCATGTAACTGGATGAATCATATTCATCCCGAAGACCGGCAGTCTGCTTTTGCCGCCGAAAAAGAATTCCAAAGAACACGAGAAGCATTTCAGAGCGAATATCGAATGTTTGCCGCTGACGGTCGGCTTCTTTGGGTTCGCGACGAAGGTATCATGCTGCGCGCGCAGGACGATCAGCCGTCACTGATGCAGGGGGTGCTGTACGACATCACCGAGCACAAACGCCTCGAAGATCAACTCCGCCACTCGCAGAAAATGGAAGCGGTCGGGCAATTAGCCGGCGGAGTAGCTCACGACTTCAACAACCTGTTGATGTTGATTCAGGCACAAAATGAACGCCTTCGAGCACGGTTCCGCGTGGAAGACCCCGCATATGCGGACACATTGGAGATCGAACACGCGGTTAAACAAGCAGCGTCCTTGACCAATCGATTGCTGGCTTTTAGCCGCCGCCAATTTTTGCACCTTCAAGTCATGGACTTGAACGTAGTGCTGAGCGAAACGGCGAGAATGCTGGAACGCCTGATCTCGCCCAACATCGCTCTAGAGGTCCTACCCAGCGCCACGCCGCTATGGGTTAAGGCCGATCCCGGACAACTGGGGCAAGTGATCCTCAACTTGGCCGTTAATGCACGAGATGCTATGCCCGACGGTGGTCGTCTTACGATCGGCGCAAGCACTATTGAGTTAAAGGACTCGCAGCCCGCTGTGCACGGCACGATTCCGGCTGGTGTTTATTCGGTCCTTGCGGTCCACGACACTGGCATGGGAATGGACCGTGAAGTTCAGGAGCACATCTTCGAACCCTTTTTCACTACAAAGGAGCCGGGAAAGGGTACAGGGCTTGGCCTGGCCATCGTTTACGGCGTAGTCAAACAGACTGGTGGTTGGTTGAGCGTGGCCAGCGAACCAGGCGAAGGAACGACCTTCAACATCTATATTCCGCTTGCCGAGCCCACTGTAGAGCAAGGACCCTCGATCGGGAAAAATTCAATCGCGGATGTGGAGACGCGAGAGGGCCATGGTAAGGAGACCATCCTTCTAGTCGAGGACCAGGAAGGAATCCGCGAGGTGGCCCAGGAATTCCTAAAGCGCAGAGGATATTCTGTGTTCTGCGCCGCCGATGGCGATGAAGCGTTGCGTCTCGCCGCCAACCTCAAGCACCCCATCGACCTTCTCGTCACCGATGTTGTCATGCCCAACATGGGTGGTCCCGAACTGGTCGAACGTCTCTCCCGCACGCGACCCGGCACCAAGGTTTTGTTTATCTCCGGCAACCCGGACCAGGCCTCACTTACCGAACAGCTTGGAGGGCTCCCCGCAGCCGTACTGCAGAAGCCATTTCCTCTCGACAGCTTGCTGCGAAAAGTTCGCGGCGTTCTCGACCGCTAGCCTTCCCGGCATCTCGTCTTCAGCGTCGCACATAACCTTGTGATCTGGATCACTGCCGCACGTGTCCACCCATACGAGAATCGCGCAAATCCGGCAGGTGCCGGTACATTGTTCTCCTAGGAGCCCCTATGGCTGCGACCACACTCCCCAACAACATCTCGAACCTTCTTGCGACGGATGAGGAATATCCCGCGCCGCAGATTGTCGTGGATCAGGTTCAGAACAAGAACTGGAAGGCGGATTACGAGCGTTCAGTGAAGGATCCAGAGGGCTTTTGGGAAGACGAAGCGCTCAGGTTCACCTGGACGCAACCGTGGTCGAAAGTCCTCGATTGGGATGGCGTGCGCCATAAATGGTTTCTCGGGGCGAAGACGAACATTACTCTCAACGCTCTCGATCGCCATGCCAGGTCCGAACGTCGGAATCGCGCTGCCTTCATCTGGCTCGGCGAAGACGGCACCGAGCGCATCGTCACGTACGGCCAGCTTTACCGGCAGGTTTGCCGCTTTGCCAACGGCCTGAAGTCGCTCGGGGTGCGCAAGGGTGACCGCGTCGTCATCTACATGCCGCTCACGATGGAGGGCGTGATCTCTATGCTGGCGTGCGCTCGTATTGGGGCGATCCATTCCGTCGTTTATGCCGGCCTGGGCCACACCGCGCTGCGTGATCGCATTACCGACGCCCAGGCTAAGGTTGTCATTGCCGGCGACGTCGGATTCCGCCGCGGCAAAACAGTTCCGCTGAAGCCCATTGTCGATGAGGCCCTTGACGGCGTCGAGTTCGTCGAAAGGGTCGTCGTTTTCGCCCGCCAACCGACGGAACTGACAGGCATCGAGGTTGACTTCGCAAGCTTGCTGAAATTTCCAGCTGAGTGCCCGGCGGAAGAAATGGACTCCGAAGATCCGCTCTTTCTGCTTTACACCTCGGGTTCGACCGGCAAGCCGAAGGGGGTGTTGCACGTGCACGGCGGCTATATGGTCGGCACGACTTATCACCTGAAGAGCTACTACGACGTCGGCGACCAGGATGTTTTCTGGTGCACCTCCGACATCGGCTGGGTCGTGGGGCACTCGTACATCGTTTACGCGCCTCTTTGCGCGGGCGCGACTACGCTGTTTCGCGAAGGCGCCATTGACTACCCGAATCCCGGCATCGCCTGGGAGATCGTCGAGCGTTACGGCGTAACGAAGATGTTCACGGCGCCCACCGCCCTCCGCATGTTCATGCGCTTTGGCGAGCAGTATCCGCAGAAGTATGACCTCACATCCCTGCGCCTGATTGCCTGTGCAGGCGAGCCACTGAACCCAGAAGCCTGGCGCTGGGCTCAGACGTATCTTGCGGGCGACGGGAAGTGGGGATACGTGGTCGACAACTGGTGGCAGACGGAACTAGGCGGGCCGGCGATCGGCACGCCTCCGACGTATGCGATGCGTCCCGGCAAGTGCGGAGTGTCGGTGCCGGGATCGGAAGCCGATGTCGTTGATGAACAGGGAAAGCCCGTCCCACCGGGCGTGGGTGGGCGCCTCGTGCTGAAACGGCCTTTCCCTTACATGCTTCGCACGGTCTGGGGCGATGCGGCTCGCTACGAGCGCGATTGGCAGTTGATTCCCGGCTGCTACGTCACCGGCGACGTCGCTCTGAAGGACCGCGACGGCTACATCACCGTTCTCGGCCGCGCCGACGATGTACTGAACGTCGCCGGGCATCGCATCGGGACCGCTGAGGTAGAGAGCGCGCTGGTTTCACATCCAGCAGTGGCAGAAGCGGCAGCCATCGGCGTGCCCGACAAGCTCAAGGGCGAAACCATCAAGTGTTTCGTGCAATGCCGAGCGGGACACGCTCCATCGGAGACACTTGCAGCAACGCTCACCGATCACGTTCGGCGGGAGCTCGGGCCCATCGCCACCCCTTCGGCGATTGAGTTCGTGACCGCACTGCCCAAGACGCGTTCCGGCAAAATTCTGCGTCGCTTCCTGAAGGCAAAGGAACTAGGCGTCGATGCCGGCGACGTTTCGACGATGGAGGGCTGAGGCTAAAGATCAAGCGCAGGCCGCAAACAGAGTGACCGCCGTGACGTAGAGAGCGCAGATTCTGGATTCAGGGTACGGGTAACTCATCGCGCTAATCCCGGCTGCGACCCCGGGCTGTATCTGCGTTCTCTACGTCGCGGCGGTCGCCGTGGGTTGTGTGCCGCAGACACTCTTGGCCGCGCGCAAGCGAATCGATCTCAGACGCGAGCAAGATGTGAGTGTGGAGATTTTCGGTGCAACCCCGTGACCCCTGTGGTTCAGATGTTTTGCTCGCATAGTCCCAAGATGCCGCAAACGAAAACTACTCTCCGGCCCCGACAATCACCGCCGTTCCGCGCGGCGACTCATGCGATCCGCTTTCCGGTTCGAGCGTGACGGCAAAGTTCTTCGCCTCGACTCCCTCCGGCAATGGGGGATTGACCACCGTCGCGTTCCCGCGCGAGTCAGGCCGGAATAGCCCCGCAGCAATAGGCGCGCCGCCGTCTGCAGGGAAGAGCCACAGCTCGTAAATCTTCTCTGGAGGAAGCTGCGGCAGGCTGCTTGCAAGGAAAATCAGTCCGCGGCTCTGCCGTCGATAAATCGCTTTGCCCCGAGGCTGGGGTTTGCTTCCTGCAGCGACCAGTTCGATTTTCTTCGCTTCGGGATCGATCAGCGTTGCGAGAATGTCGTTCGCCTGTCGGAGCTTGGCTTCCTGATCGCCAAACTGCGCTTTCAATGACGCCAGGTTCCGCTCCAGCGCCGAGTTTGTCCGCATCAGACTAATCGCGACGAGGACGAGCCCAAGCGCTGCGGCCCATCCCAGAACTCCCCACCACGCGAACGTGCGGCTTGGCTCTGTACGCGCTGCTGCTGCGGCTGGAGCTACTGACGTGCGTGGTTCTTTCGCAATAGCCGACACCAACCGTTGCCGCGATCGGGCTGGAGGCCGAGGGCCATTTGCCGTCAACGCGACCACGGCCAGATCTCCGCGCACCACTTCCAATTCGCGTCGGCACGACGCGCAGCCCTCGAGGTGCTTCTCGAGTGCAAGCCGCTCACCGCCCGGAAGCGTTCCCAGGGCGTAAAGCGCTAGATCTTCCGCGAATTGTTCGTGCACGCTCATGCCGCCAGCACTTTTCGCAACGACAGCAGCCCGGTGCGAATCCTGGTCTTGATTGTTCCCAGCGGTTCGCCTGTCTTTTCCGCGATCTCCGCGTGGGTCAGTCCTTCAAAATATGCCATCTCCAATGCCGCACGCTGCTGAGCCGACATCCATTCAAACGCCTCTTTCACTTTAGCCATCGCCCGGGACCGGTCAGCATCGGACGCCAGGTCCGGCTCAACCGAAACCACAACGTTCTCGAAGTCATCTTCGGGCTTACGCTTTCGCAGCGCATCAATGGCCCGGTGCCGCGCGATCACCGCCAGCCACGCTCCCATGTTCCCGCGGCTGGCATCAAACGCGCCCGGATTGCGCCACAGCTGCATGAAGATATCCTGCAGAACGTCCTCGGCCGCGGACGTCTCCTGCAACACACGCAACGCCACCGCGTACACAACGGACGAATAGCGGTCATAGAGCTCCGCCATAGCTCCCTGATCGCCGGCGCGAATCGCCGTCACCAGCGCGAGATCAGAGGGCTTTGGATTGCGATCTGCGCTCGGCACTGGGGAGACTCTTCCTCCTAAAGTACGCTGAAGAATGGGGTTTTGGATTGCCCAGCTTGACTTGGCGACGGCCCACCAAAATAACAGTCCGGATGTTGCGAAGTAAGACTGAGTTTAGACTTCGGCTCGCGCCGCTCGTGTCATGAGCTCTTCAATTGCCTGCTGCGGAGCTTTGCCGTTCTCGAGGATGGCGAACATCTGCTCGGTAATCGGCATTTCGACGTCTTTCTTGCGCGCCAGTCCCATCGCCGCTTTCGTCGTGAAAACTCCCTCTGCGACCGCTCCGTGCATACCGGCAATGATGTCCGGAAGCTTGCGACCCTTTCCCAACTCCACTCCAACGCTTCGGTTTCGCGAGAGATCGCCGGTACAAGTCAGCACGAGGTCCCCCAGCCCGGCCAACCCCGCCATCGTGTCGAGACGGCCACCGCAGGCAACGACAAGGCGCGCCATCTCCGCCAAGCCACGTGTGATCAGGGCCGCGACCGAATTATGCCCGAGCCCCAGCCCGTCGCACACTCCGGCTGCGATGGCAATGACGTTTTTGAGTGCCCCTCCTAGTTCAACCCCGATCACGTCGTCGTTCGTGTAGACGCGAAAACGCGAGCTGTTAAATGCCTGCTGCACCGCGCGTGCCAGATCGCTGTCGGTCGAAGCGACCGTGACCGCCGTCGGATCGCCGCGCGCAACCTCTTTGGCGAACGAAGGGCCGCTCAAAGCCCCTACACGGACCGTGAATTTTCGCTCGCGCATGACGTCCGAAATGACCTCGCTCATGCGCGAGAGCGTGCCGTTTTCCAACCCTTTAGTGCAACTGACCAGAAGCGATTCCGGGCCAAGCGTGGGAGCCATCCGCTGAAACAATATTCGGCAATATTGCGACGGCATCACGCTGACGACGATCTCCGTCCCCGACAATGCCACGCCGAGATCGTTCGTTGCCACAACTGACTCCGGAATCTTGAATCCCGGCAGGAAACGTTCATTGACGCGCTGCCGCGTGATGCTTTCAACGACGTCCGGTTCGTTGGCCCACAGATGAATCGCGTTCTCGCCCTTACGGCCGAGCGCAATAGCCAGTGCTGTGCCCCAAGCGCCCGCGCCAATCACGGCAACGCGGCTCATCGGCGTCCTCCTGAATCGTCCGCCGACGCGGGCGGAACCTTCTGCCCGATGCGCGATTCGGTACCAGAGGTGAGCCTGCCGATATTCTGCCGGTGTTTCCAGATCACCAGCGCAGACACGAGTGCAATGATTGCGAGCTCCACCGGTTCGCGGTATTCGCCGATCGCCCACACGAGCAGGGGGAAAGCGGCCGCAACGGCAATCGACCCGAGCGACACGTAGCGAAAGGCAACCGCAAGCAAGACGAACAGCGCCACCAGACAAAGGATGGTTTTAGGAGTAAGCAGAACAAACGCGCCAAGGCTCGTGGCCACGCCCTTTCCGCCGCGAAACTTCAGCCAGACAGGGAAGAGATGGCCGCATACCGCATAGAGCGCGGCAGTCGTCATGATGAGATGATGATGCGCTCCGCCAAACATGATGCCCACGAGATATACCGCCGCCAGGCCTTTGGCCGCATCGAGCAGCAGTGTCGCAATGCCAAGCACCGGCGACTTGCGCGCGACGTTCGTTGCGCCAATATTCCCGCTTCCACTCACCCGCACGTCCTCACCCCTAAACGTGCGCACCAGCAAATACCCGAAGGGTATCGACCCGAGCAGGTAGCTTGCGACAGCGGCGATGAGGAATGAATATGTGCTCATCAGGTCCGATGATAGCCACGAATGAAATGCGCCGCGGCTACTTCATACACCTCGCAACGCGAATCGCTCCAGCTTCGTATACTTCGATCCCGCCGACGAAAGCTGGCTTTGGAAGAGAATAAAAGCGTCGGCGGTCATTGTACCGAACTCGATCTCGCCCATCGCGGCCAGCCGCTTCTGCAATACTCCGAACGCCGAATTCGGTCCGTCGCCCTCTCGCCACTTTGGATCGCCCGACCTGCCTCCAGCTCGGGCAAGCGTCAGGTGCGGACTATACGCCCGGTCCTCCCGCGGGACACCCAGCTCCGCCGTGGTATCATCCACGCGCTTGGCAAGTGCAGTAAGCTCGGGCCCGGCATGAATACCAATCCAGAAGACGCGCGGCGACTTAGCCGTCGGAAAAAATCCAAATTCCGCGAAACGAATCTCGAACCGATCGCCGCGTATGCCACGCAGCTTTTGCGCAACTGCCTCAACCTGTTCCGGCTTTTGCTCGCCAATAAACTTCAAAGTGACGTGCAGCGACTCTGGCCGCACAAACCGTGCCTCGGGCGCAAACCCGCTCACACCCTCGACAAATCGCGCGATCTTCCCTCGGATCGCTTCATCAAGGTCGATACCAACAAAAATTCGCATTCAATCCGAATCCCTCGCGACGTCGGCGGCCGTTCTCTGTGATCCCTGCGGTTAGAAGCTCTTTGCGGGCGGCGAGAAAAGCCTGACCGCCGAGCCAAATCCGCAGAGTACGCGGAGACGCTATAGCAGCGCTCTCCGAATCATCTCTAGCGCCAGTTCTGTTGAGAACTCACGTATGCGTTTGCGATCGCCGACAAAATTCCGCTCCACCACCTGTGTCCCTTCCTCGCCCGCGAGCGCGATGTAGACAAGTCCCACCGGCTTCAGCTCGGTTCCGCCCGTCGGCCCGGCCACGCCGGTGATGCCGACTCCGTAACTCGAAAGACAGCGCTTTCGGATTCCCTCCGCTAGCGCCTGCGCCACCTCGCGGCTGACCGCGCCGTGCTTGTCGATCATCGCCTTCGGCACGCCTGCGACTTGTGTCTTTAATTCGTTCGAATAAACCACCGCGCCGCCGAGAAAACACCGCGAACTCCCGCTCAGCGACGTGATTCGCTCAGCGAGCAGCCCACCGGTACAAGATTCCGCCGTCGCCAACGTCATGCCGCGCATCTGCAGCAGGTAGCTTACGATCTGTTCGATGCTCTCTCCCTTGCGCGAAAAAATCGCATCGCCCAACTCGTCTTCCATCTTGCCCGCTAGTTCCTCAACCCGCGCCTCCGCTTCGGCCTGCGTATCCTTGCGGCACCGCAGGTGAAGTTGTATCTCGCCACCGCCGGCGAGAATGGTGGTTTCAACATCGGGGTAGGTTTTGTAGATCGGCGCGACCCGAGCATCCACCTGCGACTCCGGAATCAACGCCATCTTCAAGGTCCGCGTGGCAATGTGCTGCTCCGGAATACGCGCCCGCAGCCGCGGAATACACTCATTCTCAAACAGCGGCCGCAACTCATACGGCGGCCCAGGCAGCAACATCAAAAGCCGCTCTTGCCCGTCATACTTCCCGCTGATCCACTGTCCCGGAGCGGTGCCCATGGTGTTTGTCAGCACCGTCGCATTCGCAAGAATGTCCGCCTGCTTGGCGTTGTTGGGCGAGAATTTGTAGCCGCGTTTGGCAAAGCGTTGTTCGAGGCGCGCCACGATTTCGGGATCGCGGTTGAGCGTCAACCCGAGCGCTTCCGCCACGGCCTCGCGCGTGAGGTCGTCTTCGGTAGGCCCGAGTCCTCCGGAAAAAATGATGATGTCCGAGCGTCGCATTGCCAGCTTGGCGGCCGCCGCTATGTTATCGAGGTCATCTCCAACCACGCACTTGAACCGCACCTCTACGCCCAGGGTGTTTAGCTTCTCGGTGAGGAAGAGCGAATTGGTGTCCAGTCGATGAGGGGTCAGCATCTCCGACCCGACCGCGATGATCTCGGCGTTCACGGGTAGAAGTGTAAATGAATCGAGTGGGCGTCTGCGGTCGAGGCGTAAAATCGAATCTCGTCCAAGGCAGGTAGGTGGTCATGATTCGGTCTCTTACCGCTCTTTCTCTGATCGTTCTTTCGTCAGCCATTGCATTGGGGCAGGACTCTGACTCAATTGCGATTTCCCGCACAGCGAAAACGCCACTGCCGCGCGCTGATGCTCCACCCGTGTGCGCGAGAGACTACCGGTCTGACTCTACGGCGGGCGTCCTGGTCCTTGAAGTAGTTCTGGAAGGCGTTACGACAGGTTCCAGCGAGTTGTTGGCGATCAAGAGTCAGATTGAGGGAAGCTGCTTCGATGATCAGAGCGATCTTATCGGAGACGCAATTCAGGCAGCGTTTTCCGACAGAGGTTTCGCGCAGGCGCAAGTAGAGAATGTGACGTTGAAGGTGGGCGACAGGCTTACCGTCCCAAAACCGGTTACGGTAAAAGCTGAAATCACAGAAGGGCCGCGGTTCCGCATCGGCGCGATCAGCTTCACGGGCAATCATGCGTTCAGCGCGGCCAGACTCCGAGCCGCATTTCTCATCAAGAAGGGAGCTCTATTCCAGCACTCGAAAATCGCGAGCGGCCTGAAGCGAATCAGAGAACTCTATACTCCAAAAGGATTTTTGGACCTCGTTTTCATGCCCGACGTAATGTTCTCTTCGACCGGCACGGTCGACTTGACGGTTACGATCATAGAAGGCCAGCAATACCACATGGGTGCACTGAAGATTTACGCGAAGAAGGAGATATCCGAGCGCGCGGCCAGCGATTGGAATTTGCGCGAAGGCGCGGTCTTCGACGGGAACTATCCGCAGGAGTTTGTCGACAAAAGCCACTCGCTGCCGGCGGAGTTCGCCGGACAAAATGTCGTTCTAGTACGCGATTGCCCCGAGGCGACCGTGACGGTCATGTTGGTCCTCGACCAGACCGATCCCGGCCTTCAGAATCCGCCCGAAGAAGTTCGCTGCAAGAAGTCGAATGACGACGGCCAATAAGGCGCGCCGCCAAAATCTATTACTTAAGTCCCCTCCCCACCCGATATCTCGAACCAGCCCCCGAATCAACGTAAGCTCTAGTGGGCTCCTCCCTTCTTTTCCCGCAAGCGAAACGCTCGACACTAGGAGATCGCTGCTCATGCTCATCCCTATTCGCCACGAGAATATGGAGGCTCGCCGCTGGCCGGTAATCACGATCGGGCTCATCGTCCTCAACACCCTCATCTTCATCGCTACCAGTTCGACCATGGACAAGGAGTCGCCCGAACTCGGCAGCACCAAAGCCCACATCATCCTGCTCGCCGCTGCCCACCCCGATCTCAACATGAGCGATCAGGAGCGGGAACTGGTCGAGAACTTCAAGCAGGATAATCCCACCGAATGGGAGCACCTTCAAAGCCCCATGCACAATGTGATCGACGGCTGGGACGCGCGCATGCGCTTGAAAGAAGACCCGCATGACTTACAGGCCGAAATGGACACTCTAGGCGCAAAGTATGCGGAGCTGGCCAGCGCCTCTATCATCGAGCGTTACGCCTTCACTCCCGCGCACAAGCGAGCAATTACCTACCTCACGGCAAACTTCCTTCACGGCGGCTGGCTGCACCTGATCGGCAACATGTGGTTCTTGTGGTTGGCTGGCTTTGTTCTCGAAGATGTCTGGGGACGTCCACTCTATCTCGCCTTCTATCTCGTCGGCGGCGTCGCCGCGCTACAGATTCACGCCTGGAGCGATCCCGCGAGCATCGTCCCGTGTGTCGGGGCGTCGGGCGCGGTCGCAGCGCTTATGGGCGCTTTCCTCACCCGCTTTCCGAAGATGAAGATCGAAATGATGTGGATCTTCGGCTTCTTCCGCACATATCGCTTCCAGGCTGCGGCCTATTGGCTGTTGCCGTTGTGGGTGCTGATGGAGGTCTTTTACGGCGCTCTCTTCGGAAAAATGAGCGGCGTCGCCCACTGGGCGCACGTTGGCGGCTTCGCCTTCGGCGCGCTCGGCGCGTTCGTGATCGACAAGGCGGGCCTCGAGGGCCGCGTCAACGCAAAAGTCGAGAAAGAGATTTCCTGGACATGCGATCCGGAGATGGAGCGAGCAAATCAGCTTGTGGAGGCTGGTCAACTCGATGATGCGGTTGCCGCAGCGAAGCAGCACGTCTCCGCGCAGCCCAACTCTCTCGACGGCTGGAACCTTCTTCGCCAGATCTATTGGAGGAGACAGGAGCTTCCCGCCTATCACGAGGCGACGGCGAAGACCTGTGAGTTGCATCTGCGGGCAAAGAATCCAGACGGCGCCTGGCAGGACTATGAAGACTTCCGCAATTCCGGAGGCGACAAATTGCCCGCCGCGCCCTTGCTCGAAATCTGCCGCCATCTTGAAGAACAGCAGAATTACGATCGCGCGCTCAGTGAACTCGAGAGCCTGATCAAGGCCTATCCATCGGAACGCCAGGCGCTTATGGCCCAGATGGCTGCTGCGCGTATTTGCCTGAAGCGTCTCAATCGCCCTGAGGAGGCGCTCAAGTTCTACCAGGCCGCAGCGCAGTCCCCCGTGCCACATCTCGATCTGGAACATGCGATTGCCGCAGGGCAAAAGGAAGCGACAGCCGCATCGAAAGCAGCTAAGGCAGCGCAAGTCGGCGTATAAGCGAATTTCTAACCCGATTACGAGCCAAGGTGAGACGGCAAGATTGCCGCGTGCCCGTGAATTGTTCCCGATTCACTCCCGGTGCGGCTGCGCGTTTCTTCTTGCACCTTAGTGTCCTTGGTGGTGGATTTCGTTTCTGGGTACTGGGGGCTGAGCACTGGACAGTGGGGAGTTAGGATCGCGCAACCTCTTCGTTCTTAGGTTCCTGCTGCGTCATGCAGTGTATCGCTCCAAATCCCCAGATCAGGTCTCCGGAATAGATCGGCACGACGTCGCGGGAAGGGAAGAGATCTGACAGGGTGTTGAGAGCGATCCGGTCCATGCGGTCGTTGAACACCGGAGCCAATACTTGTCCGTTCGCGATATAGAAATTCGCATAGCTTGCCGGTAGCCGTCGGCCTTCAAAAACGACCGGGCTGGGCATGGGAATTTCGACCACGTTGAGTCGCTGTCCGTCTTGGTTGCGCGCTGCGCGCAAACGTCCCAGGTTGTGTTGCAGGGCGGAGTAATTCTCGTCTTGGGCATCCGGCTCAACCATCGTGACGACTGTATCGGGCGTCACGAAGCGCGTCAGGTCGTCGACGTGGCCGTGCGTGTCGTCGCCCTCGATGCCTTCGCCGAGCCAGATCACCGTCTGGATTCCAAAATAGTCGGCGAACAGGCGTTCGTAGGCGTCGCGATCCATGCCCGGGTTTCGTTGCTGCGTCGTCGAAAGCAGGCACTCCTCGGTCGTCAACAGCGTTCCTCGGCCGTTCACATCGATTGAGCCGCCTTCGAGAACAACGCGGTGTTCTTCGGATGACTGGTCGGCGAAAATTGGATGCACGATGCGCGCACCCGCAGCCTTCGCCATACGTGCGCCGACCTTTGCGTCAAGTTTGTAATTGTCGTACTTGGCCCACGCATTGAATTGGAAATGAAGCGCGAGCAGTTCGGATACGCGCTCCAGAAAAATGCAGCCCGAATCGCGCATCCAGACCCGGTTCGTACGCCACAGGTGAAAGCGCACGTTGTCGGAGAGCGCATCCGCCCGTTCCAGAACTCCGCGCGCTTCGTTCTCGGCACGCACGCTATTGACAATCAGATCGACGCGCTCATGCCGCGCCAGATTGCGGATGATCTCGGCGTAGACCCACGGAACAGGCTCGAATTTGCCCGGCCAGTCACCTTTGAAGTGTGGCCAGGCGAGCCAGGTGGAAGCATGCTGTTCCCACTCCGCGGGCATACGGTAGCCGAGAGCTGCGGGAAGTTTGGAAGGTTTTTTCATTTTCCGTCCAGCATCCGGCTGGTGATTGGAGCATAGCTGTCGATGCGCCGGTCGCGCAGAAAGGGCCAGTTGCGGCGCGTGTCTTCCATCAGCTTCAGGTTGACCTCGCCGAGCAGAATTTCTTCTTTATCGTGAGATCCTTCAGCCAAAATGCGCCCAAACGGATCTGCAAGAAACGATCCGCCCCAGAACTCGAGCCCTTTTCCCGGAGCGGAATTTCCGCGAATGTTGCCGGTTTCAAAGCCGACGCGGTTCACTACTCCGACATAAACGCCATTGGCAATCGCATGCGCTCGCTGAATCGTTCGCCAGGCATCGTGCTGCGCAACGCCAAACTCGGCCTTCTCGTCAGGATGCCAGCCGATCGCCGTCGGGTAAAAGAGAATGCTCGCACCCTGCAGAGCCGTGAGCCGCGCGCCTTCCGGATACCACTGATCCCAACACACAAGCGTGCCAATCTTTCCGGCCTGCGTATCGAGAGCTTTGTAGCCGAGATCGCCAGGCGTGAAATAGAACTTCTCGTAGTAGAGCGGATCGTCCGGAATATGCATCTTGCGGTAGATGCCGCGCAGCGCCCCATCCGAATCGAAGATGGCCGCGGTGTTGTGGTAGAGGCCGGGAGCGCGCTTCTCAAAGAGCGAAGCGACCAGAACAACCTTGTTCTGCTTTGCCGCTGCCGAGAGCTTCTCGGTTGCAGGACCAGGAATCGGCTCGGCGAGATCGAAGAGGGCATGATCTTCGCGCTGGCAAAAATACTGCGTCTGGAAAAGTTCCGGCAGACACACGACATCCGCGCCCTGCTTGGCTGCTTCACGCACGCGGTCGAGCGCCTTGGCCATGTTATCGGCAGGCTCGGAGCCGCACGACATCTGCACCAGCGCGACATTGAACTTGTCGGGAAAGTTATCTGACAAATCGATCTCCACTACGAATAGAGATACGGCAGGCCGCGTCTCCACGTTGAACTTCAACTTGCGCGCCTAGAATATCAAACGTGGAAGGCGAAGAAATGTCATCGTTCGTTAACAATGCGACGCCGCACTGCTTCCAGTTCTAGTACATTAATTCTTCACGCGTATGCATTCATACATTGTGAAGGAGATTTCCTTGGCACAAAAGAAAAAGTCGCAACCTGATCATCATAAGAACGTCAAGGCGCATCAGGAAGGCGCCGGAATTGACCGCAAACTGCGCGATCCCGTCACAGATAGGCTGATTCCGCTTGCACCGCTTGACCTGCAGCAGATCGACTCGATCGACGGCCTCGTCCGCGCGATGGCCAAAACTGCCTTCACCGGACGCCAACTCGGCGAAGCCGCCGATGTCCTCGAAGCGATGGCGCGTGACAAAGACGCCTTCATCGTGATGACGCTGGCCGGCGCGATGACCGTCGCCAAACAAGGACTAATCATCGCCGACCTCATCGAAGCGGGCATTGTGAACGCGATCGTTTCGACTGGCGCGCTGATGGCACATGGCTTGGTCGAAGCGACAGGACGAGCCCATTTCCGCCACAATCCAGATCTCAGCGATGAAGAACTATACGAAGCAGGCTACAACCGCGTCTACGACACGCTCGAACCCGAACAGAATCTTGACGATGTCGAACGCGTGATGCACGCGGTCTTCAGCGCTTGGGACGCAAACGAAGTCATGTGTTCCTACAAACTGAATCGTGCTATCGGTGCGCATCTCTCGAAGACAGCCAAAGGTCAGCGCGGAATTCTGAAGTCGGCCTACGAAAGCAACGTGCCGGTGTTCGTTCCGGCATTCTCTGACTCCGAGCTCGGTCTCGATTATGCGCTCACCAACCGCGAGCGCGATAAGCAGGGGAAGCCACGTTTCCGCTTTGATCCCTTCGTCGACCTGGAATATTTCGCAGCCACCCTTCTGGCCCAAAAGAAGATTGGCATATTCACGATCGGCGGCGGCGTTCCGCGGAACTGGTCGCAGCAGTTTGGCCCCTTCATCGAACTCCGCCATCGCCGCGGCGGAGAAGACTTGCCGCTCAAGCGTTATCACTACGGCTTACGCATCTGCCCGGAGCCGGTTTATTGGGGCGGGCTTTCGGGCAGTCCGTACAGCGAAGCGGTTTCGTGGGGGAAGTTCGTTCCGCCCGCGGAGGGCGGAAAGTTTGGCGAGGTATTTGTGGACGCCACGGTCGGCTTGCCGCTGATTGTCGCGGCTGTGCTGGAGCGGTTGAAGAAGGAACCGGCCGGGAAGAAGACTCTGGAGAAGCCGGCAAACCACTAGCAGGCCTCACCAAGTTTATAGGAGCTGAAAGTTGCCGTCTTTTTCGAGCTGACGGAACTGGTAAGTCCGTGCGTCGAACATTACTTCAACATCCTTGTTGAACTTGAGCGCGCCAAAGAGCTGAGGCGAGAGAGCTAGGATCTTGCCATCAATAGAGGCCACCGGGGATTTTTGTGGACATGGCAATTCGATTTCCGCCCTGACAGTGTAAAACGTACTTCGAATAGGACGGTCCAAAGGGTCCACTCCGACCATCCAGTTTATTGATAGCGTGTGTTCTATAGCCGGACTCTAGCAAACCCAGCTGAGGGATCACAAATCCAAAAACGCGCGAGCCGCAGAGGCTCTATTCGTCGGCTTTGTGGAGCCATTAGTCGAAAATGGTTACTGCCGAAGCGATCACCGTCGTCCAAAGCCCGCGCTTGTCGCCGACTGCCGACTGTGTGACGTTTGCGGTTCGCACAATCTTGTTCGAGATGCGGTAGATTTCCTTCTTTTCGTCCCATGAGCGGTCAGGGTCGAACTCGACGTCAAGTGTCGTCGCCAGCATCTCGGCGGCAAGTTCTTCGGCGTAGTCTCCCGCGGCGTCTTCCGTCTCACCAAAAGAATGGTGCTCGCTCAAATATCCGTAGGTGTTCCGATCGGCCGGAATAGCCACGCCAATCGACGAAGCCAGCAGTCGGTGCGGCTCGTGCGTGGAATTCTCCGCGACCACCGCGAAGACCACCTCGCCAGGATGCAGATATTTCAATCCCTGCGAGCGCGGGATGAGCTTACATTGTGGCGGGAAGATAGACGAGACGCGAACCAGATTCTGGGCGGCAATACCGGCGTCGCGTAAGGCAAGTTCGAATGAAGTCAAGCGTTCACGATGTTTTCCAACACCCTTGGTGAAGAAAATCTTCTTCGGAACCATGTCCTTGCCCAATTCATTTTCCTCCGCAAATTGTCGGGTTGACTGGGAAAAATCTAACACAGGCGTTTGTGAACGGAGTATGAAAAATACAGAAATTTCCCATGGCGCAACTATTTGGCAGGAGGCGAGCGGGACCAGAGGGCAAAGCGACGACTCCTCCCTCCCGCTCGGACCTTTCAGGCAACGTGGGCGGCCTGGCGCGCGGCGATCTGGACCAGCATGGGCTTGGCCAGCCTCTCGAAGTCGTCGAAGCGCATACGCACCAGCTCCCGGTGCGAGCCCGCGTTAAACGAGATTTCCTTGTCTTCGGCCAGTGATTCGTCGGCGAAAACGTCCATGCCGTAGAGATTGCCGAAGGGGGGCATCGATCCGGTTTCACAGTCGGGGAAGCGGTCACGAAACTCCTGCTCCGTGGCCAGTTCAACGCTCTCTACCCCCAGGTATTTTTTGAGTTTGTGCAGGTCAACGCGGACGGAGGCGGGCACTACCGCCATTGCCAGACGTCCATCCACCATGACCATTACGGTTTTTGCGAGTTCCTTGCCTTTGATGTGGGTAAGCGCAGCGATCCCCTGTGCCGTATAGGCCACTGAGTGAGAGATCACCAGGTATTGAATTTGATTGCGATCCAGAAATTCCCGGAGTTTGGAAAGAGGCATAGAACCTCCCAGCCGACCTGCAGGCAGGAGCGCCTCGCGGGCAGAACGTTGGCTCGGAAGGACCCTCCGAAACGTACCTGCAGATCTGCGCTGAGACTATTATCGTCCTGCGCAGGCAAGAAGGGCAGTGAATTTTTCCGAATCGTGAGTGAACTTTAGGGAGAGTGACTTTGGGAACCAGAAGCGGGCCGAAAGCAGCAGGTTTACCGTCCCAGCCCACAAGGTGCAGATTGTCATGCGGCTTCTTTGGTTACAAGCGCGCGGGCGGCGTTGGTCTTCGACGGAAGATCTGCGATCTTCATTTCCTGCCAGTCATAGACAAACTCGCGGCCACAGTCCAGGCAGACCACGTAGGTCCCCGTCCGAGACACAGTTCCACGGCGAGCATTGGCTCGCATCGTGATAGGAAAGCTATAGCGGGAATGCCGGCACCCGAACATCGTATTCATAATCTTCGTAAGCATCGAATCACCCCAAATAAGAACGTCAAGATTGCTCGCCAATTTAGACCACGTAATAATTGTGCTTGCTTACTTAGATTCGTTTCGTACGGAAAAGGTTCTGGCCGCTATTTGTGCGGTGTTTCGATTCGGAAATTCCGGCAAGGGTTGCTACGGGATTCTGGCTCTCGCAGCCTTGACTGTCGGTTGGCAAGACGAATGCGGGAAACCGGTCCGAAAGAAGAAGCAAATAGGCTAGAGATTAGGGAAGAGGCTCAGAGCTTCTGCGGTCCTGATTTCTTGTGCGCCGTGCACTTGCTCATGATGGCGGCCTGAAGGCGCCCGCGGAGATCGTCGGGCAATTCGTAAAGCTCCTGGTTGCGGTAGATCTCGATGGTCTTGCGGGTGGTATCGCACACCACGTAACAGTTGTGGCACCAAGCGAGATGATCTTCCAATTCAGACTTGGTTTCGGCGTCGATCACGCCGTCGAGGTAGTTGGTTAATTCGTTAAGAAACTCGGTGCACTTCACTGGTCGCCATCTCCACTGGATTTTTCGCCGCCTCCATTTGCCCTCTTTTGGAAGAAGCGGCTGAGCCGTTCACGCAACTGCAAACGCGCACGCAGTAGACGCGACTTCACGGCCGGAATGCTTAATTCCAACGCCTGGGCTGTCTCTTCGGTCGACAGGCCCTCGACATCTCGCAGCACAAAAACCGTCCGGAAACCGGGCGGCAAACCTTGAATCGTGCGAGTCAGAATGTCACGCAATTCCGACTGGTTGTACATCTGTTCCGGATTCGGACTCCAATCCGCCACTTCCCGGGGAAGGGAGTCGTCCTCGGTTTTGACGTCTTCGTCCAGAGAGACCGTACGTTCCGGCCGTCTCCGGCGCAACCGCATCAGAGCTTCATTGACCGCAATCCGCACCAGCCAGGTGTAAAACTTCGACTGCTCCTGGAACTGGGCCAGATTCCCATACGCTTTCAGGAACGCGTCCTGAACGACGTCTTCCGCGTCTTCCCGATTCTGCGTGATGTGCTGCGCGATGCGGAAAACATTCCGATCATAGCGCCGCACGAGTTCTTCAAACGCGGAATCGTCCCCGCGCTTCGCACGCCGGACCAGCTCCATCTCTTCGCTGACCGGTGGTTGTTGCTGTACGTTTGGTTGGATTGCACTCATTCGTAACTTGATGCAGATTTTTCTGCAGTTCCCGAGAATTCCCCGCTGCTATTGTAACGGCTGGACGGGTTTTGCGCTGGCAGGAGTTGACCACGGTGCGGGAAACCCGGCTGAGGTCGACCGAACTGCTTACTTTCGATACTGTCCTGACTCGTACCAAGGTGTCATGGGGCATTGGCCAAACGGCCCTACAATAAGAGGTTAGAAGTTCAATTCATCGGTCTTCCAAAAGATCATCAGGCGGGATGCGCATGGCAGAACGCGGTTCAGAACGCAATTGGGTGGAACCGATTGTAGAACGGGTTGTCGACAAGGTCTTCCAGACCCAGCTTGTCCAACTGCGCAGCGAGATCACGCGTCGTGTCTCTGATGAGATCGCAGGCCAGCCGTCCAGTGCCTTTTCCTCAACCTCAGCGGATCTGGCACGTGCCATCATCGAAATCCAGCTGGGTTCGACACAGAAGGAAATCCTGCGCGCACTGCTCGACGTCTGCGCACGGTACGCGGCTCGAGTCGCGCTTTTCGTAGTCAAGGGAAGCAATGCGACAGGTTGGCAGGCGCGTGGATTTGCCAGTAACGAATCCCTGAAAGACTATGCACTCGACACGAATACCGCGGCTGTCGCCCGCGCGTTGACGGAGCGCGTGAGCGTAAAGACCGCCGACGGTGAGTTCGACTCCAAGTTCGTAGAGCAATTCGGAACCGCATCGAATGTAAGGTTGCTGCCACTGATTCTCAAGGATAAGGTTGCGGCTCTGGTTTACGCGGATGGCGGCGTCGAGGACAAGGCTATCGACGCGGGAGCCCTCGATGTACTCGTGCTGGCGACAGGTTCCTGGCTGGAAGTGAACTCACTTCGCAAACAGTCGCACAAAGAGCCAATGGCTAGTCAGGCCGAAGCGCATGAGCCGCCAGCGAGAACTCAGGCCGCGCCCGCAGCTCCGGCGTTTAGCGATCCCTTTGCTGCGCACTCTCCTGCGTTTGCGATGGCTGCGGCTGCTTCTAGCCACAGCGCAACAGCTGTTGAGCCCGCGATTCACCACGAAACGCATCACGCGTCCGCTCACAGCGCTGCGGTTGAGGTTCAATCCACTGTCGCTGAGGTCGCTGTTGCCGAACCGTTGGCAGTCGGCCATGCGCACACGGAAGTCGTCCCCGAAGTGCCTTCTGGTCCTCCGATGTCGTCTGAGGATGAGGAAGTCCATCGCAAGGCGAAGCGCTTCGCGCGCTTGCTGGTGGATGAGATCAAGCTCTATAACAAGTCCAAGCTCGAAGAGGGCCGCGCCAAGAAGAATCTGTACGATGTCCTGAAGGATCCGATTGACAAGAGCCGCGCAACGTACCAGAAGCGTTACGGGTCAACGGTTGCGGCGTCAGGCAATTACTTCGAAGATGAGATGAAACGAAGTCTCGCAGAAGACGATTTGAGTGTGATGGGTTCCAACTTTCAGGTCTAGGTAGGGTGTAGTGCGCAAGGTCGCAGTTTCTGCAGTTGCGGTAGTGTTGTTCCTGTTCTTGGTCGCGCCCGAGTCGTTCCACGCAGGCGCTCAGGCATCTTCACCCTCAGAGAGTTCCAGCAAATCTGCTGCCAAGACGTCTGCGGCCAAGGCTGGCCAGAAGACGACGTCCTCGTCAAGCGCTGGCGCGAAGGCCAGCTCCACAAAGAAGGGTACGCAGAAGACCGCTGCGAAGAAGAAGCGCAAGGTTATTTCGCCGCGCGTGCGGCGCGCGCGGGCTGCGTTCGTAGCCTCTGCCAATCTGCGTCCCATGGCGCAGCAACTGCTGCAGGATCGCACTCCGACTGCCTATGCAGGCGTCGAGGCTTATGCGCGCAAGCATGCCAAGGAAGGCGCTGGAGCGCTGGCTTGGCTGGTGATTGGATACGCGCACACGCTTGACCAGGACTACGCAAAAGCGATCGAGCCGTTGAACCGCGCGAAGGCTGGAGCGAGCGAACTTGCCGACTACGTTGCCTATTATCTCGGCGACGCGTACATGAAGACTGGCCACAACGCCGAAGCATTGGCAACGCTGGCGCAATTCTCTACGAACTATCCGGACTCGCTGCTGATCCGCGATGCCCATCTTGTCTATGCGAGCGTGCTCTACGACGAAGGCCGCGCGCAGGAAGCGGCGGCTTTGCTGGAGAAGGATCGTTTGCCTGTACGGAGCGATATCGAGCTCCAGATTGGCCGCGCGTACGAACTAGCAGGAGACAAGCAGAAGGCGATCGATGCTTTCCGCAACCTGTACTTCAACATCCCTAACAGCTCCGAAGCTGATGCTGCGGGAGCGGAGTTGCGGAAGCTCGCAATCACAGGTTCGGCCGGCGAACGGCGAACGCGCGCCGACCTGCTGTTCAAGAGCAAGCACTACAGCGACGCGGCAGACGATTACAGGACGCTGGCGAATGAGGCTTCCGGTGCGGATCGGACGACGCTACAACTTGCATTGGCGACATCACTCGAGAAGTCGGGACGGAGTCAGGACGCGCGGCGCTTGGTGACTTCAATGGGAGCACAGCAGGGCGACAATGAAGCACAACGCCTTTACCTGCTGAGCGAGACAGCGCGCTCCACGAGCGACGAGAAGTCGGTGCTCGAAACCATCAGCCAGTTGCGGCAGTTCGGGCCGACAAGTCCGTGGCTGGAGCAGGCGCTGCTTTCCGCGGGCAACATGTACCTGTTGAAGAAGGACTACGATCACGCGATCGACTTCTTCCGCGAGTTGCAGGAGCGCTTTCCGCACGGAAATCGCGCGTCGTATGCGCACTGGAAAGCGGCGTGGCTGAACTTCCGGCAGGGAAGAACCGAAGAGGCGCGCAAAGGCTTCGAGAACCAGATCGCTTTATATCCTGACTCGGCCGAGATTCCCTCGGCGCTCTACTGGCGCGGACGATTGGCCGAGGAAGAAGGGAACGCAGCGATGGCCGCTGCGTTCTATCAGAAGCTCGCCGATCGCTATCGCAATTACTACTATGCCGAGCTTGGACGACAGCGCCTGAAGAATCTGCACATCAAGGTGGACTTGGCTTCTCCGGATGCGGTTCACTTTGCACTGCTCGATCACATTGCGCCATTGCCTGGCGCGCTGAAGGTCCCTGAGGCTGAAGCTCCGGAAGACAACCTTCGAGTGGCGCGAGCGCGCCTGCTCTCGAACGGTGCGCTTGCGGACATGGCTGTGCGCGAACTGCAGGCTGCGGCGAGTCAGGAAGGCGGAAGTTGGGCTCCTCCTGAAATGGCCAAGGTTTATCAGGATGGAGGACGATACGATCGCGGCATCGAGATCATGAAGCGCACGACGCCGAATTACTTCGCGGTCGACATTCCGGATTTGCCTCGTCCTTATTGGGAGGCGCTGTTTCCGCGGCCTTACTGGAGCGATCTGCGGAAGTACTCGCAGGCGAATGGGCTCGATCCATTTCTCGTGGCTTCGCTGATCCGCCAGGAGTCGGAGTTCAATGCCGGAGCGATTTCGCATGCGAATGCTGTTGGATTGATGCAGTTGCTGCCAAAGACCGGAAAGACTGTGGCGAAGCAGGTAAAGATGAAGGGCTACAAAGCTCCGCAGCTTTATACACCTGCTGTGAACCTGCAGCTTGGCACACGCTACTTCAAAGACATGGTCGACAAGTACAACGGCCAGTTCGAATACGCACTCGCGGCCTACAATGCGGGAACCGATCGCGTCGCGGACTGGCTGGAAGAAGGGCATTATCGCGATCCGCAGGAATTTGTGGAGTCAATTCCGTTTACCGAGACGCGCGAGTATGTGCAGGCGATTTTGCGGAATGCGAATGTTTATCGGCAGCTGTATCAGAATCCCTGAGCTGCAAGCTTCGAACCACGAGCAAACCTGTTTATCTCGTCATCACGACTTCATCCAACTTGTCGTCCCTACTTTGTCCTTCTTGTCATCCCGAACGAATTGAGGGACCTGCAGTTTTGCTCGTTCCTGGAAACAGCAGGTCCCTCGCTGCGCTCAGGATGACAATCTTTTTAAGATTTCATGCTGATTGGTGGCTGGGCGACTTGGTGAACAAAATTTCGAAGACCAGAAGGCAGGCGCCTACTACGATGGCGCTGTCGGCTACGTTAAAGGCTGGCCATTGATATTGCCTTACGTAGAAGAGAAGGAAGTCGACTACGTGTCGGCTTACGACTCGATCCCAGAGGTTTCCTAGCGCTCCTCCTAGAATCAGCGACAGGCCGACGGTCGTTGATGTGAGGCGATGACTGTTTCTCCAGAGCAGCATCGAGACGATGGCCAGCGCGATTAGAGAGAACGCGATCAGGAACGCGACCTTCCACTGCGAGGGGGATTCGGCGAAGAGTCCGAAGGCGGCTCCGGAATTCTCCGTGTGGATGATACGAAAAAAACCGGGGATGACGGTGATGCTGTCGTGCATGGTCAGCTTGTGCTCGACGAGCCACTTGGTGTAGCGGTCGAGAGCGACGACGAGAGCGGCAATGAGGAAATATTTGCGCATCGTTTGTGAGTGGTGATGATGTCCTTTGCGAGAGGGAAGCCAGACTTCCGTTTTCAAATTACCGTATTTACCAACGACAAGGTTAAGAAGGTGGGCTTCCGCCGATTTGGTGCTCGGAGGTGCGGTCTTTTCCGGGGGGGTACCCCTCCCTACCGTTCGCTGCATTAGAATCAATGATCTAGGATAACTATAGCCGCAAAATATTCCACAATCTAGACTTAGACTTACTTCTTATAACCCATTTGCCAAGTTCACTTTAGCTCTGAAATTGGGCAAATTCCGGTATTTTAGGCCGCCAAAATATTCCATCCAAACGGGTTAGAGGTAAAATCTTGAAACCAAAGCATTTATTCCCACAGATCCAAGATCCTTGGGCTGAATTGAATTGGTGGGCCACTCTTCCGGAGAGCTGCTGCCCGGCTTTGGCGGGAGATTGAATTGTCAAAGAACGGATGATGCCGAACACCGTGTGTGTTCTACATTTAGTTCAGCGCAAGGATCAGCTTAAGTCAAGAGTTTAGCGCGGCGCGGGAGGGTACGATGCGGGATGAACGGATACGGGCGGCGCTGGAGGCTCATTGGGCGGCTTCCGATGCCAACGATTTTGACACGGAGCACCGCATTTATCGGGAGGATGCGGTGCTGGAATATCCGCAGTCGGGCGAGCGGATACGCGGGCGGCGGAATATACAGATCACGCGCTCGATCCAGCCGAACCGGAAGCGGTTTACTGTTCAGCGAATCGTTGGCGGCGGGGATCTTTGGGTTACGGAATTCGTGCTGTCGTATGACGGCAAGCCGTCTTACACGGTGAGCATCATGGAGTTCGCGGGAGACGAGGTGGGCGCGGGAGACGCAGTACTTTGCGGATCCGTTTTCGGCTAGCGCGGCTCGGGCTCAATATGTGGAAAGGATGGAGGGGCGGGGGTGAATCGGGAATTGGCGGAGGATTATGAGTGTAATCCGGATTTATCGCCAATTGAGACGATTTATCCCCCGGGGGCGCTCGGATTTCCTCCTGTTTGCGTGATCGCGCGGTGACATAAGTTTGAATGCCGAGTGCGGTCAAACCTGCGAGTTGTGCGCGAAGCGAGTGGCCCGGCTCCCATCAGGGTGCTAAACTTGCCGACAATTTGCATCTTCTTTCCAAGAGAGAAAAGCGTGAGCGAGCCGGCACGAGAATCAATTCCGCGCAACTCGGGCCTCAATTCCGATCTCGAAGTCACTCTCGACTCGGCGGCTGCTCCCGTGGGCGCACCTGCACCCGATTTGGGCTCGATCGGGCCCTATCGGCTGGTCAGAAAACTCGGAGAAGGAGGGATGGGGCAGGTGTGGCTGGCGGAGCAATCTGCTCCCGTCAAACGACAGGTGGCGCTGAAAATCCTCAAAGCGGGCCGCTACGATAGCTCGTCCCTGCTGCGCTTCGATCTGGAACGGCAGACCTTGGCAATCATGGATCACCCTGCAATCGCCAAGGTTTTCGATGCTGGCTCCACCGCCGAAGGCCAACCGTATCTCGTTATGGAATATGTGCCGGGCTTGCACATCACCCAATACTGCGATCAAAAGCGCCAATCGCCGCGCGATCGTTTAGCTCTTTTCACAAAAGTCTGTGAAGGGGTTCAACACGCGCATCAGAAAGCAATCATTCATCGCGACCTCAAACCCTCCAACATCCTCGTGGTTGAGGTCGATGGCAAGCCGGTGCCGCGCATAATCGACTTCGGAATTGCCAAAGCCATCTCGCAGCAAGCTCAGGATGAAACGCTGGTCACGCGTGCCGGAGGATTGGTGGGCTCGCCTGGATACACAAGTCCGGAACAAGCCGATCCCGCCGTGCGCGATGTTGATACTCGCACCGACGTTTATTCGCTCGGCGTCGTGCTCTACCAGCTTCTTACGGATGTGTTGCCGTTCGATCCGGAGCAATGGGAGACTAAACCGCTTCATGAAGTTCTGCGGCAGCTGCACGAGGACGATCCGCCGAGTCCGAGCACGAGGGTCAGCGGAGAAGCGACCGCCACCGCCGTCGCAGAACGCCGGAGTACGGATCCACGACAACTCGCCGGCCTGCTGCGAGGTGATCTGGACTGGATCACCTTGAGAGCTTTGGAAAAAGACCGCGCTCGCAGGTATGGCACGCCTTCGGAACTGGCCGCGGACATTGATCGTTACTTGCGAAACGAGCCCGTGACCGCGCGGCCCGCCAGCGTCGCCTACCGCGCAAAGAAATATATTCAGCGGCACAAATTCGGAGTGGCGGCGGCAACCGTGCTGGCATTGCTGCTGATCGTCTTCGGTGTGATGCAGACGATCCAATTGCGGAGGATTACGCGGGAGCGCGATCGCGCCGATCGAGTCACGGCATTCATGAAGGGGATGTTCAAGGTATCGAACCCCAGCGAATCGCGCGGCAATGACATCCGGGCGCGCGAGATTCTGGACAAGTCGGCGAAGGACATCGACACCGGGCTGGCGAACGACCCGGAGCTGCAGGCCGAGATGATGAACGTCATGGGTACCGTCTATAACAGCCTGGGGCTCAACTCAAAGGCCGAGCCTCTGCTCCGGCGGTCTCTGGAGATTCGGCAGCGCACTCTCGGCCCCAGGAACCCGGATACGCTGCAAGCGCAGCAGGATCTGGCCGTCGCCCTGCTGGCGCAAAGCCACTACCCTGAGGCGGAGAAGCTGTGCCGCGAGACCATGGAGACTCGCCGCCAGGTGCTCGGCCCCGAGCATCATGACACCGTGGATTCCATGGTGCAGTTGGCTAGGACTCTAGGGTATGAATCGCGATATGACGAAGCGGAAAAATTGAATCGGGAAGCGCTCGAAGTGTTGAGACGAAGATGGCCGCAAGACAGGTTGACGGCAACTGCGCTGTCGCTTCTGGCCGACACGCTCACTCATGAGGGCAAGTACCCCGAGGCGGAGAATGCAGCGCGAGCATCGCTCGAAATGGATCGGCAGGCGCTTGGCTCCGATCACCCCTCAGTGTTGAGAGACATGTTCAACCTTGGCGGCATTCTGACGCAAGAGGCGCACTACGCCGACGCAGAAGAAATAAATAAGGAGGTGATTGAGTCCGCCCGCCGAGTGCTCGGGCCTCAGCACCCCGGAACACTGGTCGCGATGAATACCCTGGCGATGGTTCTGGACAGGGAAAAGCGTTTCACCGAAGCCGAGAAGTTATACCGCGAAGTGTATGAAGCGCAACGGCAAACCCTCGGTCCTGACAATGCCAGCACATTGCTCACCCTGGGCAATTTGGGCTCTCTCTTGATCGAGGAAAAGAATTACCCGGAAGCGGAAGAGGTCCTGCGCCAGGCCCTCGCTGGCCTGCGCCGCGTTCTCGGCCCCTCGCATGAGGTCACGGCAACTGCAGCCCAGAACCTGGCTCGCGTCCTTGCTCTAGAAGGTAAGCGGGATGAGGCCTTCGTTCCCTTGCGCGCCTATGCAGAGGCAATTACGGACGTGGACGAGTTTGAGCGTCTAGAAAAGGATGATAGCTTCCTATCACTGCGTGGAGACCCGCGCTTCGACGCGCTCTTGGCCGCCACACGTCAGCGCATCGCCGCGGAGCAAAAGCAGCCGACGACAAGATAGACTGAACATTCTTCATCCCGCAAAGGGACGGCTCGAATATGAAACCTAAACTTCGTAAGATCTAATCGGGGCAAGTGGTCTGCGGGAGACCGCGCCTTTGGTCCTAGATCATAAGCAAACCGGAAGTCAATTGTTGTAACCAGGCCATGTCGCAAGCATGCGCTTTTGTTCGCCTTTCGTAGTCTCAATGAGCGCTATGGCGATGTTACAACAGTGGATACTTGCCAAATCAACTTGCAGTGACAAAAGCTCTGCCACCATTCTTGTGGAGGGCCAGAAATCGGATATAGATAACGCGGTTTTTCTTGCCACCCGGGGGGCAACTCTCATAAATCCAGATGCCGGGAAAAGTTCTAAGAACATAGTCCAATGCCTCGGAGAGGGTTACATTATCCAAAGATCCCGAAATATGAGGCGACTCCGGTGGCCAGGCACGGGCGCTGCCGGGAACTACTTCACCGTGTCCCGAGCAGTTATCAAATGGCCCAAATGGCCCCGTGATGCCGTGGACTTTCATGTAAGCGAGCACTTCCGGCGTCTGCAAAATAACTTTCAAGGCACCGTTGGCTGTGTAAACGCGCTGCCCGAAGCTCTCGAATGGGATGTGGCTAATCTTCACGTCTAGCAGGTCCGTCGAAACTCCCGTTTCGTTCATTCGGATAAGGCCGTCTGAGTCCTGCTTGACTTCCATGGTTGGAGCGTCCGGGAGTACTTCTCGTAGTACTTCGACAGTGGAGCCTCCGGCCCGCGTAGAGGCACGGAACTGAGGAAAGTCCGCATGTGGTGAACACGCCGCCAAATCGCAATGTCCCGAGAAGACGAAGGAGCCCGAAACTTTCGCCCTATCTAGAGCCTCAAGAATAGGCTGGACTGACGGTGCCTCTAGAGCCTCAAACATCGCCTGAAATGACACAACCCGTCGGTGAGCGGCACGCGCTTCTTGTTCCCGAAATACGACCAACACGCCCAAAATGAAAGCGAAAGCAGAGATTCGGCGCAGCATAAAGAAGTTTCCTCTTATGGCGATGGACACCTCGCCCGCATTTGGTCGCCTATTCTAAACCGAGTAACTGTCGAAACCAGGCAATTGCACTCAAAATCCACCCTTTCTCAGACTTCCCCTACCATCCCATCTGGATCATCCTGCCGAGAATGATTGCGCTATAGCTATTCATGCGGTCGGGGCGGCGCTTTAGCGGGGCGGGGAGGATTGCGGCTAGTCTGGCCGATTGCTGGCGGCCGATGTTGCGAGCTGGGGTTTCGTACCAATAGCGGCAGGCTGCGTCGGCGCCGTAGATGCCGGGGCCCCATTCGACTACGTTGAGATAGAGCTCGAGAATGCGGCGCTTGCCCAGGAAGAGTTCGGCAACCGGGACGAGACTGGCTTCGACTCCTTTGCGGAGGAACGAGCGGCCGGTGCCGAAGAAGATGTTTTTCACGAGTTGCTGGGTGATGGTGGAGGCGCCGCGGGTGCGTTCGCCTTCCATGTCTTCGCGGGCGGCGATTTCGATCTCGTGCCAGTCGAAGCCGTGGTGCCGGTAGAAGTGCGCGTCTTCGGCGGCGACGACGGCGTGCTGGAGATCGGGCGAGATTTGGGTGAGCGGGATGAACTTGTAGCGCTCGCGGTAGGGCTTGTTATGGCTCCAGGCCTGGTATCGGCGCTCGATGTGGACGGCGGTGCTGGGCGGGTCGATCCAGCGGAGGGAGATCAGGGTTAGGGCGAGTAGCGACCAGAGGAGGAGGACTCCGACCAGGAGCCATTGGAGGATGGAGCGTCGGGTGGGCTTGCGGAGTGTAGCTTTCTTGATAGCGGCGGTCGGCATTCAGGTGAAGTTGGAATGATAGCTTGTGCGTAGGTCCAGCGGACGGGCTATTGGGGGATGGCTTGCTTTGGACGGCTTTACCACCAAGGGCACGAAGGTTCACTCAGTAGAACCTTGAGGGCTCCGCTTCAAGATCGGATCAGAAAACTCGCGGGCAAGAATGCCCGCGCCACACAGTCATTGCTCTACCACGTGCTTATTTCAGCGCGTCGGCGATTGCTTTTTCTGCCAGCGGAGCCATTACTGCGTAGCCGGCTGGAGTTGGGTGGACTCCGTCTTCGCTCAGAGTTGGCTTGAGACCGGATTTCTCATCCGTCATGGCGGTGAAATAGTCGAGGAAGATGGAACCGGACTGGGCGGCGTAGTCCTTGATCCAGGCGTTGATTGCGCGGATTTTTTCTATGGGCTCGATGTCTGGTCGCCAGGGATAGCGCGCGGCGGGCAGAACCGACGCGAGCACGACCTTGATGCCGTTGACATGGGCGAGTTCGGCCATGGACGCGATGTTGCCTTCGATGACGGAAAGCGGCATGGGGCCGGTGTTTTCGGCGATGTCGTTGGTGCCGGCGAGAATGACGACGACCTTGGGCTTGAGGTTGATGACGTCGGGGCGGAAGCGCAGGAGGATTTGCGGTGTGGTTTGTCCGCTGATGCCCCGGTTGAGGTAGGGCTTGCCGGGGAAGGAGGCGGGGAGATTCCAGAATTCGGTGATGGAGTCTCCGAGGAAGACGACGCGGGCTTCGGATTTTGTGGGCGCGGGCAATTTGGCGTTCTCGTCGCGATAGCGGGTGAGCTGGGGCCAGTCGTTGAGTTTGAGTTCGTATTGTTGGAGTTGGTCGGCGGCGGGGCAGGGGATGGGTTGCTGGGCTCGGACGAGGGCGGGCAGAAAAGCCAGCAGGACAATAATGAGTTTATTCACGCCGATTAGTTTACGGGAAAGCACGTGTACCTCTCATCTAGCTTTGAGCAGGAAAGAGAAAGCGCGGACAAGAGTGTCCGCGCCACACGATCATAGTTCCTTCAAGACTTGGCTGCAGCGCTCGCAGACTGTTGGGTAGAGTTTGTCTTCGCCTACATGAACTGAATAGTTCCAGCAGCGCTCGCATTTCTGGCCGGGAGCTTTCCCCACCGCATAAGTGGCACCGGTGGTGGTGCTCCCTTTGCCTTCCTGCAGCGATACGGCAGAGACAATAAAAAGGTACCGCAACATGTCCTCATAGCGCTTCAGCAGGGAATAGAGATTGCCAGACGCACTGACAACGACCTCAGCTTCGAGACCGGTTCCAATCATTTGGTTGTTGCGTGAGTGTTCGAGCGCTTTCAGGACGCTGTCTCGAACATCGCGCAGTGTCGTCCAATCCTCGTGCTGCTGTTCGTCCCGCTCGGGTACGCCATCACCCAGGATGTCCGTCGCAGCAGGGAAGCGGGCGACGTGCACGCTTTCCCCGCGGGCTTCTACCTTGGGTAGATATGGCCAGATCTCTTCCGTGGTGAAGCTCATGATGGGGGCGAGAAGGCGGACCAGGGCTTCGCCGATGCGCCAGACCGCCGTTTGGGCGGAACGGCGGCCCTGTGACTTTGGAGCTGAGATGTAGAGGCGATCTTTTAAGACGTCGAAGTAGAAGGCGCTGAGGTCGACGATCGCGAAGTGATTTACGCGCTGGTAGATGCGGTGGAAGGTGAACTCGTCGTACCAGTTTCGGACATCGGCGGCGAAGGCGGCCGTCTCACGCAGCATGTACTGGTCGAGCTCTTCCATTTGGTCGAAGGGGACCGCGTCTTTTGTTGGGTCGAAATCGTACAGGTTGCTTAGTACGTATCGGAAGGTATTGCGAATCTTTTTGTAGTTTTCACCCACGCGCTGCATCAGGGCTTCGGAGCCGACTACGTCTTCGCGAAAGTCGACGCTGGCAACCCAGAGGCGGACAATCTCGCCGCCCAGGCGGCTGGAAATGTCGACGGGATCGACATCATTGCCGCGGCTTTTGGACATGGCCTGGCCTTTTTCGTCGAGAGTCCAGCCGGGCGTGACTACGTTTTTATAGGGCGGCGTCGCGTGCGTGCCCATGGCGCAGAGCAGGGAAGACTGGAACCATCCGCGGTATTGGTCTCCGCCCTCGAGGTAGAGGTCGGAGGGCCAGGGATATTCGGGCTCGGCGGCTCTGAGCGCTAGATAGCTGGCGCCGGATTCGAGCCATACGTCGAAGATGTCGGTTTCTTTTTCGAATTTTGTGCCCTGGCAGTGCGGACACTTTGTGCCATTTGGCAGGAGCGTGGCGGGTTCGTCGGTGAACCAGGCGTCGGCGCCTTTTTGAGCGAAGAGTTCGACCACTTTCTTGTTGATGGCGGGGTCGTTGAGCGGCTGGCCGCAGCTTTCGCAAAGAAAGACGGCGATGGGGACTCCCCAGACTCGCTGGCGCGAGATGCACCAGTCGGGGCGGGTTTGGATCATGTTGGAGAGGCGTTCTTCGCCCCAGGATGGATCCCACTTGACCTTCTTGATTTCTTCCAGCGTGTGGGTGCGGAGAGTGTCGTCCGACACAGCCGTCTTGGTGGACGCCGTCTCGCGGGCGGGGGCGCCCGCGCTACACGGCATCTTGGTTTCCATTGAGATGAACCACTGCTCCGTGGCTCGGAAGATTACTGGATTGTGGCAACGCCAGCAGTGTGGATAGCTGTGCTCCGTTTTTTCGCTGTGCAGGAGCGCGCCTCGGCTCTTTACTAAATCTAGGATTGGCTGATTGGCGTCCCAGACTCGCTTGCCTTCGTACTCGGGGAGACCGTTGCGGAGGATGCCTTTTTCGTCGACGTTCGAGGTGGCGTCGAGTCCGTATTTGACGCCAGTCATGAAGTCTTCGGCGCCGTGCGACGGGGCGGTATGGACTACGCCGGTGCCGGTATCCATGGTGACATAGTCGGCGAGGACGCCAAGGATTTTGCGGTCGAGAAATGGGTGCTGGAAGGTGAGACGCTCGAGTTTGCGGCCGGGAAAGTACGCTAAGGCTTGCGGATTGGACAAACCGCACTTGGCCGCGGTTTCGGCGGCCAGTTTCGAGGCTACGATGTAGACCTCGGCGCCGGATTCCATGGCCTCGTATTCTTCATCGGGGTGGAAGGCTACCGCCATCGAGGCGGGAAGCGTCCAGGGAGTTGTGGTCCAGATGATAGTGTTCAGTTTTTTGCCGGCCAACGCTGGATCAATTTTTGTTGGATCGTCGGTGAAGGCGTATTTCACCCAGACCGTCGGGCTGGTGTGGTTTTCGTATTCGACTTCGGCTTCGGCCAACGCGGTCTCGTCGTGCATGCACCAGTAGACGGCGCGGAGGCCTTTGTAGACGAATCCGTTTTCGTAGAACGAAAAAAAGGTTCTTAGGACCACGGACTCGTACTGCGGATTCATCGTCGCGTAGGGGTTGTCGAAGCGGCCGAAGACTCCGATGCGCTTGAACTGGGTGCGCTGGAGGTCGAGATATTTCTGTGCGTACTTGCGGCAGGCGTTGCGGACTGAGAGCGGCGGCATCTGGAGCTTTTTGCCGCCTAGTTCTTTATCGACTTTGATTTCGATGGGGAGGCCGTGGCAGTCCCAGCCGGGGACGTAGGGCGCGTCGTAGCCGGACATGGTTTTCGACTTGACGACGAAATCTTTTAAACACTTGTTCATCGCCGTGCCCAGGTGAATGGGGCCACTGGTATACGGAGGACCATCGTGGAGGATGTATGCGGGCGAGCCTTTGCGGGCGGCGCGAATGCGGTCGTAGAGTCTGTCCTGCTCCCACCGGGCGAGCATTTTCGGCTCGTTCTGGGGCAGGTTGGCCTTCATGGGGAAGGCGGTCTTCGGCAGGTTGATGGTAGACTTCAGCTCTTTCGGCTCGGATGCCACCGGCAGGTTCTCCCAAATGATTGAATCTCTTCATTATAGGGAGGGTGACAAAACGCGTCTATCGCCGTCACACCTTTGGACATGAACTTAGAAAGTACTGAATCAGGATACAAAAAAGTGTACAATTTCTTGCAAATAAGAAACATCGGCGGCATCTAAACTCTGCAAAGATATTAGCGTGCCGTCTGAGGCGGTTCTGTGGGAATCGCAATGCGACCGCCGAGGAGGATGTGAGCATCTAAATCAACGGCTTCCAGAGATGCGATCTTTGAGGCCGCACATCTGAGCTCTCGGGAAAATATGCCAGAACTTACCACACTGCCGGATAAGCCAAGCGTCACTCCAGAGCCCGAACTGGATCTGTTGCTGCACAACCAGACCCTGGATGAGTCGATCTGGAAATCGCTGTTCCGGAACCTCGACGACTTCTTCTTTCCCAAGAAACTTCCACCACTCGTGCTGACGTCGAAGCCCGTCCCGGTACGGGACATTTGGGGCTTCTATAACAATCGAGGAAAGGGCGCGGTGGGATCGACCGCCGTGCACATCGTGGCACTCGCGCTGATCATTGTCGGGACGATCGTAGCGAAGCGCGCCGTGCAAGAGATTGTCAAGCCGAAAGAGACCGTGGAGTTGATCGCACCGAGCGATATGCCCGCGCTGCAACCCTCGAAGACGCTTTCTGGGGGCGGTGGCGGTGGCGGAGATCGAGACAAGCTACAGGCTTCGCAAGGAAGGTTGCCGAAGCAGTCGATGCAGCAGTTCACACCGCCTGTAGTAGTTGTACGCAACGAAAACCCGAAGCTTCCTATGGAGCCGACGGTTGTGATTCCTCCGCAGGTACACATTGCCCAGCCGGATCTGCCGAACCTCGGAGATCCGCTCTCGCATATGCCGGCCTCGGTTCCGTCAAATGGAACTGGCTCGGGCGGAGGCATTGGCTCGGGTAGCGGCGGCGGTGTGGGCAGCGGCTCGGGTCCGGGATTCGGACCGGGACATGGCGGCGGTACCGGTGGCGGCGCGTTCCGCGTAGGCGGAGGAGTTTCCGCGCCGAAGGCGATCTACTCGCCCGATCCGGAATATTCGGAAGAAGCGCGGAAGGCGAAGTTCCAGGGAACGTGCGTGCTTTGGCTGGTGGTTGGGCCGGATGGACGTCCGCGCGATATTCGCGTGCAGCGCACGTTGGGACTGGGGCTGGACGAGAAAGCAATCGAAGCAGTGAAAACCTGGCGCTTCGATCCAGCAATGAAAGATGGAAAGCCGGTGGCCGTGCAGATCAACGTTGAGGTCAGCTTCCGGTTGTATTGAGATAGAGAGATTGAGGTTGGGAGCCCAGCGGCCGCGAATTTGCGGCCGTTTTCTTTTTGAGCTACGAGCCATGAGGTTCGAGCAAGCGGAACCTCATTGCTCTTGTGATGAACTGCAGATTCGCTGCGGGGGCAGTCGCCGGCGCTACGGTCTTGGCTGGCGCTACTCTTTCAGGTCTACGTGGACTACGTCTTCTACAGAGTAGCCTAGAAACCTGGTTCCCATCTTTTTGAATTTTTCTGCTGAGTCGGTGGCAAAGAACTTCAGACGCGACGCGGCGCGGCGTTCGGCTTCGCTCGATGCTGCGACCGGCTCGATCTCGAGGCGACGCGCTACATCGTGGGCGGTCGACTCAGCTGAATCGACGATCGTGACATGGGCTGGCGCGGTTTTCGCTAACAGGGGTTTGATCAGCGGGTAATGCGTGCAGCCCAGCACCAGAACGTCGGCGTCATGTTCGTGGCCTGAGAAAGCCTCGTCGAGATAAATGCGCGCGACCTGCGCTGTGACCGGATGATCGACCCATCCTTCTTCAACCAGTGGGACAAAGAGTGGGCACGCCTTTTCCTTGACCGCGACGCCGCGGGCTTCGAGTGCGCGCTGATAGGCGTGACTGGAGACAGTCGCATCGGTTCCGATGACTACGACTTTTCGAGAGCGACTGGCCTCAGTGGCGGCGCGGGCTCCAGGTTCGACTACGCCAATGACATCGACGCTCGATGCGGCTTTGATTTCGTTAAAGGCCAGCGCGGTCGCCGTATTGCAGGCGATGACGAGGAGGTCGGCTCCCTGCGACTGCAGATGGTGGACGGCGCCGATAGCATAGTGGGCGACGGTTGCTGCCGACTTCGATCCGTAGGGGAGGCGGGCGGTGTCGCCGAAGTAGAGATAGTTGGCGTCGGGAATATGGCGCAGCAGCGCCGAGAGCACGGTGAGACCTCCGACGCCAGAGTCGAATACGCCGATTGTCGGCCTACGTGTGTTGGGCACGTCCAATCGCGCTCAGCCTTCCGCCGTGGTTGGGTTGATGATGGTGCGAACAGCGGAGATTTTGTTGGCAGGGAAGCCGCCCTGGCGTGCGTGCTCCTTTACCGCCTCTTCGTTCGGAGCGATATAGATGCAGTAGACCTTGTCGTCGGTGACGAAGCTCTCGAGCCACTGGACCTGCGGTCCCAGGTTGCGCAGGACACCGCAGGATTTTTGCGAGATGGCTTGGAGTTCCTGCGGCGAAAGCTTGCCGGCGTTGGGGATTTCGCGTTCGATTACGTATTTGGGCATGGGAGGGATTTTAGCAGGGAAGCGGGTTCCGGAAGATTCCTCAGTCGAGACATTAGGCGCAGAGTCAATGCCCTGCGGAGGCGGAAACTGCGGATCAGAGGGTAGGGGTCCTTCGACTTCGCGAGACGAGCACTTTGCGCTCGCCTCGCTACGCTCAGGATGACATCACCAAGAAATGCGCGTGCTGCTGACGAGAGCGAGAGCTACTTTGCGTCTTCGAAGGAGAAGGCGATGGATACGTTGGAATATTCTTTTTTCGCGATCTCTACGTACGGGTAAACGAAATAGTTGAGCGGCTGGCCGTCTTGCGCTGGCCTCAACTTCAGGTCGCGGCCTTGCGTGAACTGGAAGCGATTCGTGTCGTGGGCTCCGAAGAAGTAGTCGTGCTTCTCCCGATGCTTCCAGGCCTCGGATATATCAACGGGAATCCAGCCGATCGAGTCGATGTAGAACTCGGCCCAGCAGTGATAGCCCGGAATCTCGGCGGAGGTTTTGTCGGCGGGAAGCGGAAAGCCGATCTGAAAGCGGGCAGGAATCTTCTGCGAGCGCGCCATGGAGATGAAGACCGAATGGAAGTCGGTGCAGTTGCCGCGCTTGGAGTCGCACGCCCAAAGCGTATCGCCGTGTCCCCAGCCAGTTCCGCTCTTGTCGTATTTCATGGTTTTGAAAACGTACTCGTAAATGTCCTTCGCTTTCTCGATCTGCGTGGTTGCGCCTTTAGTCTGTTCGGCGGCGAGGTCGGCGGGCAGGCCCGTGGTAGGCACGAGGCGATCGGCTCCGAGGTAACTCGCGAGTTCGAGCTTAGGGCCGGAATGACGCGGAGGCAGACGTGATGAGGGCTTTCCGTCTACGAGAACGACGTGCTCGCGGCGCACGACATCGTAGTCGACTGTGAACCTGTACTCCTCTTTAGCGGCCGTGGGCGTCTCGGCGTAAAGAAGTTCGTTGCCGAAGCGCGGTTGGGCAACTTCTTTCAAGGACAGGTCGCCGGACTTCGCAGTGACCTTCACGTCTTGAAATTCGTCCGAGTGAGCGAGCGGAATCCACACCCGTACTGATTCGCCCGCTGGGACATTCTTCACTGTGAATGAGTAGTGAAAGGTGAAATGTCGGGCGCGATTCGCGGATCCTGATTGCTCAGTGGCAGCGGAGTTACGAGGCGCAAGGTTGAGGCTGGCAAACAACACGGCGGCAACGCAAAGAGCACGGCGTGGCATAAGGGCATCCTTTCGATATGAGTTGTTGTTAGGCGGGAACGGCCGACGGACGTTGCAGGAGATTAGAGTCAGGTGAAACCACGACCGGAGAGGAGAATAGCTGGCCGCATAGTTTTGGCAGTGTACCACGGAGGGTTTTGCATTCCGTCGGATACACGACAGAGTACAAGGGTCAAATAAATCGTGGTGGTGCTTTTGAACAACCTTGAGCGTAGGGAAATTTTTCTCGCGAACCGGTCATCCTTGCCTGCGGGGCAAATCACGCAGAAGCCTTTTCAATCACTTAAGCCAGAGTGCGTTGGCAGAGGAGTTGCACTTCTCAACGCAACTACAAGTGTGGGGTCCGAGATGAGCATTTTACAAATGTGTGCGGCGATGTTGCTCGCGTCGTCGCTGTTGAGGGGGCATGTGGTGCACGCACAGCAGGCGGTTCACGAAAGGCAGATGGCGCAACCGCGCAGAACGCTCCGACTGCGAATCAAGGGACGGACATCGGCACGGCACAGAAAACGTTCACTGGAGTCATCACCAAGTCTGGCGACAAAGCAGTTCTCACCGATCCGCTCACGAGGACAAGCTATCAGCTTGACGACCAACGAAAGGCGCAAGGAATGGTCAACAAGAACGTAAAGGTGACTGGAGTATTGGATCCCTCGACGGGAACGATTCGCGTCACCGCAATCGATTCGCTTTAAGCGCACAACTGCCCTGATTCGTTGCCCCCGCGAACCTACCAGAAAGCACTCTCTGGGGGTCAACTCAACCAAACCACCTCACATCTAAGAGATGCCCATGAGATTGTTAAGCGCACGATTAATAATTTCGCTTATCGTCGGCATCACGCTGGTGTCTTCGGGATTTTCGTATTACGGCGCGGTGCGCGAGAAACGCGCACTACGAACCGATCTCCAACACCGTGCGCAGGTGCTGACGGAAAGCCTGGTGGGCAATGTGGAGCGCTCGTGGAATCGCGGTTCGAACAAAGACAGGGAACTGGAGCAACTGGTAGAACGCTTCGGCAACCGGGAACATTTGCTCGGTGTTGCGATCTATGACCGCAGTGGCGCCCAGGTAGCGATCACTCCGGACCTGCGCCAAACGTTGAAGACGGTCCCACCCCTTGTCCTGCAGGCGATCAACGATGGTCACGAGGACAGTGGGTTCGTGAAGGTGGACGGCCAATCGCTACTGATCATGGCCGCGCCCGTTCATCACGACGAAGCGATCTCGGGCAGCCTGGCGGTGGTGCACGACGCGGGCTATATCCGCTCGCAGATCATGCAATCGTGGCGGCAATTGTTTCTTGGCGTGCTTGCGCAGGTCGTACTAATCGTTTTGATCACGTTGCTCATTATTCGGTGGAGCATCGCCGGCCCGATAGCGCGCGCAGCACTGTGGATGCGGGCCCTGCGCACCGGAAAGACGTTCCGGCATGACGGGTTCGAACTCGATGTCTTCAAACCACTGGCGCGTGAGGTGGCGACGATTGCGGAGAGCCTGAACCGGGCGCGGAATGCCGCAGAAAACGAAGCTCGGTTGCGCGACGCAGCGGAGTCGTTGTGGACGGCGGATCGCCTGGCAGTGCAGGTGCAAACTCGGCTGGATGGAAGCAATCTCTATGTGGTTTCGAACCGTGAGCCGTACACACACAAGCGCGACGGCCGGGACGTTGAGGTGGTCGTTCCACCGAGCGGGTTAGTGACGGCACTTGAACCGATACTCAATGCCTGCAATGGGACATGGATTGCGCACGGCAGCGGGAACGCCGACATGGAAATGGTCGACTCGCATGATCGGCTGCGCGTTCCTCCCGACGACCCGCAGTACACGCTGCGGCGCGTTTGGCTCACGAAAGAAGAAGAAGAAGGCTACTACTACGGTTTTGCGAATGAGGGGCTTTGGCCGCTCAGTCATATTGCGCATACGCGTCCGCTGTTTCGCGCCTCGGATTGGCAGTTCTATCAGGAAGTGAATGCGAAATTCACCGCCGCGGTGCTGGAGGAGATCGAGGGAGAGAAGAATCCGGTGGTGCTGGCGCAGGATTATCACTTTGCGCTCGTGCCGCAGATGATCAAGGAGAAGCGGCCGGACGCGCGCGTGGCGATCTTCTGGCATATTCCGTGGCCGAATCCGGAGGCGTTTGGAATTTGTCCGTGGCAGCGGCAGTTGCTGGATGGATTGCTAGGTGCGGACTTGATCGGCTTCCATGTGCAATCGCACTGCAATAACTTTTTGCAGACGGTGGATCGCGTGGTCGAGTCGCGCATCGATCTGGAGCATTTCTGCGTATTACGGCACGGACATAGCACGCTGGTTCGGCCGTTCCCGATCAGCGTGGCGTTCAGCGACGAGGAGTCATCCGACGATGGCCATGAGCCGGTCTTCTGGTATGACGAACGAGAATCGGTTCTGCGTGGGCTTGGCGTCGAGGCTGCCTACATCGGTGTGGGCGTTGATCGCGTCGATTACACCAAGGGCATTCTTGAGCGGTTTCTCGCGATTGAAAGGTTCCTGGAGAAATATGCAAATTATCAGGGGAAGTTCACGTTCGTGCAGATTGGCGCGCCAAGTCGCACGCATATCAAGCGCTATCACGATCTGCTGGCAGAGGTGGGAGCGGAGGCGGAACGCATCAATTGGCGGTTTCAGGCAGGGAAGTGGAAGCCGATTGTTTTTCTGGCGCGGCAGCACAGTCACAAGGAGATCGAGGTGTATTACCGCACTGCGGACCTTTGCCTGGTTACTTCGCTGCACGATGGGATGAATCTGGTGGCGAAGGAATTTCTTGCTGCGCGCAAGGACGAGCGCGGGGTGCTGATTCTGAGCCAATTTACCGGAGCTGCGCGCGAACTGCGGGACGCACTGCTCATCAATCCCTATGACATCGAGCGGTCCGCGGATGCCATCCGCACAGCTTTGGAAATGGCACCTGAGGAGAAGCAATTGCGGGCTCAGCGCATGCGGCGCGTGATCAAGGAGAACAACATTTACCGCTGGGCGGCAAAACTGATTGGGGAGCTTGCCGAGGTTCGACTGGAGAAAGATGAGCAGCAGATGGAAGAAGCGGAGTCGCATTTAGGAGCGGATCGGAAGACGCCAGTGGGCGTGCACGCGGCGTGAGCCAAGAGATCAGGAAGGAAACGGTGTGACGGTGGCGGAACGGGGAGCAAGAGGGTGAGACCGGTGCGAGCGCAACTTGAACCATTCTTCCGATCCTTGCGCGCGCGTCTGATTCGGCATTGCTGCTGGATTACGACGGAACGCTGGCGCCATTTCAAACACAACGGAACCAGGCATTTCCGTATCCGGGCGTCGCGCTCCTGCTGCAGGAGATCGTGCGGGATGCGTGCTCGCGCGTGGTGGTGATTTCCGGGAGGGAAGTTACTGACCTGCTGCCGCTGATCGATATTCATCCTCGCCCGGAGATTTGGGGTATCCATGGGCTACAACGGCTGAGGACCGACGGGACGACCGAGATGCCGCATCTGGATGACCGGACCCTTCAGGGCTTGTCGGATGCCGAGCGGTGGCTCAGCTACAAGCACCTGCGGCATCGAGCCGAGTTCAAGCCGGGCGGGATCGCGGTGCACTGGAGAGGCCTGCCTCCTCTTGATGCAGCTGACCTGCGGGCCCGCGTGCTTCTTGGATGGCGTCCAATTGTCGCTGAGCATAATGCCATGGGAGACCGTGGCCTGACGGTCCTGGTCCGGCCAGAGTGGCGCGAATCATCCGCGCAGCTGTGGCTCTCACCGCCGGGGGAGTTGATTGAGTTCCTTCAACTGTGGCTGAAGAGTTGTGCCAGTGGCCAGCGCGGCTACAGCGGGGGAGCGCGAGTGGTCAATCTCTAATGGAGAGGGCAGATGGAAGGCGAGATACAGATGGCCTTGTGCGCGATAAGTTTATTGGTAATGTCCGATAACAGGTATTATGTAAATATACAAACCTGCTTCCAGACAACCCAGCCTTTTCGCCAGCCACTGAAGCTACGGCATAGGCCGCTCCTGACGCAGCAGATCCTTTAAGTCATCGCGAAACCTCTCCAGGAGAGCAAGCCGTTCCCTCGTGGCTTCGACCGTTTCTAACTTCGCCTGGAAGACTTTCCTGCCTTGAACTTCGGTGAGAACGCCCAGCACTTCGCCCATTCGCCACCCGGGCGTGCCGAGGATCTGAAAGCCCTCGACTCCTGGCACAAGCAATGCGATGCAATTGTCGCGGATTACGCCTACACACTTCGGGTAGCGCTCGAAGGTTTGGAGTTGAAAACCTGCCATGTAGATGCGTTGGAGTTGTTCGGCGGGATCCATGGGCTTCGTAATTTGCGATTTGTGATTGGTAATTTCCGCGATGCGGCGAGTGAGAGGGATTCCGACAAGTGGAAATTACAAATTGCCAATTGCAAATCCCTACATCTTGTACTTGCCGAGGTCATCGTCGCCCAGGCCTTCGAGCCATTTGCGTAGCTCGTCGCTCGAGACCTTATCGGTTGCGCCTGCGGCTTGCTTGGAGTTCTTCAGAACCTCGTCATCGACGAAGATGGGGCAATCCATGCGCAGGGCTAGTGCAAGGGCGTCGGAGGGACGGGAATCGATGCTTACGACGCGGCCTTCCCTTTCGAGCCATATTACCGCGTAAAACGTATCGTCTTTCAATTCCGTGACCACTACCTTATGAACCAAAGTGTCGAGGCCGGTCAGGACATTCTTGATGAGATCGTGCGTCATAGGGCGCGGCGTCGGAACCTTTTCAATTTCCAACGCGATGGCGTTAGCTTCATACACGCCCACCCAGATGGGCAACACGGTGTCGCTGCCGACATCCTTGAGCAGGACGATCGGCATGTTCGAAACCGGGTCCATCATCAGCCCGCGAATTTTCATTTCGACTTCCATGATGACCTCAACTAATACCTCTGCAATACGCCGCTCTCCACGAGAGCCCAGCGGGCGCAAGACGCGCCCGTGACCGCCGGCGCTACGCTCAAGACGCGATCACCATTTGTCCTACCAGGCTGTTTGGAAAACTCGTGGTTACCAAGACGTTCACGTAGCTTCCGGTCTTTAGATCTACCCCCTGAGGCGCGGTGAAGTTCAACACCTTGATTTGCGAGGTGCGGCCAACCCATTGATTTCTTGTCTCGTTCTTCCCTTCAACCATTGCTTCAACGACCTGGCCGACATGCCGCTTGTTACGATGCGTCGAGATTTGCCGTTGCTTTTCGTTTACCACCGCGAGGCGACGGGATTTCTCGCTGTCCGGGATTGCGTCGTTGAGTTTCAGGGCCGGAGTGTTCGGGCGTGGCGAGTACTTGAACGTAAAAGCAGCGTCGTAGCCGACTTCCTCTACCAGCGAAAGCGTTTCGTCTAAATCGCGGTCGGTTTCGCCCGGGAAGCCGACGATCAGGTCCGTGGTAATGCAGACATCGCGCTTCATGGCATGTATCCACGCGATGCGCTCCAAATATCCCTCGCGCGTGTAGAGGCGCTGCATGGCATCAAGCACGCGCGTGGAGCCGCTTTGTACCGGCAGATGGATGTGGTCGCAAAGCGTGGGAACGGCGTCGATGACATCGACGATATCGCGGCCGAAGTCGCGTGGATGCGAGGTGGTAAAGCGGACGCGGCGGAGGCCATTGACCTCTCCCACCGCCGCCAGCAGTTCGGCAAAGGTCTTCTTTCCATCGGGATCGCGGTAGGAATTAACGTTCTGCCCGAGGAGTTGGATCTCCGTGTAGCCGAGGTCGACGAGCTGGCGGGCCTCCGCCAACACAGAGCCGGACGTACGGCTGCGCTCCTTGCCGCGGGTGTAAGGAACGACGCAATAGGCGCAGAACTTATCGCAGCCCTCGATGATGGTGATGTAACCGCGGTGTGGGTTGGTGCGCGCCGTGTACTCGGTCTCGAAGCAGTAGTCGGTCTGGCGGTCGTCGAGGCCTGTCGAGCGATTCCCTTCCTCAATTTGCACAAGCATCTGCGGCAGGTTCCGATATGAGGCCGAGCCGCAGACGAGGTCGACGTGCGGCGCCTTCTCAAAAATCTTGTCGCCTTCCTGCTGCGCCACGCAGCCGAGTACGCCGAACTTCTTCCCTTCGCGTTGAAGACGCTTGTAGTCGGCGAGGCGGTGGAAGACCTTCTGCTCGGCCTTGTCGCGGATCGAGCAGGTGTTGTAGAGGATCAGGCCCGCCTCTTCGACGGACTCGACCTGCCGGTAGCCTTGCTGCACGAGCGTGCCGATGACCTTTTCGGAGTCGTGCACGTTCATCTGGCAGCCGAAGGTCTCGAGGTAAAACGTTTTGTCGCCGTTCCCCGACATCTCTACCAGTATAAAGCAGTGACGCAAGGGAGCAGTCATCTCCCGGATCGCTCGCAGTTCCCTGCCGGGCGGTGGAACTGCCGCTTTCGGCAAGGCAAATACGACTCTTCTGTTGTACACTTCACGCTCCAGAGGTCAGAGCATGAGCGCTCAGGTGGCAACGGTTGAGCTTCAGGAAGAGACACTGGCGCCCTCGTGGAGCGGCACCAAGCGCGTCGCATTTCGGTTTTGCTTTCTGTACTTCTTCCTTTACTGCTTTTACACCCAGATCAGCACAGCGCTGATTTCCATTCCAAACATGGAGGTAGGCGATCCGTCGGCCTATTGGCCGATGCGGCAGATTGTCTTCTGGCTGGCATCGCATCTCTTCCACGCCCACCTGCCGCTCGTTTATACCGGCAGCGGAAGCGGCGACAAGACCTTCGACTGGGTAATGAACTTTTTTCTGCTCTGCTTTGCCGTAGTTGCGACAGCGATCTGGTCGGCCTTTGATGGGCGTCGAAAAAACTACGTCACCTTTCATAAGTGGTTCCGACTTTTCCTGCGCTTCGCACTTGCCTCGCAGATGATCGGCTACGGCCTCGACAAGGTTATCCCGCTGCAGATGCCGTTTCCCTACCTGACCCGGCTGGTTGAGCCGTTCGGCAATTTTTCTCCTATGGGTGTGCTTTGGCAGTCAGTGGGAGCGTCGACAGCTTTTGAGATCTACGTCGGCTCGGCAGAAACGCTGGCGGGTGTCTTCCTGATTTTTCCGCGAACGACCATGCTCGGCGCTCTCATCGCCATGGCCGACATGATTCATGTCTTCATGCTCAACATGACGTACGACGTACCGGTGAAACTGTTTTCGTTCAATCTGCTGCTGATGTCGCTATTCCTGCTTGCGCCCGATGTGCAGCGGCTTTACGACTTCTTCCTGGGCAATCGAGCGGTGGCGCCTTCGGCGCATCCGGAACTCTTCCGCGCTCGCCGCGCGAATCGTATTGCCTTTGCCGTACAGGTTCTCTTCGGGCTGTGGATGATCGGAAGCACCGTTTACGGCGGCGTGACTTCCTGGCATACATACGGCGGCGGACGGGTTAAATCGGCGCTTTATGGCATCTGGAACATCGAAGAGCTTTCCATAGACGGCCAGGTGCGCTCGCCGCTGGTGACCGACTACGACCGTTTCCGTCGCGCAATTTTCGATTTACAGGAGCGCATGTGGTTTCAGCGTATGGACGATACGTTCTACTCGCTTGGCGCGGCGATCGAAACCAAGAGCAAAACCATTGCGCTGACGAAGAGCACGGACAAGAACTGGAAGGGCCAGTTCTCGTTCGAGCGGCCAGCCGCTGATCAGCTGATCCTCGACGGCGAGATGGACAACCACAAGATGCGAATGCAAATGCGCATGGTGGATCGCAACAGATTCCTGCTGGTAAACCGCGGATTCCACTGGGTGCAGGAATATCCGTTTAATCGCTGAACCTCCGAAATAGCAAAAGTGGCGCCGCCAGCCGGATCAGCTATAACATCGCCGGCTGTGGCGCCACCAATTGACCTACAGAGCGCAGCGACTATTTCTGCAGAGACTCCCGGCTTTCGACTGTCTCCTCGCGTTCCACGTAGGCCTGCATCCAGCCGAGTACGCGCTTCCAGCCTTCGGCGTGTCCTTTGGCTGCATCTGGTGCGCCGGCGAATCCGGTCTGCCGAATCTTGAGCATGGTTCCGGTGCCCGCGCGCCGCGGACCGCTGGGCTGAAGACCGTGGATGTCAGTGGGCTCGAGCTCCCAACGGACGACTGTCTCGATATTGCCGCTCCAACTCGCGATCCACGTGTGGACAAGCAGGCGCGGAGGATCGACTTCGAGGTATTCGCCGTCGACGCGGAAAGTGCTTCCGTCCTGGCTTAGCCCTACACTTGACCACTTGCCACCAGGTCGCACATCGCCCTTCCACTCGGTAATGCGATACATGCCTTGCTGCCCCCACCAGCGCGGGACCTGTTTGGGATCGGTGATGGCTTCGAATACGCGCGCGGGCGGAGCCGCGATGAATACCTCGCCTTGGACGATGTTTTGATCGGGTAGAACAGCCGTAGTAGCCATCAGAGTTCTCCTATCTCATTTTCGACAAATTGTTTCAGCTTGCTCAACACGCCCGGCCAGCCGCGCCGGTAGCCGTCGCGAGCGCCTACTTCCGAAGCGAGGCCGCTGTGGGTCACTGTCACATGGGTTCCGCTTGGGGTTGCCTTGAGCTCCCAGCGCACAATGGTCGGCTTCTGCTTGTCGAGATGCCAGTTGGCGACCCAGGTATAGACCAGCAAGCGCGGCGGATCGAACTCGAGAATCTCGCCATGGCAGTCGAGCTCATCGACGCCATTGAGCGTCAATTCGCCTTTCTGAGCGGCGTAGCCGTACTTGCCACCTTTACGCGGGTCCATCCGCCAGAGTTTAGCCGGACAGCCTTCGTCGCCCTTAAACCAGCGCATGAGTTCTCCGGAATCGGTCAACGCCTGGAAGACGCGGCCCGGGGGCGCGGCCACGTCAATCTCGGCGACAATCGCGTCGATGTCTGGTGTCACAATCGCATTTGGCATAGTCGCTATCAACCGCAACAGCATTGGAACAGGCATGGTCATCGCCGCTGCGGCTCCTTTCGATTCCCTGCTACTTTGCGCGCTCGAGCGTGAAAGACTCTTTGTGCTCGGTGCCGTGATCGACAAATACCCACTCTTCCGTGTGATGGTTCGCATCGGGCTGAGAGAAGGTTGCGTGCTGCATGTGGCCAGCGCCAAGGCCGATATTGGTGCCGTCGAAGAACTCGAAGCTGACTGACTTGGCGTCAGCAGAAACGACTTTCATCCGCGGCTGATTCCCTGCCCCGCAGTAGTGCGTCATGATGAGCCGGTCGCCATCCATGTGAAACATGGTGATCATGTTCTCGGGACCGTGCCCGTGAATCTCGCTCATGAGCGCGGAACCGCCGGCCGTCATGCGGAAAGAGACTTCGATAGGCTGGCCTTCGGATCCTTTGCCTACCCAGTTCCCTTCCAGTGCGGCGAGCTGATGGAACGACTTCTCAGCCGCGGTTTCGGCGAGGGCCACACCGGTATTCAACATGACCAGGATCAGTGAGACGGAAACAGCAAATGCGCGGATTGCTTTCATGACTTCCTCCTGAATTTATTTGTCTTTCCCCGGGGTCTTGTGTGGATTTCCGGGTGCCGGCTGTTCTTGGGCATTCTCGGCGGCGTACTCGGCCTCTACGAAATTCTTTAAATTCGCCAGACTCATTTGCCAGAACTGGCGGTAGTGTTCGAGCCAACTGTCTACAGTCTTGAGAGGCGCGGGATTCAATTGGTAGAAACGGTGGCGGCCACGGCGATGCTCGACTACCAGCCGGGCGCCACGCAGTTGACGCAGGTGCTTGGAAATGGCCGGGCGAGAAACGGGAAATGCGCTCGCGATCTTACCGGCAGGCTGGGCCCCGGTGCGCAGCAGGTCGAGCACGGCACGGCGGGTCGGATCGGCCAGAGCGTGGAAGGTAGCCTCCGTCGAATATGTAACCGAACGGTTCCGCATAATGCGTAACTATAGGGTTACGCATTTAGTTTGTCAAGGGATAAATGGAAATTCTTTTGTCGGATCGAAAAAGGCGCCACCACCAAGGACACGGGGGTTCGCGAGCGGGAAACTGCTTTGCAAGGCGCAATTTAGACAGTCCCGCGAGATCAACTGCCGGCGTTTTACCGCACTACGTCGCGTCGAGCGGAATGTTGGGATTGCCGCGGCCGATGCGCTCGCTCAGGCTGGCGGCGATCAACTTGCCGTGGAAGCGGCCATTCTCGATGAAGATTTCGTTGGTTCGAGAGCCGGCGACGATCACGCCCGCCACGTAGATTCCCGGCACATTCGATTCCAGCGTCTCGGGATCACAGAAGGGCCGCAATTGTTCAGGCGAGAGTTCGAGGCCGATGCTGATGAGGAAGTCGTAGTCAGGGTGATATCCAGTGAGCGCGAAGACGAAGTCATTCTTCAGCCGCAGCGAGCCGTTGGGCGTGACCACAATCACAAAATCGGCGCCGACCTCCTTTACATGGCTGTTGAAGTAGGCGGTAATCTCTCCGGCCTTGATGCGGTTTTCGATGTCGGGTCGTACCCAATATTTGACGTGCGGATGCATTTGTCCCTGGCGATGCACAAGCGTGACGCGGGCGCCATGACGCCATAGATCGAGCGCCGCCTCGGCCGCCGAGTTCTTTCCGCCGACGATCAGCACGTCCGTGTCGAAATATGGATGCGGCTCCTTGTAATAGTGAAAGACCTTATCGAGGTCCTCGCCCGGGACGTTGATCTTGTTTGCAAGGTCGTAATATCCGGTGGCGACGATGATCTTGCGGGCGCGGTAGTCGTGAATTTCGCCGTGCCGACCGGTGGTGGTGACGCAGAATGTGCCATCTTCGCCCGTTATCGTCTTTACCCATTCGTATTGACGAATGTGCAGCTGATAATGCTCGGCTACGCGGCGGTAATATTCCAAGGCCTCGAGGCGCGAAGGCTTGGGCGAGGCAGTGGTGAAGGGGATGTCGCCAATCTCCAGCAACTCCGGCGTGGTAAAGAACGTCATGTTCGTCGGGTAGTGGTAGATGGAATTGACGAGACAGCCTTTGTCAATGATGAGCGCCTTAAAGCCCGCTTTCTCGGCTTCGATCGCGCAGGCTAAACCAGTGGGGCCGGCACCTATCACGACAACGTCGGGAAAAGACTCGGGGCGGGCCGTCGCTTTCGATCGAGTCAGCGTCTCGGGACTCCGGCTTGGAGTCGATTTCGTATCGGCGATCCCAGTTTCAGGCAGCTTGATTTCGGGAATCTGATTTGCAGGCAAGAGAATAAGAGCCTTTGTCGGACGGAATAGAAACCCAATATTCTAGCAGGAAGGCGGATTGTAATAGCTGCGCCTGCGCGCGGATCCAGGCTACTTCTTCACACAGACGGCCAATCCGTCGCGCAACGGAAGCATTGTGGAGAACAGATCCTTCGACTCAAATATCAAGCGATTGAATTCGAGGATCGCGCGCGTCGATTCATCCGGCTTCGGCTGCGCCACCTTGCCGCTCCAAAGCACGTTGTCGGTGACGAGCATTCCGCCGCTTTGGAGTTTCGGCAAAGCTAAACGCATGGCGCGCGGATAGTCTGGCTTGTCGACGTCAATGAAGATGATGTCGTAGGCCTGCTTCTGCTCGGAGAGGATTTCGAGGGCATCGCCGGTGCGGACGGTGATTCGAGTGGCTACGCCTGCCCGTTCGAAATATTTTCGCGCCTGGTCGGCGCGTTTCTTGTCGCCGTCGGTGTAAATGACCTTTCCCTCTTCGCCCACAGCCCGCGCCCACCAGATGGTCGAATATCCGATGGCCGAGCCCATCTCAAACACCTTTTTCGCCTTGCTGATCAGCGCCAGTTGGTAGAGAAAGCGGCCGACGGCCGGACCAACGATGGGCAAGCCTTCTTCTTCGGCCTGCGCTTCCATCTCGGTCAAGACTGCGTCGCGCGGAGGCAGGACGGAGTAGAGATAGTCCTCGATTTCTGGAACCGTGATTCCACCCATGCGCCAGTCGGGCGCCGCATTTCTAGTTGCCATCTTTCCCCCAACACTGGTGTGGCGATAACGGCTAGGAAACCGTCTGACCCGGCCTCAGTTCAACGACTCTTACATCGGGCACAAGCTTTTGCAAGTCGGTGGGGCGTCCCGTCAGCATGGGGAATGTTCCGAAATGCATCGGGATCACCGTCTCGGGCTTGAGCAACTTGCAGGCGTACGCGGCCTCGCGCGGCGACATGGTGAAGTGATCACCAATCGGCAGCATCACGATCTTGGGCGCATAGAGATCGCGGATGATGGCCATGTCGCTGAACACATTCGTATCGCCCGCGTGGTAGATCTTCACGCCGTTAGAAAATTCGAGCACGTACCCGCAGGCCTCTCCGCCGTAGATGATCTGATCGCCATCCTGGATTCCGCAGGAATGGACTGCGTGCACCATAGTGATTTTCACGCTGGCGACAGTCTGCGTGCCGCCTTTGTTCATCGGCGCAATCTGTTTCACGCCTTTTTTCTGGAGCCAGGTGCAAAGTTCGAAGATGCCGACCGCGGTCGGGTTGCACTTCTTCCCGATCTCAACGGCGTCGCCAATGTGATCGCCGTGTCCGTGAGTGCAGACGAGAACGTCCGCTTTATTCACATTCCTCTCTGTCGCCGGACAGCTAGGATTTCCGCCGACCCAGGGATCGACGTAGAACATCTTCCCTTCCGGAGTTTCGATGCGAAATGTGGCATGACCCAGCCAAGTCAGTTTTAGTCCTTTAAGTTCCATGATTCCTCACCTGAGTGGAAAACAAACATGAATGTTGAGATGCCGCGCTCTTCGGCGCGAACTAACATTCTAGAGATGCGCAGGAGGGCGTGCAACGCGCGAAAATAGCTCGCACATCGAACGAGCTGGGGCTGCTTTCGCGGTGAATATTTCTCCGTGCCGAGGCAGCCCGATCTCGTGTATAAAATTGCTCTCGATGGCCGACCTTAAAGTTCTTCTCTCCCGCGAACAGATTGCCAAGCGCGTTGGCGAACTCGGAGCCGAAATCGCCCGCGACTTCCATGGCCAAACCGTCATCTTCGTCGGTGTTCTGAAAGGGGCCGCAATTTTTCTCAGCGACCTTGCGCGGCATGTTCCGCTCGATGCCACTTTCGACTTCATCGGTGTTTCCAGCTACGGAAATCGTCCGACTCCCAAGGAAAATCCTGCGGGCCATGCGGCGTGGGACTCACTGGGAGAGGTGCGCGTGACCAAGGACATGGATCAGTCGCTCGCCGACCGCCACGTAATTCTGGTCGAAGACATCCTCGATACCGGACTGACCCTGAATTACATTTCCAAACTGATTCAAGCACATCAGCCGCGTTCGTTGAATATCGCTGCGCTGCTCGACAAGCCCTCGCGTCGGAAGATGCCGATCAAGGCGCGGTACATCGGCTTCACGATCCCGGACGCCTATGTCGTAGGTTATGGGCTCGACTACGCCGAGAAATACCGCAATCTGCCGGATATCTGCGTGATCGAAGACCCTTGATTTGTAAGTTGCGATTTCTGATTTGTAATTGAAGAGCCCAAGAGTCCCGCCGCTGTGATCCCCCTCTTTTCTCGGGGTGATCTCTCTGTTCTTCTGTTTTCGTAATTACAAGTCACAAATTACCAATTACCAATTTTTGGGCTGCTATCATGCTACGTGTGAAAGCGACGCTCCCAACCCCGCCGATGCGCTCCGCGGACGTAGAACCACTTCTGCTCGAGGTGGCGGATGTCGTCAACACCACGCTCGATCTTGAAACAACTCTGCGGCGCGTCGCCGAACTGGTCCGCAAGGTTATCGATTACGAGATCTTCGCCATCCTGTTGCTCAATGAGCAGCGCCAGGAACTTTACGTCCGCTTCCAGGTAGGCTATCCACCGGAGGTCGCGGACCGTCTCCGCGTGAAAGTTGGCCAAGGCATCACCGGAAGGGCGGCGGAGACGCGCCAGGCTCAGCTTGTTGCCGATGCCTCGCGCGAAGATTTCTACATTGAAGCGCTGCCGAACGTGCATTCGGAACTCGCCATTCCGCTGATCGTCAAGAATCGGCTTATCGGCGTGATCGACATCGAGGCCCGGCAAAAAAACTATTTCACGGAGGAGCACAAGCGGCTCTTGACGCTGATTGCCTCGCGCATGGCGGTCGGCATCGAGAACGCGCGGCTGCACACACGCATCACGCGCCAGGCACGGACCTTGCTGCTGCTCAATGAAATTGCGCGGGAACTGACGTCGATCCTCAACCTAGACGAACTGCTGAAACGGATTGCCGAACTCCTGCGGCGCCTGATCGACTACCAGATGTTTAGCATCCTTCTGCTCGACCAGACGGGCGAGAAACTACAACATCGATTTTCGCAGCGGTTTGAAGAGCGCTTGCATTTGAAGCACGATATCCCCCTCGGCCGCGGCGTGGTTGGCTATGCCGCGCAGGCGAAAGAGGCAGTGCTGGTTCCGGACGTTGCGAAGAGCGCGCGCTATATCGCGACCAACCCTGAAACGCGCTCAGAGCTGGCGGTTCCACTGATCTATCAGGAAAAAGTAATTGGTGTGCTGGATCTCGAGCATACGCGACGAGGTTACTTCACCGAAGACCACAAGCGCACACTGACCACGTTGGCTGCGCAACTTGCCATCGCGATCGAGAATGCGCGGCTATACGAACAGATCGCTCGCCAGGAAAGCCGCCTGGAGCGCGATTTGGCGCTCGCTCGCGAGTTGCAGTTCCGGCTATTGCCGGAGTCGCTGCCAAAAATGCGCAGTCTTGAAGTGCAGGCAAAGTTTGTTCCTGCGCGCGCCATCGGCGGCGATTTGTACGATTTTGTTACCTATTCTCTCTCGCGTCTTGGTATCGCTATCGGCGACGTAAGCGGCAAGGGTGCGCCGGCGGCGATTTACGCGGCGCTGGTCAGCGGTATCCTGCGCTCGCATGCTCCGATCGAGCCGGGTCCGGCGGAGATGCTTTCGGCCATTAATCTATCGCTCGCGGAGAGGCGTATTGCGGCACAGTTCGTCTCGATTATCTATGCGGTATGGGATGACGAGCGCAACACGCTGCTGGTGGCCAACTCCGGCTTGCCGCGTCCCCTTTATGTTCACGACGGTAAGATCCAGACGATCGACGCGACTGGCCTGCCGCTTGGACTCTTCGATGAGACTCAGTATGAAGAGATTAACTTCAAAGCCAAGCCCGGAGATATGTTCGTGTTCTTCAGCGACGGAATTTTGGATGCGCGCAACCGCCATGGAAACGCGTTTGGCTCCGAGCGCGTCGAGGCGATTGTTGCCGGATGCGCGGCCAAGTCGGCGGATTGCGTGGTAAAAGAGATTTTCGCAGCCGTCACCGAACACGCTGCGGGCGTTGATGCCTTCGACGATCAGACAGTCGTTGCCATCAAAGTGAAGAACCCTACAGGCAAACGCAAGTGAGGGCCAAGAGCGGTCAAGAATCGCTGGTTCGCGCACCGGCCTTCGCGTACCGGCGGCAAGGCGGATCGCCCGTTCTCTGTTGCGAAAAGGCGAACCTCGAACAGCTTGCCGCACGTTTTGGCACACCGCTCTATGTCTACTCGGGCGAGGCGATCCGGGCCCGTTTGCAGGCATTCGGCAAAGCGTTCCGAACGATTCCGTGCACGATTTGCTATTCGGTCAAAGCGAACTCCACGCTTAGCGTCCTGCGGCTAATCGCGCGGGAAGGAACGGGCTTCGACGTGGTCTCCGGTGGAGAGCTACAGCGCGTGCTGCGCGTCGCGCCAAGAGCAGCGGCGAAGGTCGTTTTTTCCGGCGTTGGAAAAACTGTGCCGGAGATCGAGCTTGCGCTCAAATCCGGCATCCTTCTCTTCAACATCGAAAGCGAATCGGAGTTGCGGGCGGTAGCTGCAACCGCGCGGCGGCTACGAAAGAAGGCACCGATCGCACTGCGCGTGAATCCCGACGTCTCGGCGAAAACGCATCCCTATATTTCGACTGGACTGCACGAACACAAGTTTGGGGTACCGATTCCGGAAGCCCGCGCACTTTATGCCGAAGCCGCCAAGCACCCGAACCTCCATCCAGTGGGAGTCAGTGTGCATATTGGCTCGCAGATCACTGACGTCACTTCCTTCAACGAGGCACTGAGCCGCGTTGCGGAACTCGTGCGCGAATTACGAGGCGCGGGCCATGAGATTCGTTACGTCGACGCCGGCGGGGGGCTTGGAATTCCGTATATGCCGTCAACCGAGCCTTTTTCCAAACAGCTTGGCGAGTACGCGAAGGCCCTGCTGGAGCCGTTGCGCAAGCTCGGAGTTCATCTCTTACTTGAACCCGGCCGATCGATTGTCGGTCCGGCAGGCGTGCTGGTGACGCGCCTTCTATATCGCAAGACGAACAACGGCAAGAAATTCCTGATCGTCGATGCCGCGATGAACGACCTGCTTCGGCCATCGCTATATGGGGCTTATCACGAGATCGTTCCGTTGCGACTCTCATGGCCGGAGAAAGAGACGACGGATGTCGTCGGGCCGATCTGCGAGACCGGGGATTTCCTGGCACGCAACCGTGAATTGCCAGTGACGCAAGAGGGAGACTTGATGGCGGTCCTGGATGCGGGGGCGTACGGCTCAACGCTTGGGTCGAACTACAACACGCGCGGGCGGGCGGCCGAGGTGTTGGTGGAGGGGGCGAAGGCGCAAGTGATCCGGAGGCGCGAGACTGCCGCGGATCAGATGCGATTGGAGCGGCACTAGCATTCTACGGAAACGACGCGAAGGTGCGCGAAGGTCGACCTTACCGATCGCCCCACTTCAACTTCGTCGATAGGACTTCGAAGAACGTCTTCTGAAAGCGCAGCAGCTTTGCGGGATGTTCCGACTTCACGCAGCGTACAAGATCGCCATCCTGGAGCGGCATTCCGACCTGTCCATCGAGGCTGAGATAAGCTTCTTCCTGACCGGTCTTCACGCGGAGCTCAATTAGAACGGTGTCGCGCACAACCACCGGCCGGTGCGTCAGGCCGTGCGGCGAGACCGGCGTAATCACGAATGCCTGCACGTCCGGCTTGAGAATCGGGCCGCCGGCTCCCAAAGAATACGCAGTTGATCCCGTTGGTGATGCCAGGATCAGCCCATCTGCCTTGTAGCTCGAAACGAATTCTCCGTCGACGTACAGTTCGAAGTGGTTCAGGCGCGAGATGGCGCTCTTGCTCACAACCAGATCGTTGAGAGCGCTGTGCGTGGCCAGCACCGTATCGCCGCGAATCAGCGAGCAGCTTAGCATCGAACGGCTATCGACGACGTAGTCCCCGCGCTCGATCGATTCGAGCGAAGGATACAGGCCCATGAGCGGGACCTCGGTTAGAAAACCAAGCGTGCCCAGGTTGATGCCGAGGATGAGCGTTCCACAACTCGAAACCGCACGTGCGGCCGAGAGCAGAGTGCCATCCCCGCCAAGAACGAGCGCGAGGCCGGGGGCGTAGCCACCGAGTTCGCTGCGCGGGATGATCTTTTGTCCAGGGTAGTAGGCCGCGCTCTCTTCGTCGATCACGACCTCGTAGTGATGAGCCTGCAGCCACGCTGTGAGCGCGGGCAGCACATCTGTTAGTTCTGGGCGGTCCGGCTTGGAGAGAATGGCTACGGTTCTGGAACGAAGCGCATGCGGGGTGTCGGGCATAGGTCGCGATTGAACTTTCGATTGTACAGAAGAGAGAGACGAGAGGTTAGAGGGATGAGGTAAGAGGTCCAAGGTTAGAGGTGAAAATCCCGTGGAGCAGGAATTCATGATTGCCCTCGCCACCCAGGATCGGCGACTCGATACAGTCGACGTCTGTGGCGCCGAGTTCCTGGAGCGTCGACCGCACTTTGTCGACAGCGGACTTCTGCGCTGCTTCGTCGCGAACGATGCCGCCCTTGCCGACCAGTTCCCTGCCCACCTCGAATTGCGGCTTTACTAGCACCACAACTTCAAGCAAAGCATTTGCCGGTCGTCGCGAATCTTCGAGTACTGCGCACACCACTGGCGGCACAACGAGGGTCGCGGAAATGAACGAAACGTCCAAGGCAAGAAAGGCAATCGGGGAGTTGGTGAGCTTTGCCAGATCGGCGCGTGTCAAATATCGCGCATTGGTTTTTTCGAGGAGCGCGACACGCGGATCGTTGCGCAGACGCAAATCGATTTGGCCATAGCCTGTATCGATTGCGATGACCCTGCTGGCCCTATGCTGCAGCATGCAGTCGGTGAAGCCGCCCGTGGAGGCACCGATGTCGAGGCAGAGCGCTCCCGTCAAGTCGATTCGCCAATGCTCGATAGCTTTTTCGAGCTTGAGACCACCCCGGCTGACATAGCGCAGGTCTTCGCCGAGCAGGCGGATGCCCGATTGGGAATCGACCGCAACTCCGGCCTTGTCGACCTTCTGATCGTTGACCAGAACTTTGCCGGCGAGAATCAGCGCCTGCGCCCGCTCGCGCGAAGGAGTGAGTCCGCGATCCACGAGTAGTTTGTCGAGACGCGTTTTCAATGTGTTTGTAAGAGAGCGGTCGGCCGAGTACGAATACGCGGAGCACGACGTCTACGCGATGCTTCCCGCACTCTCTACGGTGCAGACAGTAGAAGCGTTTCGTTAACAGAAGGTTACAAGAGTAAGTTTCCGCTTTTCCACAAACTTTTCCTCGTTCGTGTTGAAAACTTCCGGTGCGGCCGTCCGCTGTGCGCCCTTCGCTCTGGTGACCACAGACAAAAAGCGAAGGGTTCAGGAACATTCGACAAGAAACGCTCAACAAAAAGCCGCCTTTGCAGGCGGCTCCTGAAATCCGAAAACGAGGAAGACTATCCTGCCACCTCTTCCAGCACCTTCTGATCAATATCGAAGTTGGCATGGACGTTCTGCACGTCGTCATGATCTTCGAGAGCTTCGAGCAACCGGATCATCGTGGATGCGGGCTGGCCCTCCAGCTTGATGTAGTTTTGCGGAATCATCGCCACGCTGGACGATGCTGGGGTGATGCCCGCCTTCTTCACTGCCTCCAGCACGCCTTCATAGGAGGAGGGATCGGTGATGATTTCCCAGTTGTCGCCGTCGTCTTTCAGATCCTCGCCGCCGGACTCGAGGATAATGTTCATCAAATCGTCTTCCTTGGCGGCGCTCTTCGGAACAACGATGTCGCCCTTCTTGTGGAATAGATACGCCACCGCGCCGGCCGAGGCCATGTTACCGCCATTCTTGCCGAAGACGTGGCGGATCTCGCTGACGGTGCGGTTGCGATTGTCAGTCGAGATTTCTGCCAGCACGGCGACGCCACCCGGGCCATAGCCCTCAAGGACGAATTCTTCATAGGTCGCGCCGGGCAGTTCGCCCGTGCCGCGCTGGATGGCGCGCTTGATATTGTCGGCGGGCATGTTTTCCGCTTTGGCTGCGGCAATGGCCGTCCGTAGGCGCGGGTTCATATCGGGGTCGCCGCCGCTCTTGGCGGCCATCGCGATTTCTTTAATAAGACGGGTAAAAATCTTGCCGCGCTTCGCGTCGAGCGCGCCCTTTTTGTGCTTGATTGTCGCCCATTTTGAATGGCCGGACATGGGTTTACCTCGGATCGATAGATGTTAAGTTGCGCTGATTCTGTGTGCCATTTCGAGCACGAGCGCGGATTCGCCTCTGGAGGAGATCATTGGAGAACGACAGCCTCAAACGAAAGCTCGGCGAATGTTGATTATAGCATGGGGGTCTAGGACCTCTCCTGCATTGAGACCCGCACGGGGTCGCTGGGATGTGAAGTGTCCCGGCTGATGCTGTAGGCTAGTCAGTTCCGACATGGCCGCCCAACCTCTCGACCGTCTTCTATCCCGCTTGGATGCTGCACGCTATTTGTTTGGCCCCGAGGAAGCGGGCCAAGTTCTTCGTATTCTGCGCGCTCTCGAGAAGGCTCGCTTCCCTGACCCGTCTTCTCTGATTCGCTTTCACGAGTTGGTGCTCTTTGTTCGCGCGTTTCCACAGAATACAGTTGTGCTGCGCATCAGCGCGCGCATTCTCGCTGGCTTTCATAAGAGAGTCGATGTTCTCCGTGAGTCCGGCACCGACATGTCGGAGTTCGATACCTACGAGCATTCCGGCATTGCAGGCACCACGATGGAAGACACGCTCAGCTTCGACGTTGCGCGGTGGCTGGTGCGGCGGATGCCTGGGCAGGTCGAGATTGCTTGGGATAACTATGAACCCGGCCGCGAACTCGGCACCACCGGCCCGCGCTTCATGCCGCTGCTTGAAGACGATGCCGACGTTGAGGCCGACACGCCTTGGAGAAGATGGCTGGAGAGCGCCAGCGGAAAGCCCTCGCGAACTGCCGAATGGCTGATCAAGCGCTTCGAAGACTTGGCGTTGCCGGATCGACAGAAGTCCGCACTCTACGAATCGTTACGCATCCCGCTTCGCTGGAACATCGGAAATGTTCCCTTTTCACGTACGCGCAATGCGCGCCGGCCTCGCGAGATCTTCCATCATGGTGGTCCGCTCATCACCCGGAGCCAGGTCTCACTCGCCAGCGAACTCGCCCGCAGGCCACCGACGTTTGAGCGCATCTCGCTGCGCGAAGGCAAAGCGATCGTCGAGATGATTCGCGAGGTCATGCTGGTGCGCTATCGCGAACTCTATGGCACGACCCTTGCCGATCCGCGGTCGGTAGTGCGCGTGAAGTTCGGGTTGGGCACGAAAGACGATGCCCAGCGCGGCGTCGAAATCTATCTCTGGAACCTGCCGCCGGCGCGCCGCCTGCCTCTGCGAGCCTATGTGGCTGGCTTCACGCTCAAGAATGGTGTGCCCATCAACTACATCGAGGCCATCGGTATTTGCGAATGGATGGAGGTGGGCTTCAATACCTTTTACACCTTTCGCGGGGGCGAAGCGGGATGGATCTATGCGCAGGTTTTGCGGGCGCTTTGTGCCTTTATGGGGACAACTGTCATCTCCGTCTATCCCTACCAGCTCGGGCACGACAATGATGAGGCTATTGAATCTGGCGCGTTCTGGTTTTACCGGAAACTCGGCTTTCGCCCGGGACGCCCGGAGTTGCTCCATCTGGTCAGACGCGAAGAAAAGAAGATCGCAGCCAGCACGAAAGCCAAGAACCCGTATCGTACCCCTCCCCGTATCCTCAAGCGCCTTGCCGCTGGGCACGTCTTTTATGAGCTCCCCGGGAGCGATGTGGGGGCCTGGGACCGATTCTCCACGCGCAATATTGGATTAGGTGTGAATCGGGAAATGGCGCGCGATTTCGACGGAGATGTCGACTCCATGCGCGTCGATTCGAGGCGATCTCTGGAACGGGCCCTGGGTGTCAGCACATCCAATTGGAAGCCCTTGGAGAAAGCGGCCTTCGACAATTTTGCCTTGGCGCTTGGTGAACATGATCTGCGGGCCTGGACCGCCGAAGAGAAGACTTCCCTGCTTGGGGTCATTCGCGCCAAAACGGCGCCCGACGAGATGAGATTCTTGCACCTGACCCAGAGCCATCAAGGACTCAGAAAACTCCTTGGAAAACTGGGATCTAAGGGAGAGCGGTAGGTCCGGAAGCCGCCGGGCCAACCGTCCCTTGGGCCATTTTGTCACGTAAACTGTCTCCCGCCTGCCCATACCATTATTTTCAATAGCTTAGCTATTCCCGCCGCCTCCAAAGTGGTTTTCTAGCGCCAAGTTGTCCCAATGCTCGACTTGAGGGTAGCTCTCTAAGGCACTGATTTACAGTGTCTTAGTTCGTCCGAACTGGTCCGTCGATTGCCCTACAAGAGCAGGCGAGAGGAGTGCGCTAGGAGTGCCCTTCTATTCCGCCGGACAAATTTTATGGGGAACAACGACAAAACGCAGATGCCTAACCAAAGCAAGTCCAACTCGGTTGGCGCAACTTGGGGCATAGTATTTGGCCTGGTGTTGGCTATTTTCCTGGCCGCACCGTCTTATGCCGCCAATGTCAACCGGAATAGTGGCGACGAACCCGCATCCCCCATGCGCAAGCTCGCTGGCGACCTCAACAACCATGTCACGCAGGACGGCATGGTCACAGTGATCGTGCAGTACCGTCACATGCCGAATGCGACGGGGCTCAACAACCTGAAGGGCCGTGGCGCCGCAATTCGCACCAAGTTGCACGCGATCAACGGAGTCACGATGCACGTCCCGGCCAGCATGCTGAACGAGTTGGCACAGGATCCGAATGTTCGTTACATCACGCCTGATCGTCATCTGAAGCTGACGGCGAACCCCGTGACCGAGCAGTACGCCAGCGCAGTCGAGGCCGATATCGCAGCTTCGACGTATGCGCTGGATGGTACAGGCGTGGGCGTGGCGGTGATCGACAGCGGTATCGCCGATCACGGCGACTTGCACAAAGGGAGCCCGAGCCGTGTGGTCTATAGCCAGAGCTTCGTGGCCGGCGAGACGACCACCGGCGACAAGTATGGACACGGAACGCATGTGGCCGGCTTGATCGGTGGTTCGGGTGCAGGCTCAGGGAGCGGCAACGGCTACTCTGGGAACTTCGCAGGCATGGCCCCTGGGGTAAATTTCGTCAACCTGCGCGTGCTTGACGCAAACGGAGTTGGCACGGACAGCCAAGTGATCGCTGCTATTCAGCAGGCGATCGCCCTGAAGAACACCTACAACATCGGGGTGATCAACATGTCGCTCGGACGTCCGGTGTTCGAGAGCTACACGCTCGATCCGGTCGACCAGGCGGTGGAAGCGGCCTGGCAGGCTGGCATCGTAGTCGTCTGCGCCGCCGGCAACAGCGGCCGCTACGCTCCGACCAACGGCTTCGCAACCATCGGCGTTCCGGCCAACGATCCGGCTGTGATCACCGTAGGTGCGACCATGACCGAGGGCACCGCGACGCGCGTCGACGACCAGATCGCCAGCTACAGCTCAAAAGGGCCGACTGCGATCGATCACATTGTGAAGCCTGACCTCGTTGCTCCCGGCAACCGCATGGTTTCGTTGCGGGTAAACAACAGCACGCTGGACACGACCTACCCGCAATACGAAGTCAGCCCGAACAACGGCAACTCTTCGAAGTACTACGAACTGAGCGGCACCAGCATGGCCGCTCCGCTCGTCAGCGGTGCGGTTGCGCTGATGCTGCAGCAGAACCCCAACCTGACACCTGACCAGGTGAAAGCGCGCCTGATGAAGACGGCATGGAAGGGCATCAACCAGTTCACCTACTCTCACGATGGGTGGGGCAACCTCTACAACAACGAATACGACCTGTTCACTTACGGAGCGGGCTATCTGGACGTGAACGCCGCTCTCAGCAACACCGACTTGGCGAACGGCTTGGCCCTGTCGCAAACCGCATATTTCACCCCTAACGGCAACGTGGTGGTAAAGAATACGGTGCCGGGATCCACCTCGCCTTTCTACGGTGTGAGCGTCGTTTGGGGCGCCACCTCCGTGGTTTGGGGTAACTCGGTGGTCTGGGGTTCCAACGCTTTATCGGCAACTTCTGTAGTGTGGGGAGCGACCAGTGTTGTCTGGGGCGCGAACTCCACCGTAACTGGCACCAGTGTTGTATGGGGAGCCACTTCCAGCGCCGCCAGCGCCACGCAGGCTCTGAGCGACGGAGACAGTGGAGACAACTAACCGACTGAGACCATATCGGAGAGAACCCATGACAAACACTATGCCAATCAAAGCTAAAGTGATGATCGGGATGGTAGCTGTCGCGAGTTTGAGCTTCCTGACGTTCGGAGTTACAAACTGGCGCATGCCAGCCTGGCCTCAGTTGGCGCTTCTCATGTTCGCCGCGGTGTTGACCTCGCGGCTGAAGGTGAAGCTGCCCGGGATGACGAGCACGATGTCGGGCAATTTGCCCGTCATTCTTCTGGGAGTCACGCAGCTGGGATTACTTGGTAGCCTGCTGGTCGCTGTGACCGCGGCTGTCGCGCAATCCTTCGCTTCCGCAACCAAAATGAAACCGGTTCAGTTCGTGTTCAACGTGTGCACCTTGATGAATGCCTGCGCGCTCGCTTATGCCGTGTATCACAGCCAGTACCTGCTGGCTCATGGCGGAGCGGCGATGACAATGACGGCAGCGGCTGCGGCCTACTTCCTGGCCAATACCGCGCCGGTCGCCGGCATCATCGGACTGACCGAAGCCCACAATCCTTTTGCCATCTGGCACAAGGTCTTCCTGTGGTCTTTCCCGAACTACGTAATTGGCGCGGGACTGACTGCACTCGCTTCCCTGTTTGGCTCGACCGCTGGAGTAGCCACGCTGGGAACGCTGATGGTGGTGTTGTTCGGAGTCTACAAGTCGTACAAGATGTACGTCGCGAACTCCGGGCAGGAAACACCAAGGGCGATGGCAATGGCTGCCAGTCGCTAACCTGAATACTCACTAACCGCGCGCAGCCTAACCAGGCTGCGCGCTGTTTTTTGTTTCATGGATCATTCTTGCTATGCGTTCGCCTTGATCATCTGTTCCGCGTGCTTCCGAGATGTGTCGGTCAGCTTGGCTCCCGAGAGCATGCGCGCTACCTCTTCAGTGCGCTCATCGCCTGTGATCTGGCGGACTGTAGTCTTTGTGCGGCCGGCGGTGGCGCGCTTTTCGATGAGGTAGTGTTGATCGGCAAATGTTGCGATCTGCGGAAGGTGGGTCACGCAGAGAATCTGGTTTCCGCGCGAGAGCGACTTCAACTTCTTCCCGACCGCTTCAGCGGCTCGGCCGCCAATGCCGGTATCGATTTCGTCAAAGACCAGCGTGCGCTGACCAGCGCCTTTCTTGCGTCCCGTGGAGTTGGCCCCCGCTTCTACGCAGGATTTCAGGGCCAGCATCACGCGCGATAATTCTCCTCCGGAGGCGATCTGTTCAAGCGGCCGCATCGCCTCGCCGACGTTGGTCGCGATCCGGTAGACAACCTGATTAAAGCCGTTGGATGTCCAGTGCTCCTGGCCATCGTTTTCTTCGACAGCAATGGCAAACTGCGCGCGCATCGACAGATCGTTGATCTCCGCTTCCACCGATTTTTCCAACTTGTTTGCTGCCTGTTGCCGCTTTCGCGACAGGGCGAGTGCTGCCTTTCGGTAACGATCGGCTGCCTCGGTTAGTTGAACGCCCAACTCGGCGAGGATCTGTTCCTTGTTTTCCATCTCCGCCAGTTTGCGTTGCACGTCCTCTCCGAAGGCAATAACTTGATCAAGTTCGGGTCCGTATTTCCGTTTCAGCCGATCAAGCAGCGCGAGGCGTTCTTCAATCTCAGCCAGTCGTTCTGGAGAGGCGTGGATACCTCCCGCGTAATCGCGCAGGGTGGCGCCGACGTCCTCCACGCTGATGCGAGCGGATTCAAGTGCGGCGCGAGCCTCTTGAAACTTTGGCTCGTAGCGGGCGAGGTCTTCGATATGCTTTTGCGCCGCACGCAAAGAGGAGGAAGTCGACGCGTTGCCTTCATAAAGAAGATCGAAGGCGTTCATCGCGGCACCATAGATCTTCTCCGCATTGGCAAGCACCAGCTTCTCAGCTTCCAGTTGCACATCCTCACCAGAAACCACGCGAGCCTCTTCGATTTCACGCGCCTGGAAGGTCCACAAGTCGAGCAGTCGCATGCGATCCTGCTCGTCGCGTTCGAGGTCGGCCATGCGGCCGCGAATCTGCTTCCAAGTGGCGAATGCGGCGGCAACATCTTCCAGGTCGCTCGCGGCGTACGCATCGAGCAAGGCCTGGCGCGCCGCGGCATCGAAGTGCGCGATCGACTCATTTTGCGCGTGGATGATTCCGAGGTGCGGAGCCAGCAGCTTGAGAACCGCGACGGTCGCGGGCTGATTATTGACGAACACCCGGCCCTTGCCGCCAGCGGCGATTTCGCGGCGCAGAATCAGAGAGCCATCTTCAGCGTCGAGGCCATTTGCTTCGAGGATGTCCTCAATTGCTTTGGCCGCCGTGCCATCATTCTCGAAGACGCCCATCACGATGGCGCGCTCCGCGCCAGTCCGAATCACATCCGCGGAGGCTTTCTCACCGAGCAGCAAACCCAGGGCGTCAATAACGATCGATTTGCCGGCGCCGGTTTCTCCCGTAAGGAGGTTCAGGCCGGAAGCGAACTCAATGACCACGTTGTCGATGACCGCGTAGTTCTCCAGCCTCAGCTCTGACAGCACGGCTGCTCCTCGATTCACGCGCAGAATAGCACAAACCACGCAGATAAAAAGGATAGAGTCTGGCGCGCTCACCGGCGAGCACGTTCGGGCAAAACGATGCCGCAAGACCGTGCGGATGGCTCAGTTCGATGCCCTAACGATTTTGAAATGCCTCATCCCGCTTCGCGAAAATCGTTTGCATGAAGCCCCTTCCCCGCTTCCGCCGTTGCACGCTGCCTGTTTGCTCTCTATTCTTCGCCCTGTTTAGTCTTTTGAGCGCCTCGTCTTTTGCGCAGGAATTAGACTGCCAACCCTGCCGGCACGGATTCGGCAAGATACAAGCCGGCAGCTCGAAGACCTTTAACGTCAATCTGACAAATTCTGGAAAGCGTTCGCTCAAGATTACGGCTGATCCCGTTCAGGGTAGCGAGTTTTCTGTGGGAACGTTCCCTCTGCCGATGACGCTCAAGCCAGGGGCGCATGTGCAACTGCCTGTGATCTTCACGCCGACGGCCGCGGGTCGTGTAACCGGCAGCGTCACGCTGGCCAACAATGGACAGGATTCGCAACTCGAGATCAAGCTTGCCGGAACCGGGGTGGCCCAAGGTTCGCACAGCGTCGCCCTGACCTGGCTGCCGGGAGATGAGAACTACGCCGGATTCAACGTCTATCGCGCCACTACGCAAGGTGGGCCGTATAGCAAGATCAACTCCCAATTGGACACGATATCGAGCTACACCGATTCTGAGGTTGCAGGCGGAGCCACCTATTACTACGCGGCCACTGAAGTTGACGCCCAGGGTGAGGAGAGCGCGTATTCGAACATCGCGGTGGTCACGATTCCTGGCTCCTAGCTTCGGATTGACGAACGAGCGGACTCCGTTTTTATACAGCATTTCCTCATTGACCGATGCGATACCTCGACGCGGCCTTCACTGCGAACGGGCTATAATTCCTAGAGGGGATTTGTCGAATATCAATGCACCTGCCTTCCGTCCTCCTGTCTTTTGTCGGCGGCGAAATAGTCGATCTCGTCTTACAAACCGGTGCGGTGGCGAAGACCGTGCTGCTGGTCCTTCTGCTCTTTAGCGTGCTTTCCTGGGCGGTCATTCTCTCGAAGTGGAGGGTGATCAAGCGGGCGCGTGCGCAGGGAGAGCGCTTTGTACGGGCTTTTCGCAAAGCGCAGCGCCTTCAGGATATTGCCGCGGTAGTGGACCAGTTCCGGCCCAGCCCGCTGGTCGGCGTCTTTGATGGCGCTGTCAGCGAGTTTCGGCGCCAGATGGGAACCACGGGCGGCATTCACAGCTCAATCTCGATCCAGCGCGCGATGCAAATCGCGTCTTCGGAAGAGATCACGCGTCTTGAGCGCAATGTACCTTGGCTGGCAATTACCGCGGCCGTCACGCCGTTCATCGGCCTGTTCGGAACAGTTTGGGGAATCATCGATGCCTTCCACGGCCTCGGCACGGCTGGAGCCGCAACTTTGCGCGCTGTCGCGCCCGGAATCTCAGAGGCCCTCATCACCACTGCGGCAGGGCTGGCGGCGGCGATCCCCGCAGTCATTGCCTACAACCTGATCATCGGATCGATCCGCGAGATGGCCGCCCGCAACGACGACTTCTCGCTCGAGATGCTGAATCTGATCGAGCGGCAGCAGGCTCCCGCCTCAAACGAGGTTCGCCGCTGATGGCCTTCACCTCCGCCAACGGACGCACTCAGGTCGCGCTCGCCGACATCAACGTGACGCCCCTGGTTGACGTTGTGCTTGTACTGCTCATCATCTTCATGGTGACCGCGCCAGTACTTCAATCGGGTATTGACGTAAACGTACCGCACACGCGGACAGTGAAAGAAATCACCGAGGAGCGCCTAGTCATCAGCATCGACAAATCTCAGCGCGTCTTTCTCGGCAACGACCCCATCAACATCAATCAGATTGGAGCGACGCTGAAACAAAGGATCCGCGATCCGCGCCATCAGGCAATCTATCTTCGCTCGGACCAAGACGTCCCGTTCGGCGCATTTGCCACGGTGATGGATGCGATCAAGTCGGCAGGGATTGCCAACGTGAGCATCGTGACGCAGCCTATAGATTCTCATGGCCAACATTAGCGAACTCGAACGCGGCGCGCTTGGCCGGCCACTAGCATGGTCGGCAGGGCTGCATGTGGGGTTCAGTGCTTTCGTCCTGCTTTGGGCGACGTACATTACCGGCATTCGCGGACAGGGCTGGGGCAGCGGTGGAGGAGGAGACGCCATGGGCGCGACTCTAGTGACGTCGGTTCCCTTGCCCGCCAGCGAAGTGCAGACAAACAATGTGCTCGCGACCGAATCGAAGGGTCTTTCGCAATCGCAGCCCAAGGCAGAGGAGAAGGAACCGGAGGCGATTCCGATTCCCGACAAGAACGTAAAGAAGAAAAACAAGCCAACCAGCACAACCGCGAAGAAGGCTGAACCGGAACCCGAGTCAAATGAGGTGCCCTATGGCGAGGGCGGCCCGGTGAGCGGCCCGTACGCGATGTTCAGTGCGGGAGGCGCGAAAGGTGGGTTCGGATTCACCGGGGGTGGCGGTGATTTCGGCAGCCGATTCTCGTGGTATGTGCAGGTGGTGCAAAGGAAAGTTTCCGAGAGCTGGCTTAAGTATGAAGTTGACCCAACGGTGAAGGAAGCAAATAGGGTGTATATCACCTTCGACATAAACCGTGACGGGCATCCATCGAATGTTCAATTGGAACAGGCGAGCAATGTGCCATCACTCAACAACTCGGCACTCTATGCGATCCAGCGCATCAGTACATTTGGGCCGTTACCGGCGGAGTATTCAGGCAACAAGGTGTCGGTGGAATTCTGGTTTGATTATAAGAAATAGTCGTTGGTCGATAGTCGCTAGTCGTTCGGGGTTTTTTAGTAAGTACATCCAGCGCCCGGGACGACAAGGGAGACGAATTTGAGCAACAAAACATCCCCCATTCCACATCTTACTGAAGAGAGACAATTTCGCCCGATCGGCAAGGGGATTACGTCGCGCCACGATCTCAAATCCCAACTTGGCCGCCAGTCGCTTTTGCTTGTCATTTTTGCAGTCTTCGCGCTGGCTGCCACCAGTTCCGCACAAGACTGGATTCGCACCGGCACCGGCCTCGGCGTCGAGAAGGTCCGTCTCGCCGCATCCGACTTCAAGCCCTCCACGCAAGATGCGAAAAATCCTGACCTACTGAAGACTTTTAACGACACACTGTGGAATGATCTCGACAACGCAGGCATCTTTGCGCTGGTCTCCAAGAGTTTCTATCCGATACAGGTTCCGAGCCGGCCGTCGGAGGTGAAGTTTGCGGATTGGGCCTCGCCGCCGCCCGAAGCCTCGATGCTCGCCTTTGGCAACCTCGGCGTCACCACTGACAGGGTAGCGGTTCAAGGCTGGCTCTACGACGTTAAGAATCAAGGCTCGCCGCAGGTGTTGGGCAAACAATATAGCGACGTCGCTACCACTGATGCCGTCCGCATGATCGCCCACAAGTTTGCCGACGAGATCATATTCCGCCTCGGCGGCGGAATCGAGGGCATTGCTGAAACCAAGATTTATTTCGTGCGTGAGATGCGGCCGGGTGTCAAAGAAATCTGGATGATGGACTACGACGGCGCGAACCAACAGCAGGTGACTCACGATGGCAGCATCTCACTCTCGCCGCGAATTTCGCCCGACGGATCGCGGCTCGCCTACAGTTCGGCAACCAAGAGCGGGTGGGACATCATGATGTATTCCTTCGATCTCAACCGCAAAATTAGTTTTGCGCGCTTCGGCGGCACAAATCTCTCACCCTCCTGGTCCCCCGACGGCAAACTTGCCTTCTCTTCTTCGCGCAACGGTTTCCCCAACATTTTCGTTGCGGACGGTTCGGGCGGGCACTTGCAGAAACTGACGAGCGACAAGGGGCCGGATGTTGCTCCCACGTGGAACCGTAAGACAGGTTCGCAGATCGCTTTTGTCAGTGGCCGCACCGGCCTGCCGCAGATTTACACGATGGAGGCCGATGGTACCAACTTGCAGCGCATCACCGATCAGGGATATGCCGTGTCGCCCAACTGGTCGCCCAACGGTCAGTTTTTGACATTTTCATGGATGAGAAAGTACGGCCCCGGAGAACCAGGTTCGAACGATCTCTATTTAATGGATGTCGCCAGCAAGCAGTGGGTACAACTCACGCACGACGCGGGCCGCAATGACTATCCATGTTGGTCGCCGGATGGGCGCCACATCATTTTCCAGTCGCACCGCACCGGCACCGATCAGATCTTTACCATGCTGGCCGATGGCACGAATGTGAAACAGTTGACGTACAAGGGCAACAACACGCAGCCTAATTGGAGCTGGAAGTAAGCGCGTTGGACGTGCTTAGGGTTTTGTAGTTGGCAAGTTGTCATACCGGGAAGTAGATTCATTTTTCGAGAAGTTCCGGCCCCGCGGCCGGCCAAAGTGCGCTCCGCCGCGAAGCCGCAAATTACGCCACAAGTTGGGCGCACAGAAACTTGGAGGAACCAGTGAAGCAACAGATGAGGATGTTGAGCCTCGTAGCCGCATTGGGCGCACTCATGCTACTGGGCGCATGCGCGAAGAAACCGGCTCCGCCCCCACCACCGCCACCGCCAGCCCCGACTGCACCCACGGCGTCGCTCTCGGCGAATCCGAACACGGTCAACCAGGGGCAAGCAACGACGCTGACGTGGCAGACGACGAACGCGACCGAAGTCAGTATTGACGGCATTGGCCCAGTCGATCCCAGCGGTTCGAGGCAGGTCACGCCCACCGATTCAACCACCTACCACTTGGTCGCCAAAGGCCCGGGCGGCACGCAGGACGCTACGGCACGCGTGACCGTGAATGCAGCGCCAGCTCCGCCACCACCACCGCCTCCGTCGGCCACCGAAGAAGAGCTCTTCGCTCAGAACGTGAAAGATATCTACTTCGAGTATGACAAGGCCGATATTCGTCCCAGCGATCAGGCGACGATTCAGGGCGATGCGCAATTCCTGCAGCAGCATGCTGGAATTCACATCACGATCGAAGGGCACTGCGACGAGCGCGGATCGACCGAATACAACCTCGCGCTCGGCACCAGCCGCGCCGATGCCGTGAAGAACGCGCTCATTCAGGCGGGAATCGCCGGCGACCGCATCAAGACGTACAGCTACGGCAAAGAAAAGCCGTTCTGCACGGAATCGAACGAGAGCTGCTGGCAGCAGAACCGCCGTGGCCATTTCGTTTACGAGAAATAGGCCACAGTGACGCACCATCGGGACGGGGCAACACCCCGTCCCTTTCTACAAGCACTGGATGCTTTGCATCCAATATTGAGCCGCAGGACGGATGTCAGGTCAACTATGAAATCAAAACTCGTACTCCTCGCACTCGTAATGACCATCGCTCTCGCAATGCTGGCGACGTTCACGCCTGCCTCCGGCGCCAACCGCGACATCGTGCAACTGCAGACGCAGGTCGATCAGTTGCAGCAGGCCATGACGCAGATGAAGCAATCATTCGACGAGCGCATGGGCATCATGAAGAACATGCTCGACGAAAACAAAGTGATCGCCAACAAGGTAAGCGCGGCGATCGACAACCTGCAGTCCTCCATCAATCACCAGCAGACGGATCGTGCTGCCCAAGTCGATCAGATCTCCGGGCAGATCCAATCGCTGAACGACACGATGGACGAGCTGAAGGTGCGGCTGGCGAAGGTCAGCAAGCAATTGGAAGACCTGCAGGCGGCACAACAAACGATGGCCGCGCAGCAGTCGCAGGCCCAGGAACAACAGAAGCTGATGGCCCAGGCACCGCCGCCCGACGTCCTCTACAACAATGCGCTGCGCGACTACAACGGCGGCAGCGACGTCGCGGTGCAGGAGTTCAACGACTACATCAAGTATTATCCGGATACGGATCTGGCTGGAAATGCCTATTTCTATCTGGCGGAGATTTCCTTCAAAGCAGGCGACTACGAAAAAGCAATCGCCAATTACGATCTCGTCCTGAAGAATTTCCCCAGCGGAAACAAAGCCGCGTCGGCCCAACTAAAGAAGGGTTTTGCCCTGATCGAACTTCATAAGAATGACGAGGGTGCACAGGAACTGAGGCACGTCATTCAGCGTTACCCGCGAACCAACGAAGCCCAGCAAGCGCGGGATAGACTGCGCAAGCTCGGGACCGCGCCCGCAAAGAATCGCTAGGCGGTCGTCCTAGTGGCGGGAGGTGTTTGGCACCTCGATGCCACCTTCAATGTGGGGAATGCCGAAGTGTCCGCAAAGGTGCGCAAGGTCAAGTGGACTTAGCGAGCCGTTCACGACCACAAGGTCAACCTCACTCGTTTTAGCAACAAGAATAGCGACATTGCTGATGGCGTTGCTCTCGAAGCGGACCCAAACGTCCGTCGCACCAGGCCCTCCGCTCTTGTCGTTTTTGTTGACCAACTGTTTCCAGCCAGCCTCGCGATAGTCTTCCCTAACCTGATCGATTGCCTGCGGGTCGAACGACGCCTCCCGCGCATACCGAAAATCGTGCACGGAAACGCCACTCACGCCTGCAATCACACGGCGCAAGTCTTCGTCATTCGAGTCGATCTTGGAAGCGAGAACCAACATGGAGTGATCGAGCGTGAATTCGGTTTTCGACCTCGCACTCTGTCGCAGGTGATCAATACCTTGCGGCAGGAACTCTCCAGACGGCGCACTTTGAGCGTTGGCGAGCGCGACGGCTGTCAGTACGATACAAGCTGAAAGCACAAAATGAGATGGTCTCATGCGGTTCCTCATGGGGTACCTGACGATTGGACGCGGACCTTTCCCTATCGGTGAGCCGTCCATGCATTCAAAACCCGGCTCTTCCTGACAAGTTGTGGACTTTTTTCGCGGGAAGCTACATGGCTTCGGCTGCCGCCGATTTTGCTACCGGAACGTTAGCCGAACGCAGTGTGACCCAATCCGTCTGCGTGCTCTCCCAGCCCTGCACCAGGAAGCCGTAGGATTCGAAAAGCTGGCGGATGCGCGGGCGCGTCCAGTCAGCAATCTCTTCGAGAATCGGAACAAGCGTAGGCAGAGCGTTGTCGCTCAGCACGGTACGCTTGGCGATTTGCGCTACATGCTTGGACTCCGACACCGCGATGGTGAACCCGTCGTGCCGGTTCACGTGCAACATCACGTGAATATCCGAGCTGCCGTCGCCGACATAAACAACTCGGTCGAGCGGTACGCCCAGTTCTTCCGAGAGCTGTTCGAGCCGCGCCACCTTACCGTAGCCGGCGGTTGCGCGGACCAGGGACTGAATCTCGCCGCCGGGTCCGTATTCGAACTCGGTACCGAAGATGTGGTCTTTGGGAACAATGCCCTCGAGCGCCGACTGAATGACCTCGACCGGCGCAGCCGACAGTACATAAAAGTCGAAGTGGAAGCCGTCGATGCGGCGGTCCAGAATTTCGTAGACCTGCCCGATGTTTTCTTTAAGGCGAATTCGCTTGCCCGCGGAAATCAAGTCTTCTCGGCGCACGCGCGAACGAAACTCAGGATCGTGGAGCAGAAGATAAGAGAGCTCAGCGCCCTGCTGAACGAGGTTCAGCTTTACCATGCCTTTGATCTTGCGCTCGAACTCTTCGACGGAAATACCAACGAGTTCGCTCAAAACGTAGCCCGTATCGTTGAAGGTCAACGTCTGATCAAAATCGCTGGCAAACAGATAGTGTTTACGGCTTTTGCTAACCATGTTCTATCTTAGATTCGAATGTAGGTTAACGGACGATAAAATTTCCCTATCGCAGTTATTACAACAATTTGCGAGCCGTTGCAGGAGCGGTAAACATCGCGGGAAATGGCAAACAGCCTACGAAAATCGCGTATTGCCGCGTGCCATCTTTGCATGTAGGCTCATCTGTTGTCATTCCTCCATTCATCTCGTGAGGTCCTATGCCGAAGAGTGCCAGTGATCATCTCAATAACGACGCAGACCGCGAAAAAGGTTCGCGCGAACCTGACGAGCGCAACCAGCCCGGAAATAATTCAATGCGTGGACAACTTTCCCATCGCGACAAAAATCCGCTGGTCGAAGGAGCGGACAGCGATTTCCCGGAGCCCGGCTTTAGCCCCGAGCACTCGTTCGAGGGAAAACTGAAGAAGAAATAGTCGGGCCATTACTTCAAGACTTGATTTTCGGTTCTCTGCGGCATTCGTGCGCGTTTCTTCGGCATTAAGTGAACCCTTTTCCACGCTCCCCTCATCTCGTACCGTGTCGTTTTCACTTCGTTCCAAAATCCACGCAATGTTTGAGGAGAATTCAGGCCCCGCATGAAAGTCGCGCAAGTTGCCAAGCCCCGCGGTGATTTCGAAATCGTCGAACGCAACATTCCCGAGCCGGCCCGCGGCCAGGTGCGCATCAAGGTTGAGGCGTGCGGAGTCTGCCACAGCGACGTCTTGGTAAAGGAAGGTCTATGGCCCGGCCTCCAATATCCCCGCGTTCCCGGCCACGAGATTGCTGGACGCATAGACGCGGTCGGGGAAGGTGTCACGCAATGGAAGCTCGGCCAGCGCGTGGGCGTTGGCTGGCACGGCGGTCATGATTTCACTTGCGATGCCTGCCGCCGCGGCAACTTCACGCTCTGTGTAAACGAAAAAGTCACCTCGCTCAGCCATGACGGCGGCTATGGCGAATACATGATCTCGCCCGCAGAAGCCGTTTGTTCCCTACCTGACGGCATTGCCGCCACTGATGCCGCGCCCTTGCTTTGCGCCGGCATCACTGTGTTCAATGCCCTGCGCCACTCCGGTGCTGGCGCGGGCGAGCGCGTTGCCATTCAGGGCATTGGCGGTCTCGGTCATCTCGGAATTCAATATGCCCGGCAGATGGGCTTCCACACCATCGCGGTCGGCCGTGGGACGGGCGGCGACAAAGACGGGCTGGCGAAAAAACTCGGTGCACACGATTACATCGACTCTGGCACAGTGAACGCTGCTGAGGCTCTACAAAGGCTCGGAGGCGCAAACGTCATTCTTGCCACAGCTCCCGATTCCAAATCCATGTCGGAACTCGTCGATGGCCTCGCACCCGACGGCAACCTAATGGTCGTAGGTGTAGGTGCGGATCCGATCTCCGTCACTCCCATTCCACTCGTGCTGAAACGCCGCAGCATCCAGGGCTGGCCGTCAGGCTCAGCGATCGACTGGGAAGACACGCTGAATTTCAGCGTACTGACGGGCGTGCGGCCCATGATTGAGCGCTATCCGCTGGAAAAGGTCAACGAAGCCTACCAGCGAATGATCGCGGGAAAGGCCAGATTCCGCGTGGTTTTGACGATGTGCGCTTAATACGATTGCAAGGCAGCTCTTCATGCACTACAATGTAGTGCATGAAGACCGAAGTCTATAGCTGGCGGGTAGCAGCGCAAAAGAAGTCTGACCTCGAAAGTGAAGCACGACTGGAGGGTACATCCCTAGCCGGCCTTCTCGAGCAGATCACCGCTGAGTGGTTGCACGAACGTCGAAGTTCCCGCAATGGAGATGAGGCGGAACAGGCCGCCATTCGACGCCGAGCTGCGTCCGCCATTGGTTCCGTGAGCGGGAACGATCCGAGCCGCTCCGAGAGAACCTCGCGGTTGGTTCGCGAAGGCCTAAGAAAGCGCTATGGCCGTTAACGCCCTGATCGACACGGGTGTCATCCTCGCGTTGATTGATCGAAATGACCGATGGCACGCATCGTGTGTGGAGGTTTACGACAAAACTCCGCTTCCTCTTCTAACTACCGAAGCAGTGCTGGCTGAAGTCTTTTACCTTACTTGCCGGAATCTGCGTGATGTGCGGGGAGTGTGGACGCTGCTGCGCTCGGGCGCAATCCGAATGGCTTCAATCGGAGATGAGGAGCTTCCGCGGATTCGAGATCTCATGGAGGAGTACGCCGATCATCCGATGGATTTCGCCGACGCAACACTCGTTCACCTGGCGGGCCGGGAAGCAATCAGCCTAATCCTAACGATCGACCATGATGACTTCGAAACTTACCGCATCGGCGGGAGGAAGAAATTTACGATTTTCCCTGGCCGAAGTCACCGCAAACCGTGAAAATGTAGGGAGAACGCTAATCAGTTCTCCTACATCAGCTCTTCCATGCACTTGGCCAGCGCTTCCCTGCTCGGCCGCACTGCTGATTCCGGCAGCGTCGCCAGCGGGTGGTCCGTAACGTTCAGCATGTCGACGAAGCTCGGGGCCTTCGCGTTGACGTAGAACACGCCCGTCAGCACCTCGCCCTTCGCGTGCGACTCCATCAGTCGCTGTACCGCCTTGATCTTGTCGGTCGGGTCATACTCTTCCTCCAGCTTGCGCAGCCGGAGGCTCGAGCCGTCGTGCATGGTCACTTCGAAGGTCGTTCCTGAATCGTAATCGACGTTGATCTCCTCAAACGCCGGCACGAAGCTGACTTCATGCAGCGGTTCCTCATGCGCCTGCATGTACTTATACGATTTCGTCGAGCCCTCGTGATCGTTGAAGGTCACGCACGGCGAGACCACGTCGAGCATGACCGTGCCGTTGTGGGCAATCGCCGCCTTCAGCATGGTGTGAAGTTGCTTTTTGTCGCCGGAAAACGATCGGCCGACAAAAGTCGCGCCCAACTGAATCGCCATGGCGCAGGTATCGACCGGAGGTAGGTCGTTGACGACTCCGCTCTTCAGCGTCGATCCCAGATCCGCGGTGGCCGAGAACTGGCCTTTGGTCAGCCCGTAGCAGCCGTTGTCTTCGATGATGTAAATCATCGGGATGTTACGGCGCATGAGGTGAACAAACTGCCCGGCGCCGATAGAAACCGTGTCACCATCGCCAGTCACGCCCAATCCCAGCAGAGTTCGATTGGCAAGAATCGCGCCCGTAGCCACCGATGGCATGCGCCCGTGCACTGAATTGAAGCTGTGCGAGCGTGTCATGAAGTACGCCGGGCTCTTCGAGGAGCAGCCGATGCCGCTGAACTTGGCCACCCGTTCCGGCTTCACGCCCATCTCATACATCGCGTCGATGATGCGCTCGGAGATTGCATTGTGCCCGCACCCTGCACACAGAGTGGTCTTGCCGCCGCGATAGTCGATGACCTGCAGGCCAATCCGATTCGTCTTTGGCGCAGGCGGTTGCGTCGTTGTGGTCCCCATTTACTTGCCCTCCATCATCATCAGTTCGTCGGTGACGGACCGTGCGTCGATCGGCAGTCCGTGAATGTGGCAGATCGACCGCAGACGGGGCGTCAACTCAGCCTTGATATCGAGTTTGAGCAGGCTAGCCATCTGGCCGTCGCGGTTTTGCTCTACGACGTAGACGTGCTCGTGGTTGGCGATGAAATCGTGTACCTCACGCGTGAACGGATAGGCCCGTACCCGCAGATAGTCGGTTTCAAGACCATATTCGTTGCGAAGCTGATCGCGCGCCTCAATCAAGGCCCAGTGCGAGGTTCCGTACGCGAGAATGCCAACCTTTGCCTTGCCGCTGCCCGAAAGCTCAGGCCGCGGCACTGCGGCACGAGCATTTTCGAATTTCTTGTTAATGCGCTCCATATTGCGTTCGAAATCGTCGGGCCGCTCGCTGTATTGACCTTTCGAATTGTGTCCGCTACCACGCGCAAACCACGCCGCCGCGGGATGATCCGTCCCCGGCAACGTACGATAGCCGATGCCGTCGCCGTCCACGTCTTCGTAGCGGGCAAAACTCCCGAGCCGCTCCAGGTCTGCTTTCGTCAACACTTTCCCGCGGTCCATCGGCTTCTCTGGATACGGGAACGGGTCCGACATCCAGTTATTCATGCCCAGATCGAGATCCGACATCACGAACACGGGCGTCTGGAAACGCTCCGCCAGATCGAAGGCATCCTGCGCCATGGTGAAGCACTCGACCATCGAGTTCGGGAACAGCATGATGTGCTTGGTATCGCCGTGGCTGAGGAACGCAGTCGAAAGCAGGTCGCCTTGCGAAGTCCGCGTAGGCAGGCCAGTCGATGGTCCGACGCGCTGGATATCCCAAATCACCGCAGGCACTTCGACGTAGTAGGCGAGACCCGCAAATTCCGACATCAGTGAAATACCGGGGCCCGCGGTAGCAGTCATCGATCGCGCACCCGCCCAGGCTGCGCCGATTACCATGCCGACTGCGGCAAGTTCATCCTCCGCCTGAACGATGGCGAAAGTAGCTTTGCCATCCGGCCCAATGCGGTATTCCTTCATGTACTCGATCATCGTCTCAACGAGCGACGACGACGGTGTGATCGGATACCACGTCACGACCGTGCAACCGGCAAACATGCACCCAATGGCCGCAGCCGAATTGCCATCGACGATGATTTTGCCCTTCGTCTTGTCCATGCGCTCGATGTAGTAAGGATCGAGCTTCCTCAGATTGGTTGCAGCGTAGTCGTGGCCAGCCTTGGCCGCCGCCAGGTTCAGGTTGGCGGCCTTCGCCTTGGTCGCAAACTGCTTACGTATCGCCTTCTCGACCTCGACAAATTCAATCTCCAATAGCTGCGCCACCACGCCGACGTAGATCATGTTCTTGATCAGCTTGCGCAGCTTGGCTTCCGAGCAAACGGCGGTCACGAGCTTGTCATAAGGGACAGCATAAAAATTCAGATCATTGCGCAATTTATCCAGGCCCAACGGTTCGTCGTAGAGCACGCTCGCTCCCGGGGCCAAGGTCCTGACATCGTCGTGCGCCGTCTCCGCGTTCATCGCGATTAGGAAATCGATTTCCTTCTTGCGTCCGATGTAGCCATCTTTATTCGCTCGAATGGTGTACCACGTGGGAAGTCCCGCGATATTCGACGGGAACAAGTTCTTGCCCGAGATCGGAACTCCCATCTGAAAGATGCTGCGCAATAGCACGGTATTCGAACTTTGAGAACCTGAGCCATTCACGGTCGCGACCTGAATGCTCATGTCATTCACAATGCGTTTTTGCCCCGTGTGCCCCGACGATTCCCGCGGCACAATGTCCGTAGTGGCCATTTCCCTGAACCTTCCTTTGTTTTGACCGGGCTACCCCTGCCCGGGAATTTTCGAAGTGAGAGCGGAAAACTCTTAATTATACCGCCCCGTTCGCGCGCTAGAAACGGGCGCAGCGCGTTTTGTAGAGACCACTTTGAGTCGTCCGGAATGCAGAATTCGCGCGCACGTGTCGATTGACGATTAAGTTGCAGTCAATTGACAGCCGGATGACACCAGAATTTTCCTTCCACTCTACCTTGAGATTGCGGCGGCTTCGCCCGTGCCGGAGCCAGCTGCAATTCAACTTCGAAGATCTGGAGTCTTGCACATGAAGAATGAAACATCTCTGATTGCAGCATCCGAAACACTCGACTCGGCGCCCACAAATGGCTTACAGCGCCGCTCATTTCTGAAAGGAGTAGGCGCAGCCGGGGCAGCTTTGGCGGGCGGTTCTCTGCTCTCGACGCTTGGCGAGGGCGAAGCGTTCGCTCAATCCAAAGGCCTCGCCGTTGGCGATGTCGCCATCCTGCGGTTCTTGGCAGCAGCCGAAATCATCGAAACCGATCTCTGGCAGCAGTACAACGAACTCGCCGGTATTCCGGATGACGAAGTGCCGGGCGGAAGCGTAATCCCGCGCTATCAGAGAGCGGTAACGAAACTCGATAGCGATATGGCGCAGTACATCCACGACAACACCGAAGACGAAATGACGCACGAGGTTTTCATCAACGCTTATCTAGCGTCGAAAGGCGCCGAAACCGTCAGCCTCGATCAGTTCCGCACACTTCCCAGCAGCCAAGCGACGGGCGCGCAGCAGATCGGCCGGCTCACCAACCTGATGCAACTGACGGTCGACACAACCTGGTATACACGCTACCGCAGCCGGACTCAGAATCCAGACTTCGGCGACACGTTACCGCAAGCAATTGCGTCGCTCGCGACGGGGCAGCATCCAGCCATTCCCCGCACCGACGACGACCTGAACGACAAGAATTTTCTGCAAGCCATCGCCAATACCGCGGGATTTCACTTCGCAACTATCGAGCAAGGTGGCAGCAGTCTTTACCCGCAATTGGCGCAGCGCGTCACCAGCCTTGAGGTCTTACGCATTCTCCTTAGCATTGGCGGAACCGAAATTATGCACTTCCAAACCTGGAGTGACAAAGCCGGCAATGCGCCGCCTTTGACTGCGGTCGATCCCGTCACCGGCCTGACCGTTACCTTCCCCGACCTCAACCAGCCTCCCTTCGGTGGTGAAGACTTTCAGACCAACCTAATCATGCCCGAACCGACAGTTTTTCTGAGCAAGAAGCTGCCACCGTGCTCCATCATTCGCCCGACCGCGACTAAAGGCGCGGCTATGGGCGCACTCAATGCCCTCACCGCCGATGGGCTCTTCGTCGGCCAGTCCAAAGATTTTTTCCAGTTCATGACGACGTTGGCTAAGGAAGCGGACCTGGCGGTGCGGCAGTAATGCTGCAGACGGTTGGCAACCGGGCGACGCGGCAGAACCCGGCCGCAACGCCCAATAACGAGAGAATCGGCGGCCGTACTGTTCCCGCCGATTCTCCTTTCGTGAAAGGAACAAGACATGTTTGAAGGACTCTTTCAACCAACGCATCTATTGGCAATTCTCGGAATCGCCGTGCTCATCTTCGGACCGAAAAAATTGCCCGAGCTAGGCAAGGGCATCGGAGAGAGCATTCGTGGCTTCAAGTCCGCCATGAAGGAACCGGAGAATAAGTCCGGCAGCGAGACGAGCTCACAAAGCTGAAGAATCAGAGGCGCCATTACGACCGTATCTCGCTCACGCTTGCGCCGGTCGTTACAATAGACGGGAAATGGCGCACGATTCAACCGCAGATTCAACTCGCACTCCCGACAGGAAGGCCGGCTCGCCGAACAGAGTTTGGAAGGTAGCGCTCGCGGGTTTCGGAACTGTTGGCAAGTCCGTAGCCAAGATTCTCGTCGAGCGGCCGAATGCATCCGTTCGACTGACCCACATCTGCAATCGAAACGTTGCGCGCAAGAAAGTCGACTGGATTCCCGCCGATGTCATCTGGACGGAGAACATCGACGAAGTTCTTGCCTCCGATGTAGACATCGTTGTTGAAGTGATGGGCGGCGTTCTTCCAATCGAAGACTGGGTGCGCCGCGCATTAGCCTCCGGTAAGTCGCTGGTCACGGCCAATAAACAGCTCATCGCCCACTGCGGGCCCGAACTCATGGGTATGGCGCGGCGACTCCACCAGCACATCGAATTTGGCGCCTCGGTCGCCGGGGGTGTGCCTGTGATCTCAGGGCTTCATCAAGGGCTCGCCGGCGACGACCTCTTTAAGATCTGCGGAATCCTGAACGGTACTTGCAACTACATCCTCACGCAGATCGAAAGCAACGGAGTACCGTTCACTACCGCGTTACGCGAGGCTCAAAAGCTAGGCTTTGCGGAAGCCGATCCGACCGAGGATATCGACGGACTCGACGCTCGCGCCAAGCTCGCCATTCTTGTGCGGGTCGGCCTGCACTGCAATGTAGTGGCGCACAGCATCGCCGCTCGATCCATCTCTCCGGTTGACGCAATCGATTTTGAGTACGCGAAACAGGTGGATTGCACGATCCGGCAGATCTCGCTCGCGGAACTGAAAGACAACACACTATTCGCGGCTGTTCAACCGGCGCTAGTGCCCCTGAATTCGCCGCTTGCACGGGTTGAGCGCAGTCAGAATCTGGTGATTGCCACCGGCGCCTACGGTGGCGAAACGGTTTTCGGCGGCCACGGAGCCGGCGGCCATCCGACGGCAGTTGCCGTCGTCTCCGATATCATGGCCATCATTCGGGCAAAGCAATCGCAAACTGGAAGCCCGACCGAGGCTCCGAAACCAGCGCCGGCGCAGAAATCGCCGGCAGTCTCAGCCGACTTCACCGCCCGCCACTATTTGCGATTTCTGGTAAAGGATCGCCCCGGAATCATCGCCACGTTAGCAACAATTCTGGCCCGTTCCGGCATCAATATCGACTCGGTTCTGCAGAAGCCAGGCTGCCCGAAATCTCATTTGCCATTTCTGATTACGCTGGAAGAGTGCAAAACATCGCTGGTCGAGCAGGCGCTGAAACAAATCAACGCTCTGGATTTCATGGCGCAGGCCTGCCTGCACATGCCGATTTTGTAGTTAGGGGCAACGGAAAAGACCAGACTGGCAGCGTCTAACGGGAAGACGGCGAGCTTCGCCGAGGCACAGCTTTTAAGATGGAACGCAATGCATCATTCACCGACGCCCCATCATTGAATACCTTTGCAACGTCAGGCGCCAACAAAACGACGACCGACTTTCGCTCACTCCCTGCAAAGCGATTTGGGCGAGCCTTCGAATAATCGAACTGGTACTCAGGGCGCAAATCGTCTGAGACTTGGTATCGCTCTGCGCTCTTACGTTTCTTCTTCATAATCTCTTTGTTCTCTTCGAGTCGCACGTGCGCGCTGATAATTCGTATTCTACTTCGAACACGCTCAGTAAAGCTCACTACTAAAAGCCGATTTAGCACAGAGAGTCCTACGATGATCTCGCGCTGCTTACGCGATGCTTCCGCTCGTCGTCCCGTGCTTTCCAGATGTCCCACTCGAAAACAAACGGAGCCACATCTTACCCTTCCACCTGGAAGAACTGCGCCATCTTGCGGAACTTCTGATAGCGCGCCTCGAGCAACTGTTGCGTGGGCGTTCCCTTGATCTCCGCAAACTGTTTCTGCAACACCTCATCCAGCAGTTCGGCCGCCCGCGCGTGGTCGGTATGCGCACCGCCCGGTGGCTCGGGAATAATGCCATCCACGCAGCCGAGCTCGGTCATGTCTTTGGCTGTAATCTTCATGGCCTCCGCGGCCAGCTCTTTCTTGCTCGCGTCGCGCCACATGATCGAGGCGCAGCCTTCGGGCGAAATCACGGAGTAAACAGAATTCTCCATCATCAGCACGCGGTCAGCGACCGCAATGGCGAGCGCGCCGCCACTCCCACCGACGCCAATCACGGTCGTAATAATCGGGACTTTCAGGCGCGACATTTCGAGTAAATTTCGCGCGATGGCTTCGCCTTGCCCGCGCTCCTCTGCATGCAATCCTGGATAGGCACCGTCGGAATCGACAAAAGTGAAGATCGGACGTCTGAACTTCTCTGCAATCTTCATTACCCGCATCGACTTGCGGTAGCCTTCCGGATGCGGCATGCCGAAATTCCGGTAAACGCGTTGCTTGGCATCGCGCGCCTTCTGCTGTCCTACTATAACGACCTCTTCGCCATGAAAGCGCGCCATCCCACAAACGATTGCCGGATCATCACGAAACCCCCTGTCGCCGTGGATCTCACTCCAGTCGGTAAAAAGGCGCTCGACATAGTCGAGGGTGTAAGGGCGTTGCGGATGCCGGGCTAGATTGGTTCGCTCCCACGCGTTGAGATGAGACGCGACTTCCCGCCGCAGATCCTTCAGGCGATCGTGCAGTTGCTGAATCTGGCGGTGAGCCTCCGTGCTTTGGCCTTCGAGCGATTCGATGCGTGAAATCTGTTCCTCGATCTTGTCCAGTTCCTGCTGCGCTTTCAGCCCGGAATCCATGCCGATGACATTCCCATTTCTTCGAGTCTTGTGTGTTTCCACGATCGAAAGCAGAAATTCCGCGCCGGTTACGGAAGGATGCTGTGCGCCTGCCTCCGGCTCGCTTGCCCGCTTTAGTTTGGCCCGACGCATCGCTCGAATCGTAACCGCCCTTAACTAATCACGCGCACGCAGCCCCTGCCGCATAATTCCTCCACTCGACTGAGAAAACTGCGGTCCGGCATCACATTATAGCCTTCGGCTTCCATCACCACCATGAAATCACCGTCGCGTTCCAGGTCGAACAATACCTTCGCCTCGCCTTTTCGCTCGTTAAAAAGCGCGTGCAGCGCGTCAACCGTTCCGTCGGTCGAGCTCTCAAGTAGAAGCCGTATACGCAACGCCTTGGGCAAGGGCACCTTCGCTTCGTCGAGCGCGATGATGTCGTTGGCGGTGAGCTTAGGGTTTGCACCTTCCTCGATACGAACCCCGCCACGAATCAGCACTGGAACATCGAGCTTGACCTTCTCTGCCAGCTTCTTGTATGCCTCAGGGAATACGAGCAACTCGACCTTCCCGTGCATATCCTCGAGCGTGCCCTGCGCCCAAAGTTCTCCACTGCGTTTCGACTTCGCAACCCGCACCCCGGATATCAACCCAGCCGTGGTGATGTTTTCGTCTTTCCCCGTTGATTTCTTCATGGCGGAAATGTCTTCCGTCGAGAGCGCGTTCAAATCGATCAGCTTGTCTCTGTACTTCTCCAGCGGATGGCCTGTGATGAAAAATCCCAGCACTTCCTTCTCGGCCGCGAGTCTTGCCTGCTCATCCCAGTCCGGAACATTCGGCAGAGCATCATTTGCCGGAGCCGCTGTCTCCTCTGCAAAAATTCCGAACAGCCCATGCTGACCTGACTCCGCGTCGCGCTGCGCCTTCTGCGCGCGCTCTATCGCCTTGTCCAGCGCCTGCATCACCTGCGCGCGCCGCCCGAATGAATCCATTGCGCCGCTCTTGATCAATGACTCCAGCACGCGCTTGTTGAGCAACCGCAAATCAACCTCTTCGCAGAATTCATATAGCGACCGGAAAGACCGTCCCAGTTTCTTGCGCGCCGCTGAGATCGACTCGATGGCATTGCCGCCGACATTCTTCACTGCCGCTAGCCCGAAGCGAATTGCCTGTCCGTGCGGTGTAAAATTCGCGTCGCTGATGTTAATGTCGGGCGCCTCAACTGCAATCCCCATCTCGCGGCATTCGTTGATGTACTTGACTACGCTATCGGTGTCTCCGGTGATCGAAGTCAATAGCGCCGCCATGAATTCGATCGGATAGTGCGTCTTCAGATAAGCCGTGTGATAGGCCAGCAGCGCATAAGCTGCCGAGTGCGACTTGTTGAATCCGTATCCAGCAAACTGTGCCATAAGATCGAAAATCTTCTCGATCTTCTTCGGCGGATATCCGTTCTTTGTCGCGCCCTGCACGAATCGCTCGCGCTGCGCTGCCATCTCCTCCGGCTTTTTCTTGCCCATCGCGCGGCGGAGCAGATCGGCATCGCCCAGCGAATATCCCGCCAGCCGGTTCGCCACCTGCATTACCTGCTCCTGATACACGATGACGCCCAGCGTCTCCTGCAAAATCTCTTTCAGCTCCGGCAGCTCATATTCGATCTTGCGCCGTCCGTGCTTGCGCTCGATGAAGTCGTCAATCATGCCGCCCTGAATCGGCCCGGGCCGATAGAGCGCATTCAATGCCGTTAGGTCCTCAATGGAATTGGGCTGATATCGCCGCAGCACATCTCGCATGCCGTGCGATTCAAACTGGAACACGCCCGAAGTCAACCCGCGATAGAAGACTTTCTTGTAGGTCTCGTCATCCTCTAGCGGAATATCGTCGAGAGTTTGTGGTGCAGCGCGGGCGCCTTCGCACGCGTCTTTCTTTTGAGCAATGAGCTTGAGCGTGTCATCCAGAATCGTCAGCGTCGTCAGCCCAAGAAAGTCCATCTTGAGCAGTCCCATCTTCTCGATGGCAACCATGTCGAACGCCGTCACGATTTCTTCATTCTTCGTCCGGTGCAGCGGCACCAACTCAATCAGCGGCCGCGGAGAGATCACTACGCCCGCAGCATGCACGCCCGCATTGCGCACCATTCCTTCGAGCTTCCGCGCCGTGTCCAGCAACTGCCGTATTTGCGGCTCTTTCTCGTAAGCCTCCTGCAACGCCGTCGACTCTTTCAACGCATCGTCCAGCTTGATGTTCAGCGTCGTCGGCACCATCTTCGCGATCCGATCGACGTCGCTGTACGGCATATCCATCGCGCGGCCCACGTCTTTGATCGCTGCCTTGGCCGCCATCGTGCCGAATGTGATGATCTGCGCTACGTTTTCGCGACCGTATTTCTGCGTGACGTACTCGATGACCTCGCCGCGGCGGTTCATGCAGAAATCGATGTCGATGTCGGGCATCGAAATGCGCTCAGGATTCAGAAATCGCTCGAAGAGCAATTCGTGCTGTAACGGATCGATGTCGGTGATTCCGAGCGAATAGGCAACCACCGCGCCCGCCGCCGAGCCACGCCCCGGCCCCACCGGAATCCCACGCTCGCGGGCATGGCGAATAAAGTCCCAGACAATCAGGAAATATCCCGCAAACTTCATCTGCTGGATGATGCCAATTTCCCGCGACAGACGCTGCTCGTAATCCGCCAGCGAATGCTTCAACCGTCCCTGCTCGCTCGCTCGCCGCAGCGCTTCCATGCGGCGCGCAAATCCTTGGCGCGTGATGTGCTCGAAATAGCTGTCCGTCGTGAACCCGTCCGGCACTTCAAATCGCGGGAACGGCGACGGTACCTTCTCCAGTCGCACGTTGCAGCGTTCGGCAATGCCCATCGTCCGCGACAAAACATCCGGCGCATCCTTGAACACGCGCAGCATCTCATCGCCGCTCTTGACGAAGAACTGATTCCCCTCGAACTTCAGCCGGTTCGTATCTTGAATCGACTTGCCGGTCTGAATGCACAGCATCACGTCCTGCGCGTGCGCATCGTCTTCACACAGGTAGTGACTGTCGTTCGTCGCCACCAGCGGCAAGCCCAGCTCTTTCTCCAGCTGAAACAATCCCGAATGAATCCGGTGCTCCATCTCGAGCCCCTGATCCTGAATCTCGAGAAAGAAATTCTCACGCCCGAAAATCTCGCTATAAAATCCAGCCGCGGCCCGCGCTGCCTCGTACTTCCCTTCCGTCAACCGTTCGGCCACCTCGCCCTTCAGGCATCCAGAGAGTCCGATCAGTCCCTTCGAATGTTCCGCCAGGAAACTCTTGCTCACCCGCGGCTTGTAATAGAAGCCGCGCAGCGAAGCCTCGGATGTGATCTTTACCAGATTCCGGTAGCCTTCGTCGTTCTCGGCCAACACCAGCAGGTGGTTATAGGTATCCCCTTCCGGCGGCGTGCGCTGAATGACATGATCATCCTTCTTGCAGATGTAGAGCTCGCAGCCAATGATCGGCTTCACGCCCGCCTTGTTGGCGGCATTTACGAAATGCACCGCACCAAAGATGTTGCCGTGATCGGTCATGGCCACAGCGGGCATGCCAAGGTGCTCGACGCGCTCGACAAGTTTTTCGACGTCGCACGCGCCGTCGAGCATCGAATAGTCGCTGTGCAGGTGTAGATGGACAAAGTCAGACATGAGGGCTCAAAAGTACCGCGATCGTTGCGCTCATTTTAATGGTGATCGGCGCGAGGAAAACCGCCAATTTATCCACAGACCAGTGGAACTGCCCTACCCTCGGATTTCTTGCAAGCGTCGGGATAGAACGCGCCATTAGCGCTTTCACACGCCCGGCAAATGGAAGTCGAGGCCGCGGTCCTCGTTTGCCTTCTGTGTGGCTGGGATGTCGAGAATCGCGAGCGGCACCTTCTCCGTCCGCTGCGGAGTGAAAACGTAAATTACATCGTCGACAATCGCGTAGTTCTGCACTTCTCGCTGATGCTGGTCGCGGTAGATCAGAACCGTCTTGGGATCATTCTGCGCCTGTGGAGCCCCAGTCGGTCGCGCCGCACGCTCCTGCGGCCCAGAGCGCGGGTAAGGCCGCGCATAAGCGTCCTGGTCCTGCTCGCGTAGCGCCTGCTGCTCCTCGAGATTCTGCTGGTTCATCTCATTCGCAAGTGCGCGCTGGTTGGCATCGTCAGACGGATAGCTATCCCACCACCAGTAAGGATCAATCCCTGGCAAATAGCTATAGTACGGATATCCGTAGTAGGGATAACCATAAGCAAAACGGTTTCCGTAACGGCGGTCGAAGAAGTGGCCTCCGCCATAGCGGTGCCCGCCGTAATAGTGGCTGCCACGCGCATACCGGCCAGCTCCCATCGAACCGTAGTGCGCACGTATGGAGCCCCGCGATGCAAATCCGGAATGGCTCGCGAAGCCTCCGCCGATATGTCCGCCAGAGAATCCGCCGCCAATAGCATGTCCGCCGCTGAAACCGCCATGGCTCCCGCCGCCCGCGGCACGTCCGCCTCCGCGTTGCGCGCAGACAGGGATCGCAGAAATTGCAAGGAGGAACGCCGCAAAGGCAATCAGGCGACGCATACGGAGATTATACCCCACTTCTTCCCGCCGGAAATCACCGAGACCCCGTGTTGGTTGCCGTGTTCTGGCTGCCCGGACGAGACTACTACTACTACTTCTTCCCTTTCTTAGATGCGGGCTTCTTCGGCGAGGATTTTTTTACCGGCTTGGCCGCAGCCTTAGGAGCGGGCCTCGAAGGCGATTTCGGCGCCGGCTTCGCGCTCACCGGTTTTTCCGGTTTTGCAGGGGCGGCTGGCTTCGCCGGAGGCCCTTTAGGAACCACAGCTGCAACAACGGGCGCGGCCACTTTCGCAACCTTCTTAAGAACCGGCGCGACCTTTTTGACCTCAGCCGCAGCAATCGGGACGGCCGCAGGCGCTGCTGGCTGTTCCTTGCCTTTGCCCTTGGTTTTCCCTTTCTCCGCGCCCGCCGCAGCAGCTTTCGCCCCGCGTCCGCGCTTGGCCGGAGCCGGAGGCGGAGGCGGTGGAGGTGGTGCCAGAGGCTTCAAATACTTCAGCGTTTCGGTCCGCGAGCGCAACTTGCCATCCAGCAGCAGCATAAATACATCGTTCGCAATCTTTGGATACTCCGACATCTGCGGCGTAATCCGCAGTTCCGTCATCTCGAGCAACGGCAGCTTCTGCTGAACCTGACGCCACTTGGTGAAGAAGTTCTTGATCTTCTGCGAAACGGCCTGCTGCTTCGCCGTTACCGCCAGGAACAACACCATTTCCTGCCGCGCCGACGACAGCAATTGCCACGTCCGCGAAGGCGTCGCCGCCTCTTTGCCCATCAGCCGTTTCGCCAGGTCGCGTGCGTTGTCTTCCAGATCCTTCCACGCCTCGACCAGATCCTTCCGCGGAATTGCGCGCCGCAATTCGGCCACATCCTTGTCGCCCATGCGATCGGTCAGGAAGTACAGCACCGCGGGCGCCATATCCGGCAGATAGCCAAGTTCGTTCATCTGCTGCCGTGTCTTTGCGAGCGCGCTCAGTCTGGCCGAGTCTACTTTCGACGTGCTCCACCGCGGGTGCAGAATTTTCAGCCAGCCCTCTTTTTCGTATGCCTTCATCACACCGAAGGCGTCGTCTTCATAGGCCAGTTGTTCAATCTCATATCCGATGCTGCTATTTCGGATGTACTCGATATACCCGTTTTCTTTGCCCGCTTCGTACCGCGCCTGCGTGCGCTCTTCAAGCGGCCAGTGGAAGCGCGTCGTAAACCGCGTCGCGCGAATCATCCGCGACGCGTCTTCAAGAAACGCGTAATTATGCAGGACGCGAATAACCTTCAGCTCAATATCGGCTACGCCGTTGAACGGATCCATGAGCAGTCCGCGCGAGCCCTCGTTGAGGGAGAGCGCCATGGCGTTCACGGTGAAGTCGCGCCGCCGCAGGTCTTCAATAATCGTCGCGGGCGCGATGACCGGAGGCTTGCCCGTCTTTTCGTACCTCTCCGAGCGCGCCATCGCAATCTCGGCACGTACTCCACCAGGCAAAGTCAGCAGCAGCGAACGCGTCTCGTCGTCGCCGTCCGAGATGTGTGCGCCTGCCTTTTCCAGTTCTTTTTGGAGTTTTAGCGCGTTGCCCTGCACCGTGAAGTCCAGGTCGCGAATCGGAAAGCCGGTAATGATGTCGCGAACGGCGCCGCCCGTGAGATACACGTTCATCTCCGCCGCTTTCGCAACGTCTACGACCAATGTGACTGCTTTTTGTTGGTCCGGTGAGAGCCGGGTTTCCAGGGTGTAGATGTAATCGGCCATGCCGTCCTAATCGTTGTGCCGCAGCCCGATCTGCCGAGACTTGGCTTCCTGCCGCAAGATCAGCCACTTATCCACAGCTTTTCCACAGGCAAGGGAGCGAGTTCCAGAGGGCTTCCCAAAATACAGAATCTAACTCGCTCTAGCCATTAGACTTATACAGCAAACGCGCAATTTCAGCAAGCTAGAGAAAATAACACAAGGTTTACGCTTTGACTACTCAGAACCCACAATCTGTTCGACAACGGGCTGAAAATGCGAGAATCGACAGTTGTTTAGGTTTCTTCGTGTCGGAGTCCAGCCGCCTTCGTGATCCTTCGTGTCTTTTGTGGTGCACGAAGTTGAAGGCATACCGTGCCCATGCCCTCGACGCACAAGAAAGTAATCGTCCGCAAGGTGGACCGCGACTCGGTCAACGGCTACGTCGCCCCGGCTAATTTTGTCGTCGACGGCAAACTCGAACTACTCAACACCACCGGCAACGTCGTTGCCATCGATCTTCGTGACATCAAGGCTGTCTATTTCGTCCGCGATTTCTCCGATTCCGATCTGATGGCGCGCAAAACCTTCACCACCCGCCCGCGCACTGAAGGCCTGTGGGTCCGCCTTAAGTTCAAGGACAGCGACATCATCGAAGGGATTCTTCCCAACGACCTCACGCAGAACCCGCCAGAAGGATTCCTCCTCAATCCTCCCGACCTCCGCTCCAACACGCAGCGCCTCTTCGTACCGCGCACTGCCCTGAATTCGGTTGTGGTGCTAGCGGTCGTAGGAGCAGGCAAACGCCGCCGCAAAGGTCCACCCGATACGCGGCAAGTTACGCTGTTTGAGTCGTAAAGATAACACCGGGACGACTTAGGCTTGCATGGAGCGGGTCACATGCTTCCTTGCGGCGAGGACGCCCGTGCTTCTGGGTCTACTTGGCCGGTACCAACACCGGAGCGCCCTTGTCCTTCACAAAGAACACGACAAATTTTGCTGGCCTCGTCTTGCTCGCATTCCGGCCCACAACGTGCACATCATCGGGGCCCTCGTAGAAGGTCTGACCCGGTGTCAGAGTCACTTCTTTGCCGCCCCTCACCTGCATCACGATCGAGCCTTCCAGCACATAAATGAACGCGTGTGCATTGTGCCGATGGATCGGATCCGAACTACCGGGCGGATATTCCACGGTGATCATCAAGCCTTCTTTGCCAGGAAGATTAGCCAGATCCTTCGACATGATCTGCGTTACCTTGGCCTCCTGTGCCAGCAAGGTACCGCACGTGAGGCACACCAGCGCCAAAGCCACTCTCGTGAACGTCATAGTTAACCTTTCGCGTGCCGCCATCTCCAGCCTGGCGTACGTATTGAGGCTATCAGCTGGCCTTCCTGCGACTTTCCTGCTCGTTGGTCGAGGCTGCAATGCCTGCCGGTTGATGTGCACCCGGCATTTCCTCCGCTTGCCGAGTCAGCCAGGTTTCGAAACTCGTCTCGCCGAGCCGTGCATTCTTGCCAGGAACCAGGGTTCTTTCGTTGAGTTTCGCTCCAGCATAACGAGCGTCTGGATCGGCGACGACTTCGCGGGGATCGTTGAGTGAGTCCAAACGCAGCCGAACCAGTTCGTCCACACGAAACTGTTCCGGACCCCCGATTTCAACGATCCCGTTTACTGGTTGCCCCACGGCGACCTCGCCTACGGCGCTCGCGACATCGTCCGCAGCCATAGGCTGGAAAAGCACAGGCGGCAAATGCACCTTGCTATCGACCATGGAGATATCCGCCAACCCCTTGAGGAACTCGTAGAACTGCGTGGCGCGCACGATCGAGTACGGGATGGAAGACTCTTCGATCAATTTCTCCTGTGCAATCTTGGCCCGGAAGTAACCGCTCTCGGAAAGCGACTGCGTCCCTACAACCGATAAGGCGACGTGATGTCCGACCCCGGCGCCTGCTCCGTATGAGAGAAGATTACGTGTTGATGTCTCGAAGAACTTCAACACTGCGGCGTCCTCCCAATCGGGAGAACTTGATACATCCACTGTCACCGAGGCGCCTTTTAGCGCTACGGCAAGACCTTCGCCCGTTATGGTGTTGACCCCTGTATTGGGCGCCGCTGCAATTGGTTCGTGTCCGTGTTCACGGAGCCTGTTGACGAGCTTCGATCCAATAAGTCCCGTACCGCCGATCACTACAATCCTCATAACAATCTCCTTGTGTTGCGAGCATCGATCTGCTCAGTTTTCGAAGAAAACTCGCTTACCACTTTGCGACGTGACTGATGGTATTAAAAGGTCCAACTAATGGACTAAAGTGGCTGTTTGCCAGGACATGCGGAGCCACGCTCAATGAATCGCGGCCTCGCCCGAGGGTCCTGAGTCGTTTTGCGGAATGGGTGAGGCTAGCTTAGCCCTCCTCTGAGATCAATACGGCATATACGGTATTTGAGTTGCGCTTTTGCACATGGATTAAGATTGGATGGGGCAGCGTCACCCGCTGCGACTCGTTCGCTCGTACCGCTTTTCTTCTTAAAGACTGCTTTAAGGAAGGTACAAACTCTCGCGTCCGGCGCCAGGCATCACTTCCTCACTTCTCCGGTCCATTTACAATCTTTTTTCGCAGAAAGGCCTAAACGCCATGAAACTCTCTGAGGTCGCCGAAGCCCTCGGCGCGAAGATTGAGAACATCTCTCCCGACGCCGAGATCACCGGCATTTCCGGCATCGAGCACGCCGTTCCGGGACAACTGACCTTCGTCCACAATCCCAAATACGTAGCTGCCGCAAAGACCACGCGCGCGACCGCGGTCATTGTCGACGACAAGTTCCCTCTTATCTCCGCCGGCATGTTGCGCACCAGCAACCCCTATCTCGCATGGGCCAAGGCGGTCGAACTCTTCTACCAGCCGCCGCGTTACGCGCCTAGCATTCATCCGACTGCCGTTGTTCATCCCAGCGCAAGAATCGGACAGAATGCACATCTCGGCCCGTACGTGACCATCGACGAAGATGTCCAGATCGGAGATAATGCCGTCCTTCTCGCGCATGTGGGGATCTATCGCGGAGTGAAGATCGGCCACAACTTCTTTGCGCACACACACGCGGTCGTGCGCGAGTTCTGCGAGATCGGCAACAATGTGCTGCTGCAAAACGCGGTCGTCGTCGGCTCCGACGGCTTTGGGTTTGCTAAGGACGAAAAAGGACGCTGGCACAAAATCCTTCAGTCCGGAAACGTCATCGTCGGCGACGACGTTGAGATCCAGGCCAACACGTGCATCGACCGCGCCAACGTCGGCCGTACCTCGATTGCGCGCGGCGCCAAGCTCGACAACCTCGTTCACATTGGCCATGCGTGCAGCATCGGAGAAGACACGCTCCTATGTGCGCAAGTTGGTCTTGCGGGAACGACGGACGTTGGGAACAAAGTTATTCTCGCCGGTCAGGTCGGCGTTTCAGGACACGTCAAAATTGGCGATGGAGCAGTTGCCATTGCTCAGAGCGGGATTCCACAAGATGTTGCTCCCGGCGCCATGGTGAGCGGCGCACCCGCCATCGATCACAAGCTCTGGTTGCGATGCTGCGCGGCATATCCCAAGCTGCCGGAGATGGCGAAGGCGATCAAGAAGCTGTCAGAGCAGCGCCCGTAGCGGCTCGTCATCGAGTCGCGAGTGTGTAGCGCGGGCGCCCCCGCCCGTGCAGCCAGTGCGCCCAAGATGCGCACCAAATGGAAGTTAATTCCCTAACCTGCGATCACTTCCGCCGGAGCTTCCGAACAACTGCGCTCGCAAGCGTGAAGGGATGCGTAGCAAGAATCGATAAGAATCCAACAACAGATTGCGGCTCGTGAAACACACCCAACTGGCGCAGCACAATTCCGCGATCGTAGTAGATCTTTTCTCCCGACAACCTGTCGTTGTGATCAAAGGTGTAGATGCCGCAGAGCGGAAACTCCACGCTCTTTCCCGTTGGCAACAGCCCGCGCCAGACTCCAAGATGCGTTCCGCGAATGATGACCTCTACGGCGATTGCGTCATCGGTTGCATGCGTGCGTTGCACATCGATCTCAAGATCCGGCAGCGCCTTCATGAGTTGCTCATAAAACGAACGTACGCCGCTTATCCCCTCATGGTGCTCGCTCCACGCCTCATCGTCGTAGCGCGCGGTCTCGCCGAAGGTGCTAAGAACGCCTTCCAGGTTGTGGGCGTTTTCGAGGCGAATGTGCTCTTTGACCAGGGCTACGCGGGCCGAGAGCCTCTCCCTGAGAATTGGTTCGGTTGCCAAGGGTCACCTCCGCGCGAGGATGCGTTGCGCAGTTGCTGCTTCTCAGGCAGGAACAGCCTGCTCCTGCAACTCCACCGGTAATCCGGAATTGATCGTAGCGCGCACTCTGCCCATGAGGCAGTCGCGATCGCCAAAATCTGCCGGCTCAATCGGATCGTGAAATCGCACTGTGACCATCTCCGGCTGGATGCTGAATCGCGCCTTCGGCATCGCGCGCTCCGTTCCAGAGATCGTGATCGGCATGACAGGTACCTGGCACTCTTCGGCAAGATAAAAGGGGCCTTTTTTGAAGGGCAACAGGCGTCCGTCAAAAGAGCGCCCGCCTTCCACGTAGATCATCATGCTGACGCCTGTTTTCAGAACCTTCGACGCTTCCCGCACCGCCGAAATTCCCGCATCGCGATTACCGCGGTCAACCGGAACCAGGCTGCCCAACCGCATGATCTCGCCAAGGATCGGCGTCTTGAACAGTTCCTTCTTCACCATCACCGACGTGCGCCCAGGAATCAGCGGAATCTGAATCGGCGGATCGAGATTAGAAATGTGATTCGACATGAAGATGTAGGTCCGCGCCGGATCGATCTTCTCCCGGCCGATCACGTGAACCTTCACGCCGGCAATGCGGACTCCAGTCCAAGCGCCCCACATGCAGGTGCGATAAAGCAAACTTACATCTTTTGTGATGTACGCCCAGGGAATGCCCGTCAGCGCGGCGAACGGCAGCGCCAGAACCCAGAAAAAGAGCATCAAAACCGTGCGTATGGGAGACGCGGCCGTCGGCAACTGGTTACAGCTCTCGACCTCCACTGCCGCTCTCTCAGTTCGTTCCATGAATCATCGCTTTCGGGTTGCGCAACCGCTCGGGTAGCTTCTCATAAATCCCGCCGAATCCGCCATTGGAAAGGATTGCGACCACATCCCCGGATTTCAATTCGGGGGTAATGGCAGAAACAATTTCGTTTGCGCCAGGCAACACGCGTACGCGTTTGCCCCGCTGTTGGATGGCATGCACCACACGGTCCATGTCGAGCCGTTCGGCTTCGGGGATCGCCTCCGACTTGAAGATCGCGGCCAGAACCACTTCGTCAGCCAAAGAGAGACTCCCGGCCAACGCGTCCTGAAGCACATTTCGACGCATGGTATTTGAACGTGGCTCAAGCACCACCCAGAGACGCCGTCCCGGATACCGGGCGCGCAGCGCATGAATCGTCTGCTCGATGGCGGTTGGATGATGCGCAAAGTCGTCGATGATTGTAATGCCGTCGACCTCGGCCTTCACTTCCAACCGGCGCTTCACGCTGCGGAAAGTTGCCAGAGCCTTCGTGATTGCTTCGGTCGAGATCCCGCAGTGGGCGGCAAGAGCCGCGGCAGCAGTGGCGTTCCAAACGTTGTACTCGCCCCCGAGCACAAATTCGAAGTCTGCCCAATGCTTTCCATCACGCGCAATTGACCATTTTGTGCGCTCGGGCTGAAGCGCAAGGTTAGATATCTCCCAACCTGCGCGCTCAGAGCCGCCATACCGCTCGACCGGGCAAAATCCCTTGGCTAGGCATCGCTCAAGGCTTGCGCTGCCGTCCGCACCTCCATCAAACGCAACAATGCGGCCACGTCGTGGCACCAGGTTTACCAGTCGTTTGAACGCAGTCTCGACCGCATCCAGATCCTTGTAGATATCCGCGTGATCGAACTCCACCGACGTGAGGATGATGGCGTCCGGAAAGTAGTGCAGAAACTTCGGCCCCTTGTCGAAGAACGCGGTGTCGTATTCATCGCCTTCGAGGATGAAATGCTTTCCCTTCCCCAGTCCAAAGCTGCTCCCGAAGTTCTCCGCGATTCCGCCGATAAGGAAAGACGGTTCGAGGCCCGCCGATTCGAAAATCCAGGCAAGCATCGACGTAGTTGTCGTCTTGCCATGAGTGCCTGCGACGACGAGCACCTCCTTGCCAACCAGAAACTCGTCATGCAGGATCTGCGGCAGCGAGCAAAACGGAATTCGCTCGTCCAGCACACGTTCAAGCTCCACGTTCCCGCGCGAGATCGCGTTGCCGATGATGACAAGGTCGGGCCGAGGCTCGAGATTTTTCTCTGCAAACGGCTGTGCCACCGAAATTCCGAGCAACTCCAGGAAAGTAGACATCGGCGGATACGCGGCGGCGTCGGATCCAGTAACACGATGCCCGCGTTCGCGCAGCATGCCGGCTAGAGATGCCATAGCGGTTCCGCAGATGCCAACCAGATGAATGTGCTTAGAGTTCGTGCTCATCTCAGCTTGTTGCGTCGATGCTCCTGTGTGATTTTCTGTGCACCCTGTGGTTATTGCCTTTCGACAGCAGCTTCGAGAATCTCAAGCGTCACATCGCGGCCGACGTCCAATCGAGCGCCCACGCCAAACGGCAGAGTAGTGTTGGAGTGCGAGACGTGCCCGGAACGCAGCCCGAATGCGACGGGAATTCCGAGATCCCCAACCACGCGCAAAACAACTTCCTCCAAACTGTAATCCTGATCAGCACTCTGCTTGCAATCCATCATTTCGCCGAACACAATCCCGCGAACACCCTCGAACTTTCCCGCAAGTCTCAACTGCATCAGCATCCGGTCAATCTGGTAAGGCTTCGCGGCGACATCTTCAAGAAACAAAATCGTCCCAACGGTGTGAATGTCATAAGGAGTGCCAAGAGCGGACACCAGCAGCGATAGACAGCCTCCGTAGAGAGTTCCCTCGCCCTCGCCCGTCACAAGCGTTCTTGCGCCTGACTCAGCGCCTACCTTCCAGCCCGCGGCTCCTTCCAGCGCGTTCTTCCACGATGCCAGATCGACTCCGCCATCGACAGCGAAATCTTTCGTCATCATCGGGCCGTGAAACGTTACCAGGTCCGCAGAATCTGCGAACCACGTCAAGAGCGTGGTCACGTCGCTATATCCGACGAAAATCTTCGGATGAGCCACAACCTTCGCCAGGTCAATCGCGCGCAAAAGATAATTCGCGCCATAGCCTCCCCGAGCGCACAGGACGGCGCGGATATCGTCACGAACGAACATCTCTTCCAGTTCGCGCGCGCGTCGCTCAGTCGGCCCAGCAAAGTAAAGCTCACGCTCCAGGATCGACTCGAAATAGAAGGGCTCATAGCCCAAGGCGCGCAGGCTGTCGCATCCGGCCTCGAGTAATTCGCGCTTGATATTCGAAGCCGGCGCGATAATCCCAACCTTATCGCCGCGCCGCAGCGCTCGAGGCTTCACCCGCGCGGGTTTTTGGGTAAATGTCATTACGAACCGATACTAAAGCCCGCCGCAAAAGTTACTTCGTTACGGAAGGTCAATAAACAAACTCTCCCCGGCAAATAAGCGTCGCAGGCCCGCGCAGAAATACATTCTCGTTCCAAGAAACGACTTGCGTGCCTCCCGGCGCGACAACCTTAACAGGGGAAACGGCCCGCCCGCTGGCTATGGCCGCCACGGCAGAGGCGCACGATCCGGTGCCGGACGACATGGTTTCGCCAACGCCCCGCTCAAATAGCCTGATTTCGATCTCGCCCCGGCTGCGGGCAATCACATACTCGACATTCGTTCCCTGAGGAAAGTGAGATTGCGTCTGGATAAGCGCCGCCTGTTTCTGCCAGCCGTGCACGAATTGGTCCACAAAGATCACAAAGTGCGGATTCCCCATCGAGACCACAATCCCGATAACCCGCAGCCACATGGTCTCAATCGCAAGTTCACGGCCGACCTCAGCTTTGCCCATATTGCTCTCAAATTCATAAGACGGCCCGTGTGCCTCAATCAACCTGCATATCTTCACCCCAGCCGCAGTTCTAACCGTGATCTCTTTCTTGTCCGTGCGCGAGGAAATCTCGGCTGCCACGCAGCGCGTGCCGTTACCGGAAATCTCCGCTTCGGATCCATCGGCATTGAAGAGGCGCACTCGGATGTCGCACTCGCTATCGGCAAATGTCCATTCCACGCCGTCAGCACCAACCCCATGATGCCGATCACATATGCGTCGGCTGAGGCTGCTGAGGTCCTCCACGCCTTCGCCCGGCGCAATCAGAAAGTCGTTCCCGCAAGCCGAGGCCTTCGTGAAAGTCAGCGTTTTGTTCATCACGGCGCTCATACTCTCTATCGTCCGGGCGGATTCTATCATTCGTTCCGCGCCAGTTCTGTGCCATGCGGGCGATGCGGTTAACGCTGCTGATTCGTGGCTCGCTGCGTCTGATAGATTCGCGCCGGAGGTTGCGTCATGGAGTGAATCAGTGTCAACAGCGTGAGATTCGCCCGGTTGACCCCACGGTCCACCGAGTCCCCCTCGAACACGATGACATAGTTGACGTAGGCTTCAGGTTTGGCGAGCGCGCGCTCCCAAATGCTTTCCGGATCGGTTGGTCGCACCCACGGGCGACGGTTCTCGCCATTGACTACGCGGCGCAGCGGAATCCCCAGCCGCTCCATGATGCTGACATGCTCGCCCAGGTCCATGAGGAACATCGAATCTGCAGGCAACGCCTTCATCACGGTCTCGACCGAACTGTCGAGGCCACGCCGCATATTCCAATTGTTTTCTGCTTCCACCAAACAGAGCGGTTTGGCGTTGAGGACATACGCGTAGCTGAGACCAATTAGCGTAACGGCAAGCCCGGCGGGTACGTACGCTGAGGCGGAGCGCAACCATTGGAAACCCGCCGCCGCAAACAATCCAACGAGCACCGCAAACATCGGCAGTAATTCAATTCCAAAACGCTGGTTGAACACCGCGTGCGGCCACCAGATCGGGACGTGGAGCGGCACCCACCCATAAGAGATCGAATAGGCGTAGAAAGCGAGTGGCGACCACAAGACAACCAGGGCGGCGAGCACGCGGGTCCGGAGTGTCCAAAACGCGAGTAGGGTAGTCAGCAGAGCCACAGCCAGCCACAACCGGCCCCAGTTCCCCACGGCCATGGTCATCTGGGCTGACTTCAGAAAGTAGAGCCCGCCCAGCCAGTAGCTGTGAAACGCTGGATTTGGCGCGGCCACCCGCAACTCGATCGCCTTGGCTGAATATGGCCCGTCGGCAAAATCAAAGGCATTTCCGTAGATGATGGCGTTATATACCAGCCAGAGTGCCGGAGCGATTGCAATCCCCACCAGGAATTTCGCGGCGCTCCAGCGCAGCGCACGTTCGCGCCACCGCCGCAAAACAATTACGAAAACAATCGCGCCGATCGTGCCCGCCAGAAACCATCCATCGTACCGTGTCAATTCCGCGCAGGCGATGCAATACGCACATCGCCGGAGTGAGCAGCGTGCATCCAGATCGGCGGCGCCGAGTTGCCGCGCAAATTCCGCGAAGTAGACCAACGCCCAGATGAAAAGCGCCAGAAATAAAGGCTCCGTGAGAGCGGTCGTCTGCATGTAGATCAGATTGGGATTTGCGCCGTAGGCAAGAGCAGCGATCCACACGCCGACGCGGGCAGAGGTCATGTTCTCGGACTGCGAACCGAGCACGCCACCAACCAGGCGCGCGATCCCCAGCACGCCAAGCACATACGCGATGATCGACGGGATCGAGCCGCCGATACCGCTCTGCCACAGCTTGTCGGAGACCAGAAACGGCATCATCAGGATGTGCGGCAGCGGCAGCCACACTGTTCCCAGTTGCAGGGGCCCGGGAGTGAGGGAGTCAAACACCCGGCGCGCAATGTTGATGTGCGCGGTCGCGTCTCCATGCATGAAAATTTCAGACCGTTGCACGTAGTAGAAAAACGAACTCAGCGAGGCCAGCACCGCCAGACCGCCAATGCGGGTGACACTGCGGCCTTGTGCAGCGTGGGTCGTCTGCGTCCTGTCTCTCGAGGCCATGTATTGAGAATAAATGACGGCAAGTAGTTACATCGCCGGGATTGAAGCCCCCGAGCCATTCGCCGCTTCGCTTTGCTTGGAGCTTGGAGCTGAGAGCTTGGAGCTATCATCCCAGATGCGTCAATTCGCGGAAAATCTGAAACCGCGCATCAATTTCTTCGCGCGTCAGATTCTGCAAACGCTCGGTGCCAAAGCGCTCAACCGCGAACGACCCCATCACTCCACCATAAAAGAGCGCTCTCTTCAGCACCTCGCGGCTGATCTCTTCCTGCGACGCCAGATATCCCATGAAACCGCCAGCAAAGGAATCGCCTGCCCCGGTCGGGTCTTTCACTTCGTCAATCGGCAGAGCCGGAGCACGAAATGGATGCGTGCCTACACCAAAAGCTCCTTCACGGAAGAAGATCGTCGCGCCGTATTCCCCGTGCTTCACCACCAACGCCTTCGGCCCCATTGCCAACACTTTCTGTGCAGCGCGCGGAAGATTCTTCTCACCGGCCAGCATCTTCGTTTCGGTATCGTTGATGAGCAGAACGTTGACGTTCTTTAGAGTCTCCGCCAGTTCCTTTGGAGTGCCGGTAATCCAGTAGTTCATCGTGTCGCCGCCGGTGAGACGGACGCCGTCCATCTCCCGCCGAACGTCCGCCTGCAGTGTCGGATGAATATTGGCGAGAAACAGAAACTGCGTATCCGAATATTCCTTCGGGATGCGGGGCTTGAATTGCTCGAAAACATTGAGCTCGGTGAAGTCTGTCTTCGCCTCGTTCAGGTTGTCGAGATACTGCCCGCCCCAGCGGAAGGTCTTGCCCTTCATGCGCTCGATGCCGCGTGTATCGACGCCGCGCTTGGTGAGCACGGCCTCATGTTGCGGGCCAAAGTCGTCTCCGACAACGGCGACCACGCGCACCTTGGTGAAATAGCTCGCGGCCAGGGCAAAGTAAGTGGCCGCACCGCCCAGAATGTCGGTAACCCGCCCTGACGGTGTGGCGATAGTGTCAAACGCAACGGATCCTACTACCAGAATGCTCATGAGTCTCCAGATTGGTCGATGGTCGTTACTCGTTGGTCGTTAGTAATGGAATCCTAGAAACTGACGGGGGCCTTGCACTCCGGACGAGCGCCGACTAACGACTAAACATACTTTCCCAAAATCAACTTCAACGTCTCTTTTGTAGCCGGAGGAATTTGAGTCCGGTCAGTGAGAATCGCGTGCGCCAGCGCCGAACCACACTTGCAGGTACGCGCCTTCGGCATCGCCGCTACAGTAGCCTTTACCACCTTGGCCGCGTTCTCCGCGTTTTTGGTCAGCACCTCGATGATCTGCGCCACCGTGACATGGTCGTGGTGCGGATGCCAGCAGTCGTAGTCCGTCACCATGGCAATGGTGACGTAGCAAATCTCGGCCTCGCGGGCGAGCTTCGCTTCCTGCAGGTTCGTCATGCCGATCACATCAGCACCCCAACCGCGGTAGACATTCGATTCGGCCTTAGTCGAAAACTGCGGGCCCTCCATGCAGACGTAGGTGCCGCCGAGCTTTCCTCCGACCTTCTCTCGCTTGCAGGCTTCAGAAACCAGCGCGGCAAGATCCCCGCAAACCGGGTCGCCGAAGCCAATGTGCGCCACAATGCCGTCGCCGAAGAACGTATCGATGCGGTGCCGCGTGCGATCAAAGAACTGGTCGGGAATGACGAAATCTAGAGGCTTGTGCTCTTCCTTCAAGGAGCCGACAGCCGAAACCGAGACGATGCGCTCTACGCCAAGCTGCTTGAAGCCATAAATATTGGCGCGAAAGTTGAGTTCGCTGGGCAGCAACTTGTGCCCACGCGCGTGCCGCGCCAGGAATGCGACCTTGCGTCCCTCAATCGTTCCCAGAATGTAGGCGTCCGAAGGGTCGCCGAAAGGGGTCTGCTGCCGAACCTCGTGAACATCGCTAAAGCCGGGCATGTGGTACAAACCACTCCCGCCAATAATGCCAATTTCTGCCTGTTGCAATTGCGCTCCTGAAAGGCTGGAAATGATTGCGGAACTGAAGATTATACAGGACAGATCCGGGCATTAGCCGGGGTTCGATTGCAGATTGCAGATCCCAGATTGCAGATTTTGAACTCCCGTTTTTTGGCAAAACGTGATGTTCGAAATCTGCAATCTGCAATCTAAAATCTGCAATCCCAGCGTCTATTTCTTCCCTGCCGCCTCAGCAAAGAAGTCCCCCTCGACCCGCTTCGTCGTGTCCTCATCAAAGCTCTCGCTGACCATCACCTCATCGCCGCGCACTTCGATGACCACCGCGCCCTCTTCGGTCATCCAGGCGTGCCGTCCGCGCAACGTCTTCCACGACTCTGCGGGCGGCGCGTCTTCGACGACCTTGCCATCCGAGCCCAAAGGCTGATGCTTGTCGTAACGCTTGGCCAGCGACCGTGCATAGTCAGCAGCGAACTCCGAAGCTTTCTCCGCGCTCGCCCATCGCGACAGATAGATCACGCCAAGCGGCCCCGACTTGGTTCCCCTCGGGCGCCCCGCGAAATAATAGCCTCCGCGCCAAGCCGGATAAATCACCTCAGCCTCCGGCCGTCCCGCGTATTCCTCAATCAGCACATCAACGTCAAACTCGCCGATCGCCCCGATGTCGAACGTGTCGTACTTTTCGAAATCTCTTTTGAAGTCGATTCGCTTTAGCGGCTCAAGCTTCTCGTGCCCCAGATACGTATCCGGTTCCATGATCTCGCGGGTCGTAGTCGGCGGATTATTGAACGCGCCTTCAAATCCGAGCTTCTTCCCGCCCGCCTTCTCGAGAGCGAGAGTGAAATCCATTCCGTAGCGGTAAGGAAACGTGAGTTCTTCTTTCAAAAAGATGGGAGCTTTGCTGAAAGTCGGAGAATCGGGACCATCGAGCATCCCCTGCTTCATGGCCTCGCCAATCTGAGGCATGTCGAGCAACGTCTTTCCGGTCGATGCGAGCGAGTAGTCGAGCATCACCACCATCGCCTGCCCTTCAACCACGGCCTCGCGCGCGGACGACTCTTCATCCGTATCAATGTCAGCCGGCGTCGGATCGTTCTTCTTCTCGCCCTCGGTCTCTGCCTCCTTCATCCACTTTTCCATGCCGAATGACTGATCTTGCAAAGCGTGCGTCAGTTCGTGCGCCAGCACCGGTTTTTGCTGTTCGGGACCGATCCAGTTGAGAATGTTGACCGTCTTCTTCTTCGGATCGTAGTAGCCCGCCACCTGCTCCTTCAGCATCGAGACAAGAAACGGCCCCAACTGAAAATCTTTCGGGATCAGGCCAAACTTCTTCAATACTTCCGACGATCGCTCGAGTCGCTTGGCATCCTTGTCGTCCTTCATTCCTTTTTCAAGATAGGACTGAACTTCCTCGCGGTCAGCCAGCTTGCGCTTGATGTCGTGCTTGATCGGCAGCCCGGTGTCGTCGCTGGCAAACTTCAGCAATTCATCGACGGAGCGAAAGAGTTCCTTCGCTTCCTGCGGCGAGATTGTTTTCTCGGGAGTCTGCTTTGCTGTGGATGGCTGGTCGGGAGCCTGCTTTTCCTGCGTTTCTGCGGAAACGGTGATTGCGCTTAAAGCAGCGTAAAAGAAGAAAAACAGACAGCACTGAAGAAACAGCTTCTTGAAAGTCGCGAGCGTCATTAATGGGAGTATATCGTCCCCGCACTCCTAAAGGCCCGGAGACAAGGCAGGTTCTAGGTTGACGCGATTCTGTTGGCAACCCACTCTCCAACTTCTCGTGTTCCCAAACTTCCACCGATATCCGACGTCGTTCTCTTCTGCCGCACGGCCTCGAGAACTGCCGCCTCAATCTTCCGCGCCTCGGCATCCATCCTCAGGTGCTCCAGCATCATGGCTGCCGTCAGAATCGCTCCGAATGGATTTGCGACGTTCTTCCCCGCCAGCGGAGGCGCCGAGCCATGCACCGGTTCGAACATCGAAGTCTTCCCCGGATGTATGTTCCCGCTCGCAGCCATCCCTAACCCGCCCTGGAGCGCCGCCGCTAGGTCCGTGAGAATGTCGCCAAACATGTTGTTGGTTACGATCACGTCAAACCCGCGCGGGTCGCGCACCATCTGCATGGCTAGCGCATCCACGTACATGTGGTGCTTTTCGATCCGTGGGAACTCCGCTCCGACTTCTTTGAAGACCCGTTGCCACAGCCCTCCGGCATGCGTCATGGCATTTGACTTGTCGCACATCAGAACGCGGCGTCGCGGCGAGCCATCTTCCTTCGTACCCTTTGCGCAATACTCAAACGCATATCGCACTATGCGTTCCACCCCTTTGCGCGTATTCACGTCTTCCTGGATCGCGATTTCGTCAACAGTTCCTTGCTTGAAAACTCCTCCCAGATCGCCGTAGACGCCCTCGGTGTTCTCACGGATCACCACGAAATCCACGCCTTTCGGCTCAACCCCTTTCAGCGGACAGAGCGCCGCATCCATAAGCCGAACCGGCCGCACATTGGCGTACAAATCCATCTTGCTGCGCATGCCGAGAAGAATTTCTTTCGCATGGACATTGGACGGGACCCGCGGATCCCCGAACGCTCCCACCAGAATCGCGTCAAACTCGCGGCCGAGTCTGGCAAAGCCGTCCGGCGGCACCGTAGTCTTGTCGGCAAGGTAGCGGTCCGCACCCCAATCAAATGGGATGAATTCGATGGCCGCGCCGGACGCCTGCACAGCCTTAACGGCTTCGGGAATCACATCTTTCCCAATCCCGTCCCCGGGAATCGTGGCAATGCACTTTTTCTGGCTCACGGGAAACGAAGATATCAGATTTGCCTCTCCATTGAGCACCCGGCAGCAGTTCCCCCGCGCATATCGTAAGATTTTCTCGTGCTCTTATTCTGGATTGGCTTCAACGCCTTCATCCTCGCCATGCTCGCGATCGACCTGTTCGTCATTGGTCGACGCGGGCGTGAACTCAAACTTCGCGAAGCAATTTTCTGGTCCGCCCTATGGATCGCGCTAGCCTTTGCCTTTGCCCTAGTCGTCTACTTCTGGCACGGGCGGACGCCCGCCCTTCAGTTCATCACCGGCTACATCATTGAAGTCTCGCTGAGCGCGGATAATCTTTTTCTCTTCCTCCTGATCTTTCGCTACTTCAACGTCCCCGGTGAACATCAACACAAAGTCCTCTTCTGGGGAATCCTGGGCGCGCTCGCAATTCGCGGACTGTTTATTGCCACGGGCGTTGAACTCATCCAGCGTTTCTCGTGGGTCACCTACGTGTTTGGCGCGTTCCTCATTTATTCGGGGGCGAAGTTGCTGCGTCACGGACAGGAAGAAATCCATCCGGAGAAGAATCCTGTCCTCCGCCTGTTCCGGCGCCTGTTTTCCGTCACGAAGGACTACGAGGGCGGCCACTTCTTCGTGCGCCGCGAGGGATGGTACGCAACGCCGCTATTCGTAGTGTTGTTGGTGGTCGAAACAACCGATGTCATCCTGGCCGTCGATTCCGTCCCCGCCGTGCTGGCGGTCACTTTGAACGCTTTCATCGTCTACACATCAAACGTGTTCGCCATCCTCGGCCTGCGCTCCATGTACTTCGCCCTCGCCGGCCTGATGGATAAGTTCCACTACCTGCACTACGGGCTATCGGTAATCCTGATCTTCGTCGGTGTGAAGATGCTAGGCGAGCACTACGTCGACATACCCACCGAATGGACGCTTGGAATCGTGATTGGCGTTCTGGCGATCTCTGTGGCTGCGTCGCGGGCGTTTCCTCGTCAGGCATAGCGGCGCGCGACTCATATCAGCAACACCAATCTGTCCATACGTTATGATGAACAGTCATGATCCGCATCCCGGTAACAGCGCCGTCGCGCTCCTATGAAGTGCTGATTGGGAGCGGCTCGCTGGCATGTGCTGGCGAGGCATTGGGCGCCTTTCTAGGAGGCCGCAAGGCTTTTGTCGTGACTGTCCCGCCCGTCCGCAAGCGCTGGGCCAGCGCGCTGATGCGCTCATTGGACGGATCCAAGATTGACTCTGCTCTGCTCGTCATGCCCGATGGTGAGCGGTCAAAACGTCTTTCCACGCTTGAGAAGTTGGCTGATCAGCTCGTGAAGTCCGGCGCGGACCGCGGAGCTACGCTGATTGCGCTGGGCGGAGGCGTCGTCGGCGATGTCGCCGGCTTCCTCGCATCCATCTACATGCGCGGCGTCGACGTCATCCAGATTCCAACCACAGTTCTGGCGCAGGTCGACGCGGCGATCGGCGGGAAAACGGGTGTCAACCTGTTATCAGGCAAGAATCTGCTCGGCACGTTTCATCAGCCGCGAGTTGTCCTGATCGATCCCGCCGTGCTCAAAACGCTCCCTGCTCGCGAATACCGCGCCGGCCTCTATGAATCTCTGAAGGCGGGAATCATCGGCGACCCCGGCCTCTTCCGCCTGTTTGAGGAGAAACACAAGGAGATTCTCGCGCGCGATCCTGCAATCCTGGAGCGCGTCATCGCCGATTCCGTTCGCCTCAAGGCTTCCGTCGTCAGCTCCGATGAGCGCGAAGGCGGGCTTCGTCAGGTCCTCAATCTCGGACACACGATCGGCCACGCGCTCGAAGCCGAAACTGGCTACAGGCTGTTGCTCCATGGAGAGGCGGTTGGCTGGGGTCTGGTCGCAGCGATCTACATTGCGCTCTCAACCGGCCGGTTGGACAGCGTCACGGCTGGCCGTGTAATGAACGCCGTTCTCGGACTCGGCGAACTGCCGCGCATGAATGTGAAGACGGCAAACATTCTCAAGCGTCTCAAATTCGACAAGAAGACTCGACAAGGCGTTGTGCACTTCATCATTCCGCGCGAGATTGGCAAGGTCGAGATCACCAGCGACGTCGCGGAAGACGATGTGCGTTCCGCTCTGGAGGAGATGCGCAAGCTCACGCGAAATTGAGCTCTCGCTGCGTAGAAATTTGTCCCGATGAACTCAGCCCAAAAAATAGTTGGTGCGGCTCCGGAGGGCGCAGCCGATCGCGACGCGGCAGCGAAGGCCGTGCGCGAGATGTTCACTTCCATAGCTCCGCGCTATGACCTGCTGAATCACGTCCTCTCTTTCAACGTTGACCGCATGTGGTGGTGGCGAACCGCACGCCGGTTCGACGCAACCCTGCAGCGGCCGGGAGCGCGGGTACTCGATCTGTGCTGCGGCACGGGAGACATGGCCTTCGCGTTGCGACGCCGGACGACAAGTGCCGAGATCCTCGGCGCAGATTTTTCCCACGCGATGCTGGTAAGGGCGACTGAGAAAGCGCAGGAGACGAATGCGAAATCCCAAACGAACGAGACAGGTCGAAGTCCGTCTCTACACTGGATCGAGGCCGACGCGCTGCATCTTCCCTTTCCTGATGGCCATTTCAATCTGGTGACCTCGGCCTTCGGCTTTCGCAACCTCGCCGACTACGATGCCGGACTGCGCGAAATCTTCCGGATTCTCGCGCCCGGCGGCGAATGCGGCATCCTCGATTTCGGAGAACCGAAAGGCCTGATCGGCAGCGTTTACCGCATCTATTTCAAAAGCGTGCTGCCAAAGATCGGCACACTAATCTCTGGAGTGCGCGGCCCTTACGCATACCTGCCCGCCTCAGTCGAGCGTTTCCCTGCCCCGCAAGAACTGCTCACGCGAATGAAGCAGGCGGGCTTTGCCGAGGCCTCATGGACTCCCTACAGTTTCGGCATTGCCGGGCTATATCGCGGAGTGAAGAACTGATTCGCGGCGGGGCGCGTAATTAAGCCCTGGGAATGGCCTGTAGACTGTCCGTATACGCGTCCAGGTTGGTCTTTGAAATAACCCGCTCGTAATCGCGCCCCAGGAAATTCTTCAGCCGATCGGTGTTCATGGTGTACTGACCGCTCATATACGGAACGGCGTCGGGCGGGATCGCCGAAATATTCCAGTTCCAGAGCAGACGCAGAACCTGACGCATCGACCACTGTCCGGGCACACGAATCAGCCGCGCCTTCGCCAGCGCGATACATTGCTCGAAAGTCATCGCTTCGCCGCGCGCGGCAACATTCAGGATGGTCAAGCGCTGCGCCTCGGGCTCGCGCTTCAGAATCCACGCGATCAGACGCGCCATGTCGTCGACATGGATGAATTGCAGCTGATTCTCCAGATATTTCCTGCCAAACGGCAGCATGCACGGCAGCCGCTTCCCCGCTTCGCGCATCCGCGCGGCGCGCGCCCCTTTGCCGTTTGGCGTTCCGCGAAAAGCTCCCATCAGATAGTTCTCAACCGTAGCGCCGGCAAAAATGTGCGGCCGCAGCAGGAAAACACCACAATTCCGTAGCGAGGGCGCGCGATGTTGCACCACCCGATCGCTCTCCCGCTTGTGGATGGCGTAGGGGAGAGTATGCGCGAGCAGAGGCGCGTCTTCAGTCACTGCCTCGGTCAAATCCGGCCCATAGACTGAGACACTGCTCGGCACAATCAACTGGCGAACCATCGCCGCGGGGTTCGCGGCCATGCGGTTCGCCTCGCTGATCGCCTCCATGACGCGAGCCGTGCCCGCGACATTGATCTGCCACATCCGGTCGACGTCGAGAACGCCGGTACGCTGCGGATCAATGACAAACGCAAGGTGGACAACGGAGACTGGCTGCAGTTCGCGAATCAGCAGGTTGAGCTGGCGAGCCGAGTCCTCGATTCCAAGGTCGAGTGGGACAAAACGATCCAGCGACTCAGTGGGGGGCGCGATATCCACGCCCACCACTGAATATCCCGACAGCTGTTGCAGAAGCCGGCGGCCAAGATTGCCCGAAATCCCCGTTACGAGAATGGTTGGCTTTGCCGTTTCCATCTAGTCGCGGTCGTCATCCTCCGGTTTGCCCTGGGGCGGTCGCGGTCCGCGCGGCGGTACCGGCATGCCCGGTCCGCGCATGGTCCCGAAGTAGTCGTTGTTGAGGTCGGCGTTGTTCTGGTACTTCTGCATCGCCTCGCGATAGCGCTGCGCCGAGATGGTGTTCTTGATCTCTGTCTTCACGCTGTCGAGTGGCATCTGCTCCTTGCTGATCATCTTGTAGATGTAATTTCCGCTGGGATCGGAAATCACTTCCGAAACCTCCCCCGGCTTCAGTTCCATCGCCGACTGATGAGCCGGCGGCAGGCTGGTGCGGCGGACCTTTTCCATCTTCGTGGGTGGCGGAGTACCGGGCAGTCCACCCGCGGTGAACGCCGCTTTCTCCAGCTTTTCCGGATCTTCACCCGCGACAAGGCGCTTGCGCAGAGCCGCGGCTTCCTTTTTCATCGCTTCCTCGCCGGCCTTCTGCTGCTCTTCCGGTGAGAGCTTCTTGGCGGCAGCCTTGGAGGACGCTTTTGGCTTTTCGTCGTCTGCGTCGGCTGGATCCTTCGATTTCTTTACCGCCGGCGGAGCCTTCGCTGCTGCGGCTGCTTCTTTCTGTTTCTTCGTGGCAGGCGGGACCGTCGCTTCTACTCGCTTGGTGTGAGGAACAAAGATGCGGACGAAAGTCGCCTGCTCGAAGTTGTTCTGGTTCTTCTGGTAATAGTCCTGAATATCCTGGTCGCTCACATTGCCGGAATCGGCCTGGAGGGCTTTTCCGAGCTCCTGCGAGAGGATCTGCATGCGCGCGAATTGGCTGGCCTCCTGGAAGTGGGGGCTCTTATCGAGATCGCGCTTTTCGGCGGCACTTGACATCGCCAGCATGCGGGCATACGCGGTCGCCAGTTGGCGCTTCATAGACGGCGACATCCCCGGTTGTAAGGTGTCGGCGATTTTTTCGAATTGAGCTTTCGTAATGACGGTTTTGCACGCATCGCCGGTCAAGGAAGCGTCAGTGCAGTAGCCCTTGATGGTGATGACGGGATCGTCCGGGTTGACGGTCGCCGCTGGCGGAGTCTCGGGGGGTTTGCCGGGAGTTGCAGCATTCGGAGCTCCGGAAGGCGCGGGAGTAGCTGGCGGAGCGGTCTGTCCACCGACAAACGCGACCAGCAAAAGACACACGAGTAACTGACGAAACATGGAAAAACATCCTCCAAGGAGAGTTGCACGAAACATGTAATCCTAGCACGCCGAGGGGCGCGCGATGGGGACCTCAGGTCTGTGGAGGTGAAATCCTGCCCGTGCGCAATTGAACGGACTTTCTCGAAATTGTTGGCGACTTCCCGCGTGGCAGCGATAATGGCGGATATGCCGGAAATGGAAAACCCATTCGACTCCAACTCGATGCGGCGTGAAAAGCGTTCCGTGGCGGGAAACTCGGTACTCGCGGCTTTGGTGATTACCGGTTTGAAGGTCTTTGTAGGCCTTGCCACTCAATCGCTCGGCATATTGTCGGAGGCGGCACACTCCGGGCTTGATCTGATTGCGGCGCTGGTAACGCTGTTTTCCGTGCGCGTCTCCGATAAGCCCGCCGATGCCGACCACCAGTATGGCCACGGAAAAGTCGAGAGCTTCTCGGCCTTCATCGAAACCGGCCTGCTGTTGCTGACCTGTGTATGGATCGTGTATGAAGCCGTCAAACGTCTTTTCTTCCATAGCGTCGAAATTGAGCCGACTTTTTACGCATTTTTGGTGATGTTTCTCTCGATGGGCGTCGATGCCTGGAGATCGCACGCCCTCGGCAGCATGGCAAAGAAATACGACAGTCAGGCGCTCGAAGCTGACGCCCTTCATTTTTCGACCGATATTTGGTCTAGCGGTGTCGTCATCCTCGGCTTGGCGCTGGTGTGGGCCGGTCGCTCCTATCACCTGGATTGGCTGCGCATGGCCGATCCTATCGCAGCGCTGTTTGTGGCCTGCGTAGTGGTGACGGTCAGTTGGCGACTGGCGCGCCGCACGATGGATGCCCTGCTCGATGCCGCACCGGCGGGCGTTCGCAACCAGTTGCTCGACCGGATCGGTTCGGTTGCCGACGTGCTCGAAGTTGATCGGATACGGATACGCAAGGCCGGCAACCACTACTTTGCCGACGTCTCATTGGGCCTCGCGCGCAACTTGACGTTCCAGCGCTCCGAGCAGGTTTCCGACACGGTTACAGCTCGGGTACGCGAAATCCTGCCGGATGCCGACGTCATGGTGCATTCCATCCCCCGCGCCACCCATGGCGAAAACATCTTCGATCGCGTTCGGGCGGTCGCCACTCGCCACAACTTCAACGTGCACGACATCAGCGTGCAGGACCTCGCAGGCAAACTTCACGTCGAGCAGCACCTCGAACTCGACGAGAGGCTCAGCATGAAGCAGGCGCACGACGAAGTGACGCACCTCGAAGCCGAGATGCGCAAAGACATCCCAGAGATTACAACGATTCTCACCCACATCGAGAGTGAGCCTGCCACGATCGAGAGCGGAGAGCAGATCGTAGAAGATCCGGCTCTTGAAAAGCGTCTGCGAGATGCCGCAAAGAACTTTCCCGAGGTTGTGGACATACACGAGTTTCAGTTCAAGCGGATTCGCGGCCGCCTGTATGTCTCCTGTCACTGCTCGCTACCCGACGATATGCCGCTTTCGCGCGTGCATGACGTACAGACGACGTTAGAAATTCGCTTCAAGCAGGACGCGCCTGAACTATTCCGCGTGCTAATCCATCCGGAGCCGGCGACAGACAACCGACGCTAGCCGCTTGCCGGCTGAAGCATCGACTTGACAAGATTCATCTATGGAAGAGCGGTTCTAGAGGAAATTTCATGATTGAAGCAGCAGTTAGCTGGACAGACAATGAGCGCTACGTCGGCTCGGCGACGTCGCGCCACTCAATTGTGCTCGACACAGCCAAGGAGAAGACGGCGAACTCGCCTATGGAACTTGTGCTGATCGCCCTCTGCGGCTGCACTGCCTCCGATGTCGTGGGCATTCTGCGGAAAAAGCGCGAGCCATTCACCGGGCTCGAGGTGACCGCCAAAGGCGACCGCGCCGATGGCTATCCCGCCGTCTACAAATCAATTCATCTTACCTACAAGGTTCATGGCCAGGTGAGCGCTAAGTCGATGCAAGACGCAGTACGCCTCTCCAAAGAAACATACTGCTCGGTTTCGGCGATGTTGGACAAGACGGCCAAGATTACCTACACCATCGAGCACATCGCGTGAGCGAGGCGAAACATCCGCGTCCCCTGCGCGGCTACCTGCTGATCGCGAGCGCCGCGCTATCGTGGGGAATATCCGCGACGCTCGGGCGCGCCGCGTTTACCGGTCACGCCATGCCCGGCGGCACGCCACTCGCCGCCATCAATCCTCTGATCATTTCCCAGAGCCGCGTCACACTGTCGTTGCTGGTGTTGTTGCCCATTCTGCTGATGCGTCGCGGTCCCCGGGCGTTGGCCGTACCGGGCGCAGATCTCGTTCGCCTTTGTCTCCTCGGCGTGCTGGGGGTAGCGGCCTCGAATTACCTTTACTATCTCGCCATCCAACGAACCAATGTTGCTACGGCAATCATTCTGCAATACACCGCGCCGGTGTGGGTGCTCCTCTATACGGTAGTTCGCGGGGCGCACCGTCCATCGTGGCGGCGCAGCGCAGCCGTAGCGCTTGCGGTGATCGGCTGTACGCTGGCTGTAGGGCTAGTGGGCTCGGGTGGCTTTCGCATGGACCCGCTCGGCGTAACCGCCGCGCTCCTGGCGGCCTTTTCCTTCGCGCTTTACAACATCGGCGGACACAGTCTCCTGGCTCGCTACGATCACTGGAAACTCTTGCTGTGGGTACTGGTAGGAACGTCAGGCTTCTGGATGATCGTCAATCCGCCGTGGAAAGTTACGGCCGCCCACTACGGACGCGATCAATGGACATTCATGGTTGTCTTTTCGCTGGTCTCGGTCTTGGTGCCGTTTTCATGCTACTTCGCGGGCCTGCAACATCTCGAGCCGACGCGCGCCATCGTCGCCAGTTGCCTGGAGCCAGTGTTCAGCATCATGCTCGCGGCCATTTTCCTGCAAGAGTTGCTGCGTCCAGTGCAAACGCTGGGCATAGTATTGGTGCTGGTAGCAATCGTGCTGATTCAGCTTCCGCAGCGTGCCGCACCAAGCGAAGAACTAGTAGTAGAGCCGATCGAATAGGCTGTAGCGCCGGCGTCTCGCCGGCGGTTACGGGGGCGTCCTCGCCCCGCGGAACGGAGCCGTGCGGGATGACTTCCCTAACACACGAAGCCCATATCCCTATCTCTCTTCTGGCGCCCGGCGCGTCAAAAGCTCGAAGTACCGACTCGCCTTCGCCACATCGCGCCCAATCTGCTCCTTAAGCGCTTCAATTGACGGAAACTTGATCTCGTCGCGCAAGCGATCCAGAAAATGAAGCTCGACTTCTGTTTCGGCCGTAAGTTCGATCGGATGGAAGTTCAGCAGATGCGTCTCAACCGCGAACGAGTCAGTCCCGAAGGTAGGCCGATTGCCGACGTTAGTCACCGAATCGAAACACTCAGCATTCGCCCCACTGCCCACCCGCATGCGCGTGATATACACCCCATACTTGGGAACCAATTCCTCGTAGCGTGCCAGGTTGATCGTAGGCACTGTGTATTGCCGTCCGTACCCTCGCCCCCGCCCAGGAAAAGAAACGATACTGAACGGCCGCGCCAGCAGATGCCGCGCGCGGCTCACGCGCCCCTCAGCCAGTACCTTGCGAATATGGCTGCTCGAAACGCGCTCTCCCCGTAGCCTCATTTCCGGGTAGGCGTGCACCTCAAAGTGCATACTCTTTCCTAGTTCACGTAATACTTCAATAGTTCCCGCTGCCTTATGACCAAATCTAAAGTTATAGCCTTCATGGATCTCTCGAATATTGAGTCGCTTCTTGAGAATGTCGTGAGCAAAATCGTGCGGACTCATCAGCGAGAGATCGCGTGAAAACGGCAGCAAGAGTACCGCGTCGAGCTCTGTCTCCGCCAGCAGCCGAAGCTTCTCGGGCGTCGGTGTTAACAACTTGAAATCATGACCCGGTCGGAGTATGCGCGCCGGGTGCGGATCAAAAGTCACAATCACCGAAGCTGCGTCAGCCGCCCGGGCGCGCCGCACAATCTCATCGATCACAGTCCGATGCGCGCGATGAATTCCGTCGAAGTTCCCGACGCTGACAATCGACGGCCCAAAGTCCGCCGGAATATCGCCGAGTTTATGAAAGACACGCATTGTGTGTTTTGAGTGCCGATACGCAAAGGTCGAAGAGGAGGACCTCTTGATTCCTCGGCGCTCTCGGCGTCTCGGCGGTGATCTATATTTCAAACTCCAGCTTCATCCCGTCGTAAGCCAGCCTCACGTTCTCTGGCAAAGCCGCGTTCGTTTCCTCATGCGGAAGGTCATGGCAGATATGCGTAAAGAACGCTCTCTTCGGTTTAACCTCGGCAACGATCTGTAGCGACTGTTCAACCGATGAGTGCGTAGGGTGCGGCTTATAACGCAAAGCATCGAGAAACAGAATGTCCAGATCGCGCAGCTTGTCGAGCGACTTCTCCGGCACAGAGCTGTGATCTGTCAGGTAAGCGGCGGACCCAAAGCGAAAACCCCAAATCGGCGTCTCCCCGTGAATCACGGTGACCGGCTCAAACCGCGCCCCAAACAACTCAAGCGAGCCGTCCATAGGAATCAGTTCCACTTGGGGCAGCCCACCAAACTTGTAGTTGGCCTCAAAGATGTACCGGAACATGTTGCGCAGAAACTCGCAGTTCGCCCGCGTCGCATAAAGCGGAAGCTTCTCAAGCTTATGGTGATAGCTCAAGGGCCGCAGGTCGTCGATGCCCAGAATATGGTCGGCGTGCGTGTGCGTGTAAATCACGGCATCCAGTTGCGTGATATTTTCCCGCAGTGCCTGCTCGCGGAAATCGGGCGTGGTATCGATCAGAACATGGTGACCGTTGTAGCTGATCATGACGGATGGCCGCGTCCGCCGGTCATGCGGATCCGGCGAGTGGCAGACGGCACAATCGCAGCCAATCGTGGGAACGCCCATCGACGTGCCGCTGCCCAGAACCGTCAGAATAGCCTGCATCAGTTGTTGGTACCCGTTATTGGACCGGGCGTCTGCGGACCGCGCGCCAGCGCATTCGTTACCTCAACATAGGCCATGCGCAGTTCGTAGAGACAATTCTGCAGAAATGCCTGCTCTTTCGGCGTGAGATTGCCCTTCGTCTTTTCCGAAAGCATGCCTAGCGTATCGATCGTCTGCCGCGCGCCGATAATGTCCACGGCCGGCTGGCCGCCGCGTTCATGCATCAATCCCAGCTGCATCATCGCAGTCATGTACAGAGAAGCCATAAACTGCTCGAAGTTGACCTCTAGCTCCTTGGCCGAGTGCCCGCTTAATTCGACCCTCCGGTCGAGATCGCGCGCCGACTCGCGATAAGCATCGTGTTGAGCTTGCTGCTCGGAGGCAGTCGGAGGCGTTGGCGTGTTCTGTTCTACCGGCACGCTGGGTGCAATCGCAGATGCTGCCGCGGGCGCGGGCCTTTCGGCTTCTGCCACTTCTTCTTCCACGGACGACCGCAGCTCTCCATCCGCCGTGAACAGTCGCCGGTCGCTTACTTTGAACTCGCTCTCTTTTCTCTTCTCAGACATATATATGTTCCTGGTCGGACTCGTCACCTTCGATGGTCCCGAGCGTGATTAGATAATCGGTAAGGAGACTGGATTCAGTGTAGCTGCCCCCGCTCGCAACACCTTGCCGGCAGCCTCACGCCGCCGATAACCGAGTGCGATCGCGCGGCTCCCTGTCGCCAGCGGCAACTCGGCGCTGCTCGTGATCTCGCCCACTTCTTTTTCGTCTGCCTGAATCTTCGGGCCCGCCGCAGGCAGCGGCCCGTCAACCTCAAAGGCCGCAAACTCCCGATGCACCGCTCCGCGCGACCGGATGCGCTCGACGATCTCCTGTCCAAGATAGCAACCCTTGGTGAAGCTGAGCGCCCGCATCTGCCCGGTCTCCTGAGGCAGATCCCGCTCGCGGATATCAACGCCATAGCGAGGAACGCCCCGGCTGATACGCTGCATCTCCAGGGCATCGGTCCCAACCGCCACTCCGCCCGCACTAACCAGAGCATCCCAGGCCGCCTTCATTTGATCTGGCGCCAGCCAAATTTCGTACGATTCCCCAAGCGCCTCATCTCGCCGCACAACGGTGCATGACAGGCACCCGCAGTCGCAAACACACTTGGGAGTGCACAACTCCAGCGGAGCAAGATCGGGAATCTCAATCCCGGCCGCCTGTAATACGGCCTTGGCGCGCGGTCCAGCGACTCCAATCACCGCAGTCGCCGCAGTCTGGTCCGCAACCTCCACGTCGTCCATGATGATGAACTTGTCAAAATGCGCGAGCACCTTTTCCCGCAACTCCCCGTCGGCATCGATCAGTATCGCCTCACCCAAATTGTAGGCATAAAGATCGGCCTGTATGTGCCCCTGCGCATTCAGAAGGAAGCTATAGACACCATGGTTCCGCGCCAGGTCGCGAATGTTATTCGTAACCATGCCATTGAGCCAGCGCGTTCGGTCGCCGCCGGTCAGACGAATCCTGGCCCGCGAACTCAGGTCAAAGACTCCGCAACCCGACACCAGAGCCTGAAACTCACGCGCAACGTCGGCTTTCGTAGGACGAGAAACATCCGCAGAGGAGCCAGCTTGGAATGTAGTATTCATTGCTCGCTGGCTCGATTATATCGAAGGAAGATGAAGGCCGAAAAAAGGCGTTGTAGCAAAACAGCAAGAGGCGGGGCCAAGCCCGCCTCAAAGAAATGGGTTGCTCGCGGCTCGAAACTCGTAGCTCGAAGCTGCCTTACGTCATCAACCCGTACTTCAACTGCAGCCGCCGCTCCATGGTGCGGAAGATCAATCCATCCACGAGGTAGCCAAGGCAGATAATCAAGATCATCACCGCCAGCACCTGGCTCATATCGCTCAGATCGCGTCCCATCATGAGCAACTGCCCAAGGCCAAGGCTAAGGAAAATCATCTCTGCCTGAATCAGCGAGCGCCACGCAAATGCCCATCCCTGCTTCATGCCGTTGACGATAAACGGCAAGCTGGCCGGCAACAGCACAGACCAGAACAGGCGGAAGCCACTTGCACCAAGATTTCGCCCGGCCATGCCGTAGATCTTCGGCATCTGCTTGCGGCCGTCTTCCATGGCGATCGTCACCGACAGTAACGATCCCATCAGCACCACAAAAAGTATTGCCTTCTCGGTCAGACCAAACCACAGCACCGCCAGCGGAATCCAGCAGATGCTGGGCAGCGATTGCAGGCTGACCAATAGCCCGCCCACGGTCTCTTCCAAGAATTTGCTGCTCGAAACGCCAAGCCCAAGCACCATTCCAAGCGCAACCGACAAGCTGTAGCCGATCAGCATGCGCTTCATGGTCACGGCAATACCAATCCAGAAACTGTGATCGGCAAAGCCATCGCGCAGTGCCGCCGCCACTCCCCACGGGGGAGGAAACAGATATGGAGGCCAGACATGCAGCTTGGCCACAAGCGCCCAGATCCCAATCAGCGCGCCATAGAAAATAATCTGCTTACCGGCTTTTTTCATCGGCATACTCCGCTTCCAGGCTCTTGTTGATCTCTTCTCTCAGGCAATCCAGAACCGTGCGCGCCATCCGCGTCACGTCAGGATGCTCCATGTGCCGCGGCCGCGGCAGGTTGACGTGAAACTCATGCTTAACGCGTCCCGGACGGAATGTGAGCAGCACCACGCGGTCGCCCAATCGCGCCGCTTCGCGCACATTGTGCGTCACGAAGATGATCGTGCAGCCCGTCTCTGCCCAGATTCTCTCGAGTTCGTCGTGCAACAGATCGCGCGTCTGCGCGTCCAAGGCAGCGAAGGGTTCATCCATCAACAGCACATCCGGTCCAGTAGCCAAGGCCCGCGCCAGCGCCACGCGCTGCCGCATTCCGCCAGAGAGTTGATGAATATAGCTATCGCGAAACTTGGTGAGCTGCACCAGCCGCAGATACTGCGCGACTTTCTCTTCCCGTTCGGCCTTCGGCACATTCTTCATCTTCATGCCGAACTCGACATTGCCCGCCACGGTCAGCCACGGAAACAGTCCTAGCTCCTGGAAGATCAAAATGCGGTCCGTCCCCGGTCCCGTCACCGGCTTGCCGTCGACGAGGACGTTTCCCGACGTCTGCGGCTGCAATCCAGCGATCAAATGCAGCAATGTCGATTTCCCGCATCCCGACGGTCCAACCACGCACAAGAATTCTCCCGGCTTTACTTCCAGGCTGATATTGTCGAGCGCGATCAGGCGCCCCTTCGCGCTCGTCGTATAGCTCAAGGAGATCGAATCGAGAGCCACCTTTGGCACCACGAGGCTGGGTGCCTGCGCTGGCATGTCCACGACCGATACCGCAGGCTTGCCATGAAAAACGTCTGGGCGCGCGCTCGTTCGACGAGGCACCACTGGAACTGCCGAGGGATATGCATTCTGCGGGCTTGCGCTCATTGGATCGCCTTCTTTCCTTTCTCTAAGAGAACCTGGTTCAGCAACGAGAGGTCATACAGCTGCGATAAATCCGGCATCTGGCGGCCAAGGAAGCCCGCGTCAAAAGCCGATTTCGCAGCCGTCATCAGCGAGCCACGCAGCGGATCGTAGGTCGCCTTCATCCGCCCGAACGCCTCTTCCAGCACCGCATCTGGCAGCGCTTTCCCTGTCTCCTTAGCGATCTGCTGGTTAAGCAATTTCTTTGCCTCCGGAAGATGCCCGTTGATCCACTCCGTCAACTCCACATGAGCGCGAATCCAGTTCTTCACCACATCCGGATGTTCCTTCAGGAACTGCGTGCGCACGATCAGGTGCGCCGTGATGAAGTCGCCATTCGGCCAAAGCGTGCGTTCATCCAAGAACAAATGCCCATTGCCTTCCCTGATCAGCCGCGTCGCCCAGGGCTCCGGAGCCCAGGCCCCATCCAGTTCTTTTTTCAGGAACAGCGTCAGTTGATCCGGATTCGCCAGCGGGATCACCTGCACATCTCCGCCCTTGTCCGTCGACTTCATGCCGTGCGCGATGAGCCAGGCCCGCAGCGCCACATCCTGCGTGTTGCCCATTTGCGGCGAAGCCACTTTCTTTCCGTGGAAGTCCTCCACTTTCTGGATTCCAGAGTCGTTGCGCACAACCAGAGCCGCGCCGCCGCTGGTCGCTCCGCACACGATGCGCAGAGCCTCGCCATTCGAACGTACATAGCCGGCAATCGCTGGATTCGGCCCGATATACGTCATGTCGATCGCGCCCGCAAACAGCGCCTCAATCGCCGAAGGTCCCGCGTTGAAGCTCTTCCACTCGATCTTCACGTTCTGGCCCATCGCCTTGTCGAACCAGCCGTTGTTCTTGCCCACCATCGCTTGCGGATGCGTAATATTCGGAAACGCTCCGACGTGGACAACCGTTTCACTGAACGCTGAGGTTGCCGTCAGCAACATCACTGCGACAACAAGAACTGCACCCAATGTTCGGCCCCAATTAGTCATGACCCGTTTGTCCTCCAGCCGGCATCGCCATGGGCAAAATGCTTGCCTCCGGTTTTCTTTTCTGGCCATTTTTTGACTTAGCTTCTTCGTCGCGACTGGGAATCAGGTCCGCGAGAGTGGTCGAATCCAGAATTCGCGCGGCCGCGTCGCGGATTTGCAGGAACAACTCGTAGAGTGCACGGCGATCGTCGTCGCGATCGATCAACTCACGCAACTGTTCGGCGTCACCGAACGGCGCCAGCGGCCCATCGATCAGCCGAATGATCTCGCTTAACCGGATTTCCGAGGGCGGACGCCGCAGCTGATAGCCTCCCTTGGCGCCCCGCACGCTCTCCACCATCCGTGCGTTCTTGAGTTCGAGAAGAATCAGTTCGAGAAATTTCTCCGGCAGGTTCTCTTCATAAGCAATGTCGCGGATGCGGATGGCGCCCTGCCGGTAATGCCGCGCCAGCATCATCAATGCCTGCAACGCGTACAAACCTTTCTGCGAAACTTTCATAGCCCCCACTTCCTATAAAGCCTATGTATTCAATAGACATTATAGACTCCGCACGCCGATTGCCAAAGCACCAAAGTGCAGGAACGAATTTACCCGCGTGATTTCAAGGAGTTACAACTGACCAACGGGCGGAAAATGCCCCTGGAATGCAGAACCTTGCAGTTTTAGGAAGACATTCGTCGAAATGCGCACCGGAGAATGGCGCGGGGAAAATGGGTTAAAAGGCGAGTGTGGAGCAAAGACGCTAAGATCGTCGCCAAAATCATGCGACCTCTGACCTCTTACCTCTAACCTTCGACCTTCAATCACTCCAGCCGCAAAATGCTGACAGTAATATTGTCCGGCCCGCCACGCTGCCGCGCCAGTTCGATCAGTTCCCTGCCGGCTCCCTCAGGATCGTGGTTCTCGACCGCCGCCAGGATCTCATCATCATGCACCACGCCCCACAACCCGTCGCTGCAAAGCAGCAGCACGTCTCGCGGGCGCAGTGGTTCCGGCCGTCCCGGCGAATCCATAATCAGCTCCGGATTTGTTCCAACCGCCGCCGTCAGAATATTCCGCTGTGGATGCGTCTCCGCCTCCTGCCGGCTGATCATGCCCGCTTCCACCAGTCGCCCGACATAGGAGTGATCCCGCGTCACCTGGATAATGTGACCGTCCCGGATGAGGTAAAGCCGCGTGTCCCCGACGTGCACATAGTAAAGTCCATCGCCAACCACCGCGATCGCCGTGCAGGTTGTGCCCATCCCGCGCAACAGCGGATGCGTGGTCCCGTACTGCCGGATATCTTCATGTGCCGCCTGCAGACCGTCAATCAGCGCCTGCTGCGGGTCGTCGCCGCCAAACTCGCTGTAGACCTTCAGGATGGCGTCCACCGCCAAGCGGCTGGCCTCCTGGCCGCCTTCGTAGCCGCCCATTCCGTCGGCGACAATCGCCAGCCGCCCTTTGCGCCGGAATTCCGCCTCATCCTCCGGCTCCCAATAGCCGAAAGAATCTTCATTGTTTTTGCGCAGGCAGCCGATGTCAGATTGCCCAGATACTTCGATCCCGGAGCGCACCTTCATCCCCGCCCTGCTTCCCTTGCGGATATGAATGCCATGTCAATTGGTAGGAATTGCAGCAAAACTCTTGGATTATACGGGGTAGGAGGCGGTGGCTCCAAACGACGGGCCGCCCGCCATGCGGGATTCTGACTTCAAAACAAAAGGGGACGATGTTCAATCGTCCCCTTCGAGCCTCTATGGGCGTGTCCGACGCGCTATGAGCTGGGCCCACAGGCCGAGGTCGGATTGCTGTACTGGTCGTAGATACCCCCCTGCGATGCGACGGGAATATAGATCGGCTGAGAAGTCACTCCCTGGAAAGAGACTGTGACGGAGTAATCGCCATTCATAAACCATGCAGGCTGCGTGGCCGGGTCAACCGCGTCATTCACCCACGTGCAGGATGCCGGCTCGACTGCCGTAATCAGACCGGTCGGACTCCATTCGATCGTTCCTTGCGTGTAGGCTCCGGGGTTCCCCACAGGGCACGATGGAGCTTCGCACGGAGGGATCAAGGTCGCCCCGTATTGGTCTTGATTGTTGTTTGGGTCGACAATCACCGACCACGTTACTTCGTTAGTGATGTCGACCGATTTCTTGTTCGTGTAGTTGCCCATGGCCTGCAACTGCAGCGTCCCGCCCAATCCTTGCAAAGTGACGACGCCGCCAGCTCCAGTCACGGCCACACCATTCTCTTTAATCACGCTGAGGGTAATGGACTGGAGGTCATTGGTATCTCCCTTAAACGCTCCACAACCCACCAAACTCACGGCCACAGCGACGCAAGCCAGCATCGCAAGAATATGTTTGCATTTCACCGCAGGATTCCTCCCAATGGGAACTCTCCTGCATCCTGACAGCAGCCGTTACCCCACACAAGGTAACCAAAGTCATTGCCCGGTAGCCCCTCCGCGCCTGGGACGCGGGGCACTCTCAGTCTTAATTACCGCCCTCCCCTGAATATCGCCTGTTTTGCGTACAATTAAGCCATGCCCGACCCCTCATCAACGCCACCCGCGGCCCCTCCTGCCGCTCCCGCCACGGAAATCGCAAACCCCCGCACTAACTTCAATATCGGCGAGGAGTTCGGCACGGCAAAGCGCAATCTGCCGCCCGCTGGCATCGTCCTGATCTGCATTGCGGCGGTAGCCGTCGTGATCGCCGTAATCGCCCTTCAGCAGCGCCCCAAGCCCCAGGGCGGCGGATCCATTGATTTTGTCTCGTCCGCTGAAGTGCCCGTACCGGCCGACTCTCCGAAGACCCTTCTCGTTGCGGTCACCCTGACGCTGCACAACACAGCCGGCAAATCTCTCTGGATTCACACCCTCAAGGCAAGTCTCACCACTGAAAACGGGCACTCGTACGAAGACGAAGCCGCCTCCGCCGTCGACCTCGATCGTTACTTTCAGGCGTTCCCGGTGCTGAAAGGGAACTCAGCGCCGCCTCTGTCACCGGAGGCCAAGCTAGTGCCAGGAGAAACGAAAAAAGCGACCCTCATGTTCAGCTTCGCAACCAGCAAAGACGACTTCGACCACCGCAAGTCGCTAACGGTGACGATCCAGCCCTACGATCAGCCCCTGCCCATAGTTTTGAAGTAGCCGCCGTAGCGTTAGGACTGAAGTCGCGCTTTGGACTGAAGCCGCGATTTGAAGGGGGACGGCCTTTAGTCCGTCCGCAACTCGGCCACCAAGGCCTACTCTTTCTCCAGAATCCGCCGTGCCTCAGCCAAAGCCTTCTTCTTCTCTCCGCTCACCTTGGGATACTCCAGCTTCAGCGCCTTCAACTCACCCACCAGTACATGCGACACAACCAGTCGCGTGAACCACTTGCAATCCGCGGGCACAACGTACCACGGCGCATGTTTGCTCGCCGTCTTCCGGATCGCATCTTCATACGCCTGCTGGTAGTCGTCCCAGCACTCTCTCTCCTTCACATCCGATGCCGAGAATTTCCAATTCTTGTCCGGAGTGTCGAGCCGCGCCATGAAGCGTTTCTTTTGTTCTTTCTTCGAAACATTCAGGAAGAATTTCACGACCGCAATGCCGTTGCGAGTCAAATAGCGCTCAAAGTTCTTGATGTCTTCGTATCGCTCGTCCCAAATATCTTTCGTGATCAGTTCTTTGGGCAGCTTCTCGTTCCCGAGCACTTCCGGATGCACTCGCACCACCAGCACTTCCTCATAGTAGGAGCGATTGAAAATACCGATCCGTCCGCGCGAAGGCGCATGTTGGCTCGTCCGCCAGAGATAGGTATGTCTGAGCTCCTCCTCGCTCGGAACCTTGAATGAAGTGACCTCGACACCTTGCGGGTTCACGCCCGACATAACGTGCTTGATCGTTCCGTCCTTCCCCGCGGCATCCATCGCCTGAAAAATCACCAGCACGCCCCACCGGTCCTGAGCGGCCAAAACGTCCTGCAGTTCGCTCAGCTTGTCGACGCCGTCAGCCAGCAGTTTCTTCGCTTCTTCCTTGGACTCGGAATTCAACCCTTGCGTGTCTCCAGGATCGAAATCCTTCAGCCGAAAATGCTTGCCATCTTCGACGCGGTACTTCTTCAACATCTTCTCGATTTTCATGAAGAGATTTTCGCAGGTGGGAATGGAAAAGAAAACCGGTCGTTAGTCGCTGGTCGTTAGTCGTCAGCCCAAAGAGAATCGCTGCGGGGTGGTGCGTCGACATTTGCGATCAAGCGATGCGTCGTCCCGCTCGTCGATCCCCCGGACGACCGACGACGAACGACCAACGACTACTTCTGCGGCTCATACACCGAACTATCCGGCGTCGGCTGGTCGTAATCGCGTCCATACTTATTCTTATGCGCCATGTGCTGGCCGTTGGCAGTGGGTACGCGAATCGCGCCAAGAGAGGCCGATTCCCCGATCGTAACTTCCCTCACCGCCGGCTTCCCGTTCTCCGGCCCCATGCCTTCGCTCCAGACGTGCATGATGTAACGGCCATGGGGCACGTTAGCGATGCTGATCTCACCATCATGTCCGGCGATCGCATAAAGTGGCGTCGCAACCGTGATGATGACCGCGCTCATCTCCGGATGGATATTGCAGAAAATGTAGCTGATGCCGGGCCGGTCAAAACGCACCCCGCGCGAACTCCCTGCCTCGTACAATCCAAGATCGAAGCGCTTGCCCTCGAACAGAGAAAAGACATTGTGGAAGAACGGATCACGGTTGGGAAATTCGACCATCGAGCCGGCTGGTACAACCAGCACGCGTGGCTCGAAGGTTTTATTCTTCTGCACCAGCTTCGCGTTGACGCTGTCAGGCTTCGGAGGTTCAAGCTCGATGCCGCTACCGGGGGCGGGGGTCAGCCAGACAACCGTCTCGGGAATCGCACCATGCCCTTTTGCCTCGCCCTTCTTGGCCTCAGCCGGGCGCTCCACCTCGACACGCCCATGAACAGTGGTCGACTGAGCGCGTGCCCCCGCGGCCCACGTGCACAACATCAATGCCGTCGCCAGAACGCTTTTGCGATTCATCGCCTGTTCTTCTAGAACAATATTCCCATGCTCAGGTTCAAATGCCCGGCGCCCCAATCGCGGCCGCTGAGCGCGTCGGTCTCAATTCGCCGGTATTCAGCCGCAAACACCAGATCCGAACGCGGCCGGTAAATCATGTTGAAGAATCCCGCGTGATTGCGCGACAGGATCGGCTCCCCATAAGAATAAGCGTACGGAAAATGATTCAGGTCTCTCGCGAATGGATTATCGAGCCCAAACGCGCCGTTGAATTCTAGCTTCGTCGTCGCTCGATATTTTAACTGCGTCCAGCCTCCAACGGTATTCACTCCGATCAATTCGGTGTAGGGATCCTCCGGATCGCTGCTGCTGAAGAGCACGCTCTGGCCCAAACCGCCGTACAGCCCACCAAGCGCCCGCCCACGGAAAAACTTGCCGCTCAGCTCGAACTTCGATCCAACAGGCACACTCAGATCGCTCATCACCGCCCATGAGTCAACGTTGCGATCAAAACCATACTCCTGCCGGCCGTAATACGCGCCTACGCCCAGACGAATCGCCTGTCCGGAAACATCATGATTCCACGCGATGCGAGTTCCATAAGCCGGTTGCCGCGAAGCCTCACCCGGCCCCGGAGCCCGGTAGACATTTCTCCACGGCACCTCGCCGCTCAGAGGATCCAGTATTCCTCCCTGCACAAGCACATTGGACGACTCTCCCACCGCGAACCGGTGTTCCACTCTCACCTGCGGCACCCAGCTCCAGAGATTGCCTGCGTAGGAAAGAGCCGGCTCGGCCAGCGAAGCGAACGACGTCGGCGCACTCGGCGAAAAGAAAAGCCCGTCCTGTCCTACTACGACCGAAGTCTTTTCCCAATCCATCCTCATCGTTGCGGTGCGCAACCGCATCAGACCGGAGTTGACTCCGTTTGGTTCGGAGGGAAAGCCCCCCGCCAGATCAACCTGCAGGTCCGCGCGGGTCCGCGCGCCCGCAATAGTCGGACCAAACACTTCAAATCCAAGCTGCGACTGCCGCAACGTAGCGCCAAAGCTCCCACCCGAGTTGCCGGCAAGCCGTCCGTACGCCAGTTCAGGCCAGTCGATGTTGTCAACCACACCTTGATTGCTGAACATATTCAGCAGCACAATCCCGGAGAGCCTCATCCGGTATTTCGAAGCACTCTCAACCTTCGTCTGATATTGATCGTCAACCTTCCCGCTCAGGAGGTCGAATTGTTCTTCCAGTGTGGGCGCCCGTCCGGTTTGTTTCTGTTCCCCTTGCGCATTGGACTGCGAATCCTGGTACCGCCCTCCTTCTTGCGCTCCGACCGTCGCGATGTCACGCGGACCCGAACCTGCGGGTTCCACCAGGCTCGCGCCCTGCCGAACGACCGCTTCGAGCAGTCCCGGTTTCTTCGGGCTGGTCGTCGCCCGCAGCTCCTCCAACTCCCGGCGAAGCTCGCGTGTTTCGGCGTGCGAGCGCTCCGAGTCGGCACGCAGTTCCGCCATCGAGGCGCGTAACTCCTTCACCTGGTCGGCCAACTCGTGAACAGCTTGAGACAGATTGTCCGGGGAAGAAGAGACTCCGGCATTTTGCGTCCAGCCGCTCGCGCACAACAGCACCACGAGCGTTGGCGCCACGAACCTTCGGGCAGCCGCCCTGAACTGTCCAGTTGATGTCTCGACAGTCGGACACAGGAATCGACAACGGCCTTTGGTCATATCCCCTCCCACAGACGCGAAGATATTTCTGACTTGAAGGATTTGCTTTCGGTCAATAACGGATTCGACAAAGTGGATGAGTACCCCAGCTCAGCACACCCACGCAACCGCAGTAGCGGAAGGAATTCCGCCCACGGCGCTAACCGGGGCGTCAGGCAAGATGGCAGGAAAGCTATGGCGCCGCGAAAGAGTTGTCCTCGTAGGCGCCGGTCGGCCCTGCATCGGAACTTTCGACGCCGGGTGCGAGCCCGGCCTCTCCTGGCAATTACATTTCGTGCTTGGCCAGCGCATCTTCAGGCGCCGGACTTAACGGCATACTAATACGGAACGTCGTCCCGGTTGCGGACGTGCGTTCCACGACGACCTCACCCCCGTGATCCTGCACGATCTTCTGCACCACGGTCAGACCCATTCCCGTTCCGTTCTCCTTACCATAACTGACAAACGGGGCGAATAATTTCTCGCGGACGACCTCTGCAATACCGGGACCATTGTCTTCCACTCGGATCTCGACCTTCTCCGCGATCCGCCGCAGGCCGACGTCAATTCTCCCCGTGTCAGTCGGCACCGCCTCGCAGGCATTCAGCAGCAGGTTGAGCAGAGCCCTCTCGAGCTTTTTGAAATCGAACCAGCCCTCGGTCATTCCCTCCGAAGTAATCCTGATTCGCACCCGCTGGAATTCCGGATGCGCCCGCACCGACTGTATGGCGCGCTCCACCGCCGACCGTACGTCCCCATACGATGGCCGCAGCGACTCACGCGTCCGCGAGAATTCCAGCAAGGATTCAATCAGATCGGTCATCTGGCTGACCGCCACGCGGATCTCAGCATAGAGGTCTTCCCGCTGTGCCGCCGAGAGCTTGCTCTCGCAGAGAAACTCCGCGTTGGCTACGACAGCCGCCAGCGAGTGCCGCAAGTCGTGCGAGATGGAACTCGCCATTCGCCCAATCGTCGCCAGTCGCTCCGCATCCAGCAACTCGCGCTGCGTCTTTTGCAGGTTGGTCCGCATGCGGTCGAATGTCGCGGTCACTTCCGCCACTTCGTCACCGCCGTGCGGCTCGAGTGGAAAAGCGAAATTGCCCTGCTCTAGCGCCCGCACTCCGTCCACCAGATTGTCGAGCGGTCGCGTGAATGTCCGCGAAATCAGGAACACCAATACCGTGCCGGCAAGCACCGCCGCCAGTCCGAGCCCGATCAGCAATTCATTCAGGCTGCTCAAGAACGCCGTCGCCTGATCGAATGACTTCAGCACCCACAAGCTCAGAGGCGCGGGATTTTTCCCGATAACCCCCGGCAGTTCCACCGAGGTAGCCTGAAAACGTTCTTCTCCCAGTCGCACTTGATCCGACCTGCCCGCCTTGCCCGTGCCGGCTGGCGGAGGAACCCGCAACAACTCCGTTTCTTGCGCCGGCTTCAGCGTGCTGCGCACGATTGAGTCGCCGTGCCGGAACGCCACTTCACTCGCCGAAATCCGGCTCAGCTCCCGCGCAAAACGGTCGTCGATCTCATACCCGAGCACCAGGTACCCCAGCACTTTGTGGTCGCTCTTAGGGCCGAAATAAATGTCCTGCAGGAATACTTCGTAAAGATGCCCTTTCACGCACCACCAGTGGCGCGTCTCCTCCTGCGAGATGACCAGAGGCAGGAACTCTTGCCCTTGGCGAATGGTGATCTCCTGCGGCGTTGTTTGCAGCGCCATCACTCTTCCCGACGCATCCGCCAGCAGCAGCAGGTCGCTTCCTCCCAGATGCCACAACTCCCGCGATGCATCCTGGATCGTGGTTGCGTCGTGCGTCGTCATCATTGCGCGCACGTTAGGCAGGTCGGCCAGCAGCGCCGCCGAGCGTTCCAGCATCTCTTCACGCTGCAGTTGGAAATTGTGAAACGCGGAGACAGAGCTCTGGAGATCGCGCTCGATCCCCGTCCGCACGTGCTGTTGCACCGTGTACTGCACAACCAGCAGGGTTGCGACCGTCAGGGTCGCCGAGACCACTACCATCGATAAGAGAAATTTAGTCCGGAGCCGAATACCGTTCATGAAAAAAAGCTGCGAGCTTCGAGCCGCGAGCTTCTAACACGCGGATACCGCATCTGGCCATAGCCCGTTCTCGAAACCAAAGCATCTCCTTGACCGTCAAAATAATTCTCGAGGAGGATCTCCTCTCATATGAAAACTCGAGCAGCGAGGGACGACGCGCATGGCACCGGAGGCGTCGTGCTCGGTTTGCTCGCGGCTCGAAGCTCGTGGCTCGCAACTCTAAGGCACAAACTTGTATCCCGCGCTATGCACTGTCCGAAAATGCAGCGGATTCGCCGGATCAACTTCCAGCTTCTGCCGCAGCCGGAGAATGTGATTGTCCACCGTCCTCGTGCTCGGATAGTTCCGGTATCCCCACACCTGGTTGAGCAATTCCTCGCGCGTCAGCACGCGTTCCGCGTTCTGGATCATGAACTTCAGCACTTTAAATTCCTGCGACGTCATCGGTACCAGTTCGCCATCCCGCCGCAGCTCCATCTTAGTGAAGTCCACTTTGATATCGCTGAAGGTGAACGTCTCCGCCACGGGAGCCGGTGTCGCCCTCCGCCGCATTGCCGTCCGCACCCGCGCCAGCAGTTCCCGCGGGCTGAAAGGCTTCGTCACATAATCGTGTGCGCCGAGTTCCAGCAATAACACTTTGTCCATCACTTCAGTTCGCGCACTGAGAATGATGATCGGCAACTGCGGCGCCGCCTGGCTGATCTCCCGGCAGATATCCTGTCCCGGCGTCCCCGGCAGGCTCAAATCCAGCACCAGCACCGACGGCACCGACGCCCGGAACATCTGCAAACCCTCCGTCCCGTTCCCTGCCACTTCGACCGCGAACCCTTCCCCCTCAAACAGCCGCAGCAATGCTTTTTGCACGGCCCGGTCGTCCTCAATGATCAGAATTTTCTCCCCACTCACCGGAGGCAGTTCCATCGTCGCCCCTTGTCCCACAGTTTTCAGCATCGCCCTCTCCTACCACGCCCTAATCAGGCATGAATGATACCGCTAAACTGTAGCGTGATTTGAGCTTATTGGCGCATTTCGGAGGAGAATGTAACAGCGATTTTACAAGTTTGTGACAATGTCATCGCGACCAAAAGTGGACTCTTTGACCTGAAAAACACCCCATCGCATTGTCGACAAACTAGTTCCGGATCGTCGACATCGCCTTTTCAATCTCTTTTCTCTGCTCGCCCGTCAGCGGCAGAAATGGCAGCCGCGCCGGGCCGCCATAGTAGCCGTTCAGGTCCATCGCGTACTTGATTCCTGGAACCCCAAGCTCCCCCACCACCTTCTGCACCGGCCCTTTGACACGCTCCTGTTTTTCCCGAGCCAGCGGCACATCCCCATCTTTCAGCGCAGCAAAGATTTCGTAGCATGCTGTAGGCGCCGGACACGCAAATGCCAGGATCGCTCCCACCGCTCCCAGCGCCAGTGACGGCTCAAGCTGGTGCGCTGCCCCAACCATCACCTGAAATCCAAGTTCCTTCTTTCTCGTCTTCAGATTACCCACAACAGAAACAGCAGACGAAGACGGTCCGGCCCCTGCCTCGCGCGCGCCGCTGACGCCGCCCGATCCCACTGCCGAGCTTCCCTTGGTCAGAGAAGCCACGCTCACCAGCTCCCGGCTCTCTTCCTCTTGTTTCTTTCTCGCCTCCGCCTCCGCGGCCTTAAGCATTCGGGGAGTCACCGCCGCAAACGTCTCGCTTACGGTAGCCTCGCGCTTGACATGGCGCGTGCCCTCCACCATCTTCTTAACCTTCTCCAGATTCCCGCTCGACTCCTTGATCGCCGCAATGTTCGGATGGTTAGCCAGTTCGAGCACGACCTCAGCCGGAATGTCATACCCAGTCGCCTGTGGAAAGTTGTAAATGACGATCGGCAGCGCTGACTGATCCGCCACCGTACGATAGAAGGCCAGCATATTTGCGACATGCATTTGATTCTTGTAATAGTGAGGCGTCCGCACCATGGCCGCATCGTAGCCAAGCAAGGCGGCGTACTCAGTCAAACGCAGCGTCTCGATCGCCGACTCAATGCCCGTCCCCGCAATCATCACCTTGTGCGGCGCAGCGGCATCCATCGCGCACTTCAGCACGTCGCGCTTCTCCTGGTCAGAAAGCAGAATGGCCTCGCCCGTCGACCCTTGCACGACGATTCCCGCAACAGGGGTGCGTGAGTAGCGCTCGACGTTGGCTTCGAGCTTTTTGTAGTAGACCTGCCCACCGGGATAAAACGGCGTAGTAATCGGAGGAAAGACACCGGAAAGAAGCATTTCAACCTCGGCTGCAATTTAATTACAGCTTCGATTATCGGCCTTGCCGCAGGACGTTGTCATCTCCACGGCCAATATGGACGACGAAGGCGGGCCTTGAGGCGGTTACGATGCCAAGCCCGGTTCTTCTGCCTATCCCGCGAGCGCAGGATTATGGATTTCGAAACTCATCTTGGGCGGATGAAGCAGCGTGTTATGAATCAGGCAGCGGCGCACCTCCCGCTCCACGCCCTCGATGTGCTTAGGCTCAAGCCCGGTCGGCAGATCAACCGTGATGCGGAAGTCGTCAAGCCGCACACCATGATCATCCTTGTGCTTCTCGGCGCTCACGCGCACGCGAGTGCCATCGGTCGCCAGTTTGTACTTGCGCAGATAAGCTGCTGCATAAAACGCGGCGCACGACCCAAGCGAGGCAAGCATCAGTTCGGGTGGCGTCATGCCCTCGTCATGTCCAAGATTCTCAGCAGGCTGGTCGCTAATGATAGTGTGCTGCCGCGCCTTGATTTCGAATTGAACCGCCCCGAGATGCTCGACGCGAACCTCGATCATGAACGCCCCTCCGACCTGATTTCATTATTCGCCGCAGGCCGGACGCGCACTGTGATAACGATCACACAGAAAGTGACGTCAAGTCAGTGCCCTTATTCTAGAGTTGTCATCCTGAGCGAAGTGAGGTGAGCGCAGCGAGCCGAACAAGTCGAAGGACCCCTGCAAACTTATCTGCAATCACGGACGCCGCGAGGCATTCTCCCTGTGCAATGTCCGCCTTTGGAGGCCCTCGATAACTCGGTTGCAGCGTGTGGTTCGATCTCATACTTCTTCACAATACGAGATCAGTGAGCGGCACTCTTCTCCGCGTGCAAGGCTTGCAGCGCCTGCACATTTACCTCTCCACGTTGCAGCGCCGCAATGCCCTCAGCTGCCGCTCGCGCCGCACTAAGCGTCGTGATGGTCGGAATTCTTGCCGTCACCGCCGCCCGTCGTATCGCCTTCTCGTCAAAATAAGGGTCAGGCCCGTGGGGAGTATTGACAATCAAGTGAATACGCTCAGCCTTGATGAGGTCGACGGCGTTAGGCCGTCCTTCTTTGACTTTGTAGACGCGGTCGACCACCAGTCCCGCTTCTTCAAGCTTGTCGGCGGTGCCATGGGTCGCGACCAACTTGAATCCCATGTCGACAAACCGGCGCGCCACATCAACCACTCCCGGTTTGTCGTGATCGGTAACGCTGACGAATACCGTGCCCTGGGTGGGCAGCTTTTGCCCGGCGGCCACTTGAGCCTTGGCAAACGCTTCACCAAAGTTGTCCGCGACACCCATGACCTCGCCGGTCGAGCGCATTTCTGGCCCAAGCACAGTGTCAACGCCCGGAAACTTCGACCATGGAAACACAGGAGACTTCACGAAGTAGTTCCGCCCGGTATCGAGATCGGCTTGCCGCTCGATGTACTCCGGCAGGAATTCGCGGAGCTTGCGGCCGGTCATCAAGCGCGCCGCAATTTTCGCCATCGGAACACCAGTCGCCTTGCTAACGTAGGGCACCGTACGCGAAGCCCGCGGATTCACCTCGAGGACGTACACCTTGTGTTCGTGCTGCCCATTGCCGGTCAGTCCATTTCCTCGCGGAATGGCGAATTGCACGTTCATCAGCCCGATCACTCTCAGCGCCCGCGCCAGCCTGAACGTATAGTCGCGCATTCGATTCAAGAGCGGTTCGGGAATATCCACCGCCGGCAGCACACAGGACGAATCTCCGCTGTGAATGCCGGCCTCTTCGATGTGCTGCATGATGCCGCCGATAACGACATCTTCGCCGTCCGAGAGCGCGTCGACATCGACCTCGATCGCGTCTTCAAGAAATTTGTCGATCAGCACCGGCCGGTCCTGCGAATATTCGACGGCCTGCTTCATATATTCGACGATGGTTTGCTCGTCGAAGGCGATCACCATTGCGCGCCCCCCGAGAACGTAACTGGGCCGCACTAGCACAGGGAAACCAATCTGTTTGGCAGCCTCAACCGCGGCATCAACAGAGGTAACCATCGCGCCCGGAGCCTGCGGGATTTCAAGCTCTTCGAGCAACGCGCCAAACCGCTTGCGATCTTCCGCAAGGTCGATTGACTCGGGCGAGGTGCCGATAATATTTACGCCTGCCGCCTTCAACGGAAGCGAAAGATTAAGCGGCGTCTGCCCGCCGAACTGCACAATCACTCCAACCGGCGCGCCAGCCGAGGCCTCGTGCTCGCAGATGGCAAAGACATCTTCCAGCGTCAGCGGCTCGAAATACAGCCGGTCGCTGGTGTCGTAATCGGTCGAAACCGTCTCCGGATTGCAGTTGATCATGATGGTCTCGTAGCCATCTTCGCGCAACGCATACGATGCATGGCAGCAGCAGTAGTCGAATTCAATTCCCTGCCCGATGCGGTTCGGCCCGGAGCCAAGAATCACGACTTTCTTCTTCGGCGTCGGAGCGGCTTCATCTTCTTCCTCGTACGTCGAATAAAGATACGGCGTATAGCTCTCGAACTCTGCCGCGCACGTGTCCACGCGCTTATACACAGGATGCAGCCGGTGCTTCTTGCGGAAGTGCCGGACCTTTTCTTGTCCGCCTTTGCCATCCAGCCGCCAAGTCAAAGCGAGGCGCCCATCGGAAAAGCCCATGCGCTTCGCCTCGCGCACGATCTCTGGCGGAATCGACTCCATCGGATGCTTCTCCAACTCCATCTGCATGTCGTTAATTTCTTTGAGCTGGTAGAGGAACCACGGATCGATCGATGTCATCTTCGCAATCTGCTTGATCGTGTGCCCCTGCCGCAGGGCGTAGCGAACGTAGCTGAGCCGCTCCGGATGTGGCGTCACCAGCCGATGGGTGAGAATCTTCGGCTCGATCTTCTCCGATCCCACCTTCTTTCCTGTATCAAGCGCCCGAACGCCCTTTTGCAGCGCCTCTTTAAACGTCCGGCCGATGGCCATCACTTCGCCAACCGACTTCATCTGCGGACCCAGTCCCTCGTCAGCCCCGGGAAATTTCTCGAACTGCCACTTCGGAATCTTCACGACAACGTAGTCGAGTGTCGGCTCGAAACACGACGGCGTTTTGCGCGTGATGTCATTCGGAATTTCGTCAAGCGTGTAGCCAACAGCCAGCTTGGCCGCAATCTTCGCAATCGGAAATCCGGTAGCCTTCGAAGCCAGCGCCGACGACCGCGACACCCGCGGATTCATCTCAATGACAACCATGCGCCCGGTATTCGGATTCACTCCGAACTGAATATTCGATCCGCCAGTCTCAACCCCAATCTCGCGGATGACGGCAATCGAAGCGTCGCGCATCATCTGGTATTCGCGGTCCGTAAGCGTCTGCGCGGGCGCCACGGTGATCGAGTCACCCGTGTGCACGCCCATCGGGTCGAAGTTCTCAATCGAGCAGATGATGATGACGTTGTCTTTCGTGTCGCGCATCACCTCAAGCTCGTATTCCTTCCATCCGAGCACCGATTCTTCAATCAGGCACTCATGCACGGGCGAAAGATCAAGCCCCCGAGCCAGCACTTCCATCAATTCTTCGCGGTTGTAAGCAATGCCGCCGCCAGTCCCGCCGAGAGTAAAGCTCGGTCGGATGATGACTGGGAAGCCAATCTTCCCGGCAAACTCAAGCCCATCCTTAAGATTCGAAACCAGCGCCGACTTCGGCACGTCCAAGCCAATCCGCTGCATCGCATCTTTAAAGAAGAGCCGGTCCTCAGCTTTCTTGATCGCCGCAACGTTCGCCCCGATCAGATGCACGTTGTATTTTTCCAGCACGCCGCCATCGGCAAGATCGATAGCCAAATTGAGCGCAGTCTGTCCCCCAACGGTGGGCAGCACAGCAAAGCCCGCCCCCGGCGCCATCTCGCGCTCAATGCGAATGATCTCTTCAAGATACTCGCGGGTAAGTGGCTCAATGTAAGTGCGGTCAGCCGACTCGGGATCGGTCATGATGGTGGCAGGGTTCGAGTTAGCCAGCACAACCTCAAAGCCCTCGGACTTGAGCGCCTTGCAGGCCTGCGTGCCGGAGTAATCGAATTCAGCCGACTGTCCAATAACAATCGGCCCCGAGCCGAGGATGAGGATTTTCGAGATGTCAGTTCGTTTGGGCATTTATCTCTTCTATAAATCTGTCATCCCGACCAAGCCAGTAGCTCGGGCTCGTTAATATCTTCTCGCTTATTTGAAAGCACGGTGGCGCTTTCAATCGCGCAACGATGCTGTGCCGTCGGCACGCGTACTGCTCGATATCAAGGGGAACGCTCGAATGTGCAGGCATAAACGTATCGGGCGGCGCTGGACAAAAGAAAGCCGAGCCATACTTGCGAACCGCGTCTTGAGGTTCACACGGATCAACTTCAACATAGGCATTGGCAAATATCTTTCCGTTGAAACCGAACGCTCCAACAAGATGCTCAAACACCGGAAAGCCTGGTCCCGGACAGTTCAGGCGGTCACTCACATTCCTTTGTATGTAAAGCCCATTAGGCGCCTCTACTATAAGCGGCGGCTCTACTGTCTGCGCCGAGAGAACGGTCGTCAAGCCCAACACTGTCGTTAGTAACTTCATTTCTCACCAGCCTCTGACCAGCGCTACCGACCACTGGGTTTAAACTCCTCCATCATCCTCACAAAATCCTTAAACAGATAATGCGAATCATGCGGCCCCGGCGCAGCCTCCGGGTGATATTGCACGCTGAACAGCGGCAAATTACGATGCCGCAATCCCTCGAGCGTCGAGTCATTCAAATCCATGTGCGTGAGTTCAACTTCGCTCTGCGGCAGCGAATCCGGATCGACAGCGAAATTGTGGTTGTGCGCAGTAATCTCCACCTTCCCGGTCGTCAACTGCTTCACCGGATGATTCCCGCCATGATGCCCAAACTTCAGCTTGAAAGTCTTCCCGCCCAAAGCAATCCCGGTAAGCTGGTGTCCCAAACAAATCCCAAAGATCGGCTGCCGACCCATCAACCGCCGAATGTTATCCACCGCATAAGTACAAGGCTCAGGATCTCCCGGCCCATTCGACAAGAACACGCCATCCGGCTTCAGAGCGAGCACATCTTCCGCAGTAGTCTGCGCAGGCACAACGGTCACCTTGCATCCCTCAGCCCGCAGCTTCCGCAAAATGTTCTGCTTGATCCCGAAGTCGTAAGCGACGACATGAAACCGCGGCGGCTCGTCCTTCACTCCAACAACTTCATCCGGCAGATGCGACCGCTCCCCAAGCTCCCAAACATAAGTGTTCTTCGTGCTGACCACCTTCGCCAGGTCCGTCCCATCCATCTTCGGAATCGCCCGCGCCTTCGCCACCAGCTTCTCGGCGTCCGTTTCCAAAGTCGAGATCACTCCCCGCATCACGCCGTTGTCACGAAGATGCCGCACCAGCGCCCGCGTGTCGATATCCGCGAGCACCGGAATCCTGAACTGCTCCATAAACTCGTCGGTCACCTGCTGCGAGCGCCAGTTCGAGCTGACCTTTGAAAACTCACGCACGATCAACCCCTCGATGTAAGGCCGCGTAGCCTCATTGTCTTCGGGCGTGGTGCCGTAGTTGCCGATTTCAGGATTGGTTAAAACGACGATCTGCCCGGCATAGGAGGGGTCGGTGAAAATTTCCTGGTAGCCGGTAATGGAGGTATTAAAAACGACTTCGCCGGAGCATTCGCCTTTGGCGCCGTAGCCTTTGCCTCGGAAGACGCGACCGTCTTCGAGGGCAAGCGTAGCTTGCATTGTCACTCCTGAGAGTGGATTTTATGGATTTTAGCAGGGATGAGCTTGTGGATATCAGGGAAGTTATTCCGCTTGCCACTGTCATTCATTTCTACGGCCAATCCTGTGCCCCGTGAAATATGCGCGAGATTTCGACGGAGTTGTTCTTGATCTGATAGACCGCGACATAAGGCAATGGCGGAAACACCAATTCGCGCCGTCCGCTTATCCGATCACTGGTTTTCCCAAGCTGCGGAAACCGCCTCAGCTGACCGCAGCCCTCATAAATGATCTTGGCCACGCGCCTCGCGGCATCGGGATTGTCGCGCTCGATCCAAGCGCAGATGCGTTCCAGGTCTTCCGCGGCCGGAACCGACCAACGAAGTTCCATTAGGGTTCGAGAAAACGCCGGAGACGCTCGCCCACCTGCTCATGCGTAAGAGACTCGCCCCGGGCCAAAGCCGCCTCGCCGCGTTTCACAGCTGCGACGAAACGATCTTCTTCTTCGAAATATCGCGCGACCACATCCTGCACGACTTCGGTGGTATCGAGCCCATTCTGAGCCGCGCGATCAGCCAGCCTCGCTTGGAGCTCGGGTGTAAAGTGCACTTCCATAAGCAGAAGATACGATGAAACCGACCTCAACACAACGACCTCAATACTAGAATGTCTCCGTGAAGCACTGGGACGCGATCGTCACCGGCTCCGGAATCATCGGCCTCTCCTTGGCCATTGAACTCAATCGCCGCGGCCTGCAGGTGCTCATCATCGACAAGGGCGAGCCCGGTCGCGAGGCCTCTTGGGCCGCCGGCGGCATGCTCGCCGACTTCCCTCTCGAACTCCCGGCCGCCTTGCATGACTTGGCCCCCGCTAGCGCCCGCATGTATCCCGAGTTCGTTCGCGAACTAGAAGACGCGTCGCAGATGAAGATCGATCTGCGATCAACTGGCACGATCCTGTTCACCAACTCCTACCACCCTCTCTACAACGAAGCGAGCCATAGCCACGCGCCAACAAACCCCAATCCTCTGCCCGCGCCTCTTCCAGAACTCGAGCCCGCTCTAGCCACCGAAAAACTCTCCTCGCTGACCACGTGCTCCCGGCCCGAGCGCAGCGTCGATCCCCGCGATCTGGTCTCCGCCGCGATCGCTGCCGCCAAACATCGCGGAGTTGATTTCTCCTCTGGCGATCAAGTCCTATCCGTGGAAGTCGACAACGGTAAGGCATCGGGCGTCCGCACCAACAAGACGCGCTTCGCGTCACCCATCGTCGTCAATTGTGCCGGAGCCTGGTCTTCCCAAATCGCCGCCCCGGACACGAACACGCAAGTCCCACCCATTCCCACCCGCCCGGTAAAAGGTCAGATGCTCTGCGTAGTAATGCCGCGCAAAGAATTAATCCAGCACGTAATCCGCACCCCAGACGTCTATCTGATCCCCCGCACCGACGGCCGCCTCCTCATCGGCGCCACCCAAGAGGAAGCAGGCTTCGACAAACAAACCGTTCCCGCAACTATTCAGAACCTGCACCACGCCGCGCTCGAAGTCGCTCCAGCCCTCGCCGACGCCCGCATCCTCGAAGCCTGGGCAGGCCTCCGCCCCGGAACCCCCGACGCGCTCCCCATCCTCGGCCCGACCGAGATCCCCGGATACTTCATTGCCACCGGCCATTTCCGCGATGGCATTCTTCTCGCCCCAGTAACAGCGCGAGTCATGGCGCAGGTCATCGTGGGAGAACAACGCAGCTTCGATCTCGACCCATTCAGCTGCACTCGCTTCCGAAAATAACCTATTCAGCACAAGCTTCAACGAAGTCGAGCCCAAGCGCGACAGCCAGCAGCCAAAGCCCCAACCCGCATCTCAGGTATATACTGAAACGTTTTCGGCGCACTTTCCCGCACGCTCTCAGCGCCAGAAAGGTCTACCTATGGCTTCTGCAGCAGTTGATTTTGCACGTTCCAACCAACCTCGTTTCTTGGACGAACTCAAAAATCTTCTCCGCATTCCTAGCATCAGCACTCTTGAAGAGCACAAAAGCGACGTAGTCAAAGCCGCCAACTTCGTCGCCGACGAACTCCGCCGGATCGGCATGAACAACGTCGAAGTCATCAACACCGCCGGCCATCCTCTTATCTACGCCGACTGGCTCCATGCCGCCGGCAAGCCCACGGTCCTGATGTACGCCCACTACGACGTCCAGCCTGCCGAGCCGCTCGACGAATGGCACACCCCTCCCTTCGAGCCCACCGAGCGCAACAACAACATCTACGCGCGCGGCGCCGTCGACGACAAAGGCCAGCTCTGGATGGAAGTCAAAGCTCTCGAGTCCCTCTTCCAGGCACACGAGGGCAAGCTTCCGCTGAACGTGAAGGTCATCTTCGAAGGCGAGGAAGAAGTCGGCGGCGAAGCCATCGCCGACTACGTCCGCAAGCAAAAAGCCAAGCTGAAAGCCGACTTCGCGCTGGTCTGCGACACCGAGCTCTTCGCTCCCGAACTCCCCACGCTCTGCGTCGGCCTGCGCGGACTCCTATACACCGAGATCGAAGCACGCGGCGCCAAGACTGATCTCCATTCCGGTGTCTACGGCGGCGCAGCCCCAAATCCTCTTTTTGCCCTCTGCGAGATCATCAGCAAGCTGAAAGACTCCAAGGGCCATGTTCTCATCCCCGGCTTCTACTCCAAAGTAAAAGCCCCAACAAAGGACGAACTCAAAGCCTGGAAGCGTCTACCTTTCAAAGAAGAGCACTACCGCAAAACCGAAGTTGGCTCGAAGGTCCTCACCGGCGAACCCGGCTATCCAGTCCTCTATCGCACCTGGGCGCGTCCAACCCTGGAAGTTCACGGCATGCCCGGCGGCTTCACCGCAGCAGGCGCAAAAACCGTCATCCCCGCAAAAGCCGCGGCCAAGGTCTCCATGCGTCTGGTCCCCAATCAGGATCCCGACGACATCCTCAAGCGCTACACCGCCTTCGTAAAGAAACACACGCCGAAAGGCATCGAGCTAAACATCAAGATTCATAGCAAAGGCCCGGCCTGCGTAGTCGGCACCGACAACCGTTTCATCAAGGCGGCCACTGAAGCCCTGCATGACACGTTCAAGAAAGAGACGGTCTTCATCCGCTCCGGCGGCTCAATTCCAATCGTCACCGACTTCCAGGACGTGCTGAAGATTCCATCCGTGATGATGGGCTTCGGCCTGCCCGACGATAACCTCCACGCCCCGAACGAGAAATTTCACATCCCGAACTTCCATCGCGGCATCGAAACCATCTGCCTCTTCTTTGAGAAGCTAGGCTAGCCAATCGAAACCACAGGGCCACAGGAGGTTTTCCTGTGAAACCCTGCGTACCCTGTGGTTTCAACCTTCCATGAGAAGGCGCTGTGATGTCAACCGAAGTTCTTGGTTTTGGGCTTCGATTGTGTGCCTTCGTTTTCTAGCGGAGAGGTTGTCAGCAAACGGGCGAGGGTTCAGTCAAGGTCGAGCGAAGCGAGCCGGAGGGCAACCTTGACGGGTTCCTTGCCCGTTTGCATGCTTTTCCGCAAAACGAAGGCAAGATG